>ERZ773136.469-NODE-469-length-45145-cov-4.231116_pt1 | contig 45145 bp, 38 predicted proteins | sample MGYA00580855_ERZ773136 | MGnify/ENA primary metagenome ERZ773136 (study PRJEB29015, sample SAMEA2737860) | human gut metagenome | biome: human gut; feature: human-associated habitat; material: faeces | place: China | collected 2012 ... | reverse complement strand
CTCCGTTATATGCTTCAGGTAAATCTTTTGTATACCAAAGTTGACACTGACGTAATTCGTATGTTACTGTATCTTGAAATGAGGCACAAGTATCAGCAACCACAATGGATGTCATACTGTCCGCACCTCCGATAACAGCTGTAGAGGTAGCCTCCTGTACAGGCTGTCCAGGCTTATTTACACAGGCCGCCAGCAAAATCAATATGACACATGCAATCTCTTTTCTCATATTCATTCCATTTTAATGAAAACAATTATTCCTTTTATCTATTTCATCAGTATCGGTTTATCACACGATGTATAGCCGATGACCAGCACATCAGTATCCGGATTAACAGTAGCAGAAGAATTCAGTTTATATTGAACTACAAGTGTATCTTTACCTGCCTTCAATAAAGTAGGGACATTCATCACCTTTTTAAAAGTGTCCAATGCTGTTTTCCGAAACGATCGGTTGCTGCAAGAAATGATTTTCGGTTGCACTACATATCCATTACTGTCCACTGCATATTCAATGCGAAGCAGACACTCTTTTCTCTTGCTCAGCAACTTTACCGGATACTTGCTTTCCTTATGTAAAGTCTTGATAAACCATTTATAGTCACGAAATTCATCTAAAGATTTATCCAGACCAAATATACCTTTCGGAGCCTCCTTGCGCCATGAAGTGCCAAACTTCTTATCCAGATAATCAAAAACCACCTGATTATAAGCTGTCAGCAGATGATTGGGAACACCCAGATAACAGTCCAGTGTTCCATCCTTCTTCAATGGATAAGAAACGTCACAACTCACACCATACTTCTCCCAGAAAAAGTGTGTGCGGATTTTCTGTTCCTGCCCTTCCGGTATTACCCGGCGCAGTTTAGGATGTCCCTTGAGGATGTTTTCTTTCGACAACTCCGGCGAACAGTCATATTTCAAAATATAATCATACCATAAAGGAAGCACCATACGCAGCGTGTCATTATGCTGCGAAGGGAGGGTTACTACCGTATCACAAGGAGCCAGTCCCACATATTCCGCTTTCAGATGATAAGTTCCGGCCTCCAGCCCCTTTATCCGGAAGCAGCCGGTGGAATCTGTCAGCCATCCTTGAAACGATCGTTCAACCATGCTCAAATTGGAGCCAACCAGCACAGCATGTACCACATCATAAGGAGGACGTTGACGGACGGATTCACCATACACCCGACCCACAATCGTGTATTTTGCAGAATCACCCTTATTATGCGTTATATCTCCCCTCAAAGTTATAGTAAGATTCCGATATTCGCTCGTGTACTTTCCGTTGATGAAGAGCACCTCCCACGGATAAATGGATTTCAGTGTTTCTTTAAAAGCGAGGGCCAGCGGATGATTCCCGTCGTTTATCATTTTCCGCGAAGAACGCAGATAAATGAAACGTACGTCACAGTCTACGAAGTGACCGTCTTCCGTCATCTGAAAATCACTTATCGAAAAAATAATCCGTTCTCCCTGATACTCAGGAAACCGCTCCCAAGGAAACCGACGCACGATTTCCCCTTGTGCCTTCATCAGATTCAATCCGGCTCTCCGGTAATTGTGGTAAGTCTGTGTTTCCATCACTTTACCGTTTTGGATGGTCAGCACCCTTTCTGTTTCCATGTTGCGGTCGAACCCGTCATGCACGTATCTCACCACATCTCCTTTCCCAGCCCGAAGTTCCCCACTGAACCAGCGGGCTTGAATTTCTCCAGCCTGACAATAAGCCGCAAAAATCGGTCGCAACTCCTTCACCTCATACACCCGTGTAGATTCCTTCTTGCTGACCTCATCGTAGACATCCGCTTCTACCCGTTTCAGGCAAAGATACCCATCACGCACCTCCCAGAAAGCGGTATAGCCGCTATAATTGCCCGTAGACCAACTGACATTTTCCGGAAGAAAAGCTTCCATCTGCCTGCATAGCAGGGAGTCGTATCCTATCGGCTTTGCCATCAAAACCCATTCTTCTCCTTCCAGACGAATCACATCGCCCGATTGCCCTGTGGCTTTGAGCGTCAGCATCACGCCACACAGCAGAAGAAGCAATATCACTTTCTTCATACGAATCTGATTGTTAGGTAAATCTAGTTTTTAAAGATACGGAAAAGAAACGGCATTTCAAAGTTGGGAAAGGGATTAGAAAAACGAAGTCCTGTTTTCCGGGAAATACCGGTTTTATTTTTTACGTCTCCCGACCCTGAACCGTATGTTTTCAAAAGCAGAAACGTATGGTTCCGCACCGAAGAACATACGGTTCTCTTACGGGAAACATAGAAAACGCCTTGAAGAAACGATTATGTCCTCAAGGCGTTTTCCAATATGTAAAGTTAGCAAGCTATTCGGCGTCTTCCTATTCCGCAAAGGCCGGAACAGGAAGATGCATGCCTGCCATTACCAGTCCGTTTTCACGGGCATATTGCAGGTAGTATTTGCGGCTTTTTATGGCTCCGGTCTTATCCATGTCATACTGCGCACAGATTTCGGAATGGTCTTTCTGCAAGGCATACCCGTGAAACAAGTCACCAATTACCAGCAGCTTGCCGGCCTTATAAACGGTATGCCCCGGTGTATGTCCTATGGCCTCCATAGGGAGCACATTTCCGGGAAGCGTATCTCCAAAAGCAAAAAGATGCAGACGGTCTTTATAAGCATTCATCGTGGTCTCTACCTGTGCTCTTTTGTCGACCGGCATTTTCATCCAGGCATCATATTCTGCCTTCGAGGCATACACCTCAGCCTTGGGAAATACGACCTTACCGTCCTTCATCATTCCGCCGATGTGGTCGCCATGAAAATGGGTAAGAAACAAGCAGTCAATATCTTCAGGCTTTACATTCAACGATTTCAAGCCCTCCATCATCCGACTATCAGGAGCACCGACACCGGTATCGAATAGCATCCGCTTGCCATCACATTCAATCAAAAACGTGCTGACGGAAGCTGGTATACCCTCTTGAAGAGAAAGGCTGTTCATCAGCGCATCTGTCGCATCCGGAAAGAGAGTACGCGGCATCAACCGTGGGCTGGCATTGTCACGAATCCATGTCACCTTCATACTGTCTAGCGTCAACGTGGCCAACAAACTATCTTTCTGTAATGTTACCCGAGTACATACGGTCTTTATCGTATCTGCATCCATTTCCTTCTCTGTTTTCTGTTTATTCTGCCCTCCGCAACCAAAAAACAAGAAGGCTGACAACACGACGGCACCCGTCATCACATAATTTTTCATACGTATTTGTTTTGTAGTTTCTTCTTATTGTCCCATCTCTACCTTCACTTCCTGAATGTTACGAAGCTCATCACTGAAGTTGACACCAATCTTGTAGACCGTACGGCTGTCCTTGGCAAAGGGTGCGGCATAGCCTTTCTCCCGAATCTGGGCCAGAGCTTCGTCCGCGCTGCCGTTCAGCTTGAATTCCATGATGTACACGTAGTCCTGTGTCTGGATCACCAGGTCAATCCGACCACGACTGGTGTGGTATTCCACCTGCACGTAGAAGCCCATCAGCTTGAAGATGATGTAGAGGATATTCTGGTAGTGCACTTCGCGGTCACGCGCCAGCTCGTATGGAATGTCGGCAAACATAGTCTTCAACCGTTCGAAGAAATCGTCCACCTTACCCGCCATTACTTCCTCCACAAAGCACTGAATCTGGTAGGGTGACTTGCTTACGCTCACCGAAGCGTAGTTGGGTAGCAGAAACTTGAAAAAGCCCTGTTCCACCTCGCGGTTGGGAAATCCCAACGTGTAGTTCTCGAACATCTTGTTGTAACCCTTGATGGTGAGGTAGCCACTCTGGTAGATAACCGGAATCGGGTCGGTTGAGGCCGTATCGATGCTGTCCAGCACCGGCTGGCTGGTGACGATATGTTCCAGTTCCTCTATCGGATAGTGGTGGAGCTTGAGCAGTTCGACAAGGTAAGTCGGTGTGCCTGTTTCAAACCAGTAGCTGCCGAACCGCCGGTTGGCAAAGGTATTCAGCAGGCTGAACGGATTGTACATACCGATGGCATTTTCCGTGAAATGATATCCGTCGTAGTTTGTTTTCAGTTCCGCACAAGCTTCTTCATAGCTCATGCCTGTAGCTGCGGCCAATTCGTGAATATCCTCTTCAAAATAGGTATAAATTTCTTTCTCACTGATACCGCAGATTTCGGCATACTGGTCAATCATGGAAATGTCACGCAGGTTGTTCAAATCGCTGAACACGCTGACCTTGCCGAACTTGGTCACTCCCGTGAGCAGAGCAAAGCGGATGCACCCGTCCATGGATTTCAAAGCTCCGTAGAAGGCTTTCAGGGTACCGCGGTATTCGTTCTGCAAGGCTTCATTGCCGATGGCCTGTAGCATGGGCTTGTCATATTCATCGATGAGAATCACCACACGGCGGCCTGTCGCTCCTTTTTCGAGAACTGGAGCGATCATGACATCGCGGCCCCAGAGATACTGATCGGCCACGTCATCGACATCCGCGCCTGTCGAATGGGAATAGAAGTTGAGAGGACGCACAAGAGGGAGACCCTGCGATGCATTGTCGTAGGCCAGCGTATAGTTATAGGGAAGCCAGCTGTAGCGCTTGCGGATGAAAGACTTCAGAATATCTTCCTGGTCGGGATAGAGATAAGGTTCGGCGAAATCCTGAGCGTGGGTTCTCAGAACCGGAGAGAAGGTTCCGAGCTGAAGCCAGCGCACATAAAGCTCCGGATCATAGGGAGCTGCCGGATCAACGGCAAAGCCACCGACATCGTGGCTCATATATCCGAGTCCGCTAAGGCCGGAATTGAGCATGATCGTCACCTGCGGCTGCAGTCCGCCCCACGAACGGCTTACGTCGGTCGACCACGGGAAGACGCTGTAGCGCTGCAAGCCGGTAGTGCCGCCGCGCATCATTGTCATCAGACGGGTGTCGGGATATTCTTTCTTATACAGTTCATATATTATCGAGCTCCAGTCATTGCCGTAGAGATTGTGATACTGACGGGCGGTCAGGCCATTGGCATGGCGTCCGTTCTCGGGATGCACCTCGGGTTCGCCGAGATCGCCCCACCATCCGCCGACACCTTCATCGGTAAGCTCTTTCAGACGTGAGGCCATCCATTCGCGCGTCGAAGGATTGCTGACGTCGAACATTCCTCCTTCTCCGACCCATATCTTGACTTCCTGCGGTTCGGAGAGCACAGAATCCATCACCATCATCCCGCCCTCCTTCAGCAGATTGTAGTTATCGAGAGCACGACCGTTACGGAGTATGTAGGGCTGATGGATAATAACCGTATTGACCCCCTTTTTCCTGAGGCCGGAAAGCATCTTCTTATGGTCGGGCCACTGCACGGGATCCCAGCTCAGTCGTCCCATGTCCTGCTCCTTGCCATACCAGTAAAGGTCGAGAACCACACCGTCGAGGGGATATCCCCCGCGTTTCAGGCGACTGACAACGCTGTCGGTCTCATGTTGGGTCTTATAGCCGTATTTCGACGTGATATATCCCAGCGACCATAGTGGCGGCAGCTCCTGCCGCCCGGTGAGTTCACTCAGACGGCGCACGGTTCCTTCAAGGGAGCCATTGCCGTTGACAAAATAATATGATATCGGAGCCTTCCCTTCTGTGGTATACGTCAAGGGATTGGAAAGAGTCAGCTTGGCGGGGGCGAAATCGTCGAATACGAGCGCATAGCCGTTCGACGACAACACGACGGGCATTGTGATGTTCATCTGCTTGATACGCGGGTCGCCGGCAGTGTAACCGTAGTTCTGACGGTTATACATAACGAGAGTGTCACCGGCGAGATTAAGCGAATAGCCGCGTTCACCGCCTCCATAGAAAGAGCCGCCTCCGAGAGTCATCATTGAGAGGCGCCGCTTTCCGCACGGACAGATTTTGCGCTCGCCGAGATCGAGCACACCTGCGCGCCCTGCTGTCAGACTGACAGAGCCTGTGGTCTTGTCCACTGCCACCCTCAGTCCGGCCGAGGTTGTGACTGCAAAGAAATGCGATGTGTCTTCAGTCACGTTTCCGGTAAAAGGAACAGGCGTCAGCACCGAGGCCGGAGTAGCCTCGCCGGGGTTTTCGCCCGGAAGTATTGTAGTAACCCTGACAATGTCGGGATTTATGAAATCAAGACTGACAGTAGAGCCGCCTGCTGTGGCGACATCAAAAACGCCCTCACGGGCCTGCGAAGGGCAAAAGACAGCCAGTGCGAGAGAAAAAATCACCGACCTACCCACTGAAAAGCTTTTCATGAAAACGATAGAATTTGGTTTATAGCTGCAAAGGTAGTCTATTTTTATTAAAATATGCCTCAGGCGTTAACTTAAAATTAAGAGGTTAATATAAAAAAGCTTCAGGATAAACAATTTTTAATCTCTTTTAGCGCAAACGGGCTGAGCAACAAAGAATTATGATTGTTCTATATATAGCAAACAGAGAAATGGCAATGAAACGAATCTTCAATAACAGAATGCATGCCCCAGCAACCGAAAGAAACTGTCATTTACATCCCTCGTCCTTGATATTGGGTAGTGATACCAGGTATTGAGGCTCTCATAAATAAATAGTTGAAACGTGAGAGAGAGGCCGCTGCCCAGACGGGCAACGGCCTCTCGATTTATATACCTACGAAAAAGCCTTCGCGTCATTTTAACGCGAAGGCTGCATTCATCATGGTTAAGTAGCGAATCAGGGACTCGAACCCTGGTTTCCGCCGTGAGAGGGCGGCGTGCTAGACCACTACACTAAATCGCCATGTTCTACTTGTCGTTCTTTCGATTGACACTGCAAAGGTAGGGCTTCTTTTCATAAGCTCCAAAAATCAAGAGGGAATATTTTCTTAATAAACGTTAAACAAGTATATTTCAAGGTGTTACAGACATAGCCACGACAGCGACATCGTCGCAAAAAGCGTCCGATGTCGCTGTCGTGAAAAAGTTTCTTCCTAATTAACCGGCTGCCAGAGCAGCCTTGAGTTGCTCTCTGTCGGGGTTGACAGCAATGATGCGGCCCTCGGGGTCGATCAGAAAAGAGCTTAATCCATGACGAAGGTTGTAGGCATCGGAAATCCTGCCGGCCTGCGGGCCTTCGACATGCCATTGCGATGATTCGCTCAAGCCGTCTCGCCTTATTATCTCACGAAAAAGGGCTTCGCTCGGATCAAGATTTACCGAGATGAGACTAAGCTGTTGTTCCTTATCGGCCTTTCCGACAAAACTATCATAGTCGGAGGCGGAGATGCGCGACATTGCGTCGAGCGAGCTCCAGAAATTGACCAGGACAAATCGTCCCTTCATGTCATCGAGGTTGAGTGACTTTCCGTGATACTCAAGCTCGAGTCCGGGGGCCTTGTAGCCTTCGGCGGCTTCAAATACCCGCCCCGAATGAGCAGACAATGACACGAGAACAACGGCGAAGAGCGCAATGATTGACATTGTTTTCTTCATACGTTTAAGAATGAAATTAAACCTGAGGAAGAACCTCGTCAGACGAGATAGCTTCCCTGCCGATTTTCGGCATAAGTGTTGCCTCTGCAACACCATCACTATGATTAAAACGCCGCAAAATTACAGAAAGATTTCCTTTTAACAAAATTAACATCCCTGATATTGACCATATTAGCATTCTGAACCGCTCGAAAGCGTTATGCCATCAATGATCGCGGCAATTGTTAAATTAAATTAATAGACATGTTATACAACATATTTATCCGGCATTCCCGGTTAATATCCGCTCTTCGAGAGGGCGTTCCCGTCGTTCCAGAATTCAGGAGAGAGGATAAATGACAGAGAGGAGTCGGGATTCGACCGTAGATAGGCCGCCACAATGCGATGACCTATGAAACGGCCCAGGCGTCCCGGACTTTCGACGTTCAATACCGATGTCGATGGCGACGGAGCTATCAGGGCTTCGGCAAGATCGGCATCCGTCGAAAAAACCATCTTGCGGTTGAGCATAGTCTCCCAAGCCTGGCGTTCATTGGAAGCAGCCCATTCGGCCTGATCGGGAGTAAAGCCGAGCGCAGCTGCTTCGTCGACTCCGGTCAGGCGCATCACCGCCTCGATTATAGCGCCTTCACGTAGCAATCTTGACAACACCGTAGGATAGCTGCCTCCATCATAGGGAAACCTCAGACTGACAATAGCCTCGGCAAGGTCAACAGCAACCCGTTCAGGCTCTTTATGGCGCCTGACATATTCTGCAAAACCGTTATAGGCCGGATGCTGCGCGCCAAGATAATGGTTCAGTGCAAGAATCACGGCTGAATCGCCCAGCGCTACCACACTCTGATTATATGGCCATACGACAGTATAGACAACAGGCATCTTAACTATCGGCAACACAACCGGAAGGCGGTTGGCGACCGCCTGAAGGCGACGGTTCAGCACACTGTCGGGCCATATCTTAGCCACTTCCGGACGAAACATCGCGACTGCCTTAGAACCGGCATACCGGGTCAGAGCCTCTTCGGTGACAGTATCGGAAATCTGCTGCAATCTGAGAAGAGCTGTCAGCGGAGCGGCATAAAGCCGGATGCTATCGGGGTCAGCTTCTACCGCAAGCTCCGTAAGATCGACAACGCTGACAGGCGCTACGCCGTCGGCAACATCTTCGGGTTGGGCGGCATTTCGCCCTTCCGGGGCTTTGGAATGACAGGCGACAAGCATCAGAAACGCCGCCAGAATTGATATATACTGAACTTTCATTGGTCGAAAAGGCTTATATGTTCGCAATGCGACAACAAAGTAACAGAATTTTGACTAATTTTGTGCGATATTTCGAGAAAATAATGACGACGACTGTTCGACAACTCCTGCTTGCCATGGTGCTGACGGCCATAACGGCCATCGGTCTGACTGCCGCCGAGCGTCAGTTCTGCATAGTCATCGATGCGGGACACGGTGGGCATGACCATGGTGCCGTCGGAGAAATCGTCAACGAAAAGTCGATCAATCTCGCTGTGGGCCAGAGACTCGGAAAGCTGATTGAGAAACGGATGCCGGATGCGAAAGTCATCTTCACACGCAATAATGACAATTTTGTTACCCTTCAGGGGCGCTGCGATATAGCCAACCGCTCGAAAGGCGACATTTTCGTGTCGATCCACACCAACTCGGTCGATGCCAAGAATCCGAACCGCACGAAAGTTTGCGGCGCCAGCGTTTATACCCTCGGCCTGAACCGAGCGAGCACTAATCTCGACGTCGCCATGCGTGAGAACTCGGTCATGAAGCTCGAAGATGACTATTCGACAACTTACTGCGACTTCGATCCGACTTCGGCCGAGAGCTATATAATGTTCGAAATGGCTCAGAACGCCCATATCGATCAGAGCATACGCCTCGCCGACGAAATACAGCGCGAGCTGATAACTACAGCCGGACGACGCGACAAAGGGGTCAGGCAAGCCCCATTCTGGGTTCTCGTGCGCACGTCGATGCCCGCGGTGCTTGTCGAGCTTGACTTCATCTGCAACCCCGAGTCAGAACGCTTTCTGGCCAGCGACAAAGGCCGCGACGATCTGGCTCAGGCGATCTACAACGGAATAGCGACATATAGGCGCGGGCTGAAGACACCTGCAAAAGCCGGCAAGCCGGCAAAAAGCGACAGGACAAACGACAGTTCTGCGACAGACGCCGGGAAAAAAAACAGTAAGGCTACCGAGAACAAAATAGTCTACAAAGTACAGATTCTCACCTCCGACAAGCCGCTCTCCAAAAACGACAGCCGGCTCAGCGGCCTGACAGATGTCGACAGTTACCGCCACGGGGGAGCTGTCAAATATACCGTCGGCTCATTCGCCACGCCGGCCGAAGCTCAGAAATGCCTTGAAAAGCTTAAGCAACGCTTCCCCGATGCCTTCGTCATAAAAACAAAAAACGGCAAACGGATAAATTGAACAGACAAACAATCAAATCAGCATAATGAAGAAATTATTCTCGAAAGAAGCCATTATCGGCCTGACAGTGCTAGTATCGCTGCTCATCGTTTTCTTTGGCATTGACTATCTTAAAGGAGTCAATATCTTCCATCCTGAGAACTACTATTATGTATCCTACACCAATGTAGACGGCCTCGCCGAGAGCGCTCCGGTAACTGTCAACGGCTTTAAGGTCGGCATCGTGCGCGAGATCCAATATGAATACGACAATCCCGGCCACGTCAGAGTCGAGCTCAGCCTCGACAAGTCGCTCAAGGTGCCCCGCGGCTCAAAAGCCGTTCTGGTGACCTCGATGCTCGGCACCTCGACAATCGACCTTCAGCTCGCCCAGGGCGGCTCATACCACGACGTCGGCGGGCGGCTCGACGGAGTGAACTCCACAGGGCTGATGGACAATCTCAGCGGCGACGTGATGCCTGCCGTAGCTACCCTTTTGCCTCATATTGATTCGCTTGTGGTCGCCGTTACCGATCTTGCCGCTGATCCAGCGTTGGCTTCGTCAATCCGGAGGCTCGACGCCATAATGGCAAATCTCGAGAAAAGCACTGTTGTTCTCAATGCAGCGCTCGCGCCAACGCCCGGAATCGTCAGCAACGCATCGATGACAATGACAGATGTCCGCCAGATCGCAGCCAACCTCAATTCAATTTCAAGCGACCTCACGGAAGTCGCCGCCAAGCTGAAAACAATGCCACTCGATTCTACAATGAACAACATCAACCGCATGAGCGAGAATCTGCTGGCGCTGTCGAACCAGCTCAACGACCCGAGCTCGTCGTTAGGACTGCTGATGCGCGACCCTGGGCTTTATAACAACATCAACAACACCGCAGCGCATCTCGACTCGATTCTCATCGACCTCAAGCGCCGTCCGAAGCACTACATACCCCCGATAAAGATTTTCTAATAAAAAGGAATACCGTTTTCAAACCCTCAGGCGCGCCTCGATCTCATCGACGGCGCGCCGAAGTTTTTTGTCGACAGTCAGATGCTCCTTGAATGTGTTGCAGGCGTGGAGCACAGTGGCATGGGTACGCGAAAAGCGCGCGCCTATCGATGCATAGGGCATCTTCGTGAGTTTTTTCGCGAGATACATGATTGTATTGCGGGCCTCGACGAGGCTTCGCTGTCGCGACGAAGAGAAAACCTGATCGGGGTCGACATCGAAATAATCAGAGACCGTATCGGCGATGAAATCGAAGTTCAGCTGCTTCCTGCTCATCTTCACTGCATTGGATAGCACGTTGCGCGCCAGATCGATCGAGATGTCACGGTTGAGCACCATCGAATGGGCCAGCAAGGAGGCCACCACCCCTTCGAGTTCACGGATACTGTCGGTCACATTGTCGGCGATAAAGTCGAGAATCTCAACGGGGAGGTCGAGACCGTCCTGACGGGCTTTCAGCCTGAGTACTTCCTTGCGAAGGGCGAGGTCAGGCTTGGCGAGCTCAACCGTTATGCCCCACTTGAAGCGCGAGATCAGACGCTCTTCAAGACCTTCGAGCTTCGTCGGCGGAGTGTCACACGAGAGAATCAGCTGACGCTGATTCAGATGAAGCTGATTGAAGATATGGAAAAAGCAGTTCTGGGTGGCAGGTTTCTTGCCGGCAAGATCCTGGACATCGTCAATGATGAGCACGTCGACGCTCTGGTAGAAATTGAAGAAGTCGTTGGTCTTGCCCGACGCTACGGCAGTTGTATACTCACTTTCAAAACGGCGCGCCGGGACGTATCTAACCCTAGCCTTCGGATTCTCTTCGAGTATTCTCAGGCCTATAGTCTGAATGAGATGTGTCTTTCCGACACCGGTGCTTCCGAAAAGGAACATCGGGTTGAAGGTCTGCCTGTGGGGGTTGCGGGCCACCGACTCAGCCAGCGAAAGAGGCAGTTTGTTGGAATCGCTGCCACAGTAGTTCTCGAAGGTATAGTTGCGGTTAAGCAGCGATTCGAAGCCGGGATCGATTTCTGTCGCTACGGCGACTTCGGGGGCCGCAACTGCAGGAGAGCTGTTCGGCATCTCGAGCTTTACGTTGGTTGAGCTGTCGTCGCCGAGCTTGAAGTTATAGATGAGTTTGACCTTCTGCCCGAAATATGTGACAATAGCCTGAGAAAGCACCGAAAGGAAGCGCATTTCGATCTGTTCGGCGAAATACTGTGACGGCGCGTTTATGTTCAGCACACCGTCCTCAAAGCTTCGGAAGCTCAGAGGTTTGAACCATGTGCTGAACTGTTCAGGCGTTATCCTCTCTTGAATAAGGTCAAGACAAGACCGCCACTTTTTCGAGTGGTCAGGCATTATATGAACTGAATTTCGGGATAGGAATTCATTGCAAAATAAGCCAAAATTTTTTAATAAAACAATAGCCGTCAGATTTGGAAAATTCGAGAAAATCGCAATGAACTGACAAGGCGTCCATTACCGACATGGAGTCAGGCCCCGGCATCAGGTTCGGCCGCGTTAAGGCGGCGGCTCTTCAATGACCGATACAGCGAAAGAACGGCAAGAGGGAGCGCTACTCCGACAACGGAATAAAGCACCCAGAAGAAATCGGTGTGGTTATAGTGGATGACCATGTGGCAGCCGATCTGACCAGGGTCAAGTCCATACCACCATACCTTCAGCAGGCTGACCGCCTTGAACGATATGATATGGAATATGAAGACATACAGAGTATTGTCGCCGATAAACACCAGCAGGTCGCGCATCTTCGACTGCCGGCCGTCAATAGCTCCTGCTATCCAGTGGAGGAACAGGAAACCGATTGTGCCGGTAACCGGCAGCGACCATAGATCGCGCCATCGGGCGGCGTTGTTCATCCCGGAAAGATGAAGCCATGCCGCACCGCAGAGCAGTGTGAAATATGCCAGAGCAAGCGCCCAATGTTCGCGGATGATATGCTCATATCGGCGGAACAGCACTCCGACGCCGAAGAAGAACAGCCCCCAGGTCTCGCGAAGGCCTCCGTTGGGTATTGTGGCAATCCTGAAGTCGAAAGCGAGACGGAACGCCACAAAACCGACCGCCGACAGGCAGATGAACGTCACCGCCCTTCCCTCTGTCAGCCTGCCTATAAGAAGGCGATATATTACCAGAAAAGCAATTGAGGCAACAAGCAGCCCGCGGAAAAACCAGAAAGCTCCGGCAAGGAACTCATCGTAGCCCGACATCGACGTCACTATCAACGCCAGACGACGCATCGCCGTAGAGAATGAATACGGGTGAGTGACGCCTCCTGTCCAGTTGCCGTAATCTTCGTTCAGAAGCCCTATCTCGAAAAACAGATTATGGAGAACCAAAAAGACAATGCTCCATTTCAGGAACGGCAGATAAAGACCGCGGAAACGCTTCGAGATGAACGACCAGGGGTCGGACACATACTTTCGGGAGAAGAAATAGCCGGCACAGATGAAAAACACCGGCATGTGGAACGTGTAGATGAAATTCGTTATCAGCTCGGGCGCCTCGGCGTGTCCGACAACCATAAGAATGATTGCCAGACCCTTGATTATCGAAATGACAGAATTGCGTTGAGCCATACGTCAAAGTCCCGGACGCTCACGGCGCGCCGCATCTATTCTCAACAGAATGAACAGAAGGAAAGTAAAGCCCCAGAGCGATGAACCGCCATAGCTGAAAAACGGCAACGGGATTCCGATGACAGGGCATAGACCTATGACCATCCCTACGTTAATGGCAAGGTGGAACATCAGGAATGAAGCAACACAATAGGCATAAACACGTCCGAAGACCGTCGGCTGTCGCTCGGCGAGCGACAGAATCCTGAGAATCAGAGCGAGGAAAAGGAGCACTACGGCCGTAGCTCCGACAAATCCCTGTTCTTCGCCGATAGTGCAGAAGATAAAGTCGGTATGCTGTTCCGGAACATATTTCAGTTTTGTCTGAGTTCCGTTCAGGAAGCCTTTACCCCAGAAACCACCCGAGCCTATGGCGATCTTAGACTGGTTGACATTATATCCGACACCGCGCGGATCGTTCTCAATTCCGAGAGCGACCTTTATTCGCATCTGCTGATGAGGCTGCAGAATGCTGTTGAAGGTGAAGTTCACCGAGAAAAGGAACACAACCGCAACGATGGTCGACGACAGTGTCAGCATAAGACGCTTGGCGGGAGCGCGCAGCATCGTGAATCCGATATAGCCACATGCCACAGCAATAGACCCGATAAAGAATAAATATCCCGGCACAGAAATTCCGCAGAGAGCGAGTATCGACACGACAACAGTCGTCGCAATAAATCCGAAGAGAATATTGCGGGCCTCGATAGGACGCCGGCAATAAACCGCTACCATCAGAACCATCAGAATCATTATCAGGCCGAGAACGACAGCCTCACCCGACGGAATGCCCATGAAAAGCGGCTCCGAGAATTTAACCGCCACAACAAAGAACACTACAGCACAGGCGGCAGCCAGAAGGACAAGACCGCTCATCCCCTCACGATACAGCACAAAGAAAAGTGACAGATAAGCCAGTGCCGATCCGGTCTCATGCTGGGCAAGAATCAGGAGAATCGGCACAAAAATTATTGTCAGCGCCTTGTAGTAACTCTGCGACCCGCGCAAAACGAAATTATAGCCGCTGAAAAGCTTGGCGAGCGCCAGTGCTGTGGCGCATTTGGCGGGCTGAAGGCTCATCGGCCCGAGAACGAGCCACGAGCGCGAGCCTTTGATATCGGGAGCTATGAATATCGTCACTGCCAACAGCAGCAACATGGCGAAAAAAATCGGATAGGCATAGGTCTCGTAGATACGCGCGTCGATAAGAAGCAATATAAGGCCCGCCACAAGCGACAATCCTATCCAACGGATCTGTTTTCCGGAGAATTCTGCGAACGACAGAATCGAGGCGCTGTCGAAGTCGTAGCTCGCGGCATAGATGCTCAGCGCGCCCGCAATGACGAGAACAAGATATATACCGACCGTCCACCAGTCGACATACCTGAGAACAGATGGATTAGTGTTTCTTTGTGCCACTGTGGATTGTTGAAGTGTGTAACATTCTTTCCTCGATATATTTGCGGTTCTCGGCAATCTCGCCCTTGAGATATTTCTCAATTACGAGCGAGCCGATAGGCACACCGAATGCAGCGCCGTAACCGGCATTCTCGACATAGACACACACGGCGATCTTCGGATTGTTATAAGGAGCGAACCCTATAAAGGCCGAATGGTCGGCGCCGTGAGGATTCTGAGCAGTACCGGTCTTGCCGGCGACTTCAATATCTGGAAGATTTGTGCCTTTGCAGGTACCACCGAGAACTGCCATTCTCATGCCCTCGGCAATCGGGACATAGTATGACGGATTAATCGTCGGATGTTTTTTCTCGATATATTCTCTTGGAAGGGTCGAGTCCTGAATCTCCTTGACGACGTGAGGGGTTATGAACCAGCCGCGGTTTGCAATAGTGGCGCAGAGGTTGGCGATCTGAAGCGGAGTGGCAAGAATCTCGCCCTGCCCGATCGAGACGGAGATAATTGTCTTCGCGCTCCAATGTCCTTCGCCATAATGCTTATTATATGTCTTGGAGTTTGGAATAAAACCATGCTTCTCACCGGGAAGGTCAACGCCGAGATTATAGCCGTAGCCCATTGAAACGAGGTGGTTTTTCCAGACCTCGAAAGCATTAGCGACCGAGCCGTATTTGCTGCGCCTGTCAATCATGGCCTTGAAGCCCCAGCAGAAATATGCGTTACACGAAGTCTGCAATGCTGGCTTAAGAGCTATAGGCGAGGCATGAGGATGACAGCCTACTCTCAGACCGCCCGAAACAAAACCTCGTGCGCACGGGAATGCCGTCCCGAGTGTTACGATTCCTTCATTCAATAGGATAAGACCCTGTGTGGGTTTGAAGGTCGAACCCGGAGGGTAACCGGCCATGATTGCCCTGTCGAAAAGAGGCTTGTCGGAATCGAGAACCAGTGAACGGTAATTTTTGCCGCGATCTCGCCCGACAAGGAGTGTAGGATCGTAGGTCGGAGCTGAGACGAGAGCCAGAATCTCACCGGTTTCAGGCTCAATCGCGACAATAGCACCTTTCTTACCAGCCATAAGGGATTCGGCATATTGCTGAAGCTCAATGTCGATGCTAAGCTTAAGGTTTCTACCCGATACAGCGGCCACGTCATGCGCTCCCCCTTCATAACGGCCCTGAATTTTTCCGAGAGCGTCGCGGATATAGATTTCCAATCCTTTCCGGCCGCGGAGGGCAACCTCATAGCTCTTCTCGATGCCGAGGTCGCCGGTATAGTCTCCGGCCATATAGTAGGAATCTTTCTCAATATCAGCTTCCGAAACCTCGCGGATATTGCCGAGCACGTTGGCTCCGGCAAGGTAGTTATACTGGCGCAGAATTCTCTTCTGAATGAAAAAACCGGGAAAACGATAGATTTTCTCCTGAAGTCGGCCATAATCTTCGGGCGTGAGATGGCTCAGAAGTTTCTGTGGAGAATACGACGAGTAGCCCGGATTAAGGCGCCTGTCGCGCATGTCGGCGAAACATTTGCGGAGTTTCTCGGGAGTCAGCGACAGAATCCGGCAAAGATCGAGAGTGTCGAACGGCTCGACATCGCGCGGTATCACCATAACATCGTAGGCAGGCTGGTTATAAACGACAAGCCTGTCGTTGCGATCATAAATAATTCCGCGCGACGGATAGATCGCCCTGTGGAGGAAAGCGTTGGAGTCGGCGTAATCTTTATATTTTGTATCCAAGACCTGAAGGCTGAAAAGCCTTATCAGGTAAATGGCCGCAATAACAATGATGAACCCGCCGACTACATATTTGCGTTTTTCGAGATTATAGTCTTTTCTCATTTGTGCGGGTTGTTAGGCTGTCGACCGCCAACATCAGCAGCAGCGAAAGGGCTGTGCTCGCAACGATGCGCGCTATTATGAGCCAGACATTGAAGAAAGTCAGAGCCTCTATAGCGAAAATCAGCGTGCAATATATCAGCGTCATCGTCGACAGGTATTTGAGATAGGTATAACGCCCCATCGTCCGCATCGAAGGAACCGAATCAGGCATACTGTCGACTCGCGGCATATAAAGATGGAAAATCCCGTTTCTCGACATAGCAGCCACTGTGCAACACAAGGAATTCATGCCATAGCTGTTGGAAAAAACGTCAATCGTCAGGCCCAGAAGGAATGAGATTGTCAACAGACTGTTGATGCCTATTGTCATCGGAAGCTTGAAGATTACGTAGATGAACAGAATAGGCACAGCCACATTGAAAAGGCATACATTGTCGAGCACCACGGCCTGGATAAGCACCAGAACCATGGCGATGATTGTAAATTTGATTGCAGTCTTGTTCATTGCGGCAACTACTGGGCTTTCGACACAGATGAAGGGGTCTCGATATCTTCCTCGACGGCACGGATGTCTTCGGTGAGAGCGTCGCGGATCACACGCACGTATGACAGAGTCGAGAAGTCGGTAAACAGTCTGATTCTCAAAGAATAGAAGTTATCATCAGCCCCCCTGACTCCTGACTCGACCACGCCGACAGGGACGCCCTCGGGAAATGAGGTCGAGAAACCGCTGGTCACTATAGTATCGCCTTTGTGGAATTTAGCGTGGCGCGGAAGTTCCTCAAGCAGCGCATGGGCAGCGTCTCTGCCGTCCCACGTGAGCGAACCGACATGCTGACTGCCTTTTACCTTACATGACAGTCGTAGATGAGGATTAAGCAACGATATGATGCGTGCGGTATGCTTGCCGGTTATATTGACAATTCCTACAACGCCGTTACGGTCTACGACTCCCATTTCGGGCTTCACACCGTCGAGTTCACCTTTCTGAATCGTGATATAGTTGAACGGCCGGGTAGTTGAACTGTTTATCGCACGGGCGACAATAAACGAATAACGCCGCAGAACGGTGTCGACCGTCATTGTGTCGGAATAGAGACGGTCGCGAAGGGCGAGATTGCGCTGCTGAAGATCAAGAACCTGCATCTCAAGCTCGGCGTTACGGCGCTGGAGATCGTCGTTGATATCACGCAGCGAGAAATATGACGACACACTCGCGCCGGCTGAATATACACTCGAAGCGAGCCGTCCGGCCGAGGTCAGATAAACATGGTGCTGATAGGGATTCGTCGTAAAAAGCATGACGCAGCTGATGACTGCATAAAGTAAGAAAAGCAGCCACGAGCTGTATTTTAAGAAAAAGTTCAGCAGGTCACGCATAAATAACGGGATATGCAGGGGCCCGACCCAATCAGGTCCGGCCGCCTGCATGATATGTTAAGGCAGGTTGTTCAGCGGCTTCAACGGATGAGGAAGGAGAAGCGCTCGATATTCTTCAGTGCGACACCGGTTCCGCGTGCGACAGCAAGCAAGGGATCCTCGGCCGTATGGAACTGGATTCCGATCTTGTCGGTCAGACGCTTGTCGAGGCCTCTGAGCAGAGCGCCGCCACCGGCGAGATAGATACCGTTCTTGACGATATCGGCATAAAGCTCCGGGGGAGTCTGTTCGAGAGCCTGAAGCACAGCGGCCTCGATCTTTGAGATCGATTTCTCGATAGCATGGCTGATTTCCTGATAGCTCACGGGGACTTCCATAGGAAGAGCTGTCATCTTGTTGGGGCCGTGGACAATATAATCCTCGGGCGGATTATCGAGTTCAGTAAGGGCTGAGCCGACGTGCATCTTGATCTGCTCGGCTGTGCGTTCACCGACGCGCACGTTGTGGACGCGCCCCATGTGTTCCTGAATATCGGCCGTAAGGTCATCACCGGCAAGCTGTATCGACTTGTTCGACACGATACCGCCAAGAGAGATAACGGCGATCTCGGTTGTTCCGCCGCCTATGTCGACAATCATGTTGCCTTCAGGGGCGAGAACGTCGAGGCCGATGCCGAGAGCTGCGGCCATAGGCTCGAATATCATATATGTGTCGCGGCCGCCGGCGTGTTCACTTGAATCGCGCACCGCACGGATGTCAACGCCTGTCGAACCGCTCGGGATTCCGACAACCATCTTCAGCGAAGGCTGGAACCAGTTGCTTTTTGTCGAAGCCTTCTTGACAAGGCCGCGAATCATCATCTCGGCAGCCGTAAAATCGGCGATAACACCTTTGCTGAGCGGCCGCACGGTCTTGATTCCATCGTGCTCCTTACCCTGCATTTCCTGAGCTTCGAGTCCGACGGCAACGAGACGGTCAGTCTTCTTGTCGATCGCAACAATCGAAGGCTCGTCGATAACAATTTTATCGTCGTGTATGATGATCGTATTGGCAGTGCCAAGGTCGATAGCTATCTCTTTAGTCAGAGAGAAAAATGAGAAAAAACCCATAGTTATTATGTTTATTTGTTAGGAGAGGTCCAAAACAGGGACTTCGGTCTGATCAGTGTTTGAAGTGGCGATAGCCGGTTTTCACCATGGCAATGCCGCCGTGGTTATCACACCATTCAACGCTCTCGCCGTCACGGATAGAACCGCCCGGCTGAATAATGGCACGAACGCCGGCCGCAGCGGCAATCTCAACGCAGTCGGCAAACGGGAAAAATGCGTCGCTGGCCATTGCGGCGCCCTCGAGACTGAGTTCGAAGGCGTTCGCCTTTTCGATAGCATGGCGCAGGGCATCGACTCGCGAAGTCTGCCCCACTCCGCTTCCGAGCAGCATCCGGTTCTTAGCCAACACGATAGCGTTGCTCTTGGAATGCTTGACGATTTTGTTAGCAAACAGCATATCGTCGATCTGCGCCTCGGTGGGAGCAAGCTTTGTCATCGGCTCGAGCTCAGCAGTCTTCTCGGCATGGAGGTCACGCTCCTGAACGAGGGCACCGTTGAGACACGTGCGAACCTGAATCTTCGACAGATCATTGCTCTTCTGCACAAGGATAATACGATTCTTCTTTTTCTCAAGAAGTTCGAGAGCGGCAGGCGTATATCCCGGTGCTATGATGACTTCGAAGAATATCTTGTCGATTTCAGCAGCAGCTTCGGAATCAATTTCGCGGTTGCAGATAAGCACACCTCCGAAAGCGCTCACCGGATCGCCGGCAAGGGCGTCGCGCCAGGCTTCAGCCACGGTTGCGCGCGTTGCCAGACCGCAGGCGTTGTTATGCTTGAGAACGGCGAAAGTAGGCTCATCGCCGGCGAACTCCGACATCAGGCTGACAGCCGCGTCAATGTCGAGCAGATTGTTATAGCTTATTTCCTTGCCATGGAGTTTGTCGAAATAGTCGTCGAGGCGTCCGGCAAAGAAACCTTTCTGATGGGGATTTTCGCCATAACGCATGGGGATCATGCCGTCGACAGCGAAGCGAAGAGCCGTCGGGCCGTCTGAATTTGTCGAATCGAACCAGTTGAATATAGCCGAGTCATAGCCCGACGAAACGGCGAAAGCATCGCGGGCGAAAGCACGGCGCTGCTCGAGAGTCGTCTCGGCCCCCTGCGATTCGAGGATCGCGCGCAATGGCTCATACTGGGCTTTGCTGGCTACGATGACTACATCATTGAAATTCTTTGCGGCAGCACGGATCAGCGAAATACCGCCTATGTCGATTTTCTCGATAATGTCCTGCTGACTTGCTCCGGATGCAACGGTATCTACAAACGGATAAAGGTCAACTATGACAAGGTCAATGTCGGGGATAGAGAACTGCCCCATCTGCTTGACGTCGTCGGCAAGCTCGCGGCGGCCGAGAATTCCTCCGAAAACCTTGGGATGAAGAGTCTTGACCCTGCCTCCGAGAATCGACGGATAACCCGTGAGATCTTCAACGGCATCGCAACTATAGCCGAGGCCTTCTATAAAAGAGCGTGTTCCGCCCGTAGAGATAAATTTCACGCCCGCGGCATTGAGAAGCGCAAGAATACGGTCAAGGCCCTCTTTGTGGAAGACAGAGACAAGGGCCGATTTGATGGGTTTGGGTGCAGACATCTGATTGAGTTGCTATATTGCTTATTTATTTTGAGAGTGCAAAATTACGAAAAAAATCGCTATCGCACATAGCCTCACTCTCCTTTTAGAAAAAAATCTCTCCAAGATACAGCAAACAGGCTTCCACACGCAGCTTTTTTACTATATTTGCCCTCGGTATGTCGATAAACAAAGCTATACTGATGGGCAACGTAGGCCGCGACCCTGAAATCAGATATGTCGAAGGGCGCACTGTAGCGTCATTCACACTCGCCACCAACGAACCCGGCTATACAACTCCCGAGGGAACAACTGTAGCCGAACGGACTGAGTGGCACAACATCGTTGTGTGGGATCATGCCGCCGAAATAGCCGAGCGCTACGTGCGCCGGGGTACCCGGCTGTTTGTTGAGGGAAAGATCCGCACACGAACCTGGCAGGACCGCAACACAATCAAGCGGACTGTCACCGAGATCGTAGCCGAAAACTTCGAAATTCTATCACGCCAATAATCTTTTAACCACATTTCTATAAGCCAATGAAAGAAGTGAACGAAAAAGCCTTAGGGAACGACCCGGTATACGCCGATGCCGATCCCGTGGCCCTTCCCGACAACGCGTTTCGCGAACTCGGCAAGGACGAACCTTACAGGCCGGTCATGCACCCGGCTCGCGATTACCGCGAAGTAACGCCCTACTCTGTCATCACCGGTCTGATTCTGGCCGTAGTGTTCAGCGCAGCCGCGGCATATCTCGGCCTTAAGGTCGGTCAGGTATTCGAGGCAGCCATCCCTATCGCTATTATAGCCGTCGGACTGAGCGGTGCCCTGAAAAAGAAAGACCCTCTGGGCCAGAATGTCATCATCCAGTCGATCGGCGCCTGCTCGGGCGTTATCGTAGCCGGTGCGATCTTCACTCTGCCGGCCCTCTATATCCTTCAGGGCACCTATCCCGATATTACGGTGAACTTTCTCGAGATTTTCCTCAGCTCACTGCTTGGAGGCATACTCGGAATTCTGTTCTTCATACCCTTCCGCAAGTATTTCGTGAAAGACATGCACGGCAAATATCCGTTCCCCGAGGCTACGGCTACCACTCAGGTGCTCGTCAGCAGTCAGGCCAAAGGATCGGGCAATCAGGCCAAGACCCTCGTTATAGCCTCGCTGATCGGAGGTATCTACGACTATCTCGGCGCCACGTTCGGCTGGTGGGCTGAAACGATCACATCGACGGCCTATCGCTGGGGCACAGCACTGGCCGAGAAGACCAAAGTTGTCGTGAGCTGCAACACCAGCGCAGCCCTTCTCGGACTTGGATATATCGTCGGTCTCAAATATGCGTTCGTTATATTCGCCGGCTCGATCTTCGTATGGTGGATAATAATTCCGCTAATGGGAACCTACGGCAACGAAGCACTCGCAGCCATGTCGCCTCAGGAAATTTTCAGCAGCTCAGCCCGCATGATCGGAATCGGCGGCATTGCAATGGCCGGAATCATAGGCATCGTGAAATCATGGCCTATAATCCAGCAGGCCGTCGGCCTCGCCGGCCGCGAACTTAAAGGCAACAGCCGCGCGACAAAGACCATACGCTGGCAGACCGACATCTCGATGAAGCACGTCGTGTTCTTCATCTGCCTTGCTCTGATCGCAGTGCTCGTGTTCTTCTGGTTCGGTGTCATCAATACCTTCTGGCAGGCACTTGTGGCATGGGCAGTAGTTGTCGTGATCGCATTCCTGTTCACGACAGTGGCTGCAAACGCAATCGCCATCGTGGGCAGCAATCCCGTCAGCGGCATGACAATGATGACTCTCATCGTAGCTTCGGCTGTATTTGTAGGCATCGGTCTCAGCGGCACGTCGGGCATAGTCGCCTCGATGGTTATCGGCGGCGTTGTCTGCACCGCTCTCTCTATGGCCGGCGGCTTCGTCACCGACCTGAAGATCGGCTACTGGCTCGGCACAACTCCCCGCAAACAGGAAAGCTGGAAATTCCTCGGCACACTCGTTTCAGCCGCAACTGTCGGAGGTGTCATACTACTTCTCAATCAGGTTTACGGCTTCACCGGCGAGAATGCGCTCGTGGCACCTCAGGCCAACGCCATGGCAAAGGTAATCGAGCCGCTCATGATGGGAGGCGAAACACCCTGGATACTTTACATGGTAGGCGCTATTTTAGCTCTTATTCTCAACTGGCTCGGAGTTCCCGCTCTTGCTTTCTGCCTGGGTATGTTCATTCCGCTCCAGCTTAATGTCCCGATGCTCGTCGGCGGCGCTATCTCATGGTTCGTCGGCTCTCGCAGCAAAGACAGCCGCGTCAACGACGCCCGCCGCGACCGCGGTACCCTGATTTCTTCGGGCCTCATAGCCGGTGGCGCGCTGTTCGGTGTGTTCTCGGCTCTCACCCGATTCCTCGGCTTCGAATATGCCAATCCTCTCTCAGGCCTGACCACTCAGATCGCAGGCGTTGTCGTCTACGCCCTTCTCATCTGCTACCTCGCCTGGGACAGCTGCCGCGCTCGCCGCGCCGATGACCTGCTCTAAACATCGCGAAATACTGGCGCTCTCCGTGCCGGCTGTGATTGCAACGATCACAACCCCGCTTCTGGGGCTGATCGACACGACATTCACAGGCCACATGGGGGGCGCCGTGTATCTTGCCGGTGTTGCACTTGGCAGCAATCTCTTCAATCTGATATTCTGGCTGTTCGGTTTTCTAAGGATGGGAACGAGCGGCTTGACAGCTCAGGCATCCGGCGCAGGATCGGCCTGCGACGAAATGCTGGTTCTTACAAGATCTGCCCTTCTGGGCTTAGCGGCCGGAATCATTATCATTGCGCTTCAGGAACCGCTGACAGCCCTTTACAACTATGTCGTTGATTCTGACACTAACAGCCGCATCGAAGCCACACATTACATACATATAGTTATCTGGGGCGCACCGGCGGTTTTGCTCACCACTGTGCTGACGGGCTGGTTTATCGGACTCGGAGCCGCCAGAGAGGCGATGTGGATGTCGATAATCATAGATGTCGTCAACATCGCAGCCAGCAGCATATTTGTTCTCGGAATGCATCTGAAGACCGAGGGTGTGGCAGCCGGGACGCTCATAGCCCAGTGGTCAGGCGTAATTGCCGGAATGGCGCTTGCTCGCCCATATATCAAATCACGCCTTTCGCAAATCGTCTGGCGGACTATTTTTGACACCGAAGCGCTCGGCCGATTTTTCAGAGTCAACAGAGATATTTTTCTGCGCACACTCTGCCTCATATTTGTAACGCTATGGTTCACACGCGCCGGCGCTGGCCAGGGGAATATGATTTTAGCCGCAAACGCAATACTGATGCAGCTCTTTATTCTATTCAGCTATTTCATGGACGGTCTGGCATATTCGGCCGAAACACTCGCAGGCCGGGCAACCGGCGCCGGAAACGGCAATGAGATGCGACTCACCATCCGCGCCCTGATGCAATGGGGAAGCGGTCTGGCTCTTTTCTTCTCTCTCTTATATTTTATCGGTGGAGATTCAATAATAGGACTTCTTACCGACGAAGCAGGCGTCGCAGCGACAGCGCGACGCTATATGCCCTGGGCTGTGACAGTGCCGCTGGTTTCTTTTGTGGCCTTCACCTGGGACGGGATATGCATCGGTGCAACCGCCACCAGACAGATGCTGCTTTCCATGGCTATGGCTACAGCTGTATTTTTCGCGGCATGGCTTCTCGCCGGCCCGAGGCTCGGCAACGACGGCCTGTGGCTCGCCTTCATTTTCTTTCTGGCAACGCGCTCAATCGTTCTGATTATACTTCGCCACAAGATTGGCCCGAGATAAGAGAACTATTTGAGCTTAGCAAGGACACGAGGATCGCCGACAAGCCAAAGCACATCACGGGCTTCGAAGCGGGTGCTTCCGTCGGGCTGCATGAATTCGTCGCCACGCTGAATGTTGACAAGCAACGCTTTATAACGGCTGCGCAGATCGGCCGTCTGCGATGTCTTTCCTACGAGCGGAGATGTCGGACTGAGCTGGATATTGGTCAGCTTGATATTGTCGACCGTAATATTGCCGGGATTTGATTCGGACTTCTTCTCGATAACGGGAAGGACTGCCTGAATCTGCTCGTCGGTACCTATAATTCCAAGCGAGTCGCCCGGAAAGATGCGCTCACGTCCTCCGGGAGCGAGTATGACATTACCTCCGCGGGCAATCGATGATATATTGACGCCGTAGACCTGACGCAGCTTGCTGTCGATAAGACGTTCTCCGACAAAAGGACAATCATAGCCGACGGTCATAAAAGCGAGGTGCATATTGCTGACGAGATTGTTATTACGCCCGGTGCGACGCAGATCGCGTTCGTTAAGGTTATCGAGAAAACGGGTTTCAAGACCGCGCAACTTCTTTCGGAGACTGCGCCCGAAAAGAAGCATCATAACCACGAACACGGCGACACCGAACACAAACCCGGCCATCAGACGATAAACTGACGAAAGAAGATAAATAACAAATCCGATAGCAATCACGAAGCGGATTATGGTCATGAAATGCAGCGGGAGGTCGAAGTGGGCGTTGGCCTCGACAAGACGGTGTCTCTCGACTGACTTCGACGCAGGAAGCGACAGAGCAAGCAAGAAGGGCAACATAACGGCTATGCCTAATACTACCGTTGCGAAATGACCGAGACTCTCGCCTAAAACGCCGACCAACCATGGCTGGACAATATTAAGTGTGACAAGGCTTAGGGCGATCAGAACGACCGTATACACGACAACACGCCACAGATAGCGCTTGATAAGCGACATCCAGAGAACTTTCGTCTCGCTCTCGGTCGACGCCCGGTTAGTATAACGGTCGATGAGGAAATGAAACTTCGTAGGCAGGTGTCGCTCGACAAAATTATAGAATGGGTCGGCGAGACGGATGAAGTAAGGAGTCAGGAATGTCGTGAGAACGCTGACCGCAACAATTATCGGATAGATCGAAGGCGAAAGAACGCCGAGCGACTGACCGAGCGTTGCTATGATGAAGGCAAACTCACCGATCTGAGTCAGCGAGAAGCCGCTCTCAATCGCCACCCGCAGATTCTGGCCTGTCAGTAACATTCCGAGACTGCCGAACAGAATCATGCCGACAATGACAACCGCTGAAAGCAGGAGTATCGGCCACCAGTATTCAACAATGACACCGGGATTCACCATCATTCCCACTGAAATAAAGAAAACAGCGCCGAAAAGGTCTTTGACCGGCATCGTAACCCGTTCGATTTCTTCGGCAAAGCTCGTGCCGGCGAGGATAGAGCCCATGACAAAAGCTCCCAAGGCAAGCGAAAAGCCACAGTAGACCGAGAACACGGCCATTCCGAGACAAAGCCCCATCGACACGATAAGAAGTGTCTCATTGTTGAGAAATCGACGGCTGCGGTTAAGAAGCGTCGGAAGCATGAACACTCCGACAAGAAACCACATGACAAGGAAGAAAACAAGCTTGCTGATGCTGAAAAGCATCTCGCTACCCTCTACGGTGTTATTGATTGCAATCGACGACAAAATCACCATCATGACGACCGCGAACAGATCTTCAACAATCAGGACGGCAAGCACCAGCGAAGCGAACTTCTTCTGTCGCAGCCCGAGATCATCGAACGCTTTCAGAATTATAGTGGTCGATGACATCGACAACATTCCGCCTAAGAAAAGGCTGTTGATATTGGTAAATCCGAGAAATCGGCCGATAACATATCCTGTCGCCAGCATACCACTGACTATAATCAAGGCGGTGATAGCCGCGCTCCCCCCGGCATTCATCAGTTTCTTGAAGCTGAACTCGAGCCCTAACGAGAACAAAAGCACTATAATTCCTATCTGTGCCCAGAATTCAATGTTTGACTCCGTCGTGACGCTCGGAAGATAGGTGAAATGGGGACTTGCGAGGAAACCGGCGACAATATATCCGAGCACCACCGGCTGCTTTATCAGCTTGAAAATAATGGTTGTTATAGCCGCCAGACAGAGAATAAACGCAAGATCGGTTATGAGGCCCTCGATATGGGCCTCCCCTCCGACATTCAGCAGCAGAAGAGATTGTATCATAGAGTTTATGACGGCGAATTAACGAGAGATATAGAAGTGGTCGGATAAACTTTTGACATCTCATCCATTAGCCTGACAACATCGGTGTTCTCACGCACCAACAAAACAAGATTCAGTCGGGTCATATTGTCAGAATAGTTGAAATCGACAAAATAATTATTCAGCTGAGCATGAAACTTTCCAAGCAGAGTTATATATGGATCAAGATCCGTCACAATGCCGCCTATCTTGACCGTTATGGTGCGCGATTGCGACCCGACGTTGACCCTGTGTTCAATCTGTTCAAGAAGAACGAGAATAAAAAGCACAAGCAATGTCGCCACAAGGGCAACCAGATACATACCTACCCCGACTGCGAGTCCGATGGTTGCGACCATCCAGATTCCGGCGGCCGTGGTCAGTCCTCTGACCGAACCTTTCATCTGGATAATGGCACCGGCTCCCAGAAAACCGATTCCCGATATTACCTGTGCAGCTATGCGTCCTGGGTCGCCGTTCTTAAGGCCGAGATACTCCTGAGGCACATAGATTGACAATACCATAGCCAACGTAGCGCCCATAGAAATAAGGGCGAACGTCCGCATTCCGGCCATCTGACCGCGCCGCTTGCGCTCAATGCCGACAGCAGCGCCGAGTATAAGACTGTAGAATAGCCTCGCAACCGCAACGCCCGGAGTCAGCTCAACTGCTGTAAGCTGCTGCCATAGAGCTGAAAGCATCTCCAACAATTATTTCTTCAGGGTGAAATGGCGCGACGTCAGACGATAGCCATCGGTGAAGAGCTCTACCGTATAGTCGCCCGGAGTCAGAGTCGTGTTCACATCCCAATAGATATGTATGCCCGAAATCTCGTCGCCAGAATACTCAATGCTCTTACGGGCAGTCGTCGGCACTGAGCCTCCTTCGAAATGCATCGCTCCGCCTCCGCCGCCAAGCAGCTGACCCTCGGGATTGACTATGCGAAGATAAATCGTCTTTGCTCCGGGAGGCGTCGAATTGTTCTGAGGCACGGTGAACGAAACCATCAGCTGCTTGGCTTTGGTCACATTCTTTTCAGTTTTTCCATTACCCTTCAATGGAGTCAGACTGACTCCGGTAACATTAAGCTTCTCGGCCAGAGTCATTCGCTTGCTAAGATCCTGATTGCGTGTCGTCGCCTCGGCTACCTGAGAAGTCAGAGTGATGTTCTGGGATTTTATCTCTTCATTCTCAGCTCTAAGGCCGGCATTTTCGCGAGCCAGCGAATCAATTTGCGCCACATAATGGCGAAGCAAACCGCGCAAAGTACTGATCTCACGCTGGAGTTCGGCAATCCGCTCCTTGCTCTTGACTTTCTCGCTGCGTAACTCAGCCGTCAGTTCCGCCACTTTCTGCTTGGCAGCTGCATACTTGGCATACTCTTCGGTATTAGTAAGCCGCTGGGCCTGAGTTTCATACTGTTCAAACTCGGCATTAACAGCCTCGAACTCATTGGAAAGCTGAAGCTGCTCGTTCGCAAGCTGAAGTTCCTCATTTGCAGCCTGAGCCTCAGCAACCTGCTGATTCAGCTTTTCAGTACGATAGATCGAAACGCCGAAAACGGCAAGGAGAACAACCGCGAGCACTACGGCTGTCCACAATAAAGGCGATTTGGTGTTTAATGACATATCTTGATTGTCGGTTAAAATGACAAATCGGCTTACTTAAGAAAAAGCCGACGGTGTTATTTCTGCAAAAGTAGCAATTTTTTCGTTGATTCCACTAAATTTGCAGCCGAAAACCATGCTAGAGATGAGCACCATCCATTTTTTCAACCCTGAAAGCGAAGCAGAACTCTCCGACGGAAATCCGGGCTACACCCCGTCGCGCGCGGCACGCATCATAGCCGAAGCCGGTGCGCTGTTACCGTTATGGTGGGCAAATCCCGGCGATATCGTAATCTCTCCACCCGGTGCTCGCCGTCTGAAAGCCGAACTCTCGCGACGCCTCGGGCTACGCAATATGGAGAATGCCCCGACTAAAATAGACCGCGCAGCGCCATGGGGATGGAGTCCGCGTGCCGCCCGAGTATTCGAAAAGCATGGTGTCAGCTGCGATCTTATTCCCGACATGGAGATCATCGCGGGAATGAGCCGACGTTCGACAGCCATCGAAATTCGCCAATTACTCGGCGTAGAATCCGGTGAAGAACATTTCGACATTGAGGAACTGACACAATTTATATCCGACTCAAACGGTCAAGTTATTATCAAGACTCCCCTATCCTGCTCCGGTCGAGGCATAATCGATTGCAGGATAACACCGCCATCTGTCGTAATCAACAGAGCCCGGGCTATACTCCGGCATCAAGGTTCTGTAATAACAGAGCGCGCCCTCGACAAACAGCTTGATTTCGCAGCCCTGTTCGAAGCCGTTAACAGCGACATTGAGTTTGTCGGATGGTCACTCTTCAGCACCGGCACTGGGGGAAACTACCAAGGAAATATCGTCGCGCCACAAGATGAGTTCGCCAAGCAGCTCAGTAAAGCCGAAGCATGGATAGAACCTTTAAGACAAGCCCTTAAGAAAACAATCGCGCCATATTATAACGGTCCGCTGGGAGTAGACATGATGTTCTACGGCAAAGACCTCAAAGTCATGCCATGTATCGAAGTCAACCTGCGACGCACCATGGGATTTGTCGCACATGATCTTGCCGAACGCCACGGCCTGCGCGGTCATCTCGTCTTCGACCCTCATCCCGACGGCCCCGGCCTCACCCTCTCCGCCTCCGAAACCGCGCGCTTCGCCATCCTGTAAGCACCAGCACAAACATCGATTCTAATTAATCCCCTATTCAACATTTATTAAAGGCAATCAGTTGACTTCGTCGATATTCAAACATGCTATTCCTCTGACAAACAGAGATGTCGACTAAACTGCCACAAAAAAGCGCAAAAAACATCCCGAAAAATTTGCACATGCGCCCGGAAAGCACTACCTTTGCAACGCAATTCCGAAAGCCCAGGTGGCGGAATGGTAGACGCGCTCGTTTCAGGTGCGAGTGTTGAGAGACGTGCAGGTTCGAGTCCTGTTCTGGGCACCACAAATAGCTGTTAACCACTTGGTTTTCAGCTATTTTTATTTTGTTAATAAGCAACAGATAAGCAACTTTCAACACATTATCTGCTTTTGCGCCGAAATTGGACTGCTTGGGATGTACGGCAACGCCCACAATTTTGCGGCGGTCTATCCTAATAATACAAGCGAAGCCTCCACGAATTGCGGAAGCCTCGCCTTGTCAGTTCTGAAAGATTGTCGAGGTCAGCCCTGTAAGGGGTGCCGGGGGGAACGCCTCGCCCTTTCTGTGGAGCAAGGGTGCGAGTCAGAAAAATTTTTTATTCCATTTTGCAGGCAAGTTATTTCTTGGCAAATAAGAAAGACAAGAATATTAATCCAAATAAGATTGCCGGAAACACAAACTCGGCGATTAACCATAATGCCAACCAAGCGAGAAGCACAAAGCCTGCGATTGCACCAATACAGCGCAAAACGACTTCCCACGTTTGTAAATCCTTTTTCGATGATTGTTTATTCTGTTGTTTTTGGGGAACATTGGGTATTGGCTGTGGCTTTTGGCTTATGCTGTTATCAATTATATGTCGTTCGGCTATCAGAGTAGTTAAAGGCCTTTCGCTTGACAAAGTTTTGAAAATATCATCGGCAGAGATACCAAGTTTTATACACTCCACTATATTCAAGCACTTCTCTTTAACATCGGGGTTAATGCGTTGCAGTCGAAGCAATCGTTCCGTACTCATATCGCAATAATCAAAGCCGCACTTCATCGGCTTGTTCATATACCCCAAAACATAGGAATGTAATCTGCGAATAGCTTGGTGCACCGGGCTGCCATTGGAATCGTCGTTTTCAATCATCTTAAACAATGCCATTGGTGTTTCGCATTGTTTTAATCCAATCTGTCTTATCTGCAACGCACTTAACTTTTCTTGATATTCTGCTTCGGACATTTGAGGCTTGACAGCAGCGGTTCTGCGGCTTGATGTATTTGTAAGCAAATCAACGGGACTGGCCGTTGTCATACTATACAAGTGGTTGTATGCCGCTTTCTTCGGATTAGACCATCCCATACCACGTTTCCCATAATAAGGCACAATTTCACGCATCAATGCGCGTTTTGCCGCACCCTTTGTGGCTGCGGAAAGGCTTCTTTTGAATGATGGCGTTCTAAATCCGAATTTCATATGCGTTACTTACATTTTTTGCATTGGGAATTGTATTGGCGTTACTTTTTCATCAATTTCTTTGTGCGTACCCGTGATATTTAAGAAGTCATTGCTAATTTTCCCATTCATAATACATAATCCGAAAATATCATCCTTAAAATCAAAAGTCAAGGTGTCACCATTTAATTTATATTTTCCATAGTGGAAATCCCCAATCATAGCAGTGGGCGGATTTTCCGTCAAGAAGAACCTTACATTATCGTTGTCCGTGAACTCTAAAACAAAAATATCATCATTTAGATTTGTTGCCCACATAGAACCAACCATTTTATTAATGAAAGCCGATAGTCCCTGTTCCTCAATTATTTTCCTGTTGATACTTACCAATTCTGAATACCCATTTGAAAATTCTCTGCCACAGCCAACGCACTTGGCAAAAGATTTATCCTCATTAGTATCAAAACTCGTTCCTCCACAAGTCGGGCATTTACAACTCGCATAGGCAAAATAGCGACTATCCAAATTCTTAGCCGGGACTACATTGTCAGCATCAAAATTACAGGCACAACAAAGAGACGTGGCAACATATCCAAGCATATTGGTGAGTTCTTGTTCAAAAGACCTCGTTTCATCACCTGCTTTACTTGTAGCATGTGCCAATTCGTGTAAAAGCACACCAAGAAACTCTTCCTTGCGATTTAATGTTGCACGACATATAACAATTTCGCGTTCACTCCATCTACAAATGCCTTGTATCAAAGTATGCTTATCTTCAAATTCAATATTCTCGGCAAGACGTATCGCATCAATATTGTCTGGCATTCCACCAATACATTTTAATACAATATCTTTAAGAACCCAAACACTGGCTTCTGCCAAAGATAACTCCGATGGTTCAACATAACTGTTAACCACCATCGTTCCATCATCAGTGTTAACAGTATATCTATCTAACATACAATAAAATTTGCCAAACAATTAATTACGGAAATTAGTATCTATAATCGCCGACACCTCGCCGATTTAGTAGTAGGATTTGGTGGGGAACATTATAACATCTTGATTAATGAGGGGAAAGCTTTTTTAAGAGCCGTATAGTCGTAATATGATATAACAACGCTTTCTTTACCTCGTTTAAGGCTTATTTCCCCATAGGGTAATTGCCAAATCAATTTTTGCCTGCCATTGGCGTCTTTTGATTCTTGAAAATTACCATATTTAGACGCAAGAATACATCTTATCATATCAAACCCATATATAGCCCACGCACCGTAATCATCGCCAAATGAGACTTCTACGCCACAAGCGATATTGGGCTTTTTAGGCAAGTTTACGTTGGGGACATAAATAATACATTCCTTAGCGCCTACGATATTCGCTAATGAATCTTTTAATGCCTCGTTACACGCTCTTGCCTTAAAATCTTCAACATTGATTCCAAAAGGCACACCGCAAAACGTCAATCCCTTAGCGGTGTTAGTCTTGTTTTGAGCGGATATGTTATCCGTTGTGCTGATAGCAAGAACCGCAAGCAGCATCATTGCGATTAACTTTTTCATTTTCGACGTAGTTTTTAGTTGTTATTTGGTTTATTATTCATCCAAATACTTATACGCCGCTTTAACTATCGCGGCGAAGCCGAACAAGAAAACTGACGAGGCTATTATGCCAAGTCCATATTTCCATGACCCATTCTCAAAGTCACTAAATAGACTTAGTATGCCTCCTATTAAAGCAATCCACGCCATTATTTTTATAGCTGCTGGGACAATGAATGATTCACTGCTGTTTTCTTTATACCTCTTCCCTTGATACGGTTTAGAGTAATAATCGGTAAGTGGTGTTTTAGTTTCTTCTTCCATTGATTGAATGAATTTAGATGTTAATATTTTGCGCACTTGCCGATAAAACAAAAGCGCAGACTTTCGCCATACGCCTCTTGGCTCACCACAAGCCTTAATACACTATGAGAAAGCCCGCGCCGTAAGGCACGTTCTCAATGTGTATTGAAAGCTCGTTACATTCCGAGGTGGTGATTCAGAGGCGCATTGAGCTAATATGTAAGGGTGCAATACCCCATAGGAATACTGCACCGCAAATTTACAAAGATTTTCTGACTTGGCAATGAAGTAATTGCCTTTCTTTTCCATTGATAGGCTTTTGCAGTCCTGCTTTTCAATGAATGTTGCGCTCTATTGCGTCCAAATCCTCTTTCAAAGGAATCAGAAAATCATTGAGCAGGTCAAACATCTTTTCTGCCATCGCATTTGCGATTGCTTCAACAGACTCTTGGGATAAGGTCACTTCGATTGTTGTGCTTTTATTTTCCATATCATTACGGTATTGGGTTGAACTTCAATTTATCTTCAAGGTGGAGGTCGTAGAGGGCTTGGAAATATTCGCTCACCCATTCCTCTTGGCTACGGCGTGTCGCCATCGCCGCTATCGAGTTGCGGCTTGCCTTGGTCTGCGGATAGGCGGTGAGGAACGCATCTACCTTGCTCATGCCCAGCCACATCATCAGGCAAAACACGACATCGGCACGGCTCATCTTCTTTGACAGATGAATCTTCGCAGGATATTTCGCCAACTCCCATGCAATCTGCCACACGGGTTTGTCTTGGCTTTTCTTCTTCGTATGCTTCATAAGAATAAAACTTGACTTGTTGTTGTTTACTTCAAGCATTGACGGCAGCCGACAAATTTCTTGACTTTTGTCGCGCTATCTGCTCACTGCCGCCATGCTTTTTCTTACATCAGTTGAGGTTCAGCGGCATCCGCAGAGGCGAATCCCAATCATCGACACGCAACCATTCGGGAACGGTCATTGCCGGGTCTTGCTCCGTGATAAGGGCTTTCAGTTCGGCGAGGTCGGCATAGCCATTTGCCTTTGCCATCGCGTCATCGACACGCATCTGAATCTCTCCGCTAACCACGTCCTGCCGGAACTGAATCGGATAACGGTCGGCATACATCATAGTGTGATATTTCCAAGTCATAATATCGTTTTTTGATTGTTGAGGTTCTGTTTAGGTTCATACTTGCGGCATCTCCCGTACAGGAATGTAAGGGTCGGATTGCCGATCGAGATACACGCCACGACCTTACCGCCGCTTTTACGGGCGTATCGGCACGTCTGGCATAACAGGTCATTCTGATTCATAGCGTTCTGTTTTGTAGGTTATACCATATTCTTTGCATCGGTTGAAAAAGTAACCGATTCCGCATCGTGAGGCAGTCCGCAGGCACTCGGAGAATTTGCGGTCGCACTTCTCGCGGTCGTATTTCTGATTCTGACTGCTTACCGTGTGGAAGTAGCTGCGCCCTGCCTCTCCGAGTTCGGCAAGTGCGAATCCGAGCCTCAACCAATCGGCATAGTCGTTTGTGAGGTCGGTATGAAACGCCGCTATCTGCTCACAACACTCCGACACACGCGCTTCGGTTTCATCGCTGCCGTAATACCGGGTGGAGAGTACAGGCTTCGGCTGCGGAGGTGTATATACTCCTTTGTACGGCACGGCATCGAATCGCACACGCGCTTCGGGGTCGTAGCTGCAAATCCGAAGCCTTGCCACATCTTTTGTCTGCGGGTCAACCGTTATTCCGAGCGAATCGAAATAGCGGCGCAGGGATTCCCATTGCTGAAAGTGCTTATCGGGATAAGCGATTGGCACGATTGCAAACACTCCGTTACCCCCTACGCTTCGTCCGACATAGGCTACCATATCCATATCGGCAAGTTGGACTATCAACTCGGCACAGTCCGGCACATCGTCCATATCGAGGGCGACTAACCCCGAATGTCGGACAAGTCCCTGTTTGCCTCGTTTGCCGAACACTCCCGATATAGTAGCGCATGGCAGTTTCATCTTCATTGCCTTGCGCTCATCGCCGGAGGTCTGCCGCAGTCGGTCGATATAATCCCTGTGCTGCTGACCTATGTTGAGGAAGTCGCGCAGTGTTCCGACACTTCCTTTGGTGTCGCTGACATTGCTGTATATTGAAATTTCTCTGTCGAAAATCATTTTGTTTTCTCTTGTTATGTGGTTATGGGTTATATTTGCCATTATCCTTTGAAAATTAGGGCGTTGAGGTATAACTACATCATAAGCCGCTCATCGGCAACAGGTATGTTATGTGTTTGTTATGACTTAATGTGTTGTTATTCAACAAACAACGGCATATATAACCCATAACCTTACTGTTCTGCTGATTCTGTTTCCTGTGTTGGTTTCGCCTTTGGGTTCACACATTGGCTTATGTACGGTTGCGAGGTGTTCAACAACTTGGCTAATTTGCCTTGCGTCACGCCCTTGCTCTCAAACCGCTTGAAAAATGCGCGAATCAGTTCACGGTCATTCATCGGTCGTTGCCTGTTGCCGCATTGAAGTTCCTCGTAAACTCTCATCTGCGTTTGGTGGAGGTATCGGCACAGGTCGCACGCCCATTCCATTTCCGTAGCTGTAACCTCATGCGAGTTATCGCCGTCAGCAATAGCCAGCATCCGGGCGACACACGCCAAGCGCAGCATGATTATGTCGAGCTTCGACAACACGCCTTTTTCATACGGCACAATATCGGGAACGTCTTTTGAATCTTCAATTTCCCTTTCGTAAGCCATCGCGACATTGTTCGCCTCATCGCTTAATGTGAGCGTGATTTTCTGTTGGCGCAGGGAATAAAGCGAATTTATCAGATTGTTCCATGCCGTCATATCGGGAACGGTCGGAATCCGCTCAATCACTTTCTGTGCCACAATCTGCGGCCAAAAGAACATGAATCTGTGCGTAAATCCGTTTGAGATATGCTGCTGGCTGAAACTGTCGGAAAGTATGCCCGGCTGAATCGTTCCGCAAAGGTTATACAGAACCGCATCGACTATCGCTGTCGATTCCTCGCTTTTGCGGTCGATTGTGAATCCCTCTCCAGTCCAATAGCTTAGATATGTGGAGATTTCGCCGCTTTTGCCGTACCGTCCAATATCGCCGAGCCATCCGCTCAATTCATCGCGAATCTGACATAGACCATCGGGAGAACCAACAAGGATTTCTGCCAACGCCTCGCGTGTGGTGTCCGACACACATACACGGCGTTTCTGCGGCTTTGGCGGTTGCGGTGCGTTACCGTCCTTTGACCCTTTAGAGATTGCAGCGCATTTGGCTTTCCACTCCTGCACTTCCTCATCATAAGACTTTGCGAGAACCTTGTTTATTTCAAGAAATGGGTCGCTAATCAGTTTTTGCGGATAGCTCTTGTTGCTGCCTGGGTCGGCGATTACCACGCACCAAAAGCACGGTGGATTCTTATACCCTCTGCCGTCAAGTATGGATTGCCGCCCTGCTGCCGCTCCTGCTACCGCTAATAACGGCGATAGTACAAATTCGGTCGGCACTTGCTTTTTTGTGCAGATTTCGGTAATAATGTCCTGTACTGATTGAGGCAGTCCGTAAATCGGAGGCTCAAAGCGATTGTTCACTTTTATAGTCGGAGTTACAGGTGCGAGTTTGAGCATTGACAGCACATCATCAATATCCGTTACACTTGATGCAACATCCTTGCTTACACCGTTGTATAAGCCCGCAGGAAGTTGTATCTTTGTATCAGTTCCTGTCATGGAGGGCTGAATCTTCGCCGGATTCTCCCTCTTTTGTTTTTTAGCCATAGCCTACTTCCTTTTCATGCAGTATTGATTGGCTCGGTCGGCTATCTCGGCGGCGGTAGCAACCCGATTGCTCTGTAACCATTCCTCCAACTCGGCACGGTTGAAGTAGCACATCTTACCCATCGGCTTGTAGTGCGGAATCTCGCCGCGCATCGTCAACTTGTAGAGATAAGACTTGCTGATGCCCATGTACTGTGCTGCCTCATCGGAAGTCAGCACCGCTTTTGTGGTGAATATTGTGTTCGCCGTTATAAGGTCGGCAACCTCTCTCATCTGCTCTGTCATTTTTATAATAGCATTGAGGTTAAGGCTGTCCGAATAGGTGTATGAGTCCCCATTCTTCTTTGCCTGTTGCGTTCACGTTGATACGCTCATACTTCGTATCTCGGTTTCACAGTGCAAAGATAGATTGCATATATAACTAACTGAAACAAAACGAATAGCGATTAATAGTGCTTTTAGGGCCACACCATTAACCGCTATTAATTGCCATAAAATAGACCTAATCGTGCGGAAAATTGCGCATCATTCCGCTGATTTCATCTTCTGTCAGATTGCCCCTCATATAATGATTATAGCCGCTCTCTGCTCCAATTTCGCCAAATTCATTTTGAACCTCCGTAAATGTCGGTTTTATTATCAATCCTAAACGGATGCAAGCCGTCAGTACAATTGCAACATCTTTTCCTTTTCTCCCAGCAATAAGAGTATGGAGCTTTTTTAATGTTTCATCTTTTTGCGCATCACTTCCGTTTAACCTATCCCGGAATCTTTGTACTCGCCTACCTTTATTTTTAGGGTCTGTATGCTGTTTCACGATTTTCACACCTTGATTGCTATTCCATGCCGCTTCGGAATTGATAACGCCCTCTCTTTCAGTAAAGATTAAGGCTTCGGTTGCTGCTGTCCTCGGCAATTCTTTTAGAAGGTTGTTCGCATAATTTTTATTTCCAAAGCATCCAAAGTAACATTGGAGGTCTAACAAGGAGAGATTTTCTATTATCCATATTCCGCGCTTCTCCTGCAATTCTAATAGATTGATATGATGTACGGCACAAATAGCCGCAAGCATATTGGCAAAATTGAAAAATGCTCTGTGCCAAACATCAAGATAATATCTTATCGAGCCTTTCTCCGCTCCACGCATAATATCAAGATAATCATCATGCAGATTGCTTACGCGCTCTATTTCCTGTTCTATTTCCTGCTCCGAATATATTGAGAGTCCATTTTGTCGCATCCTTTGTAATTCTTTCAGTCGAGCAACAGGTGTGAATATTGCGCCCCAATCTTCAAAGACCGATAAAATTTCGATAATATATCGCTCGCGCTGACCATCATCTTTGCATTTGTCGAGGTTGTCCGATATTTCCTGTGCTATGCGATATTCTCCAACTATGTTGATAGGCCACGCAATATCATCAAAAGAATCGGTACGCATTGCGACCTCTGCGGGAAATGCGGAATAATACTTATTTTCCCACTCGTCGAGCTTTTCCGTTTTATTGACAATTACCCTCTTTATATATTTGAGGCACATCGCCGCTGCTCCATTTTGAAACTCGGCAAATAGTTTATTCTCGATAGTCTTATCCATAATCAAAAGTCAAGTTCTGAAAGGCTGTTGATTGCGTCCTGTTTGAGCGCATCGACAGCGCGTGTGTATTTCTCTGTATGTTTCAATCCACTGTGTCCCAACAGTGCTGCCACGGTCTTAATGTTCGCACCATTGTTGAGGATATTGACCGCGAAGCTGTGCCGGGCGCAATGCCATGTAATATGCTTATCTATTCCAGCACGTTTGCACCAATGGCGCAGGGCTTTAAGGCACATCGTATGTGAGGGCAAAGGAAATATCAATTCATCGCGATTGCCCTCAATAGACGGCTTGCCTATCAATTCCAACACACCATCCGACAACGGTATTACGACACTGCTTGCGCTGCTATGACCTTTTGTCTTGGCTTGCTCGAATTTCAACAGTCTATTGGAAAAGTCAACATTGGAATAGGTAAGGTCTTTAACATCGCAAAAGCGGAGGCCGCACCGCAAACAAAACAGGAACGCCCGCCGGATATTCACACTTTCGCCTTGATAGTGGCAAGTGATAAGCTGCTTAATCTCATCCATCGACAGCACATCTTTTTTGAGGCTACCATTGTCTATTGTGATACTGATTCCATGACAGGGGTCTTTACGCATCACGTCTTTATCAGCCGCCGCCGCAATGATTTTCTTAAACCGCGCATACAGGGTGTGTGGCCCCTCACCACGGAAACGATGTTGCAGATATTCCGTGAACGCCTCAATCATTTCCTTGTCGAGCTGTTCGGGTTTAAGCCGCTTGGCATACTTCTGATATTCGGGAGTAGCGTTGAGGAAGTCAATAAAGACATCATGCGCTCTCTTGATATGTCGCTTATCGCCTTTGGTGTATGCTTCATAATAAGACCACATCCAATCAAGGAAGTTAATGTTGCCATCCTTTTTCAGTCGGTAGCCCTCGCCCTGTTCCAATAGTTGCTGCCCTCGCTCAAAGCGAATCTGTTTGGCAAGACGCAGGGTTTCGTTGTTCTCATTGCGTTCAAGTGAGGTTCGCGGAGCTTGCCAAAGGAATAAGTTTAGTCGCTCGGTTTTCCTATTGGCTTTTTTGTATAGAGTACCGTTTTTACTTTCGACTACATCAAATCCCATATAATACTCCAAATAGAGAGAATCGCGGCCATCCTGTAATCCCTGTGCCATCAGTTTGGGATTATCACCTGTTCCTCCCTCTATAAGTCGAGTGTTATTTGCACGGTAATTCTTTTTTACTGCCATATCTTTTCGCTTGATTTCTTTTGTATTACAAAGGTACAAAAAATATCTGACTTAATAAGCAACCAATAAGCAACTTTTCGCAAAACAAGGTCTTTTTTATGAAGTCAAGAGAAAATACGAAGTTACTAAATCATTGCATTATACGGCATTTACATTCTTTTGATTTCTTTTGAAAACACGGTTTAGTGCCTGTTCTGGGCACCACAAAAGCGACTTAACAAAGTGTAAATCACCAAGTTAAATCGCTTTCTTTTATTCTTACGTGCATATTATACGTATTCCGGACGATATCCGTTCACCTTTTCCGGTGATATCCGTTCACTCGGTCGACGGTTTGATGACGCGAAGTTAATACTTTTTTCTTAAACTCTCACCATTGAGCTGTATTCTTATCGATTTATGCACCAGTCTGTCGAGGCATGCTTCGGCGATAAGGGGATTGCCGATGACCTCATACCAGTCTTTTACAGGAAGCTGAGATGTGATTATCAGTCCTTTCTTGCGATATCGGTCATCGACCAACTGCTCGAGGTCGTTCTGCTGTTGCCCCTGCAATGACTTCATGCCGAAGTCATCGAGGATCAGTAGATTGGTTTTGGCCAATCTGTCGAGGAACTTTATGGCATGTCCCTGCAGCCGTTCGAGATCAAGGCGCTCCAGCAGCCGTTGCATATTGAAGTATGCCACGGTCATGCCCAGGCGGCATGCCCTGTCTCCCAGGGCTGTCGCCAGATAGCTTTTCCCCGTACCGGTGGCTCCGGTTATGATTACGGTGTGTCCGTCGCGGACAAAGTCGCAAGTGGACAGTTGCTGCAGTACCGATGCATCGAGTCCCCGCGCAGGATCAGGACTGACTTCCTCAATCAAGGCGGGATAAGGGAATGCCGCGCTCTTGAGCAGACGGTTCACCTTGTTGCAGTTTCTTGTGTCGCGCTCCGCCTGAAGCAGGAGCTGAAGGCCGTCGGCCAGCGTAAGCCGGTCAGCCTGACGGGTCTCGAAGAGGGAGACCCATTTCTCGGCCATGCCCGAGAGCCGGAGGCTCTGCAGGGCGATTCTGATTTCTTCCATTTTTTCAGTTGTTTATTTGTGTTGTTCTGTGGTCATGCAAATTTCATTTTGCCGCGCAGGTTCTCTCCGTCCGACGGTTCGGGGTTATTCTGCCGGTTCTGCCGGTTTGCGATATCAAGACGGTTCATAGACTCGAGCATCATGCCGAAGACCCTCGATGAGTAGGAACCTTTCTCTATTGCCGCAAGCGATGCCTGCTCAACTATATGTGGCGCGTATTTCCTGGCGTTCGCCAATATACCGTTGCAGGTATTGTATCTGCATTCAACGGCGAAGCCGCGTGATATGCCGTCGTCGAAGACGGCGTCTATGTATTTCTCCAGAGCCGGACACACCGATGCCGCGCGTCTGCGGTAGCTTTCCACATTCTGGTCGCGTATCCATGCGGAGTTGGAGGCCAGATGGCTGTTGTCGGTCACGTAGAGATTGTAACGGTCAAAAGAGCGTCTGTGGGGGGCCACCAGCGTATTGTCGATATAGATCCTCACGATGCTTCTCGTATAGCGCATCACGGCCTGTCGGCCGACATACACATGACTTACGGAGTAGTAGTGGTTGTCGGCCGAGAGAAGCACATGGCAGTTCATCTGCACTTTCACCTGTGCCGTGTAGATCAGCTCGAACGGTGTCTCGGGAAGGGGCCGCAGTTCCTCTTTCTCAGAAGCCATGAAGCATTCCTGGCGCGAGTACGGGCGTCGCTGCATACGGGTCTGGTTATGCTCCAGAATAGCTTGTGCGAGGGCTTCGTTTATCTCTTCTATCGAATAGAACATGCGATGGCGCAGCTTGGCATAGACGCGGTTGTAGACCCTGCGCACACACGATTCCACAAGCGCTTTGTCAGTAGGCTTGCGAGGCCGGCATGCCTGTGCGACAAAATGACAGTGGTTGCCCATGTCCTGAAGGGCCTTGTTGAAGTCTGGCTCGTGGCGGTGGTATTTCTTTACCCCCGCCTTGAGATTGTCCAGCTTTATCATCTGCGGAACGCCGCCGAGATGTTCCAGACACTTGTCGATGGCGAAGATGAAGTCCTCTACTTTCTGTGATGGCACCGCGTAGGCGAAAGCATAATCGCTGAACGGCATGGTGGCGACGAACACCTGCACCTCCGTCACCTCTCCAGTAAGGGAGTCCACCCATTCAAGGGTATCTCCCGCAAAATCTATCATCAGAAGCTGTCCCGGAACATACAGGTCCGACAATACTGTCGTCACTTTTGCCACCTTCAGATTCTGCGACAGATGATGGAAGAACTGCGATTTGCGGTATCCGTCGGGATTGTCCCTGATGTATTCCTCCCACAGAATATAGCGGGTCACATGCGGATTCTTGAGTTGCTCTCGGAAGTAATCCAGTTGCGACAGAAAGTGCTCGTGTCGCTTGTCAGTCAGTGCACTGTGTCCTCCGTGGAAGACCTTCTCCAGCTCAGGGTCATCGAGCTTAAGAAGCTCATCGAGCGACAGCCCTCGGCTGGAGATGAATGCGAATTTCTTGTTGACGGTCTCTTTGTTAATGCCCAGCTGTGCCGCGATCTTACGGTTAGACACGCCCTGCTTCTTGAGCAGTATGGCCTGTTTGAAATCACTCATGGATATGGGGGTTCCTGCCATCGTTATCTCGGATTTTATGGTTTTTCTTCCGGGATAACGGAAAACCGTCGGAAAGTGAACGGATATGTTCCGGAAAGCACCTCGTTTCAGCGAGTTGCTTCCGAAAAATGAACGGATATGTTCCGGAATGAGTGGCCGATGGCCATTGCCGCCCTTCTCGGGGGCTGGACTGAACGGATATGCTCCGGAAAAAGGTGCCGTTGAACGGATATGTTCCGGAATCCGGCGCTGCCGGGGGCTTAAAACTGTCGATTTAATCATATTTCTGACTTAAAACCGACCGATTTTATCCTAATTCTGGTTGAGTTCCCTTGAATTAGGCCTATGGATTCACCCTTCAAAGTGAACGGCTATGCTCCGGAATATGTAATTGGCGAGCTTTCTTATGACTCGGTGCGCGGGAGCGAGACATACGGCTTTTCGTATGATAAGGAATGGCTTGCCAGATATGGCGATGTTTTTCTCAGCGAGGATTTGCAGAACTATACTGGTATCCAATACACCCGTCCGGAGCGCGATATTTTTGCGTGTTTCTCTGATGCACTCCCCGACCGCTGGGGACGCACATTGCTAAATCGTCGGGAGCAAATTGCCGCTTCTGATGAAAAGAGAGCCGTGCGTCGATTGACATCTTTCGATTATCTGATGGGAATTGATGACGCTTCGCGCATGGGCGGTTTCCGGTTTGCCGAAACTCGCAAAGGGAAATTCATCAACTGTGAGGAAAGCCTTCGCGTGCCACCATTGGCAAATGTCAAAGAACTTATGCACGCAGCACATGAGATTGAACTCAGCGAGGAAAAGCATCTTTTGCCGTCGAAGAAATGGCTGGCACAACTGCTGCATCCGGGAACATCCCTCGGTGGTGCCAGACCGAAGGCATCTGTAATCGACGAGGACGGCAGTCTGACGGTTGCAAAATTTCCTTCGCGCAAAGATGATTACGATGTCGCCCAATGGGAACATTTCTGTCATGTGATGGGACGCAAGGCCGGACTGAATGTTGCCGAGACACGGACAATCGGCGGCGAAGATTATCACATTCTTCTCTCCAAGCGCTTCGACAGAAATAGCGATGGCAAACGAATACATTTCGCCTCTGCATTGACTTTGCTCGGACTGACCGACGGCGATAACGCTTCAACCAGTTACGGCTACTCTGACATTGTCGATTTTATTCTTCAGCACGGCAGCAATGTCGAGCAAAATTTAGAGGAACTATATCGCCGTGTAGCATTCTACATCATTGTCGGCAACTCCGATGACCATTTCCGCAATCATGGCTTTCTTTTGACTCGCAAAGGCTGGGAACTCTCACCAGCATACGACATCAACCCAACTCTCTCCGACAATCAGAGCCTGCTGATAAACCGATCCACAAGCGAATCCGACCTCAATATTCTATTGGCATCAGCCGGACACTATATGCTTTCAGCTGACAAAGCCAAGAGCATTATTGACGAAGTAAAAACAGCCATGAAATCATGGCGCACAGAAACCCGTAGGCTCGGACTTCCCCAGCGCGACATCGATATGTTCGCACCCCGATTCGATAAATGGATTGAATAGGCTATGTCGTAACCTATCGGCTCAAATCAGGCTGAAATATAGTAAAAATCGGCTCAATTTGAGCCGATAATCCAATAAATTTTAGTAATTTTGAGCCGATAAAACTTTCAGATATGACTCAAGAGATTGAAATACTCCAATTCCTGCACTATAATCCGGAGGCTTCAAGAGCGGAAATCGGCTCTGCATTGACAAATGCTCCGAGTCCGGCAACCCTCAAACGTCTTATCGCCGACGGTGTCGCAAAAGGCCACATTGAGATTGTCGGTCGAGGGCCGGCTACGCGCTATAGGCTCACTCCGCAAGCTCATGTTACTATGGAGCTGAATCTCGATACATACTTCGATAAGGATGTGGATGAGCGTCAGGTTCAGGAATCGTTCAATTTTGAACTTATCAATGATGTTCTTCCTAAAGTGGAGTTGTTCACCCAAGAAGAGTTACAACAGCTTGAAGACGCGCAGGAATTGTTTCGTAAGCATCTTTCGGAGATGTCAGAGTTAGAATACCGCAAAGAGATGGAACGTCTCGGAATCGACCTGTCTTGGAAATCTTCGCAGATAGAGGGTAACACTTATTCTTTACTTGAAACAGAAAGGCTGTTGAAAGAGAAACAAACGGCAAGCGGAAAGACAAAGGAGGAAGCCGTGATGCTACTCAATCATAAGGACGCGCTCGACTTTATTCTTGATGAACCGGACTATCTGAAAGATTTGACCGTTGCCCGCATAGAGGAAATTCATGCCCTGCTTACAAAAGAATTAGGCGTTGAGAGAAACATCCGTCATCGCCGTGTCGGTATAACCGGAACAAACTATACTCCCCTTGACAATGAGTTTCAAATTCGAGAAGCTCTTGAAGATACCGTACTACTAATAAACGGCAAGAACAATATCTTCGAGAAAGCCCTGCTCGCTCTCGTTTTACTCAGCTACATTCAGGCATTCACAGATGGCAACAAACGCACAGCCCGAATAGTGAGCAACGGCATCCTTATAGCCAACGGCTATTGTCCGATTTCATTCCGTACCGTGGATTCGATTGACTATAAAAAGGCGATGCTGATGTTCTATGAGCAGAACAATATCGCAGCCTTTAAACGCATTTTCATCGACCAATTCCTTTTTGCCGTCAAAACATATTTTTAGTCCGTTTTGTACGCGCATCTGTATGTCGCGAAAAGTTAAAGTTGCTATATTCCTTTGATAATCGGAGCATTATCGCTACCTTTGCATTGAGTCACTGTTGTCGGTTTGGCAAATGCGGCTTGTAAGGATTTAAGTA
>ERZ773136.457-NODE-457-length-45625-cov-10.873491_pt1 | contig 45625 bp, 32 predicted proteins | sample MGYA00580855_ERZ773136 | MGnify/ENA primary metagenome ERZ773136 (study PRJEB29015, sample SAMEA2737860) | human gut metagenome | biome: human gut; feature: human-associated habitat; material: faeces | place: China | collected 2012 ... | reverse complement strand
CCGCGTCCCCAGCTTGGAAGGCTGGTGCCCTGGCCGTTGTGCTACACCCGCAGGCACTCTGACAAATTCAGCCTTAGAATCATAGCATATTGTTTCCCCGGTGTCAAGCCTTTTTTCGTGTTTTCAACGTTTCTGCGGCGTCCTGCCTGGCACTGCTGGGCGGCTGGCCGAACTGGCGGCGGTAAGCGCGGCAGAATGTGGAATAATCCCCGAAGCCGCAGGCGCTGGCTGCCTGCAGAATGGGGGTTCCAGCGGCAATCTGCTCACGCGCGAGAGCGAGGCGCTTGCCCGTCAGATAGGCGTGGACGGTATAGCCCGTCTCGGCGCGGAAGCGGCGCATCATGTGGTACTTGCTGATATAGAACCGGGCGGCCAGATCGTCGATGGAGACAGGTTCCGTCGGGTGCTGGGAAAGATACTGCATGATGGCCGCGATCTTTTCATCGGACGCAAGGCTCTCCACGGCCTGCGGCTGCGCGTCCATGGCGCGGCGCAGGAGAATGAGCAGCTGCGTCAGAAGCGCCTTCGCCAGCAGTTCCTGTCCGAAGCCCGGCTGTGCGGAGGCGCTCTCCAGTGCGAAGAGCGTGCGGCGCAGGGCCTGCCGTCCCTCCTGCGGGCGCAGGACGAAGCGGAAGCGGGCCGTAGCAAGTGCGAAGCAGCTGTCGAGCGGGCAGTCCGCCGTACCCGCGCGGGCGAGATAATCCGGCGACAGATAGAGGATGACCCGCTCATACGGCGCACCGGGCGCAGCCTCCGGCCGGTGGACACAGCCCTGCGGGACGAGGATCACGTCGCCGGGCTCAAGCGGGTAACTGCGCCCCTCGACGCCGTAGCCGGACTGGCCGCCGAGAAAGAAGATCAGCTTGTGGAAGGTATGGTAGTGCCAGTCGAGTTGCTCCTCCATCGCGCCCTTGAGATGAAAGAGTCGAAAATCCTCGCGCAGATAGCCCCGCTGCGCATATTCCTGCTGCTCCATGCCGTGCCTCCTCTGCCAATGTTCAAAAGGCGCTGCGGGAGGCCCGCAGCGCCTGCGATCTCAAATTCAGTCCATATATCTTGCGATATACTCCGGCGCGTCTTTCGCCTCGCCCGCAATCGTCAGCGTAAACGCGACGCTGTTCTCCGCGGAGAAGACGCTGCACCAGTCGAGGAAATTCTCGGTTTCCTTGGGGTCGCTGTCCTGCGACAGCTTGTAAAGATTGTCGATAAAAATATGCGTGATATCAAAGTTTCCCGCGTGCAGGCCGCTGATAAAGCCGCGCAGGAACGGATAACCGCCGTAAGCGTATTCCTTGATGTCGATAAGCCGAACCTTGTGATCGACGTCGAAGCGCAGTGTATCGCCCTTCTCAATGCAGACGATGCTGCCGGATTCGCGCTGAACTGCCTGATTGAGAGCACCGATGAGCAGTTTCGTCTTGCCGGAGCCTTCGGGGCCCATCATAATATTGACCATACGGGCATTCCTCCTTTTCTCATGTGGTCAGATTCATTGTACCAGCTTTTCTCCGGAAACACAAGAACATACTTGTGAAAAAATCGTAAACAGAGGCTGCCCTCAACCTTGCAGGCACGCAGCGGCCTGTGCTCTGGTCGGGGAGGTGCGCTTGCGGTCGAAGGGGTTCAGTCCGTCGGCTGCGGCGCACAAGGCAGCCGTCAGTTCCAGAAAATAAAACAGTTCGCCAAGCTGCGGCGCGTCCAGTTGTTCAGCGGAGAGGACGATCAGCGGGATATCGAGCGAGGCATGGGACTGCACGAGTGCATCGAACATCGCACTCTCCGCCTCGCCGACCGAATGTCCGGAGAGATAGCCAAGATTGTCGTAATCCTTCCAGTCGAGTTCAATGTTGCGCCGTTTTGCGGGCAGCGGGATCCGCAGAAACGTTTCAAACGCGCTGCGGCTGCCATCCAGCATGGCATCAAGCGTATCGAGCGCGCCGGGAAGTTCCGCCGGGACGGGCAGCACACCGTAGCCGCCGCGGCAGCTGCGCCGGGCCGTACTGCGGGCCCACCAGCGGCCAAGCGCCATGCAGGCCGGCTCGAAGATCCCGAGAAATTCCGTCCGCCGCGCGCGCAGTTCCAGCGCGTGTCGCGCGCCTGCATACATCCAGACCGGATTTTCAAACGCGCGCAGATCATAATCATGGTATGCCTGTCCTGCACCTTCAAGCACGCTGAGCGGTTCAATTCCGGCAGCCGCCATCGGTAAAAGGGTGGCGGGCGAAAGCGCCGAATCCGCGCAGCCCAGCTGCACAGGTTGGGCAAGGAAGGTATAGCCCTCCTCCTGCGCCATAACGTGCAGGAGGCTGCCTTTCGGCGCACAGACGAAAATGTGCTGCCGGGCCTCCGGCCCATAGCGCCGGTCAAGCAGCCAGCGGACAGCGCGGGAGGCAACGCCGCACTCCATATCGACAGCAGTCTGCGCAATCAGGAGCAGGCAGAAGTCCTGCCCCTCGAGCCCGCTGCACAGCTGTTCGTAGGCGTTTGGGGACAGGCTCGTGCCCGCAAAGGCCAAGCGCACTCTCCCCTCTTTTCCGAGCGCACGGATCGCCGCCTGCGCCGCGAGCGGCGCGTCGCCGCTGCCCACGATCACCAGCGTCTCGCCGAGTTCCGCGATCTTCTCCGCAGCCTTCCCAATCGAGAGCACCGCGCGGGCCATTACGCCCTCCGGCGCGTTCAGCCAACCCAGAAAATCCGGGCCATCCAGCATGTTGGTCCGAAGCTGCATATGCGCGTCAAACAGGTCTTTTTCTCCGGACAGCAGATCCGGCAGGCTGACACTCCCCCAAATATTGGACAACTCGACGTCGATCATCGTATGCGCCTCCTTTATCTTTTGTACACTATACTACACTTTGGGAAAAAACGCAAAAAGAATCGAAAAATGCCGATTCTCAATCAGGCGCCTAGGTCTGGCCGGCGGGTTCGCAGAAGTTCCAGCGCCAAAAGCGCCGCCGCCCCCAGCAGAAAACCGGGCAGTGAAAACGTCTGAAAGCTGACTGGCGGCAGCGGCGTCTGCAGTCCGGCAGGCCCCATCGCAATAGCGTACAGCGACCCCACCATCAACCCCAGGATCAGCCACACCATCTGACCGCGGAAACGCCGCAGCGCAGCGCGGATGGCGCGAATAGACAGCGCAGCGCCTGCCACAGCGCCGAGGCAGAGCGTAAGAATGCCGGGAAGGCCGGAAAAATCAAGCCGCAGCAGCTGCCGCAGTGCGTGCATCGCAGGCAGATAGACCCCCGCAATCAAAAGCAGCGCCGACCCAGAGATCCCCGGCAGGATCATCGCACTGACGGCCGCCGCACCGGAAATGAACAGGTACAAAAGCGGCCATACGCGGATCTGCGAAAACTCGACCCGCAGCGAAACTGCTGTGTCCGCGCGCAGCAGCGTAAGCCCTACGGTGAGCGCCGCACCGAGCAGCGCCAGCGGCGCACATCGCGCGGCATTTCGCAGTGCGCTGCGCTCGGCTCGAAGCACAAGCGGAAACGCCGCTGCGCTCAGCCCGAGGAACAGGCTGCACATAAAATAAATATGCAATTCAAATAATTCTGCCAGCACCAGAATACATGCAATCATCCCGGCAGCCCATCCGGCGCCGAAGCGCAGCAGTGCGCGCAGACTCTGCTGCCGCACAGACCTGTCCCGGCCGAACAGGCCGTGCAGTGCGCGCAATAGATCATCGTAAAAGCCGAGAATGAATGCGATCGTCCCGCCAGAAACTCCTGGGACGCTGTCGGCCAGCGCCATACACAGACCGTGAAATGCAGAAAGCAAGAACGTCCCTCCCGAAAACCGCTGCGTCCAACAGCGGCATTTTATTCAGTATATCATCTGCTGCAGAAAAAGTACAGAGCCGCAGCACCTGTCGAAGCGGCGCTGCATAGATTGGTTCAGGGCGAATCCGCCCGAATCTCTTGAGAGGAGCCGATTTTTTTGGCTGATATGCAGACACAGGCGGCCCAGACCGCTGAAGGCTGCGGCGATACGCGGGGGACGCTTCCCGCCTGTGCGCCGCTGGCAAATCCCTACGTCCCGTTCCAGGGGCAGAATCCTGAACGCTACACGGCGGGACGCGCGCTGATGAAAGGAACGCTGTTTCCAGGGCTCGATCTTCCATATCGCGGCACAAGCGGCGTTGAGCCGCGCGACGCATCCGGCATGCAGAGTATGCAAGATCTTCAGGCCGCAAATTTCGCCATTACAGAACTTGGCTTGTATCTTGACACCCACACAGACGATGAAGAGGCCGTACAGCTGTTCAACCAGTATGTCGAGCAGTATGAAATGCTGCGGCAGCAGGCAGCAGACAACGGCATGGCACTCACGCAGATGGAGGCTGCCGCAGGCGGCTGTTACACCTGGCTGGACGATCCATGGCCCTGGGACGCGGAAACGGAGGAATAAACGATGTTTGTATATGAAAAAAAGCTGCAATATCCTGTCCGCATCGCAAACCCGAATCCCCAGCTGGCGGCTATAATAATTTCCCAATACGGTGGCCCAGATGGGGAACTTGGCGCATCTCTACGCTATCTGAGCCAGCGCTATTCCATGCCGTATCCCGAACTCAAGGGTCTGTTGACCGACATCGGCACCGAGGAATTAGGCCATCTGGAAATGGTCGGCACGATCGTGCATCAGCTGACGCGGACGCTCACGCAGGAACAGATCGAATCAGCGGGCTTCGCAAATTATTTTGTTGACCACACCGCCGGTGTCTACCCGCAGGCTGCCTCCGGCACACCGTGGAGCGCAGCGACCATGGCCGTCACCGGCGACCCCATCGCCGACCTCACAGAAGACCTTGCCGCTGAGCAGAAGGCGCGCGTGACGTATGACAATATCCTCCGCATTTCCGACGACCCGGATGTGAACGACGCCATCCGCTTCCTGCGGGAACGCGAGATCGTCCATTTCCAGCGTTTTGGAGAAGCAGTTGAACTGCTGCGCCAGCGTCTTGACGAGAAAAACGTCTATTATATGAACCCCGCGCTCCATCTTCAGGCATAAACCCGACCGGCACACCGCATCCCCGCGCCCCCCACTCCAGTGCATTTTTGCAAGGCAGCACACACGGGCAGGCCTGACGCCATATCGTCAGGCCTGCCGCAAAACACGACCGCTCTTCCAGAAGACTGCGTGTCTTTTCGCGCGGTCACTCTACACTATATGGGAAAAGGGCACCGATATTTGCATACCGGCACCCTTGGGGGTTGGCAATATTATTTGGGGACAAGCTGCTTTCATTTACAGAGGCGTATGCACAAACCGAATTTCCGCTTCCCGCGTTCCGCCTAATTCACTGTAAAACTCGTTAACTCTTTCCATTCACTGTTCATAAGGATGATCTTTACCTGACTGCCTTCGCCGTCTGTTGCAAACGCCAAATTTTTTCCAACCGCAAGCACAAGGCGCGCCGAGGTGCTAATGTTTCCCAACAGTGCATTGGGCAGCTTAAACTCCTTAGTAACGATCGTCGGATCCTGCAGACTCCTGAGTTCTGCGTTTCCAGCCTTGTCGCATAAGAAAATCTGGTCATTCCAAACCGTTCCTTCTATCTTATCATTTCCGAGCGTATAATTTGTTCCGCTGTTCAGGTTATACAGATAAAACCGCATCGTCCCGCCCGTTACGACATCTCCCTCTTTTTTCGCGTCGTACACCTCATACAGCAAATGGTTTCCATATAAGCCATTGATCCAAGCCGAAGTTGTATCGAACGTTTTCAGCGTGTCCGTCGTCTTTTTCTCCGTATTGAAGCACTTGATTGTTGTCGTTCCATCGTTTGACACAGAATAGACCACGTTTCCGTTCAATATGTAGTACCAGCCCGATTTGATCTCCGCTTCACCGACCCATTCATACTGAGAACCATCTGTTCGGAACCGTGCCAGACGGTCGTCCTTTGCTGAATAGGAATAGATCCAACCGTTGCTGTAATAGCAGCCTATGCAGTCGCGGCTGCAGGCCGTGATCGCATAAGCATTCTCGCCATTCAGATCGACTGTCGAGATCATTCGGTCTTTATCAACACTTGTTGCAAAATAAATCCGATCCTGCAGAATAAAAAAGTCACCGATAAATCCGTTATTCGTCGTATACACGCAGACTGCATCAGACGCCGGCGTATCTTTTCTACAAATCGAATACACATAACCGGAGCCCGTCCACTTCATCTGCACATAATACAGCATATCTGCATTGATTGATCCTTGTGATGACACGGAAAGGGCGCTTCCCGGGTGGGAAGCGCCCTTTGTGTTGGGAGATTACTTCAGCGTAATGTTCACACGGACGGAGGCATCATACATCCGGACGAGGATCGCCGCGACTTCGCTGCGGACGATCGTGCTGGTCGGATGGAAGGTGCCAGCCGCGTCGGAGCCGGTGAGGATACCTGCACGGTAGAACGTGTAGATCTCATCGCCGTAGGTGTCCGTGGTCTTCACGTCGGGGATGCTGTTGTCCGCGACGGAGTTGATGGTCTTGTAGCTGTCCATCGCCTTGAAGAAGATGTGGACAAACTCGCTGCGGGAGACAGGTTTGGTCATCTGCTCGTAGCTAAGCTTCTGGTAGCTTTCGTCGAAGATGCCCTCACGGACACCGTAGTTGACGTAGGTTTCGTACCAGTAGCCGCGGCCATTGGTCAGCGTGACCTTGCCGTCCTTGATCATCTGGTGCAGTGCGGAGGCCAGCTTGATTGCTTCGGCAACAGTCAGCGTGCCCTTCGGCTGATAGGTCGTAGCGGTCACACCGTTGATGAGGCCGTTCTCCCAAGCACCCTTGACTGCGTCATAGAACCAGTCGCTCTTGGACACATCCGTGAACGGGAACTTGCTGGTCGTCGGCGTCTTCGTAGCAGGGATCACTGCCGGGATGATCGAATCGCTCGGCTCGGAGGTCAGCTTCCACTTTGCAACCAGCGTCAGGTCGGACATGACAGGGCTGCTGAAATCATAGAGCGTGTCATCCAGATACCAGCCGACGAAGGTGTACAGGCCGGTGCGCACAGGTGCGCCGGGGTTGGATGCCGTCTCGCCGCGGATAACCAACTGCGATTCGACCGGCGTGCCGCCGTCAGAATCGAAGGAAACGGTATAGATCGGATCAAAGACTGCCGTCAGCGTCACGTCGGAAACAGCCGTGAAGGTGTAGTCCGCATCCGTGGAGACGATCTTGCCGTTCTGCATCCATGCGTAGAACTCCTCGCCCTCGGCAGGCTGCGCCTGTGCGGTCACTTCTTCGCCGGACCAGACCTCAACGACGTCCTTGGCAGCGAAGTCATCGGTGTAGGCTTCCTTAACAAGACCCTTATCTGCATTGTAGGACTGCAGCGTCACGGTGCAGTTGGTGAGTTCGCCGTCGGAAGCAGCGTCCAGATCAACAACGTATGCGGTGTAGTTGGTCGCATAATCGAACAGATAGAGAACTGCAATGCCGTTCGTGACGCTCGAAGCATCCAGCGTAACTGTGGACGCAGTGCCGGCAGCTTCCTCTGCAAAGATCTTGCCGTCTCTCGCAGTGAGATCGGGATAGGTGTCAAGTTCAACACTGGCCAGATACTGGTTGTCCTTGACCTTAACAGTCAGTTCCTTGGTATCCGGGTCATAGCTTGCCGTGAGTGCCTTCGGAGCCTCGGAGTCAACCGTGCAGACATAGTTCCACTCCAGATACTTCTGGCCCTTCGTCTTAAGCGCGCTGTAATCCGTGCCGCCGTTGGTCAGCGCGCCGAGTTCATCCGCGCCGTAGGCAATGTTGGCATAGTAGTTGACCTCGACCTTGGTGTTGTTCGGAACTGCGTTGCCGTCCAGATCGGTGCCGTCCCACATGAACGAGCCGGTGGCTGTCCAGCCGTCATCCGTGTCATAGATGGCCTTCGGCAGATATTCGGTATTGTCCACATAGTAGACCTCGCCGGTTTCACGGTTGGAGACAACCATGATCAGGTGACGGGCATTGCGGAGCGTCATCGGCTGCATAAACAGCGTCCGCTCAATCGCATACGCGGCATCCGGGCTGGTAACTGCGATTCTGTCCGCACCGAACGGGAGATCCAACTCCGAGTCGAACGGGTTCGTACCGGCCAGAGAGGCGCCGGTGATGGAGTTGCCTCTGCGCGTAACCAGATAGGCCAGATTCGGCCAGGTGTTGCAGGTGACGTCAGTGTTGCCGGTCATAACGTCGATCCAGTCAAGCTGTTCCATGACGGGAGCCTGTGCCCAGTCGCCATAGAAGCCCATGAACGTGCCATGGAAGCAGGCGGTCGGGTCATAGGTTGCAGCGGGACTCGTGAAGTTGATGTAGCCCTCGATGTACGCGCCGTTCGGATAGATGGCGTCGATATCGGCCATGAAATCATCCGTCAGCTGTACGTCGATCACGACTTCTGCCGTCTGGCCGGGACCGATGACGAGAACGTCGTCTTCATAGTTAGTGGTAACAGTGACCTCGTCCTCTGTCAGACCGAGCGTCGTCAGTGCGTTGTAGTAGTTGCCTTCCTCATCTGCTGCGGGCTTATCGAAGCAGAACTTCCACGAAATGTTGAATTCCTTGCCGTCCTCTTCGAGATCCCAGCCCGGGAACTCGTTTCTCAGATCCTTGACGGTGTAGCGGATCTGGAAGTGGCCGTCCTTGGAGGGGTTGTCGCCGATGTTGGCGATCGGGTTGGTGATGTACGCCTTTGCACCACCGAGAACAAGCTGCTCGGCATGGTCAGCATCGACCAGACCAGCGCCCTGCTTTCTCGGACTGAAGGTGTAGCTGTTGGGGATAACCGTCTGCGCGGAGGATGCCAACAGAGCCTCTGCCATGTCAGCCAGTTCCTTCTTGCTCAGATCCTTGTACTTCGATTCGCTCTTCAGATAACTCAGGATGGTCGCAGTAACACCCGCGACATCCGGCGTCGCCATGGAGGTACCGGACATGACCTGATAACCGTCCGTCGTGTTGTTCTGTGCAGACAGAACACTGCCGCCGACACCGGAGATCTGCGGCTTGAGCGTCAGGGACGGGGTGGGGCCCCAGGAGCTGAAGGACGAAGACTGCCAGCCGGTGGGGTTGTCAACAGAGGCCATCTCCGCGAGGAATGTGACCTTCTGTTCCTTTGCTTTAAGCAGCTTGGCTGCGTCCTCGCCGGAAACGGAAACAGCGGGAAGCTTCGTGCCGTCCAGCGCCATGTTGATGATGCCGGATTCGTTGTTGTAAATGATCGCAGCAACTGCACCCTTTGCATCCGCATTGTTGACCTTGTCAACGAAGGAAATGCTGCCGCGCTTGATGACTGCGACCTTGCCGGTAACGTCGATGCCCGCATAGTCGGCTTCTTCGCCGTTGCCGGGAACCAGAACAAAGTCATACGTCTTGCCAGCCAGCGCATGATAAGCGTTGACCGTATCGCTGTAGCCGATCTGAGCGCCGTCAACTTCGAGCGCCGGGGAGGCGTACTTCGCGTTGTCAACAGACGCAACAGACAGGTTGCCGTCATAGGTGGACGGGGAACCGACAACGCCGTAGTCCGCATAGTCGGACGTGACATAGCCGGCGGGAACGCCGGTGATGCTCTCGCCGTCTGCCATGGAGCCTTCGTTGCCCGCTGCGATGCAGCAGATGACGCCTGCGTCGTCCAGCGTGGTGAAGATGCCGTTCAGGACTTCTTCCTCGTTGCCGTCATAGACGAAGCCGTTCTGTGCGCCGAGGGACATATTGATGACGTCCGCACCCAATGTGTAGGCGTCTTCAAGGGCTGCGAGATAAACGTCGCTGGAGGTGCCTCCCTTCGTTGCGTCGGAGGAGAAGACCTTCAGTGCAAGGATCTGTGCGCCGGGCGCAGAACCAGCAAATTCATAGCCGCCGTCATCCGACAGGACGCAGCCGGCTGCGATGCCGGAGACGTGCGTGCCGTGGCCGCTGACGTCGTCGGTCGCGTCGTTGTCCTTGTCATAGTAGTCATAGGAGAACGGGACCTTTGCCGACAGATATTTGCCGCGGCCAAGCTTTGCGATCGCGGCCTCGGCCTGTTCCTTGCTGATGGCAGCCTTGTTCAGCATGCTGTCATAAGCCGTGAACGCCTCGTGGCCCGGAGTGATACCGGTATCGATGACCGCAATGACGGTGCCCTTGCCGGTGTCTTTACCGCGAACCTTGGTGATGTTGGTCATGTCGTTGGCCGAATCCATGCTGGGCATGACGACAGGCTCGTCGTAATAGTTGGCCAGATAGACCTCCTTGACGCCTGCCGTGCTGGCCAACTTCTCAAGGTCGCCGAACTTGACGTCGGCGGACATACCGTTGAGCAGCGTGGTATACTCGTACTTGACGTCATAGTTGACCGCCTCCTGCTTGATCGCAGTCTTAATGCGGCTGTGCTGCGCCGTGAGGGTCTTCGACGCGGCTGCGACAGCGCTCTGCGTTGCAACACTGCTTTTGTTCAGTGCCGCAGGCAAAGCTGCGTCGCCCTCAAAAATAACGATCGCGCGGACGGTATCGTTGTCCGCGTAAGCCTCTTCGCCGTTCAGCAGCTTGTATTTGTTCTGCTGGATGGTAGTGCTCAGCTTGCTTGCATCCGGAGTCGTCTCGGTCAGCTTGACATTGTATGCCGAGGAGGCCGAAGCCATCGGAACCATGCCAAGAACCATGACGAGCGCCAGCAGCAGACTCAGCACGCGGCATCTTGTTTTCTTGCTCATGAATGTTTCTCCTTCCTTGTCGTTCATTTGTGTCTGAAGCCCGGCAATCTGCCGTTCTCCACCACAATATGTTGTAGCTATTATAATCCGGAGCCTCCAATTTTTCAATACTCTTCGCCCTCAATTCAGCGATTTCCCAAAAAAAAGATTTTTCCGTAAACCGCCTCTCCACGGCCCGTATAAAACGTGCTTTTCGGGTAGGCCGCGAGGCGCTTTTACACTGTCATCCGCGCTCCGGTGCACTACGGTTTTCTGTGCCCAGATGTGCGGTTCGGTTTGACGAACGCGGATGGATCGTGTATCATGAAAGCACCTTCTGCTGCTGGGCAGCGGCTGCTAAATCTGAGTTTCCGGCGCGCAGACGCGCCAAATTTAACGGGTAAAGGAATGGACTGCTATGAAGCTTGTAGTATTGGACGGATATACGGAAAACCCCGGCGATCTGAGTTGGAAAGGGCTGGAGGCGCTTGGAGAATTGACCGTTTATGACCGCACATCGTATACAGAATCCCCGCTGATCGCGCAGCGCATCGGCGATGCGGAAATCGTCATTATGAATAAGACGCCGATCTCCCGCGCGACGATTGATGCGTGCCCGAATATCCGGCTGATTGCAGTCCTTGCGACGGGCTATAACGTTGTGGACTATCAGCACGCACGGGAAAAGGGCATTCCGGTCGTCAACGTGCCGACCTATGGAACAGCATCGGTCAGTCAGTTCTCTATTGCTCTGCTGCTGGAGATCTGCCACCATATCGGCCATCACAGCGCGTCTGTCCACAACGGAGACTGGGCTGCAAATCCCGACTGGTGCTATTGGGATTATCCGCTCATTGAACTGGCGGGCAAAACCATCGGCATCATCGGCTTTGGACGCATCGGACAGGCCGAGGGCAGAATCGCAAAGGCGATGGGCATGCGCGTTCTGGCATACGATATCTATCCCAACGATTCCGGCCATGCCGTCGGCGAGTATGTTGATCTGGATACCCTGCTTGCGCAGTCGGATGTGGTGTCGCTCCACTGCAACCTGACGCCCGAAAACACGGGACTTATCAATAAAGAAACGATCGCAAAAATGAAGGGCGGCGCGATTCTCCTTAACAACGCCCGCGGACAGCTGATCGTGGAGCAAGACGTTGCAGATGCGCTGAACAGCGGCAAGCTGGCAGCCGCGGGACTGGATGTAGTCTATACAGAGCCGATTCGGCCGGACAATCCGCTCTTGACGGCGAAAAACTGCATCCTCACGCCGCATATTTCCTGGGCTCCGAAGGAGAGCCGCCAACGGATCATGGAGATAACCGCCGAAAATATCCGTGCGTTCTTAAACGGAACGCCGCAAAACGTCGTCAATCCCTGAAAGCAGCCCGGCCCGGAGCAGTTCCGCTCCGGGCCAGTGTTCCAAAACAGTCGGTATTTATAATCCGACTGTTTTGTTAGTTATTGGTAAATCCCCGCGTTTTCCGGTCTAAATGCACATTGCAAGTTTTCTTTTTCCCCGCGCCTCTGTGCTGGAACAGCAGCGGGGATCTGCATCGTCTGATATAAAGTGCGCTTCGTTATTGACTGCGGACTCAAGCAGGAACGCTTGACCGTCAATGACCAGCACGCCATCAGCATTGCGATCGCAACAAATCTTCTGCGGCGGCAGGACCTGCCGATCATTGAGCGCGGCAAGGCGAATAAAGCATTGCTGGATGCACGAAACCACTGCCGACATGCTCTATACGTTTCTTTGCCGCGGAGAAAGCACGGATGTTCCGTTTTTGCAGCGCATTTCTCATATTACATCCAACTATATAAAGGCAGGCCGCTCCATCGACGAGATTCCCGTCGGTGATTTTTTTGCGCCTTCGCTGCTGGATTTCACGCATGGCAGCTATCTCTGCATTGACCTCGACGTGTTTCTGACGCGCCAGTCAAAGAATCGCATGATCCATAAGTTCGGGCAGCAGCTTCGCATCAACCGCAGCAAGATCAAGGAGGCCAGCAACACCAACACGGACTTTGACGATCCCGGCAGCGCCCTCATCAGCACGAACGACAATCATGTCGCCGTCGAGATCAAGTGCAGTGAACTGGAAAAGGAACTTATCACAACCGACCGCAGAGCGCTGCAGGAATTGCTGAAACGAAACGGCAAGACCGGATAAGCCATATCCGCACGCATAGAAAAATACCCCTGCTGGACAACGCCATAAAGTGAGTCCGTCAACTTTCAATGGCATTGTCCGACATGGGCATATGTCTATTCGTACTTCATATTTTGCAGCGCAGTCCTCTGATCCCGCCGGCCATACACAACCGCTGTGATTTGGACTTTCTTCCGCTCCTCATTGACCCAGAAGTAGACGAGATAATTCTTGACCGGTATTTTGCGGATACCCGCGCTGTGCCAGGGTTCTTCTTCCGTCAGCGCGACCTGATTTGGAAGTCTGGAAAGGGATAGAAGTTCCTTTTCCAGCGTGTCCAGCATCCGGATCGCCGTCCGCTTCTCCTGCAAATCCTCCGCAATATAGCGGATGATCTCTTGAAGCTGGCGCCGTGCCGGTTCCGTGATTTTCACTGCATACTGTTCCACATTCAAAGTCCCCTGCGCAGATCTGCAAAGACTTCGGATGCGTCGCGGGAATGGTCGGCCTTTGCAGCGTTCAGGCCGTTTTGCATCATAGCGTTAAATTCTGCGTCTGTCATTTCGTCGCGGGCGACCGGCACAGACGGCAAGACCAGAGAAAACGGAATCCCGTTTCTGTAAATGATCTGCTTATACAGAGCATTGATGACAACCGACGCGGGAACGCCGAGCCGATCCAAAATATCCTCTGCCTGTTCTTTTACATCCGGCTCCACACGAGCCATGACATTCGCGGTTCTTGTAGCCAAATGAATCGCCTCCTTGTCATTAGTATATACGAATGTACTGCAAATTGCAATACATTTTATACTCCTCGAAAGCAACATCTTCTTCCAGAAATCATCTTCGCGTACACAATGCGTCTTTTATGCGTACAGCAGGCTTTTTCAAATTTGCCTGTTACTGCTTGTATGTATTCTGTGCGGCAGTTATACGCACAAAAATTAGAGGTGACGACTATGAAAACCCGCGCACAGATCTACTCGCACGAAGCCAGCGGCATTCTGCGGGATATTTTCACCTATGGTGTTCTACACAGAAACAGATTTTGGGTTTATATCCACAGAAGGATGAGCAACGCGCTTTGTGCCATGAACACGATGGACTTGCAGCGTTACCCGGAAAACTATGAGCTGCTTTCCACCGACGCGGCGCTCCGCGCGGAGCAGATCGCCTGCCGGATGCGGCATCTGGTCTACGGCTTCACCACCGTGCAGAAGCATGAAGATCTGACCTCTGCCGCCAATGTCCTCGGCATCACGATCACTGCGCATCCGGGGCTGGTGGAGATCACGCTGCCGGGTCTGCTTCCTGCCTGTCGCGTTGGCCGCGCTTTTCTATGCGGGCGGCTATCTCGCGCAGTTCATCTATTCCGCAGCTTACAGAATGTCCATGTTCTCAGGCATGACAAGGGCCGCGATAATGTAGAGCAGAATGCCTGTGCCAGTCAGGCCGAGGGCCGCCCAGATCAGGCGAACGACGGTGGGATCGATGCCGAGGTACTCGGCAAGACCTGCGCAGACACCGCAGATCATTCGGTTGTTGCTTTTATACAGTTTCTTCATCAGAAGTTCCTCCGTTTCATTGATATAGGTTAGACGGCGCTGCACACCGATTGTTCCCGGAACCGGAAAAAATTTCAGAACGCAAGCACAATGGGTTCGCCATGGATGGCAAGCTGCTCCTCGTAAATCTCAACAGGGCTGCCATCGATGCAGTTCTGATACACGCCGTTCGGCGCAGGGAAGCGGACGAGCGCGCTTTCGCCGCGCAGGCTGAACAGGCCAGCCATGCGGCGGCCGTCCTTTTCGTATACAGCAAGCAGCACGTCATGCGGCAGCGCCGTGAGCGTATAGCTGCCTTCCGCAAAGATCGCGTCGCGCTTGAGTTCTGCCAGATGCGCGAGGAACGCGGACTGGTCACGGCCGGTATTCCAGTTGATGGGGTCCTTATCGAACAGCGATGGGACGTGCGGGTTGTCGGCCTCCTGCCCGTTGTAGATCATCGTCAGCCCGCGCTGGAAGAACAGGAATGCCGTCCAGTTCCGGCGTATTTTCTCGTCCGGCAGGATATGGGCCGCGCGGGCGCGGTCGTGGTTTTCAAGGAAGCGCAGCTTGACGTAGTTATCGGGATAGATCCATTCCTGCGCGTCAAGCCGGTCGGCATACTGCGTCAGGCTAATCTTACCCTCCAGATAGTCGCGGAAATAAGGGTAGACATCGTAATCATAGCCTGCGTCGAACGCCTGATAGAGTTCAGCATCGGACAGGCTTGCAAAACCCTGTGCGCGGGCTGCGACATGGAAGCCGCGCTCGACCGATTCACACAGCCAGAAGCATCCGGGACGAATGGCCGCAACCTCTTCCCTCGCCCGCTTCCAGAATTCCAGCGGGACAAGCGGCGCAACGTCACAGCGGAAGCCGTCAACAAGGCGCGCCCAGTATTTGAGCGTTTCGATCTGGTAATCCCACAGTTCCTTGTGGCTGTAATCCAGATCTGCCACGTCCCACCAGTCGCCGAAGCGATTGCCGAGCGTTCCATCCGGCTTGTGAAAGAACCACTCCGGGTGGTGCTCTGCCAGCCAGGAATCGGGCGACGTGTGGTTATAGACCACGTCGATGATGCACTTCATGCCCCGGTCGTGGATGGCGTCAACCAGATGCCGGAAATCATCCAGCGTGCCGAACTCTGGGTTCACAGCGCGGTAATCGCGGATGGCGTAGGGGCTGCCGAGCGTGCCCTTGCGATGCTTTTCACCGGTCGGGTGGATGGGCAGCAGCCAGATGATGTCCGTGCCAAGGGCCTTGATACGGTCGAGATCCGCCTGAACAGCGGTGAAGGTGCCCGCTTCGGAATAATTGCGGACATAGATGGAGTATAAAACCTGATTGCGAATGGTTTTTTCTGTATCAACAGCCATAAAAACAGCCTCCTTGGAATAGAATCTCTATTCGTATTGTACACAAATCATGGAAAAAGGCAAGTCGGCAAAATTCATAAAATCAAAGGATGCAACTTCTATCGTTTTTCTGCGTCTGTAAAAGCAGATCACATTTTATGATAAAGGAGAGATCATTTATGAAAAAGCTTCTTGCGATTATACTTGCAGCCGCGTGTGCGTTCTCGCTGGCAGCCTGCGCGGCCACTCCAGATACCCCGAACGCCTCCGCTCCCCCAGCAACAGAGGAGCAGCTGGACTGCATCGGCGACCCGACGACGCAGCAGCTGGCTGCACCTGTTGCTGTTTCCATGCCGCAGTATCCGAACGAAGCAAAGTACACAGCCAGCAATGGTAACTTTGACTCCGAGAAATACGACGAGGACTGGGACGCATGGTGGGAAAGCTATCAGGAAAAAACCGCAGATATGACCGACCCCGCCGCTCTGACGCATTGGTTCACGACCAGCATTCCAGCCCTGATGCAGAACGCAGGCAAGGAAAACCGCGTGTGCTCGCCGCTGAATATCTACATGGCGCTTTCCATGCTGGCCGCTGTGACGGGCGGTGAAACACGGCAGCAGATTCTCGACGCACTGGGCGCAGAGTCTCTGGACGCGCTTCAAAAGCAGGCCGCACAGCTTTGGGCGGAAAACAGCTGGGACGATGGCCTCGTCACCAGCACGCTTGCAAACTCTATCTGGCTGAGGGATGGGTACAACTATAACAGTGAAACGCTCCAAACGCTGGGGGAAGATTTTTATGCTTCCGCGTTTTCCGGGGAAATGGGGTCTGACGCGTACAACAATATACTGCGCGACTGGATCAATGAGCATACCGGGAACCTGTTGACCGAGCAGGCAGGCAAATTGGAGTTGAATGCCGATACGGTTCTGGCTCTGGTATCGACGCTCTACTACAGCGCGTCGTGGCACGACAAATTTTCCAGCGCCGCCACCACGCAGGACGTCTTTCACGCGCCGAATGGCGATGTGAGCACAGACTTCCTGCACAGCAGCGATTCCAACACGGTATATTACGGCGATGGCTTCTCGGCCATCGGGCTTTCGCTGGAGAACAGCGGCCGGATGTGGCTGCTGAAGCCGGATGAGGGTGTAGACGCGGCTGAACTGCTGCAAAACGAGGACACGCTGGGCTTTTTGCTGGCGAACGGCGAATGGTCGCAGACGCAGCGCGCAATCGTCAATCTGAGTCTGCCGAAATTTGACGTTTCTTCCGATCTGGACATTCTGGACACGCTGGCCCAGCTTGGCATGACAGATGTGCTGGACGGCACAAAATCTGATTTCACGCCGCTTGCGGTCACAGACGACTCGCTGGCGCTGACGCAGGCCAAACACGCTGCGCGCGTGAAGATCGACGAGGACGGCTGCGAAGCCGCGGCCTATACCGTTCTTGGCGTTGAGGCGACAGCAATGCTGGGACCGGAAGAGGAAATCGACTTCACACTCGACAAGCCGTTCGTCTTCGCCATCACCGGCATTGACGGCCTGCCGCTGTTCGTCGGTCTGGTCAATCAACCGAACTAAGTCTTGTTATGAAAAATCTCCCTCTGCCCATACGGCAGAGGGAGGTTTTTTATCCTGCTGCACGAAGTTCTATCGCCTTACAGAGCGGCGCATAGCTTCCCTTTGCGGCAGCAAAAATCTTCACGGTTTTCGCGCCAGGCACGGAGATATCCAGTTCCTGCTGATTCAGGATCCGCATACCAAGCAGCTTTCCGCTCCCGTCGTACCACGCTGCGATAACGCTGCCGGTTTCCGTGCCGCTGCGCTTCAGATGGAGCGTTCCATCCTTCAGATAATAGGCATAGCCGCCCTCCGTGACGGTGATGTAGGGGCTGATCTGAATGCTGTATATCGTTTCCGGCCGCGACGGTCTTTGCAGCAGTACATACTGCAGCAGGTTTCCATTTACTACGGAGCCATAAATATCGCCTATTTGTTTCTCTTCGTCCGTAAGCGTATAAAGCACCTGTTCCTGCTCCGTTTCCGGATCATAGCTGTAAATCTTGTCCATCGTGTTATAGACCAGCCTGCCGTTGTAACTCGACAATCCTGAATAGCAGCCCCATCCACGCCACTGCCCATAAATCGTTTTTTTCGCGGTTCCCTGATATTCCGGGTCATTCGTCTCCATGATTTGGTTTCCATCCAGATAATACAGGTTTTCTCCAACTGCCACAATCGGACTATCGAGATCGCGCCAATAATAGTTATCGTATTTTTTACTGTCTGCCTGCACATCTGTGCCATATACCCAGTCGTCTTTTTCCAGATGTCTAAGTTCTGCAGACTTCATTTTTTCTTCGCTGATGCAGAAATACTTGCGCCCGGACTTTGCGAACCACGTCGAATCGTCCCATGTGACATCTATATGATACCAGGCCCCGTCAAGCTGTACCAGCGACCAGACATGTCTCAAGCTGTCGCTCTGCACCCAGCTGGAGGTAACGCCAGCCCGATTCAGAAGCAGACGGTACGCCATCGTATAGCCCTGGCAAACGCCTGTTCCGTTGATCAGCATACGGTATGCGTCATAATACTTATAATCGTAATCATAGGTACAGTGTATGGCAATATAATCATGCAGATACATCGCTTTCGTCAGGTCTGACCAGTCGCTTCTGACCTCCTGCATGATCTCCAGAAGCTTCTGCTCCAGTATTGCCTGCTGCCGTCTGATCTCCTGCTTGTCTTCGTCCGTCAGCTGGTTCCTCTCATCGCTTCCATCTGTCGTATAACATGGAGAAATCGCCCATGCAATCTTTTCGCCTGAAGAATCGCTATAGCTACATATATAGCCGGTTTTTGCGTAAAACAAGTCCGGGTTTTCATATGCAACCTCAAGATAGAGTTCCTTTATGCTTTCTATCGGGATTGCATAGCGCGAAACATTAATATCGTCCTGCATTTCCTGTATGCCCTGTTTCAGCGTGCGCTTGGCAGCTTCCCAGTCTTCAGTGTTGACCGACGACTGTGTACTCTGTGCTTCCGCCAGCCTCCGCGCTTCTGAAATATCGATCTCATCGACGGTTTCGATGTAAAGTTTCCCTGCCGCCTGTTCCGGCTCCGGCTCTTCTGCCAGTGCGCTGACGCACAGCGCGCACATGAGGGCCAACAGGCTCAGAATCAGGGTCAGATATTTTCTCATGTCGTCCTCCCTTTCCATTGTGCCGCAGCTGACAGCGCGTATGCACTGTCAGCTGCGGACAGTCTCAAGCTTCGATCTGAATGTTCTCCGGCGCCCTGGACGGCTTGCCGCCCTCCAGGAAGAACAGCCTCAGTTCGCAGTTCCGGTAATCCAGCCCGCGCGGGAGTTTGCAGCGAATTACGCCGTCCCGTGCCTCCGCGTAGACCATCCTGACAAAGCGTCCGTTCTGGTAGGCCGCGAGAATGACGCGGACGCTCTGCTCAAACGGCTCATCGTCCGTATTTCTCGGCGGATCGATTAGGTCGCTGGATGACTGTATGGTAAGTGTCGTCTCGCCTGTCGCGCTGTCGGTACTGGCGGACGCGGTAAACGCAGATTTCCATTGCGCATAGAGCACGCGCGGCGAATCTTTGATCAGGATGGCGTATGTTCCGATCTCATAACGTGTTCCGCTTCCGTCCGGCTTGGTGTTCCAGCTTTCGACCACTCTGCCGTCCTCGGAAACCAGCTGCTGGCAGCTTTCGGCGCGTTTGATCCGGCTCCAGTTCTTGAAGGTCGTACCGGTCGCCACAAGCGCGACCTCGCCCGGACTGACCGACGCAGCAAAAAGCGTCGTGTCATCCGGCTCCTGAACTGTTTCGCCCGGCAGATAGCAGCGACTGTCTGCCGTTTCTGTTCCGTCTTCGGAGGTGAACCAGTAGACCAGATCGCCATAACTGGCGGCATTCTGATAGACCAGCTTCGGCGCAGTCAGCGTGTCGCTGTTGCGGTAATAGGCAACGTAGCTGTCAGCTGGAACGTCTTCTCCTTTCAGGATGCCGCTTCCCCGGAACGCGATGTACGGATAACCGAGGTCCTTCCATGTAAGCGTGAACGCAAGCTGCGGATAGCTCCAGATCGTCGTGCCATAAGAATTGCCCGTGCTGCCCTCTGCACCGATCAGATCGGCGTACTGTTTTTTAAACCCAGCGCTGCGCAGGTTGTAGCCTTCGCCATACTCAAGCTGAAGCGTAATGGATGCAGCGCCGTCGGCTGTCGTGCCGCCGTTACCATCCACTGTCGTCGTACACATGACCGGTTCGGTGCGCAGCTGCCACATGTCGCCGATCTCACCCTCGCCTACGGAGTTCTCCGATGCTTCCCTGCTGGTTCTGCCGTAATAGTGAGTAGTATCCGTATCGATATTGAACTCTTCTTTCCCGCTCAGACTGGCGATCGCCTTGCTGTTTGCACCAGCGGTCAGCGTCATGTGCGGGACGCGTTCAAGGGTCAATTTGTTCGTCAGGATTGCGGGCTTGTCCGCCTCTTTTGCCGTAATCGTCAGGCTGGGATGCTCCCCCCATGCGCAACTCTCATCGAGATAGAGTTCCCCCACACAGCTGAGTGTTCCGTCAATCCAGTTCTCACCGCCTATTACGCGTACATTCGCCGCACACGGGAGAGAAATGTCGCTGCCCTGATAGCCGCGCAGTTCCATTTCAAGCCTGCCGGATTCAACATGGAAGTATGCCGACCATCCATCAAACTCGAAAGAAGTGTGTCCAGCCTCAACCGCATAATCTATACCATCGACAGTCAGCTTTCCGTCTGGCAGCCAGAGGGCAACCGCATTGATTTCCTTCATATCCTCCGTAACGGTTAGGGACTCGCCTGCTGCGATCATACCGATCTGTTGATACCTTCCGTTCTGGTCGCGGTAATAGCAGCGCCACTGCGTAAACCGAAGGCCATCCGGAGTCTCGGAGGGTTCTGGAAGGACATAGGAAGAGCCGATTTTCGCAGAACTGATCTCCTGACTGTAATCCACATAATTATACAGTTTAACCGGGACACTCCCTGTTTCCAGCCACTGCGCGTAAAGCTTTTTGACATTACCGGGAATCCCTCTGTTGAACGCATAGCTGGTTCCCGTGCCGTCCGGCTGTGTGTTCCAGCTGAACAGCTGCGAACCATCCGTTGCATCCCAGCGTTCACTGTAGTTTCCGTAAGACCCTATGACCTTTTTGCCGTATTTACCGCCGTTATCAAACAGCTTACCGTTGGCATAAAAGACAAGGCGATACTCTCCATCTGCCACAGCGCAGAGCGTTGTGCCGCTCTGAATGCCGTTTTCCTTCTCTGTGATGCTCTCCCCCGGCAAGAACTGTTGGCTATCCTTCGTTTCAGATGCCTTGCCGTCCTCGGTATACCAGTACAGCAGATCACCGTAGCTGGCATAATTCTCAAACTGCAGTTCCGGAACCGCTGCTGTGCCATTCTGGTAATCTACAAATACAACACGTTCCCTCCTTGTTTTGAAGAAATGCGCAGGATCCAATTTCGTCTCATTCTTCAGTTCACCGCTGACACGGAAGGCAAGGAAGGACGCATAGCCAGTCGGCACCCATTCCAGTTCAATCGTGCAGTCCCTTTCTGGGACAGACACTTCATAGGTGCTGCCAGCCACATTGCCAACAACATTATGATAGCCGGAGCACCAATAGCCCGGATAGGTAAATCCAATCGTGTGGTAGCTTGTCATTTGTCCGGCTTCGACCTGTTTGCTGACCTGCGTTCCACCGTCCGTTGTCGTCGCACCTCCGCCCTTTACGGTCAGTGTGCTCATATGCGGGTGGATATACAGGTCGCTGATCGCGGCGGGCATGTCCGAAGGATCGAGCGTAATTTCAGCTGTTTCTCCGTTCAGAACGCCGGAATAGCTGCAAGCAGCTGTGCCCAATTCAAGGGCTGTTCCATCCGCAAATACATTTTTACCTGCGCCTGCGTGGAACTCCATATGCGGCGCGCGGCTGTTTATCACGCGGACTGCCATGACTGCGGGCGCACCCTCACCGGCGAAAGCCCGAAGTGACGCATGGCTGTCGTCGCTGCACACGGTTACAAGTTCCAGTCCATCGATACATGCGATTGCGGGTTTTCCCGCTGCCGCTGTGATCGTGTTTTCACCAAATCCGACTCTCAGCTGTGTATACGCAGGCAGGCTGATCGCCGATCCCTGATATCCGTACAGCTGCACGATAAATAGCCCCTCATATGGATAATACCGTACGCTCCAGTTTTCTCCGAAAAAGCTGCTGGTTCTATTGGAAAGCGAGAAGCTTCTACCTCCGATCACAAGCGGCTCCGCCGGAAGCCAATAGGCGTTGAGTCTGCATTCAGCTGCATCTGCCGGGATCGTGATGGTCTGGCCGGACAGATGCTTGTTCTCACGGATTCTTCTTCCATCCGCATAGATGAAATCCACATCCCAATACGGCTGTTCCTGTCCGTACAACGCCCCCAACTCCGGTAGTTGGATCTGGCTGCCGCGCGGAAGCCATTTTTCTTCGTCATAACCCACCGCACCGGCGTAGAATCTGACGTGCACACTTTTTTCCGGATCTGCCCACTGTGCGTAAAGGCGGACAAGGCTGGTGCGCGCCTTCGGAACCTCTGCGCCGTCCGCCGCATAGCTTGTGCCGGAGCCGTCGGGCTCAGTGTTCCAGCCGGTCAGGACTTTCCCGTTCTGGGAGCCTCTCCTCATCGTCCGGCGGGCATTGCTGTCCTCCACAACGGCCATGCCGTTCGGGAATGTCTCACCGTTTGCGTAGAAGACGATGCCCGTTGTGCTGCTTGTATACCGGCCATAATAGCCCACGCCTGCTGTCAGCGCAGTCTGCTCCTGTCCGGGCAGAAGATAGGTGTACCCGTTTTCGGTTTTCCGCTCCCAGCAGAGGAACTCATAGGTCACCGACGTCTGCCCGTACTCGTTGGTATATCCGGCCTGCTCCGGCGCTTTCCATCCGTCCGCCGCCGCGTCAACGGCCTTTACCTCTGTGAAGTTCGTTGCGTTTACATAGAACACGGCAGGAACCTCCGCGTTGCAGTCCTCCCAGAACGCTGTCAGCTCCAGATCGCAGTCTGCGTTGAACAGCGCCCCATACCAGTTGCCGTTTTCGTCCTTATAGAATCTGACATACTTTTTTGCCTGCGTGAAAAGGTTGGTAAGGTCGACAAGGCCGTATTGATTCACCGTCCGTGTGACTGTCTGCGTTTTTGCCTCGTCGCTGTAGACCGTGATCGTGACACGCATCGGCTCGCCTGTCGTGACGCGCACAACGACACCATCCTGCCGTTCCTCGTTCACGCTGCATACGCTTCCGTCGTATCTGAACGAACCTGCCGTATATGCAGGGCCGTTCAGGCCATCGAGCGTGATGTTCCGTCCGCTCAGGGTCAGTCCCTTGTCTGTCCGAACAGCGGGCTTGCCGCTGACAGCGAGGGAACTACTGTCGCTCCGTTCCTGAAGCGTCAGCCACGAATAACCGCTGGCTCTGACCGCAGGCCCGGCCTCGTTTGTGATCTCGTTCTGCCCGGTGTAGTTGAGGATCGCGATCACGTCTGCTGTCTCCCCTGCGTTATACGGCGCGCTGAATGAGATCGCGCCCCCCGTATAGCCGTTCAGGTCAACGCAGAGGGTCGGCAGGCCGTCGCCGTTTTTGATGAGCGACGCGCCCCATCCGCTGCCGGAGACATGCGGGTACTGTTCGCTGAGATAATAGCGCTGCCCGTCGACGACCAGATAATGGGAGATATCCCGCATGACGAGCTTCGTCACGAGGTCGCCTGTTTTCGTTTCGTTTGCCTCGCAGCGTCCGTCGTTATAGACGAAGCCGTTCGCAGCCGCATATGCCGCGCCGGTTCCGCCGTCGAGGGTGATGCCGCCGCTGAAAATCTGCAGACAGCCATCCGTCTGAACGGCGGGCTGGCCGCTGACGGTGAGGGATGCCGTCCGGCTGTAGCGTTCAATGGTCAGAGCGGTATAGCCTTCCGCGGTGATGCCTGCGCCGGACTGCGCCGTGACGGTGTTGGTTCCGCTTATGCTGACCAGCGCGTAGACCTGCTTGGCTGTTCCGACACCGGTTGGATCGGAAATTCTGATCGGCCCGCCTTTATAATCGTTCAGGGCCAGCACGAGCAGCGGCTCGTTGTCGCCGTTCAGGAACGCATAGGCTTCCCAGCCGTCTCCGGTCACGGTTCCTGTGCCGATGGTGTGAGTTTCGCCGTCGATGGTGAGGGTGTGCTTGCCGGGCTGAGGGCCGTTCTGCTCCCACTGCGCGTAGAGCCAGACGAGCTGGTTATGCGACTCCGGAACGTCCTCGCCGTTGGCGTAGGTCTTGCCAGTGCCGTCGGGCTTTGTGTTCCAGCTCAGGAACTTCTTCCCGCTTTCGCACCGGCTCCAGTTTTCATTTGCAGTATACGTATAGACCGGCTGCAACACGACCCAGCCGTAATCGAACGTCTCGCCGTTGGCACAGAAGATCAGGCCGGTCTCCGAGACGGTATATACGGCGTGGTACGCGGTCGGGCGCGTCAGCGCGGGCATTTTCTGCCCGGAGAGCAGCTGCGTGACCCGGTCGCCGATCTGATTTTCCCAGCAGAGCGGCGTGTTATGATACTGCGAGATATCGTATGGCTCGAACATGGGCGCTGTCCATTCTCTGCTGCCGTCGACCACGGTAACGTTTCTGTCGTCTCCGAGATTTCCGTAGAAGATCGCAGGGATCTCATAATCGCATTTATCCCAGACGGCGGTCAGGACTGTATTGCCCGGCTTCAGGTCGGGGTAGATCAGGAACGGCGAATACGTTTGCCCATCGTCGCCCTGATAATATGCCACGTATTTTTTGCTCTGCGTGAAGGCGTTCGCCAGATCAAGCTGGCTGTTTTCCTCGCAGGTCAGGGTCACATCGTCTGTCGTACCGTTCCAGTTCGTGCCGCCGTTGCCCTTGACGGTGACGGTGCGCGGCTCGGCTGTGCTGATGAACCAGATCCCGCCATTGCCGTTGTCTTTGGTTTTGTAGGTCGGCAGATCGCAGTTCACGCTTTGGGCGTTCACTGCCGGGTCGCCGTTCCAGCTGGTGAGCGTGATCTCATTGCTGTCGAGACGAACCCAGCCGTCCGGGATGGAAATGGTGGGATTGCCGCCGATGGAGAGTGCTGAGCTGCCAGCCACGGTGCTCTCGTCCATCATGATGACCAGCCCGCGATAGCCGCTGAGGGACAGCGCCGCGCTGTCCTGTCTGCCTCTGATATTGCATTGGCCAATGAAGCGCAGCATGACGATTGGGCGGGTCGAGCCCGTATAATCGTGATTGGACGTTATCGTGATTGGGTCGCCTTTGTAGTCGTTCAGCGTCAGTGCGTATACCGGCTCTCCATCACCGTTCATAGTGGCAACAGAAGTCCAGCCTACTCCAGATTGCCGTTCCGTGCCGATGGTGCGGGTTTCGCCATTGATGGTGAGGGTGTGCGTGCCGGGGTTGGGTGCGGTGGTCTGCGGTTGGGTGGAATCTTCGGTGGGTTGGGCAGTTTGCTGGGGCTGGGCATCGGCAGCGGGCTGGGCCGCAGTTCCTGCGGCGGAGGCCGGGAGGGCGGCGCAGAGCAGCATAATGATCGCCAGATTCAGCGCCAGCAGGCGCTTGAGTTGTGTTTTCATGTCAATACTCCTCTCTCTTTTGCGCATGGATGAGAAAAAGGGCCGCTGCGCGGGGCAGCGACCCTTTTTTATCTAGCTTCAGCGCCCCTGATAATATCTGTAGAGGAAAGTCACGATCTGTGCGCGGGTGCAGGAAGCGTCCGGGCTGAAGGTCGTGTCGCTGGTGCCGGTGGTGATGCGGTTGTCATAAGCCCAGAGGATGGCGTCGTAGTTATAAGCCGTAGTCTTAACATCCGTGAAGGGGTTAAACGTATTGGGCTTGGATGCGGAGGCTGCGCGGTAGAGGAACGTTGCAACCTGTCCGCGGCTTACTGTGACGTCGGGGCCGAAGGTGGTAGCCGTGAGGCCGGTGGTGATGCCCTGCTCAACTGCCCAGAGAACTGCGTTGTAATAGTAATCGCGGGAGTCCACATCCGTGAACGCGCATGTGCGATATCTGGGCATCGGGGAACCGGCTGCACGCCAGAGGAAGGTGACAGTCTGTGCACGGGTGCAGACGGCGTCGGGAGAGAAGGTGTAGCGGCCCGTACCGGAGGCAATGCCGTTTTCTGCGGCCCACTTGACTGCGTCGTAGAAGTAGTCGAAGCGGCTCACATCATGGAAGTTGAAGCTGCCGGAGTTGCCGTCGATCACGCCGGGGATATAATCCGTGCCGTCGTCAACATAGGGAATCAGCTTGCCGGTGAGCGTCGTATAGTTGTGCGTGTCAGTCGGGGTGAAAGTCCATGCGTATTCCTTGCCATCCTTAAGCACAGTCGTGAGGGGCAGATCCCATGCGATGGTACCGGCCGGGCGAATCGTGCCGACAGTCAGCTTGGTGTCAGCAAGGGTCTTGCCGCTCGTCTCGATCTTGGTGAAGGACGGCGTACCGGCCGGGGTGGCCTTGGTGATGGTGAAGGTCGCAGTCTTGTAACCGTAGCTGCTTGCATCGGAGTAGGTCGCAGTGACGGTGTAGGTGCCGACAGTCAGCGGGAGGCCAGCTGCGTCGAGCGTTGCACCGGTCGCTACATCGGGGGCGTAGGTATAGCGCATGCCGCTGGAGTGACCTGCAATGGTTGCCTTTTCGTACTTGATGCCGGAGCCGGTGTAGACAGCGGAGCCGGATTCAAAGACGATGCGGTTGGAGACGTTGGTCTTGTCATAGGCCTGGATCTTCAGATCATAGGTGCCGGCTTTGTAGTTGCTGGAGACCGGCGTGACAGTCACGTTGAAAGTTGCTTCGCCGGTTCCGCCGTTCAGCTGGTAGGTGATCATGTTTTCGCCATCGACCACAGCGGGCTCCTGCGTGAAGATCGCGTCGCCGCCAGCGGCGGTGAGTGCGATGGAGAAGCCAGTCTCCGTCTCGTCGGCGAGGAAGAAGTTGGACGGGAGCGTGCTGGTCTTCACCTCAGTCTCGGTGCAGAGGCTCGAGATGGTGTAGACGCTCAGGTTCAGGTCAGCCTTTGCAATAGTGAAGGTCGTGTTCGCCGAGCCGGTGAAGTTGCCCTTACCGGTGACGGTGACGGTGGCAGTACCGGCGTTGATGTTGTTGGTGTACGCAACGTCGTAATCCTTGCCAGCCTCGAGCGTGCTGCCGTTAAACGTGACAGTCACATCGGGGGTATGGGTCCTGGTGTTGTAGGTCACGTCGACAATGTCAGCGATCATAGCGCCGGAAATCGGAGCCTGCGCGATGGTGAAGTTCTTCGTGGCGGTGAACTTATAGCTGCTATTGTCGTTGCTGGTGACAGTGACGCTTGCGGTGTTCACGCCAGCGTTGACGTTGTTCGAATAGGAAACCGTGTAGTCAGCAGCGGCCAGAGTGGTCTCGCCGTATTTCACTTCGACGGCCGGTTTCTTTTCGCTGCCGTCGTAGACCGGGGTTTCACCTAGAACTGTGACCGTCACATCGCCGTCCGTAAGCTCTTTCTTGTTGACAACAAGTTCGCCGGTGACAGTATCGAGCTTGTAATTCTTGATGGTTTCGCTTTTCAGAACACAGGTGAACACATACTTGCCGACTGGGTCGCCCTGCTTATATGCCGTGCCAACGGTGTAATCGGTATCCGCGAGCACATCGCCGGTCAGAAGGCCGTTGAAGGTGACGGTGTAGCCTTCGGTCGGAGTCGGATCGCCGTAGGTGATGGGGTCATGCGAAACAGCAGCAGTCAAGGGCTTGGGGGTAACGGTGATCGTAAATTTCTCCTGCGCATACGTCGTATCCGAGGAATAGGTAATCGTAACGGTCGCTTCGCCGACGCCAATCGCAGTCAGCTTGTGGGGGTCATTGTTCAAAATACCGGCGGGGGTTACGCTGCCCGAAATTTGACCGTTCTCGCCGGGGTTCGTTACATCGTAGCTCCATTCCGCGCTTTCGCCATAGACCAGACTTTCAGGAATTCCGGTAATCGTAAGACCGGCATTTTCTTTTTCGATGATCTTGACGTTCAGCTTCAGGATGAAGAGTTTTTCCTCTTTGTTTGCAATGCCCTCTACGCCGAGGTTGGTCGTCTCGTAGTTGTTGACCTTCAGGCCGAGCGTGACGGATGCGGTCTTGCCCGCGTCGTCCTTTGTCAGGCTGCTCTTGAGGTTCAGCGTCAATGTACGCGTGGCCTCGACAAAGGATGTCGGCGTACCGGAGATGACATCGACATCACCTGCGACAACAGCGTCGGTTCTCATCCAGTACTTGTTGTTCGTATCATTGAGGACTTCATCAGGCAGGCCGAACGCGCTGAGCGGAATATCCACACTGGACGTTGTGTAGCAGACGTCCACAGAATGTGTATATTCGCCATCATAGTTAACGACGATGGGGAGAATCCGAATGAAGCCGGACTGAATGTTCGGGCCTCCATCGAGTTCGTAGTTCTTCTTGTCTTTTACCTCGACATGTGCCGTGACAGTAGAACCCTTGCTGCTGGTGAAGCTGCGTTCGCCGGAATCATATACGATCTCGACATAGTCTGCAATCTCGGAATTATCGCAGTAAGCTTCAATTCCATGCTCCTTGCCGTCGTAGGTGAAGACGATCTCACCGTCGTCCTTGACCTCGGTCGGAGTTTCGTTGTTGCTCGCGCGCCATTTGTAGTCGCTCTTGGTGAATGTGATCTGCTTCTTCGCGACAGTCACGGTGACCGTGCCGGTAACAGTGGCGTAGAGGTCCGTGTTGGTGGGCGTGAAGACTACATCAAATTCATTCACGCCAGCATTGCCGACCGTGGTTTCTGCATTGTACTTATTCGACCATGTGAATGTGCCGGAAACATTCTGACCGTCATAGATTGCAGTGCCGGTCGGAGTGTGCGTGAACAGCTTATCGCCGTAGGTGGCGTTGATCGGATTCGGCGTGATCGTCGGGGCATCCTTATCCGCAGTCGTAGCCGTTACAACAGCCTTGTATGCACCGGCAAATCCGCTCTCCTCGATTGCGACCGTCTGCGGCTCACCGCCATTGACCGTGACGGTCAGCGTCTGGGCGTTAAGCACATGGTTCTTGTCCGCTTCCAGCCCGATCACGATGCTGTAAAGCGTGCCCGCCTTAAACTTCTCTTGGGAATCAAGCGGATTGCCATCGGTATTCGTGCCCTCATAGCAGGTATAGCCCACAGAAAGGCCGGGAGTCGTCGTCTCGACGTTCAGGTCAAAGATTCGCTGACCCTTGGCAAAACTCGTGACCGTTGCAACGGGCGCGGTGATCTCCTGCTTGGTGATCGTGAAGGTTGCGTTCTGAACAGTCACGCTCTCATCGATTCTGCAGTTGTTTCCATTCGGCTCAGCAGTGACAGTATAGGTACCAGCATCTGCTGCAGCAACATTCAGTTCATTGCCGTTGTTGACAACGAAGCCATCAGCGTCGTTGCCTTCTGCATCCTTCACCTTGAAGGTGACGAAGCTGGTGATGTCCTTGTTGGAGGTAGACGTTGCACCCATGGTGAGCACTTCGTCGCTGCCGTATACAACTTCATTCTTGCTGACAGAGGTAGCAGCAAGTGTGGGGGCAGCGCCCTCTACCACGCTGACATTGTCTGTATGAATTGTCGAAAAATCAATGCCTGCAATGTTGCTCGATGCCGTATTGATTTCCTCGGCAGCTGACACCGCGTTGGGGCGCGTAGTATCAAACTCAAACTTCTGCACGCCATTTTCGGCTCCAGCTTTCACTTTGAAAAGGATGTAAGCAATCGTAATCGACTCGTTCTTATTAATTGCTTTCTGTCCTTCAGCAGATGCTTTTGTAAACTGAATCAGTCCCGGAACATCGACGTTTTCAGAGCCAATCCACTTACTGTTATAATTGAAACCATTGTTTTCCTTTGGCAGTGCTCTCGCAATCGGACCTACAGTAATTTCTTCACCAGTATCTTTATCTTCATAGGTAAAGCTGTAGGGCTCAAATGCGGTTTCATCATACTTGATGAAAAACTGGCCGCCTGCCCAGTTCAAAGTTTTCTCAGCGTTATTCGTAAGCGTAAGCTTCACCGCAAGCAACTCATTCGGCTTGGCACTTGTAATTGCGCCTGTATCCGAAATATAGGTGTTGCTCTTTACTGCATACGAAACAGCCGTCAAATTAACCGACGGTGCGGGTTCGAAGCTGATCTCGCCGCCTTCAGCGGCAACCGGTGCCACAAAAAGGGACAGCAGCAACGTAACTGCCAGCACCAGCGCAAGAATTCTTTTCATAGTTTCTTACCTCTCATTTAAAGTCATTATTTTCCGACAATCTGAAGTAGAATTGCAACCGCGTCATTTGTATTGACCGTATGATCGCCATTCACATCTGCAGCCATCAACTGCTCATCTGTCATTGTGTATTTGTTAACAACATAAAGCAAAATCGCAGTTGCATCGTTTGTATCTACTTTGCCATCGTTATTTGCATCGCCCAGTTCAATCAGCGGCTTCTCGCCGTACTTGAACGATGCGACCTTCTTGAGCGCCTCGTCGGTCGTGCTGATGTAGATGTTGTATGTACCTACCTTCAGCGCTTTAGGCTTCAGGGTGAATTTCACTGCGCCGTTTGCGATGCTCATCTGGTCGATGTACTGGATGTTCCCGTCTGTGGGGACGGGGCTGTCGCCTTCGAGAAGCAGCACGAGTGAATACTCGCCGGTCAGGCCGCTGCAGTTCAACTCAAACTCGTTCGCGTCTGCGTAGAAGCTGCCATTCTTTGTGCCGTTCAGCACCGTCAGGGGCCCCGTCACATTGTAAACGCCAAGGACTGTGTCTTCTGCGAATGCGGCAGCGGTGAGCATGGCGAGCATCAGCACCGCAAGCAAAAGCGCAAGCATTCTTCTTTTCATGCCGCTTCCTCCATCGTCATAAATTTATCTGCATACCGCAGCAGAATCGCCGCGATCTGTGCACGGGACGCGTTGGCTTCCGGCGCGATGCGGCTGCCGCCGGTGCCGGAAACAAGTTCGTGGTAAACCGCCCACCATGTCGCATCCTTCGCCCAGGAGGCGATGGTTCCGCTGTCGGTGAAGGTCTGCTCATAAACGCCGGTCAGCATCTGTTCCGAGCCGCTCTGGCCGCCGTTCAGACGGAAGAGAATGGCCATGGCCTGCTGGCGCGTGATAGGCGCGTCGGGGCCGAAGCGTGTATCGGACAGGCCGTTCACATAGCCCTTCTCCACGGCCCAACTCAGCGCGTCCTGATACCAGCTGGCGCTGGCGTCGGCAAACGAGGCTGCCTTGGCTGCGGCGGGCTTGCCGCACATACGCCAGAGCATGAGAACGAACTGCGCACGGGTCACGGGGGTGTCGGGTCGGAAGGTGCCGTCGGAATAGCCGGTGACAAGGCCCAGTTCCGCTGCCCGCTCGACCGAGTCAAACGCCCAGTGCGTGCTGGTCACGTCGCGGAAGGAGCCGGACTTGACTTCCTCCTGCGCGCCATCCGCAGGCTTTTCCTCATCCTCGGGCTTTTCTTCATCCTCAGATTTCTTATCATCCTCGGACTTCTTATCGTCCGTGCCCGGCTTTTCGGCGTCAGAGCCGGAACCGCTGCCGCTGTCGGAGCCGCTGCCCTGCGCGATCAGCGCCGGGAGCGAATAGGAAAGCGAAAGCGCCTTGCCGTCAATGTCAGAAAGGAGCGCATCGGCGAGGGTCAGCTTCGCGTCGCCCGCAGCCTTGACACGGAAGGTGAACACAACAAGGCTGCCGTCGGTCTTGACGGTCTTGGTGCCCGCCGCCGCGATAATCGCGCCGATACCGTCGCGCGTGGCATGCGTATTGTTTGCAGAGAGCATGTCGCCGATCAGTTCACCGTTTTCAACGCCGGTGCATTCAACAACGGAATCGTCATAGCCCAGCTTGATCTGCACAGCACACAGGCCTGTGTTGCCGGACAAGTCAACCGTAACGGTAAAGGTCTGCCCAACCTCCGGAAGCTTGTCCGGGGCCGTGAACTTCAGCGTCGCACCTGCGGCGCAGGCAAGCGGCACCAGCAGCTGCACGGCCAGCAGCAGTGCGATACCAATGGCCAGTATTCGGTTGCGTTTCATTCTTCGCATTCCTCCCTTGTCTCGGTCTGGCTTTCTGTCAGATCCAAAACTGTAACAAAATGTCACAGTAGCCTACACTACCCCTAGTATTTGTACAATAATTATATACGAAGTGATCTGCAAATGCAAGATGCTGTCTGCTTAATTTACAGCGAATTTGTAAAATCTTTCTTTATTTTGCGGTGCCCGCCTCCCCTTTTTTCAAAGGCGGCTGCGGGCAATCACCCGTGGCGGTAGATTTTTTTGTCCAGTGCAAAGATACGGTTGGAAAAGCTTCCGACGGGCAGATCCTGAAGCGCTTCAGCGTAAATTTCCATACGGCTGTCGATCAGGTCGATCTCAGAGAGCAGTTCTGCCTCGGCGCACATCGGGCGCACGGCCGCGCCGAACTCCGGCTCGCCGTGGTGCGAAAGGATCATGTGCTGTAAAAGCAGACTTTTTTCCTCCGGGATGCCGAGTTCCTGCGCACACTGCTGCACCTCCTGCGCGCCCATCACCAGATGGCCGATCAGCTGGCCGGACAGCGAATAATCTGTGACCAGCCCAAGGCCGGAGAATGTAAATTCCTTTTCCTTTGCGAAATCATGCAGCAGCGTCCCCGTCAGCAGCAGACTCCGGTCGATGATCTCGCCGTAAAGTCCGGACAGAAAATCTGCCAGCCGCAGCATATTGGACGTGTGCATGAGAAGCCCGGACAGGAAGCTGTGATGGACGCTTTTGGCCGCCGGAATGGAGCGGAACGCGTCCAGATGCCGCGTGAGCATCGCACGGGCGACGGACTGATAATCCGTATCCTCCATGGAGTCGATCATGCGCTCAATCTCCGCGACACGCGCATCCGTGTCAATCGGGGCGGTTGGCACGAGAGTGGAAAGGTCATACTGGTCGTTCCCGTCCGCCATGCGGATGCGGCCCGCCGTCAGCTGCGGTGCGCCCTTGAATTCCGATACCTGCCCCCGAATCTTGACGACGCGGCCGATATCCTCTGGTCGCGCACCGATGGGGCCGGAGTAGTCCCAGACCTTCAGATCGATCACACCGGATCGGTCTGCCAGAACGCCGGATAAAAACGGCTTCCCCGCCGCCGTCGTCTTCAAAAATGCGTCTTTCAGGACATAGAACCCCTCTACATCGTCGCCGGTGTGCATCTCGGCGATCAGCTTGTTGTATTCCATCGTTTGCTCCCTCGCTGTCTTTCAGATGCGATTTATTATAGCAGTCTTTCTGCCGGTCTGCAATCATACAAATGAAAAACCAGCGTCTGTGAACAATTCATAAAATCTGTGCGAAAGCGGGCGCACGGGCGGCACGCCCAGTTGTTTTTTGTCGCTTTTCGTGATATACTGAGACAAAATCGGAGATCAGGAGGAACAGCAGGTGGCTGATTTTTCAAAGTTTCGCACGGCGGTCAGCGGTTTTAACCGCACCGACGTTGTCAATTATATCGAATCGACGTCCATTGAGCACCAGAAGGCCCTGCGCAAGCTGACTGACGAGCGCGATAAGCTTGCCGCTGAAAATGCGCGCCTTCAGGTCGAACTGGCAGGTCTGCAGAAGCGTCTGGAGCAGGCACAGGCGGACAACGACGCGCTTTCCGGGCAGGTGAACGCGCTCGCGCAGGAAGGCTCTGATCTGGCGGAGCAGTTGAAAAAGGCCGAAGAGGCGCAACAGGAACTGCTGACGCGCCCCGACCCGCAGCCGTCGGAGCCGGTGCCGCAGCCGGAAGAGCCGGAAACAGAAAATGAGCCGGATGAACCGGTGCAGGAACCGTCGCTTACCGAAAAAGAGTTGACCGCCTACCGCCGCGCCGAGCAAACCGAACGCAACGCGGCTGTGCGCGCCCGGCGCATCTATGCGCAACTGTCGAATCTCTGCGAGGACGCCCGTACCCGTTATATGGATTCCGGCGAGGAGATTGCCGCGCTGGCAGCCGACCTGTCCACCGGCCTTTCCCGGCTTCAGGACGCGTTCGCTGAGGTACAGGTGATCTTCGACGACGCACAGAACGCCTTCGACGATATGCAGCTGCCGGAGACAGCCGCGGAGGAGCCGGAGGAATAACGTCCAGCAAAAGGCTCCCCTTGGGCGCAAGGGGAGCCGGCCCGAAGGGTCTGAGGGGTCGCAGCCGGCAGCTGCAATAAGCAGAAGTCCAATGCGAATCCGTACTGCCCCGCGACCCTGCAAAAGCTTTTTACACCCTGTTTCTTCCCTCTCATGGGAAGATTTTTTTCACTTGGAGGTATCTATGAAACTGGTATCCTGGAATGTCAACGGTCTGCGGGCCTGTCTCGGCAAGGGCTTTCTTGACTACTGCACGCAGGAAAACGCCGATGTGATCTGCCTGCAGGAGACAAAGCTTCAGCCGGAGCAGGCGGTCTTTGAACTGCATGGCTATCACCGCTATTTTTATTCTGCCGAGAAAAAGGGCTATTCCGGCACGGCGATTCTGACAAAGCAGGCCCCGCGTTCTGTTCGGTATGGACTCGGACTCGACGAGCATGACCACGAGGGGCGGCTCATCACTGCGGAATACCCAGAATTTTATCTTGTCTGCTGCTATACGCCCAATTCCCAGGATGGATTGAAGCGCCTCGATTACCGCATGCAGTGGGAGGACGCGCTGCACGCATATCTGCTGCGGCTGGACGCGGAAAAGCCGGTTATTTACTGCGGCGATCTGAACGTTGCACATGAAGAGATCGACATTAAAAACCCGAAAGCAAACCGGCAGAACGCAGGGTTTTCCGACGAGGAGCGCGCAAAGATGACGCGGCTTCTGTCCTCTGGCTTTGCCGACACGTTCCGCCGTCTGCACCCGGATCTGGCGGGCGTATACTCGTGGTGGAGTTACCGCTTCCATGCGCGCGAAAATAACGCAGGCTGGCGTATTGACTATTTTATTGTCTCCGAACGGCTGCTGCCGCGCGTGGTTTCATCGGAAATCCGCACGGACGTGCTCGGCAGCGACCACTGCCCGGTCGTGCTGGAACTGTCCGTATGACGCAGGAGGAATTTACCGCCCGCTATATGCCGCAGTTCAGTGAGCAGCAGAAGGCCGCTGTCATGGAGACGGAGGGGCCGGTTCTGCTGCTGGCCGTGCCCGGAAGCGGAAAGACGACAGTGCTGGTGACGCGGCTCGGCTATATGGCGCTGTGCTGCGGCATCGACCCGGCACGCATTCTGGCCGTGACCTACACCGTCGCTGCTACGCGGGAACTTCGCGCACGCTTTACCGCACGTTTCCCGGACCTTGCCGGGCGAACGCCGGAATTCCGCACGATCAACGGGCTGTCAGCTAAAATCATTGAGGCCTGCGGACGGCAGCGCGGCCCAGCCTTTGAACTGCTGGAGAACGCCGGAGAACTGGCCTCACTGGTCGGGCGCATCTATCAGGACCTGAACGGCGAATATCCCACTGACAGTACCATCCGCGAGGTGCGCACGGCGATCACCTATTGTAAGAATATGATGCTAAGCACGGACGAAATCGCCGCGCAGGACTTCAGCTTGCCGCACTTTGCCGAACTCTACGCGCACTACTGCACCGCGCTGCGCGAAGCGCGGCAGATGGATTACGACGATCAGATGGCTTACGCGCTGGCGATTCTCAGAAAGCGGCCCGAAATTCTGGAAGAATTTCAGGAACACTATCCCTATCTCTGCGTGGACGAATCGCAGGATACATCCCGCGTGCAGCATGCGATCATTGAACTGCTGGCGCAAAAGACCGGGAATCTCTTCATGGTCGGCGACGAGGACCAGAGCATCTACGGCTTCCGCGCGGCCTATCCGGAAGCGCTGCTGCGCTTTTCTGCAGTCTGGCCGGGCGCGAAGACGCTGCTGCTGGAGGACAATTACCGCTCTACGCCGGAAATTCTGCGGCTGGCAGGCATGTTTATTGAGGGAAACCGGGAGCGCTATTCCAAGACCATCCGCGCAACAAGGGCGAAGGGCCGCCGGGTGCATCTTGCGCACGCAGCCTCGCGGCAGGCGCAGTACCGGTATCTGCTGGCGCTGGCTGGGGAGCAGGGCGCGCCGTTTTCCGTTTTGTACCGCAACAACGATAGCGCCCTTCCGCTGATCGACGCGCTGGAGCGCGCCGGACTTCCATACCACTGCCGCAGCTTTGACGACACGTTTTTTACCCACCGCATTGTCTGCGACGTGCAGGACATTCTGCGCTTCGCCGCAACGCCGGACGACGCGGAACGCTTTCTGCGCATTTATTATAAATTTGGTGCCCTGATCTCCAAGGAGGCGGCGCAGGCCGCCTGCATACAGAGCGGACGTACAAACACGCCGATTCTGGACTGCCTGCTGGCGCAGGCAGGATTATCGGATGAGGGGCTTGAACGCGTCCGGCGTTTAAAGGCGGGGTTCGAGGCACTGGAAACGCTGCCCGGAGAAGCGCTGATGCGCACGATCTGGGGCCCGCTGGGCTACGGCGGTTTTGTGACCGAACGGCGGCTCGATCCCGGAAAATATTTCATTCTGCAGATGCTTGCCGCGCGGGAGCCGTCGGCGGAGGCGTTTCTGGCCCGGCTGGACACGCTGCGGCAAACCATCCGCGTACATACGGACGCGCCGGATGCACGCTTGACGCTTTCAACGATCCATTCAAGCAAGGGGCTGGAATATGAACGGGTGTATCTGCTGGATATCCACGACGGCGTGCTCCCGTCCCGGCCGGACGCGGCAGACGGAACGGCGGACGAGCGTCGGGAGTACGAAGAAGACCGCAGGCTTTTCTACGTCGCCATGACGCGGGCAAAGGACGAGTTGACACTGTTCGATTACCCGGATGCACCATCCGCGTTTATCAGGGAGGCGCAGGGCTATCTGCCTGTTCCGGTGCGCGCAAAGGACGATTTCGCTACCATCGTGCCGGAAAACGCCTGTGGTCTGCGTTATCGCCACGAAACGCACGGCGAGGGACGCATTCTGGCGCAGTGCGAAGACGAGATGCTCCTTGCATTTCCGGACGGTGACAGGCTCATGCGTGCGGGACAGATGCTGCTTGAGCAAAGCCGCGCGGAGGTCTGGCAGGTGCCGGGAGCACCTGCCGCAGCACAGACAACGCCGAACGCGCAGACACTCGGGCCGGGGAGCGTCATCCGGCATAAAAAATACGGCATGGGCCGTATCGTATCCATAGACGGCCCGTTTGCCGATATCCGGTTTGAAGGCGAAACAGCAGCACGCCGGTTCAATCTGGCACACTCTCTGCGCAGCGGCTTCCTGTTCGCCGCGCGCTGAGGACGCGAAAAGCCGCCGGCATGCGCTGCCGACGGCTTTCCTTGAGAGAAAAAGAGAAAAGAGAGGAGAAATGGATGAATGTCTATTTGAAAGGCTGCTGTTGTCTCTCCGCGGAACTTTCCGTGAAGCAGCTTCCTTATGCTCCAAGGATACCGGATTTTGCCCGGTTTGTGGTGAACAGTTTGTAAACGAAGTATAAAGAAATCCTGAAATTGCAGTGCCACAACCGGCAGTTGACAGATTTTCAGGCGGACTTGCTGGCATGCAACTGCAAAATCCCGTAGAATAGCGGCATCAACCAGAGGAGGAAACACGCATGATCTTTGCAGACAAATTGATCGCCCTGCGGAAAAAGGCGGGCTGGTCGCAGGAGGAACTTGCGCAGCAGCTGAACGTCTCGCGGCAGTCCGTATCCAAATGGGAGGGCGCGCAGTCCGTTCCAGACCTCGACAAGATCGTCCAGCTGAGCCGCGTTTTCGGCGTCAGCACGGATTACTTATTAAAGGATGAACTGGAAGAGCAGGAGCCTGCGCCCAGCCTTCCCGAGCAGCCGCAGCGCCGCCGCGTGAGCATGGAGGAGGCTTCGCGCTATCTGGAACTGCGCCGCGCTGCCGCGCCGAGGCTGGCGCTGGCTACGTTTTTGTGCGTGATCTCACCCATTCTGCTGATTTTGCTCGGCGGATTGAGCGAGTACACCGCCCGCGTTACGGAAAACGCGGCGGCGGGCATCGGCATGAGCGCGCTGATCATTCTGGTCGCCGCCGCAGTCAGCATTTTCCTGTCCAGCGGCGCGCAGGTCAGGGAATTTGCGTTTCTGGAAACCGAGCCGTTTGAGACGGAATACGGCGTAAGCGGCATGGTCAGGCAGCGCCAGCAGGACTTCCAGCCCGCGGCGAACCGTCTGAACATGATCGGCACAATCCTGTGCATCATGTCCGTCCTGCCGCTGTTTCTGGCGATGTGCCTTTCCGGCTCAGATCTCATGTACATCGGCGCGGTGTGCCTGCTGCTGGGCTTTGTCGCGCTGGCCTGCATCGTGTTCGTCTACGCCGGAACGCAGACCGCCGCGATGGAAAAGCTGCTGGAGGAGGGCGACTACACCCGCCAGAGAAAGTCCAAAAGCCGCCTGATCGGGACGGTCAGTGTCTGCTATTGGCTGATCGTGACTGCTATTTTCATGTTCTACACCTTCGGGCCGTATGGCAACGCGCAGCCCAAATACAGCTGGTTCATCTGGGCGATCGCAGGCATCCTGTACGGCGCCGTAATGGCCGTGCTCCGTCTGGTCGGGCAGAACAGTAAAAAATAAAGCAGGCAGGATAAAACAATTCCGTTGAAAACGTTCTCAACGGAATTGTTCCGGTGCTATTGGTGCAGTCACTGGCTATGCTGCACCCGCAATGCTGTCCGCGCGGCGCTGGTCAGCTTGCCGTGTCGGCCCCAGCCGGATTGACCGACTAAGGAGACATTGTCATAGCCTCCAAGAACTCCAATTTAGGCTGGCATCTGTTTTTTCCGTATAGGACATATAGGATTCTAAATTTCTACAGGCACTGTTTGATATTACGCCTCGACTGCAGCCAACCGGCACATCTATCTTCAGCAGGCCAAACATGCAATCCGGCTGCTGCAGTCGGCGTTCTGACACTTACGTTGATAACAGGGCAAAAAGCAGCTTGACAGACAAAACCCGGGCACAGTAAAGTGCCCGGGCCGGTTGTTTATTGGGACAGCGCAAGTGGGTTTGTTCCGTATGTACGCCGTTTCAATTAGGGGTCAATCATGTTTTGGATTCCGTAAAATGTCTTCAACGAGGAAGGCCGTAGCATCGATAAAATCAATATTTGCTATTTTCTCATCCAAGCGCACCCCTATCGATTCAGTGGACAGCAACGAACCACCAGGAGTAGAGTCATACGACATCGTATTTACCGTGGTAAACTGCTTCGTTTTGCTATTGTATGTAAATACTGTCCATAAGGTTCCATCTTTGTTGGAAGGTACATTGTAGGTCATAAGCAACTTAGCACCTATATACACTTTGACTTGTGCGCCGGAATTTGCCAACGCAGTCGAATTAGACGAATATCTATTTGAATAGTCATGTATTGCATATGTATAGATGCCTTCATTGAAGCTATGAATCGTAATAGTCTCAGGACCATAGCTGCTCGTGTCATCGACATCAAGATCAGCCTCAGTTCCATGCACTTTATTTCCATAGTAAACATGGAATTTATCACCATTTTCCGTAGGGCCAACAAGATGCGAATCCAAATCCGATGGGGACTCGCCCCATGTCAGTACAATCCGAATTTCCTCTGACATAACACCGTTAGACACATAGCCATTCTGATTGTCGATAAGCTTGTCCCCAAGAACTTTAATGTTAAACGTAGATGTGACATAACGTTCTTCATCCGTGATTCCTTCACGCTCGTCAACAATCTGAACTGTATAATTACCTGATATTAACATCGGCGTGGTGTATGTGCTTTCTGTCATGTTGATCGTCGCTGCAGCTTCTCCTGCTGTATTCCCGATACCCGGGCGGATATACAAAGTCAGTCCTGAAACACCACGACCCGTTCCTGCATCGATGATCTTGCCTCTTGCCTGACCAAAACCAGCATACTCTTCGGAAATTGCTTCGATGGTGATATTGTAAATAATCTCCGAGTCATCCTCTGTTACTGTGATTGTCTCAGTCACAGGGAAGTAACCTTCTTTGGATACCCTCAATGTATAGGTTCCTGCAGGAACACCAACCAACTTGTATTCGCCGCTGCTGTTGGACATTGCAGTCCTCGATTCGACCTGTGAAAGCCAGAGTTTTACTTCTGCGCCTTCCAGCGGATCATTGTTTGTCATGTCGGTGTCTTCATCCGCAACGGTGATAATGCCGGATATGGTTTTCTGCTTTTTCAGGTTTTCGATCTCTTCAATTTTGGCATTTACGCATCTAGCATATGCCTGTGCGCCTGCTTTATTGGGATGTACAGAGTAGGCGCTTCCGAGAGGAAAAACTCTTTGATCAAGATCTTCGCTTTCCTTTAATAGTTTAATTTCGTTTATCCACGCATTTGAAGAATATGCCTCATGTCCATCAAATTCGTCTTCGACACCCACAAAGTAGATATTCAACCCTTCGTTTCGACACTCTTCAACAAGTCCTTCCAGTATTTTATTAAATTTAGTGACGTTTTTATTTACTGTTGTAGCTTCATCTATGCTGATGGGCACACCTCTTCCGTTTTTGTCAAACAGCTTCGGGTAACCTGCAACAATAATCACAGCTTGTTCGCCAGCTGCATCTTGAATATCTCTGTATGTTCGTTTAATTTTCCCCTTGGTTTCCTCCATATTTTCCCATACTTTGGTGATCAGTTCATAATACATATCTCCAAATACATTGAAGTCCAAATATGAACTGCCGCCAGCACACGATTTGACTATTTCGGCAAAATTGACATCATTTCCGCCAACTGTTACTGTTACATAATCAACCTCTCCGCGTATATTATTAAATATATCCAGCTGTTTTGGCATTGGCTGCGCGTCTGCTAACTCACGTCTGAGAATACCGTCCCAGTATTTTTGAACATAAGTCTTTACCAGTGTTTTGTTTTTGAAATGCTCAGTCGTAGCACCGGATACTGCGCCGAAGTACCACTGAACACTCCGTGTCCCTGTTTTGCCCACCGGAACTCGGTAATCTGACATCGTACCTGCTACGCCCGGAATTTTCAACATCCCGGGCCAACTCTGTGTGGATCTGTGCGCGAGCCAATCCTCATCTTTCACCTTTTCAAACAGGGATTTATCTTGTCCATAGAACTTCTCAATGCCTTCGCCAGAAGAATAGGAATCGCCGAGTGATACCATAATGATGGGATCGCTGCTGCTCTGTACGGTGGCATCGGACAGTCCAGCTGCCTCTTCGGTTAATAAATCAACTGTTTCAGCCATAGACGACTCAGAAACAGTGCTATCGTTGTCAGAATCGTCATCATTATCAGTGGGAGGCATCGCTGCCCCGCTCCACGCGCAAAGTTCTTCGGCTGTCAGATTTTCCAGTGTTGCAGCATCGATCTGTTCCACGATTTTTACAAGCACCCTCGACGCAAAAGGTTTGGTTATGTAAAAACGGTTTGTCTCATCATCGTAACTCGTAAGCCGCTCGGATGTAGATACCAGTATCTCACTGTTCAGATCGTACTCCCAATTAAAAGAGACTGGATCCGCAAAGACTTCTCCGTTCACGACATAAATCAACCAAACAATATTATTGCTTTCGGATAGATAGAACGTCTGGTACATAGGATGCTTGATCGTTGAGTTATCGGAAATCTCTGTTTCCTCAACCTTCTCGCCGTCCATCGTATACATATACGTTATGGGATATTCCGTAAATCCTTTTTCTTCTAAATTGGACTTTACATCCGCCTCTGTCAATACATCATCCGACTTTTTGGCATCAATGATGTCTATCAATTCGGCGTTTTCCTTATAAAAGTCTTCAGCATCCGACGGATCAGGATCCGGTTCAGGGTCCGGTTTTGGGTCGGGATCGGGCGTAGGATCGGGATCCGGGGTAGGATTAGGTGCGGGCGGGAGGATAGTACCGGTGCCGGATGCGGGCTTGGATGCGGGAGTAGACGCGCCTGCAATGTTCTTGCAGAACCGGGCGAGGATGGCCGCTACCTGTGCGCGGGTTGCGCTGCCCTTCGGATCAAGCTTGCTGCCGGAGCCGTTGATCAGTCCCTCTGCGCTTGCCCATTTCATGGCTGTGAGCGCATAGCTGCCGACCGTACCGGCATCTGCAAATCTGCTGATCTCGGCAGAAGCTGTTACGGCGTAGCCGCAGAAAGTGGCATAGCGGTACAGAATTGCCGCCAGCTGCTCACGCGTGATTGCATTATCCGGGCCGAACGTGCCGTCCGCATAGCCGCTGACGATCTTGTTTTCTGCCGCCCATGTGATTGCCTTCTCGTAGTACTTCCCTGCCGCCACATCGCCAAACGGGCATACGCCGGAAACGGCAGGCTCGCCGGAAAGGCGGTGCAGGATCGTCACGATCATGCCGCGGGTCGTGGTGGCCTTCGGGCTGAACGTGCCGCTGCCCGTTCCGTTCATCAGGCCATTTTCGCATACATATCGGACATCATCATAAAACCAGTCAGACGTTTTCACATCAGAAAACGTGCTGTCTGCCGCCAATGCTGACATTGGCAGCATCCCGAGCAACAGGACCATGCTCAGGAACAGGGCAAGGATTCGCTTTGATCGTTTCATGCCATTTTTCCTCCTATTGTGTGTTTTCTCTCATCTGTGTGTATCTTTCATGGCACGAAGTATACACTACTCTATATTGATTGTACCGGACATTTCCAGTGAATGCAAGGATTATTTCTCCATTTTAGAAATATTTCTGGCAATTTCGTCAAAAAGCGCCTATTTGCTTAAAAACCCCCGCAGAGGCGGCCCGGCCAGCCGCTCTGCGGGGGTTCTCACTATGTAAGATTAAATTCAATGCAGATGGGGCGCATCGGTCAACCTAAAATGGCTTCGCCGCGCTCATCAAGCTGCTGGTTGCAGGCGACAGGGCTCATGCCGTTGTCGAGCGCGTAGAACAGGATGCTGTCACGCGGGACCCAGTCATAAATCTGCGCGTAGCCCGCATGCAGCAGAAGCTTCTGCGGCTCGTCCGCTCGGAGGCCGACTCTGGAGCACAGGCAAAGCAGATCGTCACAACTCGGACGCCAGATGCAGCAGTTCCGGCAACTCCTGCGCACACAGCGCGAGTGCATTCTGCGCCGGTATGCGAGCGCAGACGTGCCGTGCTGTGCATATCGTGTGCCATTGGCGGCGTCCGGTTTGCTCTACAGCAGCTGCGGCAGGAACCGGAGATATCCGCACAGGTGCAGAAGCAGACATCGGAACTCGACCATGAAGCCGTCACACTGCAGGAGCCGGATCCGCTCACCGCCTCGGCCTGGACACATTCGTGTCCGGGCCGGTTTTTATGCAAATTCGATCTCGTCGCAGATGATTTTCGTATCGATCAAGTCGGATGGGCGGATTCCCCGGTGCGCGGGGCCTGCCGGGGCATCGAACAGGATGTGCACCTCGTAGCCCATCCCGCTCTTATGCCGGTAAAGTTCCCGGTACAGCCAGACCGCACCGACACGGGGCGGCTCCTGCTTGAGCCTTGCACCGCGGAAGGTCACGGTATGGTATTCGGAATACGGGCTGTCAATGCGAAGCGTGAGATCCGTCCCGGTGATGATTTCCCGCACCACGCCGTCGTGGAAGAAAAATTGCTGTAACAGCCCGTCCGGCAGCGTCTCGCGCGTCTGCGCGGCGCAATAGGCCCGGTCAATCTCGTCCAGCTGCTTCTGCACCTCCGGCGTCATCGGGTCAGACTGACAGGCGATGTACCATTCCTTTGTAAGATACCGCATAACTGCCTCCTCTATTTAATGGATACAACCCATTCCCCGCCGCAGAGCAGGTATTGGAATTCCGTCAGTCCCGGCGCGTTCATCATGTGCAGCATCTCTTCGAGATCGTCCACGGTTTTCAGGGACGGAAGCTGGCTGTATTTTACCCACTTCATCTCCCCTTCCTCCGATGACGTCAGCGTTCCTGCCCATTCCACAGCCTTGAACAGCAGCACAACGTACCGGCCGGCTTCGATTGGGAACTGCTTGACGCCGACCAACTTCGGGTTCCGGATCGTCAGCCCTGTTTCTTCCCGCATCTCCCGGATTACAGCGTCTACAAACGATTCTCCCGGCGCCACATGCCCGCCCGGCAGCGCCCAACCGTGCCAGTCTTCCTTTTTCCGGTTCTGCAGCAGCACTTTGCCGCCGTCCTCCAGCAGACACACCACGGTCAGTTCCACATTTTCTGTTCTGTGCATGCTCCCATCCCCATCATTCCTGTTTTTGCACACTGCGTCTTCCTGCCATGCTGTTTTCATTGTAGCAAAGAAGAAACAGCGGCGCAACCGGTTTTTCCGCAGCAAAATCAGAGGCAGATGCTGTCTGTGCGCGCTTCCAGCTGCCAGAAAGCCCTGTGGTCCATCGCCATAAAATCGCTGATATCTTTGAACTGCGGCTGCTCGAACAGCATCCGAAGCGTGAATGCTGCGGCCACCTCATGCTTGCAGAGTTCCGGATATGGGCAGTCGCAATAGATATCCGTCATCATGCCGTCACTGAAGCAAAAATCGACTCGATACCATTTAGTGCCCTTCACATAGGCAACGTGTTATGCAGGCATCTGGCGCGACGGTCGATTTTTGCTCGAAAAGTTAGAAAAAGACCCGAAATCTTTCGATTTCGAGTCCTTTTGCCTGTGCCATGTGAACACTATAGATCAACTGCTGAAACTGAAAACAAAACCACAATCCAGCGGCAGCGATTGTGAGTTTGAGCGGAGGAGTGACGGAACAAGTGAAAGATGACTTTTTGATGCGAAGCATAAAAAAGTCGTCGTGAACTTGCGCAGTCCACGACGACTTGGTCGGAGTGTAATTATAGGATCTCAAAAAACACAGATATATCAACGGTTTGCTGGTAGTCGGCAAGAGGTATTTATTCTAAAAATTCAAAATGACGAGAACAACGCCGCCCAACAGGACAACGGGCGGCGTTTTCATATATAAAACCATGAAGGGAGGTCACTTCCACCCGGCCAGTCTGCGGACTGGCTTTTTTCATGCCACGAAAAGGAGGTTTGCAAATGGCAGATGATAAGAAAAACATTCCCGAGACAGCCCCGCCCGTCGAGGCTCCCGCTCCCACGGCAGAAAATGTAGCCGTGCCGGAGCAGCCCGCTCCCGAGCCTGTGCCGACCGATGCGGAGGCGGTCATGCTGGAACATGAGGGACAGGCGGCGCTCTTTGAAATGGGCGAAGCTGTACCCGATCCCGCTGACGCTGTTACCCACGCCGAGGTGGAGGAGCCTGCCGCTCCCGAAGTCCCCAAAGCCGAAAAGGAGCGGGCGCAGCCGCCCACTCCCGGCAAGGACGCCCCTGCCCCGGCACATTCCGACAAGGTAGTGGATTTTACCGCCGCCCGTGACGAGGCAGCCAAGGAGGAGAAAAAGGCAGCCAAGCAGAGGCCGCCCGCGGAAAAAGACAAGGCTGCCAAACCCGGCAGAGGCCGTCCCAAGGATGGCAAGGCCGCTCCCGATAAGGCAAAGCCGCCCAAACCTCGGGACAAAAAGTCCCAAAACAAGCCCGCCCCGGAGAAGCATGCCGTGGATAAGGGCGGCGCTCCCGCTGGTGAAGAGGTCACGCCGGAGCCGTCTGCGTCCCGTGATGCCACCCGTGCCGAAAAAGAGGAGATCGTCTATCTCAACCTGTCTGACCTGCACCCGTTCAAAAATCATCCCTTTGGTGTCCGGGACGATGCGGAGATGCAGGGGCTTGTGGAGTCGGTCAAGGCGGCGGGCGTCA
>ERZ773136.445-NODE-445-length-46364-cov-10.064502_pt1 | contig 46364 bp, 41 predicted proteins | sample MGYA00580855_ERZ773136 | MGnify/ENA primary metagenome ERZ773136 (study PRJEB29015, sample SAMEA2737860) | human gut metagenome | biome: human gut; feature: human-associated habitat; material: faeces | place: China | collected 2012 ... | reverse complement strand
TGGTGACGAGCCGTCCCTCCTTGTCGAAGATGGCGTAAGAGGGATAACCGCCGTTCAAGAGTATGCCTTCTACGGCTTCCTGTTGTGTGCCGGGCAGGTTGTAGTGTACGGTTTGTGCGCCTACTGAGCCGTATTCCTTGATGATTTGTCGCCATGCGTCGTCCGGTGTACGGTTGGCCAAATAAAGGAATACGACGTCGCGCCCTTTCATGGCTTCTTTGATGGCCGGGACGAAATCACGCATGTGCCCCTTGCACGGGCCGCACCATCCGCCCCAGATGTCGGCATAGACCACCTTGCCGCGATAGGGGGCGAGGATGCGTTGCAGGATTTCGTTCCCGTCGGCCAGTCCGGCCACAATGTCGTTGCTTTTCAGCGAACCTTGGTAGTCGAAGGGCGTTTGCAGTTGGCGGGTGTAGAAGTCTTGCCGCCGGGCGACGGCCTCGCGCAACACGGGAGTTTGGATATGCGCCATGGTTTCGCGCATCAACGGTTCCGGAAAGGGGGTATGGTCACGTTCCAATGCCTCCCATGCCATCAAGGTTCCGGCAAGGTCTTTCTGGAAGCGGGTCCATGTGGAAGACGCAAGGAGTTCCTGGTATCTTAACAATTCCGCGTTTCCGATGATTCGGGGCTCCCGTTCCCGAAATACCGGAAACTGGTGTATTTCTCTCGCAATCTTGAAATGGTTTTCATTATATGCCTGCATGGCCGTGCTGTCAGCCGGATTGTCGCGGGAGAACTTTCGTCCCATGTCTACTGTCCGGTCTATAAGTTGCAAAAGCGTGTCGGGGAGATGCAAGTCTTCTTGCCAGGGCAACACTTGCTGCAACTTCTCCAAGTCTATCATGACGGCAAAACGGCCGAGGAATTGTTGGTGCTGGTAGTAGACGGATTGTTGCAGGAAGCCGTGGTAGTCGGGGAAGATGGTGTAGGGTACGGGCGGTATGGTATGGCATAAGGAATCAATGGCTTGTATGATTTCCGGGGAGAGACACTTTTCGCCGAAATCCGAAAGGTTGTAGTGTTGGTAGGCGAGACGGTGGAGGGCACTGTAACGGATTTCTTCTTCTTTCAGGGTACGGTAACGCCGGGACAGGTTGGGGTATTTGCCGATGAGGCTGTCTAATTGCCGTTCACGGCGCGTCAGTTCGTGCCGTACCTCGTCGAGGCAGGTACGGTTGTCTACCGAGTGGATGTCCCTTTCGGTCGGAGAGAATACGTCTAAATTCATTCCGACAGCCAACAGTTCGTTGCTCGTCCGTGCGTCTTCCCCCATCAGAATGGGAGTACGGCCGTTCATATATAGGTAGTAGTCTTGTTCCGGACTGAACAGCAGCGTGAACGTGCGTCCCGCGATGCGGCAAAGGGCTTGTGCCGGTCCGAAGGCCGGGAAACGCAACCGGAAACGTCCGAGCGAGTCGGTTTGTGTCTGGAATTTGGGATATTCGGTGAGTTGGGGCATGGAACAGGTAAAAGTGACATGCTCCATGCCGGGCAGATAACCGCACAATGTGACGCTGTCTTCCCGGTAACTGCATGGTTGCGGCGGCGTGTCGTCAGCCGGCAGGTAGGAAAGGATGCCTTTCGCGCTGTCCCACAGCCGGTAGGTCTGTGCCTTTCCGTCGTTGACGGCGATGGTGCAAACGGAGTCGTTTCGGTAACGGATTTCCAGTTGCAAGGTTTCTTTACCGCTTCGTAAGGTGACGGCGGTTTTCTTTCTGCCTTCCTTGACGGAGGCATATTGCCATTGACGTGCGTCGTGTACGGCAAAGTCCTTGAAGAATCCCCATTCCCACGCGCCGGTCGTGGTATTAAGCCAGCAGGCATCGCGGTCGGTTTGTGCCTGTATGCCTACGGCGGCGCAGAACAAGAAAAGGGATAAAACAGCTTTTTTCATGGTGTATTTATCGATTGAGTTGTATTTCCAATGCCACTAAAAGGAAGAACAGTGGCGTTACGGTTATTCGGATTTCCGTTTCAGTATCACGCGGCTGTAGTTTCCTGTGGGGCTTTGTCCCGCTATAAACGCTTGGTTTTCGTCCAGTTCACCGATGAGGTCACCCAATTCGAACTCCAAAGTCTTGTTTTCGGGATTGAAAGTGATCGTAGCTTGGTACTCAGCCATTTCGCTATAGCCGTCTAACACAGTGATGAATGCCTTGTTGCCGATGACTTCGTTGAGAGTTATCTTGTTTTCGGATACTCGCTGTGGTGAAGTGGTGGCAAGGTTCATCCATCCGTCGGCTGTTCCGCCATCTCCTTTCACGGAGTTGGCGTTGTAGAAATCAAGTTTGAGAGTGACGACGGCGGCTGGTATGTCATCATCATAGTAGTCGTTGTGGATCATTTCATCGGTCCAACTCCAAGTGCCGCGGAAAGGTTTCGAGTAGTCTTCTTCTGTGACATCCGTCGTCTTTTCAGTAGGAGCGTCGGTTTCGACCATTTCGGCTGTGGGCTCGTTGGCGGTTTCGGGTTCATTACCGGATTCATCTCCGTTTTCAGGTGTTGTCCGGTCCGAGATACGGTCGAGTGTGAATGTCACGGGGAATATATAACCGTATCCTCCGCATTCCAATTCAGGCGTATCCTCGTTACCTACGGTGATGTCTATTTTTGCACTGTCCGTCCGGAGGGAGAGCGTGGCCGGCACGATGATATCTTTGTTTTCCAATTCGTCCCACCATGTCAGTTCGAGCTTGGCCGTATTGCCCTCCACCTGGACAGAGGCCACGTTGAAACTGATAGAGAAGAACCCCATCTCTTCTTTGCTGCCGAAATAGAATGTGCCTTTTGTGGAATCGCCTTTGAGGTCGAGGATGAGTTCGGCGGCTTCGGATTCGTTGTCGAATCGCCATGTACCCGAGAATTTGTCCTTAGCGGAAGAACCACAGAAAGCCATGCAAATTGCTGTAACGAGGATGGCCAAAGCGATACCACCGTAAAGGAGGATCTTGTTCCTTTGCGAAGGGCGGGATTGGGGAACGCTGTTTTCGGTATCCGGAGTGTTCGTATGGGATGTGTACAAGGAGGTGTCTGTTTGGGCTTCGGGGGTAAAGGAAGCGGTTGCAGTTGAGTTCTCATCTTGTGCATTGGTTTCCTCTACGAGGCGCCCCGCATGGATGTTGACCCATCCGAGGATACGCAGCACGAACTGCATGACAGACCAATAGAGCATAATGAGGCCGAAGGCCAGTATCTCAAGCCCTACGGCAAAAACGGTACCCTTGATTTGACGGGAGATTTCATCGAAGCCCGTGTACATAAGGTTGTTGAAATCTATACCTTTCGTAAAGAGAAGAATGCTGACCACTATGACGGCGGTAGCTACGAACGGCATCCAAATCAAGTTGATGTTGTATACGGCGGATTTGCGTAGCTGCTCGGCACCTTTGAGAGCAGGTTTGCTCCACGTCGCTTCTTCACGGAGTTCTTCAAAAGCCGATTTGAGGAGGATTAGCGAGATTATCGTGCATACGAAAGCGCCGAACCGAAATAACCAACCGAAAATGACGGGTAGGAAAGAGGTCGGGAAGAGCAATAGGGTGGCTGCGATTTCGAAACCGCAAGCAGTGGAGATACGTCCCACCATGGCGGAGGCCTCGTAATTCTTTTGTATCGACTTAAAGCCATTCAGTCCGACGAGGTACAAGATGTAGCCTATGATAGTCAGGGTTTGTGCGCTGAGAGTGAACGGTTTTAAAGGCAATTCTTCTTCGCCAGCCGCTTTCAGCAAGTCGTTGGCAGTGTCTATGGCAATGGAAGCCGTTTGTAGGATACCGGCCACCCAACCGGCTATGGCTACGATGATAACTCCCGTCAGGATGAGGCGGGTATGTTTGGTCCAAATTTCGTTGTTGTACATACGGATAAGGTATTAATAAGGTATAAAAAGGAAAGTTATTTCAATCGGAAGTGGACGGGGAGGGTGTATTTTACCCTAACCGGTTTGCCTTTCTGCTTGCCGGGTGTCCACTTGGGCATGGAGGATACCACCCTGAGGGCTTCTTTGTCGAGATAGGGATTCACGCTTTTGGTCACTACAGTGTTGCTGATACTTCCGTCTTTCTCCACGCAGAATTGTACGACGACTCTACCTTGTATTCCGTTTTCCAAGGCTATTGTGGGATACTTCACATTACGGGCGATGTAGGACATACAAGCAGACAACCCTCCCGGAAACTCCGGCATTTGTTCCACTGTGTCATAGATGTTCTCGTCTTTCTCTGTTTCCGAGGGCTGCTGTTCCGTACTGGGGATTTCCGTATCCGCAATGGCGTCCTCCACGATGTTCTGGATTTCTGGTAGTGCGGGTGGAGGAGATACCGTTTCGGCTTTTTGGGCGGCTTCGCGCCTTTCGTTTTCCAAAATCCGTGCCAATGCCTCGTCATGGATAAAGAAACCGTTGAACGAGGATGGTGCATAGCCTTTGAAAGCCGACACGATGTCGAACTTGAACGATTTGCCTTCCGTGATGGCAGGGAAGATGTAAGCCCCGGCTATCTGTACCCGGTTGTTGGGAAGCAGGTACATCATATTGATGGTATGGGAAGAAGATGACTTGGCCGCCTTGCCGTAGATGCGGAACTTGTAGCCGCCTGACGACGGACCGAGACAGAGGATTTGCGTGACGTGCCAATAGCGGTCCACTCCGGCATCGGTCTTATGAGGTACTTTCACGGGATACGCCTTGGCGGGCAGTTTTACGGTAGTTTGTGCATGGCTTCCGAAGGTAACGATAAAAAGCCACACCAATGATACGAAAGCCACAATTGTCTTTTTCATAAGTTTCATCAGTAAATGTGGAAGAATTGATTCCCAAACACGCTGTAAAGGTAGCGATTTTTCTCAAATGGAAGTATGCTGAAGTATATTATTTTTGCAATATGCCTGCTTTTCACCATTTACGTACCTCCTAAAATGCTTTTGTTGTTTTCATTCTATTTCTTTTTGGTGCTTTCTAAGACCACCTTTTCGTGTAGCCTTTTTAGGTAAAACGTATAAATAAAAAAACATTCCCCCAAAGAGAATGTTCTTAACGTTTGTATGGAAAGAAATTCTCTATTGGGGGGGAATGTTATCCGTATCGGATTTTCCGACAGTCTATTTGCTGCAAGTCTTGCTGCTGAATGCCGTTAGCATCCAAACCATCTTTTCCTGTTCTTTCAGGTAGTCGCTCATCAGCGATACCGTTACTTCGTCTCCGGCTTCTGCTGCCAGATCAAGAACCTTTCTTTCTTCCCCGATAAGATGACCGTAAGTAGAAAGGATGTGTTCTACGGCTTCACTGCCACAGGTTACGCCTGAAATTTCCTTGATTCTTGCCACCTTCAAATAATCACTGAATTTGTTTGAGGGGACGCTGCCCAACGTTAAGATACGTTCTGCGATCTCATCGATTTTCTCGGCTGTATCGTTGTACAAGTCCTCAAATTTACTGTGAAGAACGAAGAATCCATGTCCTTTGATATCCCAGTGAAAACCACGGAGGTTGGTGTAATGAATCTGGAAGTCTGCCAATAAAAGATGTAATGCCGTAACGACGTCCGCTACTCTTTTCTCGTCCAAATGCAAATAATTTAAAGTATTCATAATGTTTCTGTTTTTGAGATTTAATATTCTGTTTATTTTGTTTGATGTGACAAAGATAGGCTATAAACATACGCTTGTCAAACAGATAATTTCTATCTTTGCATAGATTGATTCTATATCACTTTTTAAATCCTTGTTTGCTATGACTTTACAACAAATGGAATATGTCTTGGCTGTAGACCGTTTTCGCCATTTTGCCAAAGCGGCGGAACATTGCCGGGTGACACAGCCTACTCTGAGTGCCATGATACAGAAACTGGAGGAGGAGTTGGGAACGAAAATATTCGACCGGGGACAACAACCGGTTTGTCCGACGCCTGCCGGAGTCTTGGTCATATCCCAGGCTCGTAACGTGCTGTTCCAGGCAGGACGTATAAGAGATATAATAGAAGAGGAAAAACATTCTATGTCCGGAACGTTTAATTTAGGAGTATTGCCCACGATAGCCCCTTATTTATTGCCTCGTTTTTTTCCGCAGTTGATGAAGAAATATCCGCAACTGGATATCAGAGTAGTGGAAATGAAAACCGATGTCATCAAGTCTGCCTTACGTACCGGAGAGATAGATGCCGGCATCGTGGCCGGTCTGTCTGATATGGATGAGTTTGACCGTGTACCCTTGTTTTATGAACCTTTTCATGTATATGTTTCGCGCGAAAGTGAATTATTCGGGCGTGAAGTGATACGTACTTTGGATTTGTCGGGTGAACAACTGTGGCTGTTGGACGAAGGGCATTGTTTCCGCGACCAGTTGGTACGTTTTTGTCAGCTTAAAGCGGCGAAGGCCAGTCAGATGGCTTACCATTTGGGAAGTATGGAGACATTTATGCGTATGGTAGAGGGGGGAAGAGGGATTACCTTTATTCCGGGACTGGCCGTGTTGCAGCTCAGTGAGGCACAAAAAGAGTTGGTACATGCCTTTGCTATTCCTTGTCCGACCCGTCAACTCATTCTGTTGACGCATAAAGATTTTGTCCGGCAAACATTGAAAGAAACGCTTGTTCGGGAAATCCGTAGGGCTGTTCCTTCAGAAATGCAGGAACTACAGTCTACCCAGGTATTGGTATAGATTGCGTCTATCGGTCCATTTATATTTTCAATCGGAATTGTAGATTGGATACGGAGGAAATGGTTTATTTTTGTAACGAACTAAAACTTTAAAAGATTATGGAACCGATTATCAATTCACAACTTCCTGAATTCAAAGTTCAGGCGTTTCAGAATGGAACTTTCAAGACAGTGACAAGCGAAGATGTAAAAGGCAAATGGGCTGTTTTCTTTTTCTATCCGGCCGATTTTACTTTTGTATGCCCGACGGAATTGGTGGACATGGCTGAGAATTATGACCAATTTCAGGCCATGGGCGTGGAGGTCTATTCCGTAAGCACCGATTCGCATTTCGTACACAAGGCATGGCATGATGCTTCGGAGAGTATTCGGAAAATCCGGTTTCCGATGTTAGCCGACCCGACAGGGGCTTTGTGCCGTGCGTTTGGCGTGATGATAGAAGAAGACGGTATGGCCTATCGCGGTACTTTTTTGGTAAATCCTGAAGGTAGAATCAAATTGGCCGAGATACAAGACAATAACATCGGGCGCAATGCAGACGAATTGTTGCGTAAGGTGGAAGCTGCGCAATTTGTGGCTACACACGATGGGGAAGTTTGTCCGGCTAAATGGAAGAAAGGAGCCGCCACGTTGAAGCCGAGTATTGATTTGGTCGGCAAAATTTAGTCACATCGGATTAAAATGTATTTACTCAGGTGCGGGATTTCTTCCTGCACCTGAGTTTCAGTTACTCGTCTAAGGAGGCGTGTTTATGCCGTTTCCTCTTTGGCCTTGAAAGCCAAAGCGTACATTTTCATTTGTTTGAGCATGGCTACCAGACCGTTGCTTCGGGTGGGTGAAAGATGCTCTTTCAGTCCGATACGGTCGATGAAGTAAAGGTCGGCATCGAGAATCTCTTGCGGGGTATGTCCGCTCAACACCCGCACCAACAAGTCCACAATGCCTTTTACAATCAGCGCGTCGCTTTCGGCGCGGAACACGACCCGTCCTTCCCGGTAGTCGGCTTGCAGCCACACCCGGCTTTGGCAACCGTCTATCAGGTTCTGTTCGGTCTTGTACTCTTCGGGGAGCGGTTCCTGTCCGCTGCCCATGTCGATGAGCAACTGGTATTTGTCCATCCAGTCATCGAAGCCGCTGAACTCTTCGATGATTTCGTCTTGTACTTCGTTAATTGTTTCCATTTTATTGGTTTTCGTTATAAATCACTTGGATTACCGTCTGTCCCACAGCTTTCAGTACCTGTCGGTCTATGTGCTCCATATTGTCGTTTACCGTGTGCCACGTGGGGCCGAATCCGGACGGGGCATCGGTGAAGTAAGGGATAATATCGATGCACGGGATACCGGCTATCTCGTTGACCGGTACGTGGTCGTCGGTGATATAACCCCCGTCACGCATCGGGAAGAATTGCCCGTATCCTAATTGGGCAGCCGTGTTCCAAACCAAATCGACGACTTGTGAGGCGTATCTTTGGGAATATCCTTCTTTGGAGAAAGTACTGCCTCGCCCGCCTACCATATCCATCAAGATGCCGAAGCGCGCCTGATAACCGTATACATGCGGGTTGGCCGCCCAATATTGCGAGCCGAGGCACCATGACGAAGCGTCTCCGGCCTGGTCGGACCATTGCGGCACGCCGTAGTCTTCCGCATCGAAACAGATAAAGTCTATTCCTATTTCAAGGGGATGAAGTTGGATGAGCCGTGCCATTTCCAACATGACGGCCACATCGCTGGCTGCATCGTTGGCAGCCAATACCGGTTTGTGCCAGTTGGCAGAGTCCGGGTCGTTGTCGGCCCACGGACGGCTGTCCCAATGCCCGCAAATCAGTATGCGTGCTTTTGCATCGGGATTATAAGATGCGATGATGTTACGGGCTTTCAGGACCGTACCGTCGTATGCCTTCACGTCTGCATATTGGTCGGTGACGGTCGCGCCGAAACTTTTGAATTTCTCGGCAATGTACGTACCGCAAAGACGGTGGGCTTCCGTATTCGGTACACGAGGCCCGAACGCACATTGTGCAGCCGTATAGGCGAAAGCACTGTCTGCATTGAATTCCGGTGCGGCAGCCATAGGAATGCTGTCGGTTGTGCCTGTTCCGTTTCCGGTTTTATGTCCGCAAGCCGTACAGACGGATAGAAAAACACCGAGGATAGTGCTCCATTGCAAGTTTAAAATCGTTCTTTTCATGAATCTGTTTTGCTTATTCTGTTTTCCGGTCAGCAAGTCCTGCTGTTTTGCACGAGTTGCATGACCCTTAGGAAATTTCCTCCCCAGATGCCGGCTATGTCCGTGTCATTGTACCGTTCGGCTAACAGGCGGCGGGTGAAGTTGATGACTTCCGCTGCCGATGCGCATCCTGGTATTCCTCCGTCACCGTCGAAGTCCGTTCCGATGCCTACATGCTCTACGCCCATGATGTTTACCATGTGGTTCAGGTGTTCTATGGCATCGAGGATGGAAGCCTCACCGTCTTCGCGCAAGAAGCCTTTATAGAGAGTGACTTGGGCCACTCCGCCTTTTCGGGCGAGTGCCTTCATCTGTTCGTCGGTCAAGTTGCGCGGTACGTTGCACAAGGCACGGCAAGACGAATGGGAGCAGACGATAGGAGTGGTACTAAGTTCCAGCGCATCGTAAAAGCTGCTTTCCGCTCCGTGGGAGAGATCCACCATCAATCCTAAGCGGTTCATTTCCTGCACGACCTCACGACCGAATGCGCTGAGTCCGCCGTGCTCTCCTTTCCCTCGCGCCGAGTCGCAAATATCGTTGTCGCCGTTGTGACATAAAGTCATGTACACGATACCCCGGTCACGGAAGTGACGCAGGCGGGAGAGGTCTTTCCCGATGGCGTATCCGTTTTCGATGCCCAACATGATGGCTTTCTTGCCGGCATTTTTCAAACGTAGCAAATCGGATGGAGTGTAAGCGAGGTCTACTCCCGTACAATGGGCTGCCGCCATTTCTTCTATTTGTGTCAGTATGCGGTCGGCTTTCGCAGTGGCGGCCTGTAAAGCCTCGTCCGTCCGTTCGCCTTGTGCCAGATAGGCCACCATAATCGTGGCATCCAACCGGCCTTCCGTCATTTTGTGGAGGTCGACGAGGATGTTCGGGTCCCGTTGGTCAAAATGAATGCCTTTGTGGAAAAACATAGGGGTATCGCAATGGCTGTCCAACGTCAGCATCTTCCGGTGAAGGGCTTTGGCTTCGCGGAAAGAACCGGCTTCTTCACATAGCCACCGGAACAAAGGCATCATGCTCTCGTCTTGTCGCAGGATGAAACATTCGGGATGCCATTGTACGCCCAATACCGATTTATATTCCGCCGACTCCACTGCTTCGATAAGACCGTCCGGTGATGTGGCACAAACCCGCAGGAGAGGACCTGCCTCCTTGACGGCCTGATGGTGGAAAGAATTGACTGCGACCGGTGCCTCGCCAAGCAAGCGGCGTAAAACCAAGCTGTCGGCGGTAGGCTGTATGGTATGCGACGCATACCTTCGATCCAGTTGTTGGTCGTGTCCGAGCAGTTGCCGGTCCGCCTGTTGGCTGTAGATGTCCTGATAGACAGAACCGCCCAATGCCACGGTGAGCATTTGTATACCCCGACAGATACCCAACATCGGAATCTGCCGGTCGTAAGCCAGACGGATAAGCAGCAGTTCGGCCAAATCACGTTTGTAGTTGACGCTGTGCAGTTGCGGAATCGGTTCTTCGCCGGTAAACAGCGGGTTCAGGTCGCCTCCGCCCGAAAGCAAAAGGCCGTCTACATGCTCCAGCACATTGGCCAACGCATCCCGGTCCTCAAAAGGAGGGATGATGACCGGAGTGGCTCCCGCTTTCAGTATGGATTCAAAATAACCTTCGGCCAGTTCGCACCCCTTTTCTCCGAAATTGCCCGTAATGCCGATTACAGGTTGTTTTTTATATCCCGGGAAGCGGTTGTGGTATTGGCCGTAAGCGGTTTCCCAGTCGAAGTAACCGGAACTCATGAGAGTTATTTTTTATTTAAAACGATAGGAATTTCTTTATTGATGCTCTGTTCCAGTGAAATTAAGGTTTCGGTGGAGATTACTCCCGGAATTTCTTGCAGCTTGTTGTTCAACAGTTCCATCAGATGGGCATTGTCGCAAGCATACAGCTTGATGAGCATAGTGTAAGGTCCGGTGGTGAAATGGCATTCCACGACTTCCGGAATGTGGTTCAGTTCCTCTACTACGCGTTTGTACATCGAACCGCGTTCGAGAATGACACCCACGTAGGTACAGGTGCTGTAACCCAATGTCTTGGGATCTACGTGGTACCCCGAACCTACTATGACACCGAGGTCGATGAGGCGCTGTACCCTTTGGTGGATGGCCGCGCGTGATACGCCGCATTCCGCAGCCACATCTTTAAATGGAATACGTGCATTTCCCGTAATGATTTCCAGGATTTTCTTATCTAAATTGTCTATCTTCTCCATGGGTCTGTTTTTGTATTGATTGAACATTTTGTAAGCAAATATAGCCGTTTTTCTGCAAACTGCATGCGGTTTTAACAAAAAAAGACGCCAAAACGTGTTTTTGGCGTCCTTTTATAGAGAATAGTTCACTTATTTTTCAATTTCCAACAGTTCTACCGTAAAAATCAATGCGGAGAAGGGTGGAATTTTGCCGGCTTCGCGTGAGCCGTAACCCAGTTCCTGTGGAATGTAGATTTCCCATTTGGAACCTACCGGCATCTGTGTAAGTGCTTCCGTCCAACCTTTGATGACTTGGTTGCAGCCAAAAGTGGCCGGTTGCTTACGTTCGTATGAACTGTCAAAAACCGTACCGTCTACCAAACGTCCTTCGTAGTTCACTTTTACTTTGGAGGTGGTGGTAGGAACCTCCCCGTTACCTTGGGTCAATACCTTGTATTGCACTCCCGAGGGTAAGGTCCGTACGCTGTCCTTTTTAGCATTGGCTTTCAGGAAAGCTTCACCGGCACGGCGGTTGTCGCCATACTTGCGTTCCATGTTTGCGTCATGGTAATACTTCATTTGCTTTTGGGCCACTTCCTCCGCTTTTTGCAAGCTCATATCCGTAGGTTGGCCTGCCAGCATCTTGCCGAATCCCTCCAAAAAGAGGTTGCGGTTGAGGGTTTTCACGGAGTCGTTCCCTGCTATCTGTTTGTCTATGCCCGGGATGACTTGTTCCTCTACTTGCTGACGAATCTGCAATCCGGCACTGTATGCCTGCAACTTTTTGCGTTCGGCTTCCGAGAGCGAAGCGTTAAAACCTTCGATGAAGTTTGCCATATAGGCGGTGTCCACGTTCATACGGCTGGTGACGTAGTTTTTCAATCCCTGCGTGTTAGCCATACCCATGGCATAACTGAACGTGTCTACGGAACATGTATCCACTCGGACTGTTTCCGCTTTCTTGGCTTTTTTGTTTTTTCTCTTTGCGCTACCGTCGAAGCAGGCGAGGACAGCCAAGGAAAGGACCGCATATTTTAATCCGTTCATCTTCCGGTCTTATTTTTTGATGCTCAGCAATTCGATTTTGAATTTCAAGGCAGAGAACGGTTTGATTTGGCCGGCTTCTCTTTCAGCGTATGCCTGATCCTGCGGGATATATACCATCCATGTCGAACCGACGGGCATGTGGGTCAAAGCTTCGGTCCAGCCCGGAATTACCTGATTGCAACGGAATGTGGCCGGGCTCTTGCGTTCGTATGAGCTGTCGAACACCGTGTCATTGATAAGCTTGCCTTCGTAGTTTACTTCTACACGGCTGGTGTCTGCCGGAATTTCACCGTTACCTTCTTTGATGACTTCGTAATATACGCCGTTGGCCAATTTCTTGATGCCGGCCTTCTTGGCGATGTTCGCCATGAACTCTTCTCCGGCTTTTTTGTTATCGCCGTAAGTCTTTTCAAGGCTCTTGGCTTTCACTTCCTTCATTTTGGCCTGGGCCAGTTCCTGAGCCTGTTCGAGGGTCATTTGGCCGCCTTTTTCCATCACACCGGCAATGAAGCCTGCCAGGAAATTCTGCAAACTGATGGTCTGGGTAGAGTCGTTGCCGAATACTTCGTAGTTGATACCCTTGATCATTTGCTGGCTCACTTGCTGACCGATTTGGATACCGGCATAGTAAGCTGTTTTCTTCTTGTCGTCGCCTGCGTTGGCGCCTTCGTTCAGACCTTTTACGAATTCAGCCAGATAAGTGGTGTCCACGCCGAGGCGGTTTACCAAATAAGGCTTCAGTCCTTGGGTCTGCGCCATACCGATGGAATAACTCAAAGAGTCTACGTCCGTTTTCATGTCTGCCTTCGGAGCCGAAGAAGAACAAGAAGAAATGAGTGCTGCCAAACCGGCAGCCGCGATAATACCTGTTTTTTTCATTGTTGTTACTATGAATTAAATAAAATTTTAAAGTACTTTAATGAGTTCCACATCGAAAATCAATGTGCTGTAAGGCGGGATGGAATTTCCTGCGCCGCCTGCACCGTAGCCCAGTAAGTAAGGGATAAAGAAACGGTATTTTGCACCTTCTTTCATCAGTTGGAGGCCTTCAGTCCATCCGGCGATTACCCCGTTGAGCGGAAAATCGGCCGGTTCGCCGCGTTGCAGGCTGCTGTCGAAGAGCGTTCCGTCGATGAGCATCCCTTCATAATGGCAACGCACCTTGTCTGTCGCTTTCGGGCTTTTGCCGTCGCCTTCTTGCAATACCATGTATTGCAGTCCGGAGGCAGTCGTGACCACGCCCTCTTTCTGCGCGTTTTCCTTGAGGAATTTCTCGCCGTCTGCTTTCGCTTGTTTGCCTTTGGCTTCCTTTTCCTTGTTCATGGCTGCTTCTTTTTCCTGAAAATATTGGGTCACGATACTTTGTGCCTCGTGGTGCGATACGGCCAGTTCTTTGTTTTCGAGTACGTCTTTGATGGCTTGTGCAAAATCATCGATGCAAAGGTCTTGCGCTCCCATGCTTTTGAGTTGTTGCCCGATACCCAAGCCCAATGCGTAACTTACTTTATCCATTTGCGGTGTTTTTATTAAAATGTTCTTACTAAAGCCGCAAAGTTAATTGAATTATTTGACCTTTAGGGTGATTTGCTTGTATTTTTTCCTATTTTTGTAGGTAAAAAACTAAAATAGATGAAAAAAGTTGTTGTTTTGACAGGGGCCGGCATGTCGGCTGAAAGCGGTTTGAGTACGTTCCGGGATTCAGGAGGGCTGTGGGACCGCTATCCGGTGGAGGATGTGGCCACTCCCGAAGGATATGCCCGCAATCCGGAGTTGGTCACCCGTTTTTATAATGAACGCCGCCGTCAGTTGCAGGAGGTAGAGCCATGTCGGGGACATGTGTTGCTGGCGGCCATGGAGCAAGATTACGATGTGACGGTCATCACGCAGAATGTAGACAACCTGCACGAGCGTGCCGGCAGTACGAAAGTGATTCATTTGCACGGCGAACTGACGAAAGTCACGTCGAGTCTGGAACCGGACAATCCTAAGTACATCCGTGAGCTTCGCCCTGAAGAGTGGGAAGTGAAGATAGGCGACCGTGCGGCAGACGGCAGCCAGTTACGGCCTTTTATCGTTTGGTTCGGCGAGGCGGTACCGATGATAGAGACAGCCATCGACGTCACCTCGACGGCCGATATTTTTGTAGTTATCGGCACTTCCCTGAATGTTTACCCGGCGGCAGGGCTGCTGAATTATGTCCCGTCCCATGCTCCCATTTATGTGATAGACCCCAAGCCCGTGGCAGGAATCCATGGTGGGGGACGTGTGCATCATTTGATGAAAGGAGCTTCCGAAGGGGTGGAAGAGCTTATGGCTTGTTTGGAGAAATAGTTTGCCGTGCATCTCTTGTTTCGCCCGTCTTGTCTCCGTTTTTGTGAAAGAGGGAGAAGGGGTAAAGGTACGTCTTTCCCTCCTCCAGGGATTTTGGGAAAACATGCTTCATCTTTCAGGCTTCACCGTAATAATCTTGTATCTAATGAGTTATGAACTGAAGGATGATTCAGTCATCTTTCAGCCCTGTTTCAGTCGCGCCTTGTAGAGAACCGGAAATCGTTTGGCACACGAGCCACTTTTTTTCTCAGCCAAACGAAAAATCAATCTCAGCCGAATGATTTTTCGTTTGGCTGAGATTGATTTTCACCTCTCTGCATGACGGGAGGCTGAAAGATGGCCGAACCATCCTTCAGGGTGTTAATTCGTTTTGTGCCAGAGTTTTATGTGTCATCCTGAAAGATGAAACATGTTTTTGGAAAAACTCTGGGGGGGGGGAAGGGGATGTCCTTTTATGGTTCTTTGTTAAAGAAGACTAATACCATTGCATTCCAACAGGTAGTTTCCCGCTGTCTAACGTATATACATATAGTTAAGCGGATGAAAGGTATAGTTTTACGTTACTCGAATATGAAACATAAATATAAGAACAATGTCGTGGAAGCCTTTTCTTGGACATGGGGAATAAGCATGCTGGCTTTAGGGCTTTATTTTTTGGCTGAAAGGAACTGTTGGGCTGTCGTTTGCCTTGCTGTTGGTGCACCGATGTTTAGAACCAAGTTGAAGTGGGCGAGGATGGGGTATTGTATCATCATGATGGGGCTGCTCATATTTTGTGTGTATGTATCCTGCTCCGGAGGTTTTTGGACTGCTGATGAGGACTGAGTGTAGATGACAGTTGTTTGATGTATTGTCGAATATAAATTCTAAATAAATGAAGGGTATTTTATGTAGGGTAAGCTGTGTGGTATTCTTGATGTGGAATATGCCGATGACAGCACAAGTGGCAACCAGTGTACGACCGGAAACGTGGAAAGAACAGTTGGAGTACGCTCTGAAGCATCACGGGGAAGAGGCTGTGAAAAGACGGGATGGAAACGAAACGGGGCTATATCTGAAAGGATATGCTTACCGGGGAACGATTGATTCGGAAAGAGAATTGGAGGAGGTGAAGTCGCGCCTGTTTTCGGACGTGGCCAACACAGTGTGCTATTATGACAAAACTCATGATGCCTACGACGTGGTGAGCGTGGGGCTGATGAGGTGCTTGTCGGGCGTGATGGGGCGGCCCGTTATGATTGACGTCATTCGCGGCGATTGTGAAAAGGGGATGCATACGGGCATGGAGGCCATTGAACTGGAATGGTGCAGGAATGGCAATACCTACCGTTCGTGGGCAGTAGCGGAAAAAGGGGGACGTATTGTTTTTGAAAATATAGGTTGCCTTATTGCAGACATGGAAAGTATGGAGCAATGCGACAGGGACAGCGCGGAATCGGAAAGAGAAAAAGTATTTGAGAGGTCCTGCACGTTGAGGAACTTGTTGGGGATGGAACTTTATTCTTATCGCATGTATTGCCGCTCTTCCTTTGGCGAAGACGGAATTTTGAAGTCCGTCCAAATGCGTGCCAAGCAGTCTTCTGCTTTCGGGTGGCATTGTTCGGCTGATATTTATACGGAGGACGGGACAATAGACCAGGACGCTTATCATCTTTGTTACTGGAAGAATGAGGTCACCCCTCCTTGGGGCAGCACCGTGGGTGAAAGCGGAACATTTACACACAAGAAAGAATAATGGAACAAAGAAGAGGGCGAAGTTATAGTCAGGTATATGTGTTAAAAAAACAAAAGCAAACAGGAGTTTCCGCTGTTTTCTACCTAAAAAGTAGTATACTTGCACAAGTTATTGATATAAAAATGAATTTAAACCAATTAAAACGATGAAAAAGTATATTTGTACAGTATGCCAGTGGGTTTACGACCCCGAGGTAGGAGACCCTGAATCAGGTATTGAGCCGGGTACGGCTTTTGAAGATATTCCCGAAGACTGGGTTTGCCCGGTTTGCGGTGTGGGCAAGGATGATTTCGAGCCTTACGAGGAATAAGATTTAAAAAGGGACAAAAGCGAAATTGCTTCCGGTCTGAATTCAGGCCGGAAGCAATTTTGTTTTTAAGACCTCCCATTGTTCCAAAGCGTTTTTAATGGTTTCGTCCATATTGAAGTAACGATATAATCCTAACCGTCCTCCGAATGTAATGTGGGGGCATTTCCGTTGTGCCAATTCTTGGTATTGCCGGTAAAGTGTATCGTTTCTTTCGTCATTGACCGGGTAGAAAGGTTCCCGGCCTTTGTCCCATGTTTGTGGAAACTCGTGTGTGACGATGGAGACCGGTTGCGTGCCGAAGGCGAAATGCTTATGTTCGATGCTTCGGGTATAAGGTATCCGGCTGTCCGTTTCGTTGATGACTGCGATGCCTTGTACGTTGGGGCGCTCGAATAAAACGTGTTCAAACGTCAGGCTTCTGTATTCCAGTGCTCCCAGACGATAGTCGAAAAACGCATCAATCGCTCCGGTATATAAGACATGTCCGGCTTTCTTTGTCCAATAGTTCTTGTCGGCGAGAAAATCGGTATTCAACCGTACTTCCGTACCCTCCAGCATTTTGTCCACCCAAGGTGAGTATCCTGCCATGGGAACCCCTTGATAAGGGTCGTTGAAATAATTGTTGTCGAAAGTAAAACGCAGGGGCAGGCGTTCGATGATGAAAGGAGGCAGCTCCGTGGCTTTCCGCCCCCATTGTTTTTCAGTATATCCTTTGATCAGGGTTTCATACATCGTGCGGCCTACCATGGAGATGGCTTTTTCCTCCAGGTTCCGGGGGTGGGGATAAATCCCTTGCTCTTGCCGTAACCGCAATGCGGCCTCTTCCGGAGTTTGGGCACCGTACAGTTGGTAGAAAGTGTACATGTTGAACGGCAAGTTATATAATTTTCCGCCGTATCGTGCCAAAGGGCAATAACGGAAATGGTTGAACCGGGTAAATAAGTTGGCAAAGTCCCATACTTCTTGGTAACGTGTATGAAAGACGTGCGGCCCGTATAAATGTACATTGATGCCCTCCCGTATTTCATCGCGAATGTTCCCGCCTGTGAAAGCCCGTTTTTCGATGACCAAGCAACGCCATCCGGCCTGATGTGCCAGATAAGCCGTGACGCAGCCGTATAAGCCGCTGCCTACTATAATCAAGTCATATTCTTTTTTCATGGAATTTATATGATTAGTCCTATACCTAATATACCTTGCAAGTTTAAGTCTTCCGTAGCATCGAAATCGGCAATCCTCCGGTCGATATAATCAGCCAATTCTTTTTCTGTAAACTGCCAGATGATGTTTTGGCCATATAATAATGTTTTCCAAGCTTGTGTGCTAAGGTTCGCTGGAGTATTGCAATACAATGTACCGGGATATTTTGTGGTAAATATGGGTTTGCCGGTTGTACTCAAAAAGAAACGGTCGATAGATTCCCTGCACGTTTCAGAAAATTCCCCTCCGTTTTCCCTGCGTTTGTTTACCGCCTCTTTGAGATGGCAGATGATGCTTTCATGTGTGTACCAATAAAGCGTGTCACCTTTATGGCGTTCCAAGAGGTAGAAATGGGGCAGGATGAAGTCCCCGTGTGCGAAGTCCCCAAACTCGAAAGGCCGGTCGAGCGTACGTTCTATTTTAAGGTCCAGGTTGCCTAAAACTTCATCCGGATCGCCTTCAGCCCATCCTTGCTTCAAGATGAGCAGGGTGGCCCATCCGATGCCTGTCATTCCGTGTTTGAAATCTATGTCCTGTTGCCAGGCCAAGGAAGAGATACATTCTTGCCAAATCTGGGAGGCGAAGTTTTCGTAGGCATCTACTTGCAAGGTGTGGGCGGCTTTAAACAAGGATAAGGCCAAACCGCAGCGTCCGGCATATAGTCCGGTTGGGTTGACAAATTGGTGGTTCACCATGGCGGTATTGGCAATCTGCCATAATATCTGTTCCTTTGTTTCCATTATTTATCGTTTTTTGATTAAGGTTTGGAAAAAATCCATGAGTTTCCCTATATGGTAATCCATTGTGAACTCCATGCGGTGGTCCAGGACATTTTTTCGAAGGCTGTCCATGTATGCAGGTTGGTTCAAAAGGGTGATGAGTTCGGGGATGGAGTCGTACAGGATGGTCATGCCCCGTTTGTCCAAGTCATCCCGGGAGGCTACGATGTGCCGGGCATTTCTCCGTTGTATCATGGGCAATCCGGCTGCGGCCATCGTACCGATACGTGCCGGAATGTTCAGGTCGTCCCACATGAGTCGGAATAAGTCCCCCTCGTTATGGCTTGGGCTGCAATGCAGCCATCCGGCATCGTAACGGGAGAATTCTTCAACCCATTTCTCGTTCGGGCAATGGATGTGTATGTGGAAGTATCCCGGTGCGGCTTCCTCGTACAGGTTGTTCCTCTGTATTTTCTCCTTATAGTAACTCTCCGAATAGAGGTGTACGTGGATGCGATGTGCGGCCAGTTGCCGCATGTTTTCCACTGACAGCCCCACCATTCTTCCTGAGATTACGGTGTGTATCTCTCCATCTGAAGCTGAAAGCTTTTCAGAGAAAGGATATTCGAAGAATTCTTTCTTAGGATATTCCTGATCTTGTAACAGGAACGGTTTGCCGGTGGGGACGAACAGGTCAAACCATTCTTTGGTCCGTTGGTTGAGCAGGATATTACCTGCGGACAGTCGGTAAAGTTCCATGAGTTTGGGCCATGTGCCGTATCTCATGCAAATCTGCGGCCCTTCTTTCAGGTGCCAGACTAATGGGATGTTTATTCCGTCTTTGCGTAATGCCATGATGCAGTCATAAACGAATTCGACCGAAGAACTGCTAAAAGGGGTATAAATTAAATCCGGGCATATATCTTTCACTGTTTTTGTCCATCCGGTTGCAAAACCGATGTTTTCAATATGTCCGAATGGGAAAGGGCCGATGCTTTCGTGTGCCATGGACGGTGTGGGCATCCATAAGCCGTAAAGCTTGCATCCAGCTTCCTCCCAAGCACACAGCCGTTCGGGATTGTACCCCAAGACACCGATAATCAGAATTTTCATCCGCATGGGTCGGGGGATACAATGGCTCAAAGTGGATGCAAGTTTTTTTTCATCCAAATTCCGGTGGCGGCTCATCCGGATTCTAATAGCTTGATCTATATGGTAAAAGCTTTTATACTTGAACAAGTTTCCACGATAATTTTCACCGCAGATGCGATGGCGTTGCCAAGGGTGGTTCATCCATTTGGCGGTAATCTGCAATGTGGGCATGAATCTTCCCTTTTTGCAAAGCTTATGCCAGAACATGACAAACAAATCGTCCGTCACGCATTCGCTTCTTTCCATCCACCTGTCTTCCGTCTTCCGGTGGGCAGTCTGCACCAGTTGCAGGGAATGCCCGGCTTGCATGGTGGGCGAGTTGATGTAATCATGAGGCCCGTAAGCGTCCGTGTCACTGAAATTCAGGCCGGAATACGCCAATACGACCCGTGTGTCGGTCTCAAAAGCCGTTTTCAGTGTCTCCAGATGGTTGGCAAAGTAGAAATCATCAGAGGGAAGATAGGCTATATGCTCATATTTTGCAACTTCCAAGCCGCAGTTCAAGGCGTATCCCATGCCTTGGTTTTGTTCGTAACTGATGTATTTGATGTCCGGGTTTTGCAGAAAGTCTTTGATTATTTCTTCCGTGCAGTCCGTTGAGCCGTCGTTCACTATAACCAGTTCCCATTCGGGATAAGTTTGCCGTTGCAAGCTAAGGATAGCCCGGCGGATAAAATAAGCCCGGTTGTAAGTGGGCATAATGACAGAAAATCCGTTTACCATAGCTCTATATTTTTTGTTTGGGGTTGATATGGAATTTGTAAATTACGTGTAGCATGGTATAGCGTGGTATGCTGTGAAACCAAGTTTCTGTTCGTCCCCATTCATCTATTGTATAAGTCACATTTCTCAGTTGGTTGAGAATGTCAAACCCTTCCAATTTGAATAGTAGTTTGCCTTTCATTATTGATCGGGAAAGCGAGGCATTCCAAACCCAATCGTCTGAGTTGAGAAGTTTGTCGGTATATCCTCTGCGGCTATACATTTTGATGTCGGTGGCCAATTGCAGTTTCCATGGCAAAATACATATTCCACCTATTCCGTATTTGTATTCAAATGCGTTAGCACTGGTAAAATTCTCGTGGCGTGAGTTGGTCATTCGCCAAGTCAATTCACCGGTTAGGTCTATTCGTAAAGTACCCTTGTGGTATCCTAACTTTAATGAACCGTTTGTTTTACAGTTGTTTATATGTATTTTTTCAGGCTCGAAACCAGTAAGGGATGTCTGTCGTGTTTGATGGTCGTATTCGGAGCTGATATGTGAGTCCAAAATGAAGTGCCCGGCTGAGTCCAAAGGCATATTGAAATCTAAACCGCCCCATGTGTTCCAATTCCCATTTATATTTTGGGGGGTAACAGTATAAACACCTGTCATAGGGTCGTAGGTGTACCCCATGGTGGTGGAATTGTTGATTTTTGTAAATATTAAATATTGGGCTAAATTCATCCAGTGTATTCCCTTTCTGTTTTGGTTGAAATTTACGGACGCTCCATACAGTATTTCGTCTTTTAAGTTACGTGCACCCTGAAAAACGGTAAGTGGGTTGTATGTGTCCCTGTAAGGAATAGACCATGTTATTTCCGGTGCTTTTTTCTTTATATTGGATGAAATGGTATAGATCTTTCCCCATTTTGTTTTTTCTCGCCTGTAACTGAATACGGTTCTAATGTCTAGCAATTGCGTCGTGCGCTGTGCTATGGTATCTAAGGTGTGGCGTTTGTAGTCAAGCCTTTCTTTTCTGACGGTGAGTGGCATACTGAACCAAAATTTCCAAAATACCCCTTTTTTCGAGTCTTTTATTTCCTTGCCGAGGTGTAGTTCTGTCTTGTGGTCCAGTTGTTTCAGGTTGGATTTGTAACTGTTTTCCTCATCCAAATGTTGTGTTTGTTCTATGCGGTAACGTGTCTCTTCTGTTTCCTCCATTCTTTGTGCATATTGGTAAGTGAGTTTTAAGTTCCATTCCTTAGGTAGCCGAAGGATATAGGTGGCATAAGCCGAATAGTTGTATCCTTGTTTTGGCATTTCGTTTCTTCGGTTCCTGTAATCTCCGTTTTGCGTACTGTCGTTGTAGTTTAAGTGATATAGGCTGTGTTCGTGCGCCCATGTACGTTCATATCCTCCGTTGGCACCGAAGTCTATGTCATCTCCCCATGGCAAGGCTTTCAACATCCTAACACTTTGTGTGAAAGAGAAGTTTTTGTTGTTTGCTTCGGCTTTATCGTAACTGTGACTCAAAGAGTCGTGTGTAGTTTCTTCCACACTAGTCCTTTCATTTCTATTATAGCCAATTGTTGTCCTCAGGTTCAAGTAGACTGGGAGTTTCAGGATGAACTCGTTTTGCATATTGAATTGATGTCCCCAATTCGAATTTCGGTTGTGGCTTCGGTCGAAGATGCTTCCGGATGTAAGATAAGATTCATGTAAGCTTCTTTGTTCATTGTCGGTTTTGATTTTGGAGAATGTGGCATTGAATTTATTTTCATATTTATTGCCATCATCGTACAGGAAATCAATTCCGGAATTTTCTGTTTTCTGGGTGCCGATGGGATTGCTTGAGGGTGACCAGTCCCCATTTTCGCCAGGTTTCCGGCTTTCGTTGACATTGTTCGCATTTCCGAAAATGCCGAATCTCCAATTGTCTGCAAATTGTAACCCGAACAATCGTCCCATGTAACGGTTTTCTGTACCTCCGGCAGCCTCTGCATTTCCTAAGTATCCAATGGAGTATTCCCGTTTTAGAGTGACATCCATTACGTGTATTTTGGCTTCCACGTCATGTCCCAAGGCTTGGCTGGCGTTGGTGGATATGTCATATACTTTGATTTGGTTTACAGTGTAATAGGGTAAATTCTCGAGCATGATTTTACTATTTCGCCCGAAAAAATCCTTGCTATTGAGCAGTAAAGTTTCTATTTTACGTCCATTGACAAAAATTTCTCCATTGTCTTTCAATATAGCTCCCGGCAATTGTCGGATGAGGTCCTCCAACATGGAGCCTTCGGGCATGTTGAAAGCATCTGCATTGTAAATAAGAGTGTCTCCTTTGTGGAGCATCTTGATTTTGGTGGCTTTGACAGTGACTTCATCCAAGGCTTTTTCCCAAGCCTCTTTTTCTTCATTTGCCTTATCTTTTTTTCGTTTCATTAAAATGTCTGGAATACGTAGTTTCCGTTTTCTGCCTATTTTTTTTATTTCATAATTGATATATTGTGTTTCATATCCTTTTGCAGTAATTCTGAATATATATTTTTTTCCATCAATGGCAGGGATATGTGCGCGGATTTCGTTTCCGTGTTTGGCTCTTCCGCCAAATTCTAATACTAATCCTTTCATAACCAATGAAGAATCCTCATTGAGAATGACAAATTCAGCTTGAATGCCATTGTGGGTAAAAGCATCTTTCACGGATCCGGTGATAGGCATCCAATGAATTGACGCGTTTTGTGCTTTTAGTATGTTTGTAGAAAGGGAAAATACAAAAGCGAGGCACAGCAATATGAGATAGATTCTTTTCATGTTATTATTGTTATACACGTGCAGGCGGTTGCCTGCACGTGTTATAGTTAGCTGATGATAATTTATTTACATGCGTAAATATTTTCACTACCCCATGTGTGCTTTTCGACATGGCTAAAATAGCAGTGTCCAAGTGTTACGACTTCGTTGGTGCCAGAGTAGTGGCTTGAAACAACACAAAGTCTTCCAACGTTACTTGAATTGCAATCATAGACTGTAAAATCTCCACCCATGACGAGTGCCATTTCATTGTTTGACAACGTTTGAACGTCAGTCAATGGAATCTTATTCAATTTTTTCATTTTAATTGTTTTTTAATGAATAATTACTATTCTTTATCTCTTATGCAAAGCACACTATCGTATGTCATTTGCTACTACACTTGGATTCTACATGTTTGCACCTCCTTTCATTCGGTTTAAGTCTTTGCTTGTTCGTTTGTTCCCAAGTTTGGCTTTAACCTTTTTATAATATATCTTTCAAAAACAGTTTCGTGTGTCTCTTTGTATGTGCCGTTGATACGTTCGGTTTGCCATACTTCATGTTGGTATTTGGCATTCATCCAAATCAATGTATTCCCTTTTTCACATGAGTAGTTAGAAATATCCTGTATGGTGAATATCAAGATTGAATCTTGTTTTTGGGCCTTTATGCTGTCTCCTATCTTGAATAAACTCCTTTGGGCGTTGGGGATGTGAGCAATTGCCGTTATGTAGGATGGTGAGGGACTGAAAGGCGTCAGGACAAACAGCTTGCTTCCTTTTTTTAATTGTTGTTTGCCCAGACTGTATTCTGTCGGTCGTATTTTCCCTGCATAGGGAGCGAGAAGGGAAACTGTGTCTTTCTGGGTTTGAACGATGCATAAAGTATCTCCTTTTTGTACGGTTGTTTCAAGTCTTGTTATGGAATTATGTATAAGATGGCCATTGTCCGGCATCAGGATTTCTTCACATTGGACATTGGGAAGTAGGGTCATGTTGATAGTAGAATATGTAGGGTATTCTATACATACACTGGCGCATAGCAGAATGACCAAGATAGTAAAAATGACCGTAATGCCATGCCGCAAGAGGAAGGACGTATTTCGTCCCATCAGTTCTTGGGCTTCTTCGCTTCTAAGCTCTATGGGATATAGTTTCTTTTCTTCCATAGCTGTACGTTTTAACATTAAGCACTGATGTCCAGTTGGTTTTTGACTAGTTCATAATATATGCCTTGTTTTTTGACCAGGTCGGAATGTGTGCCTTGTTCTGCAATACGGCCTTTGGATAGTACGACAATTTGGTCGGCATCTTTTACAGTGCTGAGCCTATGGGCACTGATGACCACGGTCTTTCCCTTATAAAATTTGCGAAGGTTGTTCATGATAATCTTTTCATTAGTAGCATCCAGGGAGTTGGTTGCTTCGTCGAAAAACATGTATTCCGGATTTTTATAGATGGCACGGGCTATCAGTAGGCGTTGGCGTTGTCCTTGGCTGATTCCGCAGCCTTCCATTCCTATTTTCGTATTATAACCCATGGGCAGGCTGCATATAAAATCGTCGATGTTGGCCATTCTGGTGGCATGTAACAAGCGTTCCACATCTACTTCGTCTGTACTAAGCCCGATATTTCCCGCAATGGTGTCAGAGAAAATAAAGCTTTCCTGCATGACGGAACCGGTGACACTACGCCAAAGGTGTGGATTGATTTGAGAAAGGGACACATGCCCTACTTTGATGTTGCCTTCGTTTGGTAAGTAAAATCCTTGTAGGATTTTTAGTAAAGTGGTTTTTCCACTTCCACTTTCTCCTACGATAGCAGTGACCTTATGGGCGGGTATGGTCAAGTTTATGTCATGAAGGGCATAATCGCGATCAGCTCCGCTGTAGCTGTAACTAAGATTTTCTATACGAATACTTCGATCCAGAGGCAAGGCCGGAAGTTTTATTGCAATATCCTTTTCTTCATCGTCCTGTGCATGGATTTCGTTAAGGCGTTCCAAACTGATTTGGGCATCCTGAAATGATTGTACAAATCCTATGAAGTCCCCAATCGGGGCGGATATTTGTCCGATGATATAAGTCAGTGCCATCATCATACCTAAAGTCATGTGTCCGTCTACTACAGATTTGGCGGCAATAAAAGAAATCAGGATATTGGTACTTTGGGTGAAAAAGACGGAGCCAGCTTGTTGGATTTGGCCTATTTTCAACCCTTTGACGCTGATTTTAAATAGTTTGACTTGTATGCGTTCCCATTCCCAACGTTTTTGTTTCTCACAATTATTCAACTTGATATCTTGCATGCCTTGTATTAATTGTATCAATCGGTTTTGTTCCGTGGCCGATTGGTTGAAACGCTTCAAGTCAAGTTCCCTACGGTAACGCATAAAACATAAAATCCAAATGATATATAAGGTATTCCCTATTGTGAATACGAAAAGTATGGTGAGGCTATAATAGGCCAGTATCCCCATGAATACAACAAAATTCATTACGGAAAAAAGTATTCCCATGGAGTTTCCCAATAAAAATCCCTTGATGCGACCATGGTCTCCTATACGTTGTAGGATGTCCCCGATACGTTTAGTATCAAAAAAATGCAGAGGCATACCCGTTAACTTGATTAAAAAATCGGAGATAAGGGTTATATCTATTTTGGAATTGATATGTAGCATAATCCAACTGCGGATGTAACTAATGGCAAGTTGGACAATAAATAAAGAGAGTTGGGCAATTAAGATGAGGGTAATCAGGTTAAGGTTTTTACCTTGAATGCCCTTGTCTACCATGGCTTGGGATAGGAACGGGAATATGAATTGCAGCATGCTGCCGGCCATCATACCCAATACCAATTGAAATATTTGCCATTTGTAGGGCGTAAAATACCGGGCGAAGGATGCTATGTTCTTTTTGGCAGGTTCGAATTCGTCTTTCACGCGGCCAAAATCCACATTGGGTTCCAACATCAATGCGATGCCAATGTCTTCTCCATTCTGGCGTGAACTAATCCAACATTTCAGGAACTCATCTTTCGTATAGGTCAACCGTTGGCTGGCAGGGTCGGCTATATGGATTTTGTATCTATCCTTATTCTTTTTTTCTATTCCATAACAAACGACAAAATGCTTTTGATTCCAATGTAGAATACAAGGGAATATGCCGTCATGGACCAGATGCTCGAAAGAGGTTTTTACGCCAATCGTTCGGAAACCGATGAATTCGGCAGCATCGCTGATACCTAACATGGATACTCCTTCCCGTGAGATGAAGCAGTGTTTGCGTAGCATTTCAGCGGAATATTCTTTACCGTAGTATTTGGCAATCATCCGAAGAGAAGCCGGACCACAGTCGGTTGCTTCTTGTTGGCTATAATGTGGGAAACGTTTTATCATGGTTCTTTTTTAGCATTCAATGTCAGTTAACATGGCTAAGTCTTTTAATTCATATTCGGCAGGCAGTTCATATCCGTTAACCAATATGGTAGGAGTAGCATGGAAGCCGTTGCTTGCCTGCCATATTTCATGTTTTTTCATCTCCTTTTCAATGTCTGGAGTTGACAAATTTAGTCCCCATTCCGTATAGAATTGTTTGGCCCGATACTTTCCTTCCACATACCATTTATGATAAATTTCGTAGGTTGTAACGATGTCTTTTTGTTGCATGGCAGCGATGAGGAAACGGTTGCTTTGTTTTAACTCTTCTGTAAATGCGGAAAAAATGTATTGTATGGCTATTTCATTGTTCGTTGTTTGTAGCAAATTCTCAACTTGCTCATGCATGCGGGCACAAGGGTTGCAATGTGGATTGGTCAAGATGGTGATTCTCATGGATGCCTTGGGGTTTCCCATAAGTATGGAAGAATCATTGTCTGACACTGGATGATGTCCTTTGCTTTTTAGTATAGATTTGAATGTATTTGGGTTGCATTTAAATGCACGGAGTTTTTGGACGGTTTCTTCTTTTTCTTGTTTCCTATAATAGGATTGTGTAATAAAGTGTACGCATAGGATAGATAATAGTATGGACAACCCACAGAGTGGTAAGTCAATCCAATTAGATATTCCGGAATAAAAGAAGCTGCTCATAATACCATTTGTCCAAATGAGAAGTTGGACAATCAGGCATAACATGCACCATTGCCGTGCTATCCGGCTCTGATACCAAATACTCCAAATGCCATAACTCATGGCTATCCAGTTGATGGCTATTAGTGAATCATTCATGTAGGGAAAGGAACTTAGGAGTAATGAATATCCTATGAAATACCCTAACCCAATTTCACTCCAAGACATCCCCCAGATTTTAGCCTTTTCTGAAAAAAGGATGTTGTTGCAATCTCCTTGATGTAATAGGGAACACACTCTGTCACCGTATTTGCTTTCTTTAAATAATTGTTTTTGCATGAGCAAGAAGCACACCCATATCCCCAATAGACATAAAATCAAGCTGATGCCCGTATGGATGTTATGGTTTTGTCTAATAAGACCAAAAACTACGAAAATGGCAGGTATGACCCATAATCCTATTTCCAAAGATTGGGTTTGCCATTCGTTTTTTGCATGTAAGGTGTAATCTGGTTCTTGCGCTTTTTGCATGTTGTCCACGACCAAGGCGTGTCCAGTCCATGAATGACGGAAAGTCTCTTCATCTTGTATAGTGGGAATATCTTTCCATAGATAAGTCAGTTGCTTGTTTTCAAACTTGCAGCCGATGACAAAGTCCCCATGGATGTGTAGTATGCAGGGATAGGTTAAGGCATCAAGCCTTTTTCCTTTTTGTTCAATGCCTATGGTCTGTATACCGTAGACTGCCAACATTTTGCGCAGGCCGAACATGTCGTATTTGTGTGGATGTTCGTTAAACAGCCTTGTTGTAAAAGCGTGGGTGTGCTTGATTTCCAACAGGCTTAAAAAACGGTCTATAATATTATAATTCATACTTCATTTTTGTTTGGCATGAGAGATATTTTTTTCCCTAAAGAGGATGTTGAGTATATTATGGATATGAAATGAATGTTATCTTCTCCATGTTTGTATATACTCGTTTAACTTTTCATGAGTGAGGCTACAAATCTTTACGAACTCAGCTCTCATTTCTTTTAAGGCTTCTATCGATTCTGAATTTGCATTCCTTGGATGGAAAAGGTGATAAGCAGCTCCGGTATTAGTCCATTTAACTTTGTGCCCCATGATTTGTGCCCTTCGCAGACGTTCGGCATCTTCAGGCCCCCATCCGTAAAAATGCTCATTTTCTCCGCCTATGGAAAGGTAACGTTCACGATTTACCAAGAATGCTCCCCCGCAAAAAGGGCGGGCGAAAACGGACGACAATTTTAAATTTTTCAATAATTGTAAGTCCGGTTGGTCGGCAAATTGCAGGGTGGTTTCTTGAGGCAATAATATATAGTCTCCATTATAGGGGTATGCGATGGTGCACCCTTGCGTGCTGATATTATTTACGGCTTCACGGATTTGTTCATGGTCGACAATAATATCTGTGTCCCATACCGCAGTTATTTGGGACTTGTTATGAAAGAGTAGGGTGTTTATATAATGTGTACGATGAAATACGGGGCTTTCATCTTTTATAAAGATATACTCCACGTTTTCGTCCTTGCAAAAAGAAGCATGGCTTTCTTTGTCTGCTTCTAAAATCGTAATGGAATATTTGGTGGGTTTAAGCCACTTCAATGTGGTTTGTAAGTTCCTTAATCTATCCGGACAGTCTATTCTTATAGGCATTACGATAGATAATGTATTTTTGAGAGGTGTTGTCATAAATTGCAATTATAAATTTTAAGAGCGTTAGACAATAATTGGGTCGTAGACCAAATCTTTAGTTCTTCTTTATGCGGAAAGTATGATAGGATTGTATCTATTCGGGTTGGGTAAAAATTGTACTTCCTCATACTTTGAAGTAAATAAGACATTTCTTTTTGGTCTGCTACGGTAGTAGGGGCTTGTTCTACAGTTTCGTGCAACCAATCTAAATAGTAGATAAGGTATTCCTGTAGGTACAAAGAGTATGCGTCTTCTTTTAGATGATTTCCGTTTTCAATCCTCCACCAAAGATAGGCTCCTATGCCTGTCATACCATAAAAATCTATATCAATATCCGGGCGTGTGTTGATATAGTATATCATTCTGTCGTCAATGTCTGTAAGGAACATCTCTGAAATATGACTTTGGGTGGCTTTGATAGACTTTATGATTATTTTATCAAAAGCTTGAATCATAGCTTTTTCCGTGTATTTGTTTTCGTATGATTTTTTAAGGGATTGAGAAACCTTTTTACGTTTATCTTCGTCGGATAACAATATGTCTATTCTTTCGACAATTTGTTCGATATAATTTTCTTCTGAAAATTGGGTTTCCGATATGTGTGCAATCAATTCTGGCCATTCATTCATCATTTCTTGTAAGCCGGTACTGTCTGATACTATCATAGGTATGCCATGACTCATCATTTCTATGGCTGAATAGCTGCACTGTTCATGAAAGGATGGAAGTACGCCAATAGTGGTATGGCGATAAATGTTTTCCAGTATTTCTTTGGAAACTTTTCCTGTAAAAATCACTTTGTCCCATATTCCGTTGCATAGATTTAAGTAGGTCGGGAAATCTCCGTCCCCTACTAAAACGAGCCTTGTTTTGGGATGTTTAGTATTGGTTTTCCTAAATGCTTTTATCAGGTAATTTACTCCTTTGATAGAGTCTAATCTTCCGACAAACAGAATTTGTTGAATTCCACTGTCTGTCCATAATGGTACATCTGTTGTTGAGGTGGTTTTGCTAAATCCATTATAAATCAAATGAAGTTTGTCCTTTCTTATATGATAATCATTTTCTACTACATTTAGAGTATATTGAGACAATACGATGATTTCATCAGCAAAACGTAAGAAACGGCTTGTTTGTTGGAAGTCGATTAGAATTTTTCTTTCCAAATCATCTGTTGGAGTATGTTGGGTTGTGATAATTTCTTTAAATCTGGTTAGATTGCCGTTTATTTCAAAACACCAGTTTAGATAGTGTATGCTTAGTATGATTTTACTTTGTATGAATCTGGCTTTCAACATTCTTGCCAAATCATAATGTTGGAAGTAGTTGAAATGAAAAATTATATTATCATCTTTTCCTTTTATGAACTGTTGGAGAAGATAATATGCTGTTCTACAGTAAATCTCGTCTTCGATGCGTTCGTTAGTACGGGGAATTTTCACACGCCTTATTCCATATTCGTCTTCTGTACATGTCAATTCCTTTACTTCTGAGCAGAGGTCTATACATGTAACATGATAAACATGAAGAGCCAAAAGACCTTGAGCCATTTGGTTGATATACGTTCCAATGCCATATTGGTTGGCGCGACTGTCATTATTGATAATATAGTATTGAATCATAAGGCTTCTTGTATAAGAAAATATGATAATCCGTTTTCAATTCCTAATTCCTTGTTTAAATAATCTCTTGCATTCCATGTGGGAGATTTTATATCATCTAAAAAACTTTTTCGATATTTTATGTCAATTAGGTTTTGCTTGGCAATCTGATTGGAAAGCTCTTCGCAATAGATAGAATCCAAAGAGGTGAGAGGTATATTGAGTGACATTCGTTCTTGTACGTAGTTCCATACTCCTAAAGCACCATTACGGAAAGAGAAGTCTTTAAATCTACGAGGATCGTATGACATGATTTTTTCATCAATGTCATATAATACATCGTTTAAATCTCCTTCCAATAAATTCTTTTCCCACAATGTTGTAATACCTGTTGCTATTCCGGTTAGGCCATGTTCCATACCGATGGGAAGAAAAGTATGCAATCCTTTATATATTTCTTGCAATAATTCGAATGCATAGTCTTTAATACATTCGTCTTGGTGCTTTTCTGCATAACAATATAGGGCGAATATGATTCCCATTTTACCATGATATAGTCCCGGAATGGCCCAATAATGGCTTTTGAGTAAGAGGTAATTGACGATATTTTTCAGTTGTTCCATGGTATTATGATTTGAATGGTGATGTAGAATGTTTGAGTTGCTCTTCCACGGAATTTTGAAATATGTAAGAATACAATGACTTTTGGTAGTAAGCTATGGTCTTTTCCAACCCTTCTTCCAAGGATATAATAGGAGACCATTGTAATACATTTTTTGCCAATGTGATGTCCGGATTGCGCCGTTTCGGGTCATCTGCAGGAAGAGGACGGAATACCATCCGTGACCGGCTTCCTGTCAGTTCAAGAATACGTTCGGCAAACTCCAAGATAGTATTTTCCTCCGGATTGCCGAGATTGACAGGGCCGGTGAAGCTGTCCGGGGTGGACATCATGCGTTCCATGCCCCGAATCAGGTCGTCCACGTATTGGAAACTCCGGGTTTGCATACCGCTGCCGTAGATAGTGAGGTCTTTGCCTTGCAAGGCTTGCAGGATGAAGTTGGAGACTACACGTCCGTCGTCATAGGCCATGCGCGGCCCGTAGGTGTTGAAGATGCGGATGATTTTCACCGCCACGCCATATCTTCGATGATAATCCATGCAAAGACTCTCTGCACAACGTTTACCTTCGTCATAGCAGGAACGGATACCGTTTGGGTTGACATATCCCCAATAACTTTCGGGCTGGGGATGGATTTCCGGGTCACCGTAGACTTCGCTGGTGGAGGCCTGGAGGAACCGACAATGGTTCTCGCGTGCCAGTTCCAACAGGTTGAGCGTACCGATGACCGAGGTTTTGGTGGTTTCTATGGGGAAGTCCTGATAGTGTATGGGAGAAGCCGGACAAGCCAGATTATAGATCTCATCGATACCTTTGATCATATAGGGCATGGTGATGTCGTGTTCTACTAATTTGAAGTATGGGTGGTTCGTTAAGGCTGACACGTTTTTCGGATGTCCTGTCCGGAAGTTATCCAAACAGATGATCCTATCACCTCTATGTAACAGGTATTCGCAAAGATGGGAACCTATGAACCCGGCTCCTCCGGCAATAAGTATGCTTCTCATGGGGCTGTGTTTTTTGTTTCTACTGTTGCAAATGTAAAATGAAAAAGGTATAAAATGAAAGATTTGATGCAAAAAATAGTGGCTATGGCTTCATTATTATACTAAAGTATAGTTTTGTGCGTTTTATACCTCCTTTATATATTGTCTCATCATTAAAAGAACTATTTTTGTCCCGTATGTAAATCTCAGGTATCCATGAAACAAGTTATATTGATCTTATGCAGCAGAACGAACCCTTGGATTCTTCGTCAGATAAATAAGTGGTGGACGGTAAAAAAGGCAGATGTGGATGTTTACGTTCTGTATCACCAACAAGGAGACATCCCGGAAGAAATAAAAAATTATCCGTATATGGCTTTTACTTCTGATATCTTGCATGGTATGGGCTATCATCCTATCGCCGCTACCATCGTGCCTGGAAGTAACCATTTTCCTTTGCTGAAATTTTATCTGGAGCATTCCCGGTATGATTATTATTGGTTGGTGGAAGATGATGTGCTTTTTACCGGGGAGTGGCCGGACTTTCTGGACAAGTTTAGCCTGAAGGATTCGGACTTTGTGTCTGCTTATGTAAGGAGTTATGGGGAAGAACCGGATTGGCCGTGGTGGGGGAGCCTTTCCGGGGCAGAAGAGATACCGTTGGAAAGCCGCGTGCATTCATTTAATCCGATTTATAGGTTGTCGTCCCGGGCATTGGCATACGTCCATGATAAGTTGAGCCAAGGATGGAGCGGGCACCATGAGGTGCTGTTGCCTACTTTGTTGCTTCATGGCGGGTATTCTGTGGCTGACTTGAATGGAGAAGGCCGTTTTCTATATGACGAGACGACCCATTCCCATCTTCCGCTTCCGGCAGGGGAGAGGAGGCAGGGCTTGATTTACCATCCCGTGAAGGAGAAAACACCTGTGTGTCCCGTCCTCAAAAGGAACTGTGTGATTGCTGCCGTAGGAAAGGACAGCCTTCACAAGGAGTGGAGGAAAGGCCGGATGGAGCCGGATTTTGATTTGCACCTGATTGTATATGACCAGTCCTTCAATACTTTTTACGAGGATGCGGACTTTATCAGTTACCGCAGGGGGTATAAGATGAAGTTAGTGTATCATTATTTGATGGAGCATCCCGAATATCTGGAGCATTATGCTTACTTTTTTATCCCCGATGATGACATACGGATGGATGCGGATAATATCAATAAGTTGTTTCGTGAAATGGAAGAGAGGCGGATTGAGATTGCGCAACCGGGGTTAAGCCATTCTTATTATACTTTCAAGCATACATTGAGAGACAGGACGTGTGTACTGCGTTATACCAATTTTGTTGAAATCATGTTGCCGTGTTTTTCGCGTGCGGCTTTGAAGAAAGTGCTCCATACATTCGATGCCAATGAAAGCGGTTGGGGAATAGAATACCATTGGCCTTTGCTCATCCAGTCGAACCGTAGGGATATGGCGGTAATGGATGGAATTGTCGCGGAACATACCCGGCGCATCCGGTCTTACAGCGATAAGAACATGAAAGAGATGATGGACTACCAGAAAAAATATGGTTTGGAAAGTAAAATAGAAGAATATGGGTGTGAGGTGCGTCCGGAGGAAGAGCTGAGGCAGGAAGGTTTTGAGGTTACAGACCGGAGCGTCATCAGGAAATATAACGAGTTGGGCGGTTGGATTGCCGACAACCTGTTGAGGTTGGTGGGCCGGAATGGCTTGAGGGGAATCGGGTTGGATGGGTATGCCGGAGTCGCTTTTTTTCTGGCCATGTACTCCCGTTTCTCAGAAAAAAGGAGATACGAAGATGAGGCTGTGCATATCCTTTCCCGTACAACAGGTTTTGTAAAGTTGTTGAGAAACAATATGGACTTCAAAACGGGTTTGCCTGGATATGGTTGGGTAATAGAGCAAATGGCTCAAAAGGGATTTGTGGAGAATAATACGGACGAGGTGTTAGAAGATGTGTGTCTGTTGATCAATAGGTTTGTAGAACAAAATATAGATATGCTTGAAAAAGAGGATATAATAGGGTTGGCGAGGTATTACGTTGCACGGATAGATAATCCTCTTTTTATGCCTGACTCTGTTTTACATCGTGAAGAGTTTCGCTTGTGTCAGATGCTCACAACTCAGGTGGGAGACGTTATGCGGTCGGGAGTGGAATTTGTCCGAGCGGTGCAGGAAGTAGATTTGTTTATGAAAAGTCATCAAGAGATTTTGGAAATTGAGGCTGAGAATGCAGGTTTGTGGTTGGAAACTGGTTTGAAGGTGATAGGGATATTGTCTGGTGGATACTTGTGATTTCTTGTTTCCAAATTAATGGAAATGGTTTGTTTTTCACATGGGGTTGGTTGTTTTGCGTGATTGTTATACATGGATATGGGCGTTATAGTAATTTATATAGTAATGCCAAATGGGTAGCTTCTTGGAAATTATTTGCGTTTAGCATTTCAAGTAGTTTGCTGCGGGTTTTCTTTACAGCAATCTCACTCCTGCATACTTTTTCTGCTGTCTCCTTGATAGAGAGACCTTGAATGCCGTATAGAAAGATACGTTTTTCGATGTCGTTTAATCGGGCAAAAGAAAACTTTTCCCAGCTCTTGTTTTGGGGTGAATAATAGATGGTGTCAAGACTATTCTGTCGATGTAAGTACACCTTGCCTACTACCTTGTTTGTTGCCGGGGATATGGCACAAAGTGCTAACCAGATTTTCCCATTGTAAAGTTTTAATGGGGTTAATCTGTGGTTGACCAATATTTTATGGTTTCTATTCTTTATATGAATGTTGTAGCTGATAAAATAATGGGGCTTTTCATTATTGGGCAGTTGGTTGAAATATGAAAGACTAACATGGTTGATGTCAATCAGCGTTTTTATTTCCTCTTCGGGGACAAAATGCAGATAAAATTTGTATCCCATTTCCTTGATCTTTTCCGCAGAAAAACCGCCGAAATAAGTAGGATTGTCCGAAACATGTAAGAAGTTTTTTTTATGATAATCTATGATATAAAAACATTCATCTGATGTACGTGTACAACTATCAATCGTCTCGCGAATATCTTCTATATGATGATATGTTTCTTCGTTGATATTTGTTATTTCGTTCTGTTCGTTGAAGAAGTCATTGATAGTAAATGTTTCCATGATCTTTTTCATTTTCGGTATAGGTTAATGTTACCTTACAAAGGTAAATAGTTTGTTTGATTTTTGCAATATCCAGAATGAAAAAGTGGACTATATTAGCCTTTTTAAAATAGTTGTTCTTGCCATAAAGTCATGATTTGCATTTTTATTTATTGTGTTTTATGCAATTTTTAATATATAGAAAAACCGGAAAAGTCAGATTGTAGATTTATCAATACCATTAATCACATAGGGCATGGTGATGGCGTGTTCTGCTTATTGAAGTATGGATTTTGTTAAGGTTGACACGCCTTTCGGATATCTTGTCCGGCTGTTATCCGAACAGAAGCTCCTATCACCTTTATGTAGCAGGTATTCAAAAAGATAGGAATCTATGAATCCGGCTTTTCCAGTTATCATTATTGTGTTTATATCGAAATAAGATATAGGTCTCATTCTTCAAAGGTAAGCAGATTATTATAATTGGCATTATATATTTGAAAATAATTGTGTAAAATTAACTATTGTGGCTGTTTTTTACGATATGAAATATAGATTTAATATAATACTTGTTTTTATTTTATTGACTTTATTTGCTATTCTCTTTTTATTATGGTATTTTTGTGGCACATTATAAAAATACGTATGACTAAGAGTGATAAGAAAATTTTGGAAGGGGCGTTTCGTCTTTTCTTAAATGCTGATTATGAAGGCGCCTCTACGTCCGATTTAGAAGCGGAAATAGGGCTGACCAGGGGAGCCATATATTATTCTTATAAGTCTAAGGAAGAACTTTTTAAAGCCGTCATAGATCGCTTTGTCTTGAACAAGCAGAATGTATTGCAGAAGACCGGTTTTAAGGAGGAGGCTGCCAAGTGGATTTCCTTGAAAGAATATCTTGAGGTATATATAAACGGGGCGAAGAATACGATTGAATCGATGAAGCCTTTTGTTTGGGAGGGGAACAATGGCTTTGGAGGTTACTTCAGCCTTTTATATCAGGCACATAAGAACTATGAAGGATTTGATAGTAAAATTTACGACCTGTTTTTTCATGAGTATTCTTTTATAAAGGCTGTAGTAAAAAATGCCATTAAAACGAAGGAAATAAGAGATTTAGATGCCGAGGAGGTGGCGCATCACTTGAGGTATATTTTTATTGGTTGTGCTTTTGAAGAGTCTTTTAATAATGGGCTTACGGTAGAAGAGGTACAGAAGCACTTAATGTTTTATTATAATATTATAAAGCGATGAATAAAGTTTATATAAATTGTTTAAGTTCGTTTTTGCCGAATGAGTCTGTAGACAACGAACATATAGAAGATTTCTTGGGTTACATCGAAGGAAAGAAATCACGTATTAAGTCTATTGTATTAAAGCGTAATGGCATTAAGCATCGTTATTATGCACTGAATGAGGAAGGAGCGGTGACCCATCGGAATTCCGGAATGGTGGTAGAGGCTATCAAAAAATTATCTTCACTCGGGGGATGCATAGAGGATATCGATACTTTGTGTTGTGCGACAACGACACCGGATCAGTTGGTACCGTCGCATGCTTCTATGGTTCATGGGCAATTGAAATGTCATCCGGTAGAAATTTTCTCTTTTTCCGGTGTTTGTCTGACTTCTTTGCAGGCTCTAAAGACTTTGTTCAACGCTATTCGGTTGAATGAGAGTCATAAAGGTATTTGTACGGCATCTGAGTTGATTTCTCCTACATTCAGGGCTGTTAATTATGAGGTGCCCGAAGCCGTATGCGATGAGTTGTCCAATACTCAATATATGGAGTTTGAACGTGATTTCTTGAGGTTTATGTTGAGCGACGGTGCGGCTGCTTTGCTTTTGTCGGATCGGCCGAATGAAGCTGGTCTTTCTTTGAAAATAGAATGGGTGAAGACAAAATCTTATGCCAATGAGACTTCTACGTGTATGCGTATGGGAGGTGAGTTGCTTCCGAATGGGGAATTGAAAGGTTGGAAAGAGTTCGGCGACCGTTTAAATATCGGTAATTTCCTTCTCTGCCAGGATTTCAAGATTTTAATGAACGGAATGAAGTATTGGGTGGATTTTATAGAAGAGTGTATACAGGAATATGCTGTGGATGTACGTGAGATAAAAACGGTTATTCCTCACATCTCTTCGGCTTTTATAGGAGATGAACTGAAAAAGGAAATGCAAAGCCGTAATGTAGAATTATGGGATAACTGGTTTACGAATCTCTCTGAAGTCGGTAATATCGGGTCTGCATCTATCTTTGTTGCTTTGGATGAATACATGGCTACGCGTGCACAAAAAGGTGAGAAAATATTGCTGTTGGTTCCGGAGAGTGCGAGGTTTAGCTATGGCGCAGCATTGCTGACCGTTGTCTGATATTATCAATGTATAAAGTTGATAGTGGGGATAAAAGGATTAAAGCCATGAGTTTTTAGGATTCTTTGGCTTCCAACCGTGCTTCCGTTACATTGAGGATACAGTCGGAGAGTTGTTCGCATTCGTTGATGACGTCCATATACATTGCCCCGGTCTGATAATTATACACGCCGTTGTTTACGTCTGTAAAATTCAGATTACGTAGTTGATTGCGGAATTTATTGATTTCCCTTTCTATATAGTAGGCTGTGGAAGCCTCTCTCGGGGCTTTCCGGATGGATAAGATGGTTCGCATTTGTTCCAGTGCTTGTTCTGCCAGTTGAAACATTTGGTGAATGTGTTCCAACTGTTTTTCCGTGAGTTGTTGGGTGCTTCGATAGTTCCTCCGGGCAGTATGGGCGATATGATGGCAACTGTCTCCGATGCTTTCTATTTCAGCTACTTCGCGTAGCATGCCGCAGATTGCACGTTTAAGGTCTGCCGATGGCTCTTCGGTACTGACTTTGTTCAGGTAGTTGGCTATGTCTACTTCCATTTCATCGCAAATGTCTTCATAGTGCTCCACTAAGGTGAAAATATTTTTAAATTCTGTTTCATTGGATACGGAGAACAGGAAACGGGTTTGTGTGAACATTTTTGTGACGGTGTCGGCATAGTTGATGATTTCCTTACGGGCTTCCATGACGGACTGTTCCGGAGTGTCGAGTATCCCTTTGGTAATGAAACGCAACTGGCTTTCCTCTTCGTCGTTGTGCCGTGGTTTGGCCACCCAGCGGGTAGCCAGTTGTTCGAGAGGGTTGACCAAACCGATAAACAGGGCGGCGTTGCAAAGATTGAAGCCGGTATGAAAGGCTGCCAAAACGTAAGCCAGATTTTTGTCGGCCGTCATGAGTTTTTGCGTCGGGTCGAAATGGATAAAGTCACATAGCAAATTGACGAAATAAGGAAAGGCCAAAAACATCCAGGTTACGCCACTCAGATTGAAAACCAGTTGTCCGAGAGCCGTACGGCGGGCAGGCGTTCCGGCAGAAGATGCCGCACGGCAAGTGACGATGGCGCGGCCGATATTCTCACCCAGCACAAAAGCCACGCCGGAATAGATGGACCATACGCCGGTGGAACACAGGGCCATTGAAGTGGCCATGAGAACGGCCGAGGACTGTACGCCGAAAGTGACGGCGGCACCAATGAATAACAATATGGCGTATGAACCGTAATTTTCATGGGAGACGGCCAAGTAGCGGGCTATACCGTCAGGACCGGTCAGCGTCATGTCGTCGGCCATGTGGCAGAGCAGGCCAAGGCTCAGCAGGATGAAGCATAGGCCGAAGATCGAATTTCCCAACGCATTCCATTTGCGGTAGTAGGTCATTATAAACGCCACTAATATCAAGGGGTAAATGTAGTTACTGATGCTGAAATTGAATTCGGCGGCCATAATCCAGGCGATGAATGTATTGCCTACTGATGCTCCCATGAGGATAGGCAGGGCTTGGACGAGTGTGAGCATACCGGCATGTACGAAACTGACGGTCATCAGGGAAGCTGCGGTGGAAGACTGTATCATGGCTGTGACCAATGCCCCGGTGAGTAATGACGTGAAGCGGTTGGTGGTCAGTGAATCGAGAATATGTCTGAGCCGGTCTCCGGCCAGTTGCTGCAGACTCTCTCCCATGAGTCTTGTACCATACATCAGTAGGCCAAGGCAACCTAAAAGCTTTAAAAATGCTAAAACCACCATAAACAGTCGAAATATAAGTGAACGATAGTATGTTTTCTCCGTCCCATTGCCTATTTTTAAGGTGTTTATTCAAATCCTCGAAAAGCTTTATGGTACAAGAAATCAAAATACGTTGCAAAAATAATAAAAAAACTCTTCAACTCCCTATCGGAAGTACACTTTGGGATGCTTATCATGCGTTAAATCTGCAAATGCCTTACGGACCGGTCAGTGCGAAGGTCAATAATAAGGTGGAAGGACTTCATTATCGTTTTTATAATGATAAAGATGTGGAGTTCCTTGATGTCACTTCATCTTCAGGGATGCGTACTTATACCCGCTCGCTTTTTTTCGTGTTGGTAAAAGCTGTGAAAGATTTATTTCCCGGGTGTGTGTTGCGCATTGAGACGCCGGTATCGAGAGGGTACTATTGCGACTTGCGTATAGGGCGGCCGATAGAAGAGGATGACGTGACTGCCATTTGGCGTCGGATGCGTGAAATTGTAGATGCCGATATACCTTTTCACCGTATACAAAGTCCTACGGAGGATGCGATAGAAATGTTCCGCCGTCAGGGAATGACGAGTAAGGTGAGGTTGTTGGAGAGTTACGGTGCTATCTATACACATTATTACCAGTTGGATCAGACGGTGGATTATTTTTACGGTTCACTGCTGACGTCGACGGGAGGGTTGAAGGTGTTTGACGTAATGAAATATTATGATGGCCTCTTGTTGCGTATTCCGTCCAGGAAGAATCCTGAAAAACTGGAGGAGATGGTACATCAGGAGAAGATGCTTGAAATCTTTCGGGAACATCATCGTTGGCAGGAAATCGTCGGACTGGGTACTGTAGGTGACTTTAACAAAGCTTGTCAAGAGGGGCGGACTACGGAATTGATCAACGTAGCCGAGGCATTACAGGAAAAGAAGATCGTACGTATTGCCGATGAAATACAGTCGAGGCGGAATCTGAAACTGATATTGATAGCCGGTCCGTCGTCGAGTGGGAAGACGACATTCAGCAAACGCTTGTCCATTCAGTTGATGGCTAACGGGATAAAACCTTATCCCATATCGTTGGATGATTACTTCTTGGATCGGGAGCATACGCCACGGGACGAGCATGGAGAATATGATTTCGAGTCGCTCTATGCTTTGGATCTTCCGTTTTTCAACAGTCAACTGCGGGCTTTGTTGGCAGGCGAGGAGGTGGAACTGCCTCATTTTAATTTTCAGACAGGGGTACGTGAGAAGAGTGGGAAGAAACTTCGGTTGGAAGACCACATGATTCTGATTCTGGAGGGTATTCACGGTTTGAATCCTGAGCTGACAGCCCAGATTGAGGAACAATACAAATATCGTATTTATGTCTCGGCCATGACGACCATCTTGTTGGATGCGCATAATTATATTCCGACTACGGACAACCGTTTGTTGCGGCGTATCATCCGCGATTACAAATATCGGGGTTATTCGGCCTTGGATACCATCCGCCGCTGGCCCAGTGTACGCGAGGGAGAAGACAAATGGATTTTCCCTTATCAGGAGGAGGCCGATGCTATGTTCAACAGTGCTTTGTTGTTCGAACTGGCAGTCATTCGCAATCAGGCTTTGCCGATATTGGAGAGGGTGCCTGAAAATGTACCGGAGTATTCCGAGGCTTATCGTTTGCGTAAGTTCCTGCGCTATTTCGTACCTATGGCAGACGATGAAATCCCACCGACTTCCTTGTTACGTGAGTTTGTGGGGGGAAGCTCTTTCCATTATTAGGGATAGTTCATACGGCTTCCCTCCCCCCTCCCAAGAGTTTTACGAAATTGCCCATCATCCTTCAGTTTTTGATATAACAAATTCATAATAAGCTGATTACTGGATGAACGCTCATTTGACCATCTTTCAGCTATGTTTCAGCCGTACCTCGTAGAGAAGTGACCATCGCCTTGGTCATGACACTATTTTTTTCTGCGCCAAACGAAAAATCGTTCGGCTGAGAATGATTTTTCGTTTGGCGCAGAATGATTTGGCCTCTTCTGCATGACAGAAGGCTGAAAGATGCACACCTAATCCTTCAGCCCGTCAATAGGCTTTCAGACAATGGGTTACGGGACGAACTGAAAGATGAAGGTTTTTTTTAGAAATTTATAGGGGGAGAGAGTGTGTGTAGTCCTGTGTTTTGAGACTCGGTTGTCATCATCTTATCACACGTTATATTTTTTGAAATTCTCTGCCTGTTCCAAAATCTCCTTAAACACCTCGTCATTCGTCACAGGAGGATAACCATATTCAGCCAAAACCAAAATCAAATCCATTTTCGATGTTGCCTTTATGTCATCACGGATGTGTAGGATTCACAGATATGCCAATACTGACATATTTTGGTTTTCTGTCTTTCGTTACTCTCAACATTAGAGGTGATTTGTTGTTACTAAGTATCTTAGACTTGTAACAAACTACTTTTACTGTAATTGCCACGGTTTAAACTATGGTTTAAACAAACCGCTTAAACTGTCGCTCAAACAAGGGATAAAGATATAAAAAAAGAGAGCTACAAAATGTTGTAACTCTCTTTTTCTAGTGGTGCCACCAGCAACCGAAAATCGGTTTGTATAGCACTATTTTTCAATAAGTTATATCTTTATTACGATGTTAGTCCCTTGAATAAGGTTTTCACAACTTTGCACCGTTCAACACAATTTTGTGTTTCAGGTTCAATTTCTGCGTGCAAAGGTAGGCATTTATTTGGAATTATCAATATCTCCAAGAAGTTTTTTTAGCCTTTAGTATATTTTCAAATGCTACATTACCTTCTATGGAAACGAAAATAAAAACATTATTTACTGAATAACAAATATTTAGAGAATTCATAAGAATAAAGGGTAACGATATAGAAATGAGCGAAATTCTCTAATTTGCCTTATATTTCCATTGTTCCAAATAACTTTTTCACAAATATAGCACATTTTTTCGCATGAATATACTTACTACTAAGTAAAATCAATTATCTTTGCGGCATGAATGATACAAGAAATGAAATAATTCGTTTGGGAAGTGAATTAATCCGCTCTATCGGATATAATGCTTTTAGCTATGCTGATATATCCAAAGCATTGGGTATAAAGAATGCGGCAATTCATTATTATTTTCCTTCTAAATCTGATTTAGGTGTGGAAATCATTCAACGTAACATTTATGCTTTTAAGGAATTGGTGGATAGTTGGAAAAAGCTGGATTATAGAAAACAATTCTATAATTACGTTCACATGCACGATAGTTTTGTTGAAAATCATTGGGTTTGTGTGGTTGGAGCACTTTCGCCCTCTTTTGATACATTACCTGAAAATATGCAGAAAAAATTACGAGAATTGGTGAATCTTATTCTTAAATGGCTTACAGACTTATTGGAAGTTGGTTTGCAAACCAAAGTTTTTTCATTTAATGAACAGCCACAAATTAAAGCATATATGGTTCATTCAGCCTTACTATCTTCTTTGCAAATGAATAAAGTTCTTAGAAATGATGTATATAAGTCAATTCAGGCAGGATTATTAAGCATTTAATTTTTTTGCCCTAATAACTTACTTACTAATAAGTATAAATATGAATGCAATAATTAATTCGATTGGGATTTATCATCCAAAACAAAAAGTGTATAATTCGTTTTTTGAGAAAAGATTAGAAACTTCTGATAAATGGATTAAAGAAAGGACAGGCATAGAGAGTCGTTTTTTTGCAGCTACGGATGAATATACAAGTGATATGTGTATAAAAGCTGCATTAAATCTTTCATCTGTTTACAATAAAAATTTAAGCGATGTTGATTTTATAATAGTTGCTACTACAACTCCAGACCAAATTGTTCCAAGTGTCGCAAGCCAAGTTCAAACACGTTTAAAAATTCCACATGCAGGAGCAATAGATATATCATCTGCCTGCGCTGGATTTTGTAATGGTTTAATATTAGCAAAGGGATTGATTGCCGCAGGAACTCATAAGAAAATTTTAGTTTTTGGAGCTGATACATTGTCCAAAGTAACAGATTTTACAGATAGAAATACCTGCATATTATTTGGAGATGCAGCAGGAGTAGTTATTGTTGAACAATCAGAAGAAAATTGTTTATTAGAAACAATAACAGAAACAAATGGAGAATTTGGAAAAGACCTTTACCTAACAAATCAAAAAAACTTAATTAATGATGAAGAGGTCATTGCTAATAATAAGCTACATCAAAATGGAAGAGTTGTATATAAATGGGCAATACAAACATTATCGTATGGGTTAAAATCTTTAGCAAGAAAAAATTGTATCGCCTTAGATGAAGTGTCGTTTTTCTTGCCTCACAGTGCAAACTATAGATTGTTAGAAGCAGTGTTTCATGAATTAAAAATACCTATGGATAAATGTTTAGACAGTGTTAGAGAATATGGGAACACCTCTGCCGCTTCTATACCTTTGGCATGGTATAATGGTATTATGAGTGGAAAGATACAGAAAAATGATATTTTATTACTTATGGGATTTGGGGGTGGTTTTACTTATGGTGGTATTGGCATTAAAAATCAGATAGAAAACAAATATGTATGAATATGTTTTTAATATATGGATAATGTATTACAACAGAGATTTTTTCAGCTATTGTTGGAATGCTCACAACGCAATGTTTCCAAACATGAATTAGTGGAAGCACTTAACGAATTGGCTACACATGTAGCCAATTTTAGTATCAATGAACAGGATTACAGCGTTTTGCTCCGCTATTTTTCTTTTGGTTTACACCGTCTTAAATCGTACCGTGTACGGTTTAAGCAAGAAAAAAATACCCTATTTGCATCTAATTGATGAAGCAATAGGACTTTTAAACACCGAAATACGTCTTATAGAGTGGCGTATCAAGTACCCGGAACAACTACAGCAACGTGTTAATAAGCAATCTCTTTCCCCTCTTTTTCTCGCAGACAAAACAACCCTTATCAACATCATGGAAATGGTAAGCGGTCTGTTCCTCTCCAAAAACATCGTGTATCAGAACGGCAAGCCCGCCTACTTGGTGGACTTGGCGAAAGCCTTTGAATGGCTGTTCAACATCAAGATAGGCGACTGTTACCAAAAACATGAGGACGTGATAAAACGAAAGCCGGGCAAACTGACCGGATTTCTTGATGGATTGGCAGAACTTATCAGAAATGAACATGACAAGAAAGGGTATAGATAATCAGTTACTTATGATTTATTTATAGGGGATTCCATTAGTTCCCCCGTAATTTCTTTGCGTCCGTTTTCTGAACTTTGCTTCATCAATCGATTGACAAACCATAATGTATAATCAGAAAAATGAAGCAATCATGTATATAGACAATGACGATTTCAGCGTATGGATGCAGAAGCTGTACGCCAAACTGGAAGAACTCTGCAAGGATGTACGGGTACTGCGCAATGCCGACAGGGTACTGCCGGAAGATGACAACCTGCTGGATAATCAGGACTTGTGCCTGCTATTCAAAGTGAGTATCAAGACCCTGCAACGCTACCGGGCTATCGGTGCGCTGCCATACTTCACAATCAGCGGAAAAGTGTATTACAAGGCTTCCGATGTCCGGGAGTTCATCAAGGAGCGGTTTAGTGTTACCACCATGCGCCAGTTCGAGAAAGAACACTGCACGAAGAAAAAGAAGTGAATTTGAAAGCCGGGGCGGTTCTGCTCCGGCTTTGCTTTGGCTTATGGCTTGCCCAACTTGTTGGCTTGCTCCTTTAGCTGCTCGGCTTGTTCGTTCAACAGCCTTGCCCGTTCCAACGCTTCCGCCTGTTTCCTGCTACGGTATTCAAAGCCTTTCACCGAATCGGTCAGGCTTCGGATGAAAGCGTTATCCCGTTCCCGGCTGAACTTCGTTTCCAGCAAATCAAGGCTGCTGCCGTCTGCTTTTCCTTTCATCAGGATATAGCGGTATTTTATATCGTTATCCTGTAACCGCTGCATCCGTTCCGTAAAACGAACATTCAGGATTAGCGAAGTGATACAGATAATAAAACCTGTTGAAAGAAGAAAGAACTTAGGTTTCAGATAGGGAGTTACCCGGTATGTCAGTTTGCCGTACCATGAAACGGGCGTTACTTCTCCGGTCAGTGCTGTATCATCAACCGGGAATAATACTTTTAACCGCTCCTTGAAATATCGGTGCGAGGTCACGATAAGCCCCTTAATATCTTCAAGGTCTTGTTTTTGGTCCTCGGACTGCCCTTTTCTGATACTGCCGATTTGGTTCAGAATCTCCTGCACCGTGTTTTCAGGAATGCCGGATTTACTTTGCATATCCGAAATGCGCTGTTCGATAACGTCCAGTCGGTTAATCGTTTCCTCTCGGCTGGCTGGCGTGACCTGCTTCTCTTGCCGTTCTTTCAGTTCTGTAACCATAGAGAGAAGCCCCTCCAAAATTAAATTATCTTCCATGTCCTATAATTTTAAGTGTCGTTTCTTTTTCCTCTTTTTTCTTTCATCGGGATTGTCGGGCGTTTCATCAGCCGGAGAGGATGAAGCGGAGAACAGACCGCCCAAGCCTACCAGTAACGGACTGTCGGCTTTGCCCGGTGTCTGCGCTGGCTCCTGAACAGGTGTGGAAATCGTCTGTCGGTTGTTTCGGGCAGTGTTCAGTCCTGCATCCCCGAAACATTTATCCAGTTTGGAAAAACTGAAACTGCGGTCTATCTCCGAACCCTTGAACGTGTATTCGCCTTTGGAAAAGGATATGCCCTGCACTTTGCCAGTCTGTCCTTTGTACTTGAACTGGATAGTAATACCCTTTTCCACCAGCCGGGTTTGTAACTGCTGCCAGTTCTTGGACTTCCCGATTTCATCCTTTACGGCATTGTAAATCTCGTATTTGGATTTGTCCGGCTCTCTCAAACGGTGCTGCTTTACATGCTCCTTGCCTTTAGCGAAATAAAGCCCGTGTTTGGCTTTCAGCTTCTTGCATACCTGCTCGTTGCGGTACATGTCGTTCCTGTCCGAAATGGTCTTGCCGTTGTTGTCTATGCGGTTGAACACGATAT
>ERZ773136.439-NODE-439-length-47170-cov-10.160331_pt1 | contig 47170 bp, 32 predicted proteins | sample MGYA00580855_ERZ773136 | MGnify/ENA primary metagenome ERZ773136 (study PRJEB29015, sample SAMEA2737860) | human gut metagenome | biome: human gut; feature: human-associated habitat; material: faeces | place: China | collected 2012 ... | reverse complement strand
CCATTCGGCGCGATTTGCTGGAAGCGTTGGGCGGATTCCCCTGCTGCACGCTTGCGGAGGATGCTGAGTTGTATGCAGCCTGTCTGACGCACGGCGTCCGGATCGGCTACTGCGAAAGCGCCGTGACCTATGACGAGGAGCCGGTCACATGGCGCGCCTCGCTCGTGCAGCGCAGACGCTGGATGAGCGGCATCATGCAGGTTTCACGCCTGACGCTGCCAAAGCTTTTTCGGAATTTTCTGCGCCGACCCAGTCTGAACCGGCTGGACGGTATGCTTCAGCTTGCGTTTCCGTTCCTGCAGGCGCTGACCCCGTTTTTTACACTGGCAGCGTTCCTCGCGGGCAGCATATCCCTGCAAAGCCTGCCGGTCAGTCTGCTCTCCGCTTATGCTGGCAGTCTCGCGGTGGCTGCTGCGGCACTGGTGCTGGAAAAACGGCTGGATTTCAGACTGACAGGCGGCATCCTGCTCTATCCTGTTTTCATGGCGTGCTTTCTGCCGCTGCAAACGCTGGCGCTTTTCAAAACGCAGACGGTATGGCATGAGATCCGACATTCCGGCGTGAGGCTTGCATCGTCAGAGTTCCATCTTCGCCGGAAGAAAATCGCATGAACCAGCTATACTCCATAGGAAACCTCTCAATGCTTATCCAAGTGCATAAATCACGCGATACAGGACCTGTTTCCAGAAGCGCTTGTCTGCGAGCAGCTGCTTTGTCAGCTGTTCCGCGTGCGCTTGCATCGGAAGCAGGTCTTCCCTGTTCAGCTTATGATGGCTGAATCTTGCCTTTTCAGCGATTTCCAGAAAATCGCTTGGAACCTCTGTTTTGGTCTGCCGGGCGAGCCAGCAGATGTGATGATAGAGCGCGACTGCCCGGCGGTTGGACGATCCCTTCCCTATTGCGGCCATTCGGACGCTGAACCGTAGTGCGCGCCAGAGAAACAGTGCGGCGGCCAATGCCAGAACAGGCCAAACAAAACACAGGATGCTGACGGGCTTTTTGTTCGTTTCCTGCGGTGTTTCCTGACTTTCTGCGGGGGTATCCGGGACAGCGGGCGGTTCGTCGCCTGCGGGCGGCGTATCCTCCGGCTGGTTGTCTGCCGGCTCAATAGGAGCGGCAATGGGTTCCTCCGGTGCTGTCTGCGCAGGGGTGTCTGCCGCAGGCGTTGGATCATCCCGAAGCCAGCCGATCCCGTTCAGATAGATCTCCACCCACGCATGCGCATCGTCCGAGGTCACGGTCGTCCATTCGTTTTCATACACATCTGTGTAATAGCCGGTCACATAACGCGCCGGAACGCCAAGACATCGCAGCAAAATCGTCGCCGCAGTCGCATAATGCACACAGTAACCGGTTTCGCTGTCGTGCAGGAACCACGACACAAAATCTTCTCCGTCCGGCACAGCCGGCGTATTGAGGTCATAGCGGGCGCTGGTCGACACATACTCCAGAACACGCGGGATATACTGATACGGATCGGCGTCCTCCTCCCCGACCAGCTCCGAGAGGATGTCGGAAAGTGCCTGCCGCGTCTCATCCGGGACTTGTGTGTAGGTCTCATGGACGAATGCATCATACGCGCTGTTCTGCAACGGGCTGCGCGAGAGAACATAGGGAACCGTATAATTCGTCTGCTGCGAGGGGTTTTTGACGTAGGCGTCGTAAAACGGCTCCGCGTCCTCCGGAAACGCGGTTGCGTTGTATGGGATATAATAGATCCCGGACTTCATATCCGTTTCGATCGTTACCTCTGGCTGAAAGCTGACGACAGCCTCTCCTGCCAAAAGCGGATTATGCATATTCTTCATATCAGGATATGCATTTTCCGGGAGCGGTTTCCAACGGTTATCCTCATAAACGGCCATGGAATCCCCGCGCAGGTAGAATGAAGCACCGGCCCAAGAGGATCCAAGCGTTGCTTTTACGCGCATCACAGAGCGGCCAAATTGGCGCTGCGGCCCGACCCGGTTGAGATTGACGCCAGTTACGCTGGAATCCCAGAGATAGCTGCCGAGCGTGCTGGGGCTGATGGGCGAGGTGAATTTCACCTGTCCGGTCTTCGCGTCGCGGCGGAAGAGCGTCAGCTTGTCTGCAGCCATGGAGATGGTTTCCTGCAGACGGTCGGACCATTCGGCGCGTTCGTAGGTACCAGCCGGAAACAGAACAGCGATCAAGCCGATTAAGAGCGCCAGCGGCGCGGCCAGCAGCAGCGCAAGCCGGTTCCCCTCACCTGCCTGCCGCGCACGGAGCAGCTGCGTTAAAAGAAGCAGTGCAAGAATGCCCACAACGAGCAGGATGGCCCAGACCGCCGGAGGCGTCTGCAAAATGATCAGGCACAGTGCCAGAACCGGCACCGTCAAAACGAGCAGATAGACAAGACCTTCGCTGCGCATGACCGTCCAGCTGCAAAGAAGCGCATAGAGCGCCGCAATCAGAATGAAAATCAGTGTTGCGTCCGCGTCGGCCGCGTCTGTCAACTGGATCATCTGTATACCCGGAATTGCCTCCGAATATTGCTGGGTAACGGCAGAGACAAGCACGGAAGCACTCTCGATCAGCTGAGCGCGCAGCATATAAAGTCCACCGCCCGCAAGCGCAGCCACGGCCAGCAGCCAGATCCAGCTTTTGGGCAGCAAAAGCAGCGCGGAAAAGAACAGCGCCGCAAGAACGCACGCGCTTGCCAGCAAAAGTCTGTCCGCCAGAACGGAAAAAGATGTTATAATGCAGAAACACAGACCGCCAGACAGGCCGGATGCGCAGAGCAGCGACGTAAAAAACGTGTATCTTGACGATTTCATGCCTGCTGCACCTCCTGTGTCTCCGACTGCACATGATAGCGCCAATCCGCATGCGGGTAGGCTCTGGATGCAAGCGAAGGTGTATTACCGGTCAGATGGGTCTGTAAAAGCGTATTCAAAAGCGATTTCAGATCGTCCAATGTTTTGACTGACTTTGTCTGTGGCTCCAGTGAATCCGGCTCGATCCAGTCAATTTGATGGGGCACTCCCCTGTCAATCAGCCAACCAGACAGCCACAAAAGCTGCCGCAGTGTGCTATCCAACTGCGTGCGTGTACCGGAAAAGTCAAAACTCAGTACAATCAATCCCAGATCCGGCTCCTCCGCCTCACGGACAATCAGCTTGTCCGACTTGGCAGACAGCTTCCAGTGAATCTCATGCAGACTGTCGCCGGGACGGTATTCACGCAGATCGTGGATCTCAGAAAATCCACCGCCGGGCTTTGGGTGATAAGAACGGTATTGAAAATGACTGAGGTTCGGCAATTCGGCCGGCTCCTGCGGTTCCGGCTCGACAGCGATAGCGCAAGCGGCCGGCAAGTGCAACGGTAGGCTAAACAACCCCAGTGCATCGCATACGCGCCCTTTATCAAGCTGAAAGGTTTGTACACCTGCATGGCGCGTATCAACGCGCTGCACAAAGCCGAGCGTTCCGGCAAGTTCCAGCTTCTGCTGGCATGCCTCACCGTCTACGGCGTCGGATACCGTCAGGAGGAAGCGGCAGCAAGATACCGGAAGTTTTGCTGCATGCTGGGCAGTCAACCGGTACTGCGCAGTCTGTCCGCAAAAGCAGCGAACCGGAAGTTCCACTTCATAGGTCGCGTGAAGCATGGCTGGCAAGCTGATAAGCAGTGAGAAAACTGGCAGCAACAAGGCAAACATCAGCAAAAAAAACGAAAACCATCCAGTATAAAAGCTGTGAAAGACAACGGCCGCAAGAAGAAACAGCCCGTAGAGAATGCGTTTTTTCGCCATGGCCTTATAGTCTGGGTGCCGAGACCTGACGCAAGATCTCGTCAAGCAGCTGCTCCGGCGTGATCTGCCGCGTTCCGGCTTCCGGGGCCAGCAGCAGGCGGTGCGCGATGACCTGCGGGAACGTTACCTGAATGTCCTTTGGCACTACATAATCCCGGCGTTGGACATAGGCGACTGCTTTGGCCATTGCGGTCAGAGAAAGCGTTGCACGGGGGCTAGCGCCGCGCAGAATCATCGCGTGATTCCGCGTAGCGTCAATCAGCGCTACGATATAGTCAATCAATTCTGTCTTGATGTAAACAGCAGCCGCCTCGTCCTGCATGGCGATCAATTCCTCTCTCGAAAGGACTTGCCGGACAGATTGCAGCGGATTGACACCCTGCCGGGCAAGAACCATATTGCGTTCATCTTCCGGCGCAGGATATCCGATAGACAGCCGGACGGCGAACCGGTCCATCTGCGAATCCGGCAGCAACTGCGTACCGGCGGCTCCGGTCGGGTTCTGCGTGGCAAAGACGATGAATGGCTGTGGAATCGGGTGGCTGACACCATCGACTGTGACCTGCCCCTCCTCCATTGCTTCCAGCAGTGCGGACTGCGTGCGTGAGGTCGCGCGGTTGAGTTCGTCTGCCAGAAACAGATTACAAAGCACCGCACCCGGCTGATAGACCAGCCTGCCGATTTCCTTCTGATAAACAGAATAGCCCGTGATGTCCGACGGCAGAACATCCGGCGTGAACTGAACGCGGCCATATTCCAGTCCCAGCGCGCGTGAAAAAGCCAGCGCCATGGTCGTTTTACCGACACCAGGGATATCCTCCAATAGAACATGCCCCCTTGCAAGCAGCACGGTCAGCACCCATACCAACACGCGGTCCTTTCCGCATACCGCTTTTTTGACTTCCTCCAGAATTCTTCCTGTCTGGTTCAAACTCCCGCCTCCCTTATGTATTTATATTTAAGTATAGCACACCTGCGGCGAAGAAAACATAAATTTTTCCTGAAGATTGATTTTTCGCAGAACTCCGCCGATTCCGCGCGATTGCCTGTTTACTTTTCCACTGTTTTGGGGTATGATGAAAAAAATTTAATTGAGAGGAAGTGCCTGTATGGCAAATGCAGTGAAACGAATCGGTGTTCTGACCTCCGGCGGCGATGCCCCCGGCATGAATGCAGCCATCCGCTCTGTCGTGCGTGCGTGCACCTACATGGGAATCGAATGCGTCGGCATCCGCCGCGGCTATAACGGTCTGATCAACGGCGATTTTACAGTTCTGAAAAACGGCAATGTCGCGCATATCATCAATCGCGGCGGTACGATGCTCTACACGGCGCGCAGCGATGAATTCCGCACGCTTGAGGGGCAAAAAAAAGCTGCCGCTACCTGCAAGCTGCTTGGGCTGGACGGCATTGTTTCCATTGGCGGCGACGGCTCGTTCCGGGGTTTGGTAGAACTTGCGAAGCAGGGCGTTTCGGTCGTCGGCGTTCCGGCCACGATTGACAACGACATTGTCTGCACCGATTATACCATCGGTTACGACACGGCGGCCAATACCGCTGTCGAGGCCATTGACCGCCTGCGTGACACGATGCAGTCGCATGAGCGCTGCTCTGTCGTTGAGGTCATGGGCCGCAACGCGGGCCATCTGGCGCTTTACGTCGGCCTCGCCACCGGCGCGACGGCGGTTCTGGTGCCGGAAAAGCCGGTCAATTTTGACAGCGACGTGATTGACCGCATCCGGCAGGCACGGCTTGCAGGCAATACGCACTTCATGATCATTGTCGCCGAGGGTGCAGGCAGCGCAATCGAGATCGGCAAGGGGATCCATGAGGAACTTGGGCTCGACCCGCGCGTGACGATCCTCGGCCATATCCAGCGCGGCGGCACGCCATCTGCGCGTGACCGCGTCATGGCCAGCCGCATGGGCTATCAGGCGGTCAAGGTACTGGCCGAGGGCAAGACCAACCGCGTGATCTGCGCGCAAGCCGGACAAATGGTCGATATTGATATTACGGAAGGACTTTCCATGAAAAAAGGCCTGAACGAGCAGCAGTATGAGGTACTGCAGGCTATGACAGGCATTGATAACTGAGTGTACAAAAAAATTTGGGTGCGCCGCTTTTGCGGCGCACCCGTTTTTTATCCCAGAGCAGCCTATGGGCATCCGTCATTCCCCTCTCTCATGCAAACTGTTCAGATGCCGTTCTCATGGGACGAGGAAATTCTATGCCTTTGGATGATATTTGTTGTAGACCGCCTTCAAATTCTGCTTGACCAGCTGCGTATAGACCTGCGTGGAGGAAATGTCGCTGTGTCCAAGCATCTGCTGAATGGAGCGCAAATCAGCACCATTTTCAAGCAGATGAGCCGCAAAGCTGTGCCGGAGCGTATGCGGCGTAATATCCTTCTCGATGTGTGCTTTTTCCTGATAGTACTTGATAATTTTCCAGAATCCCTGGCGGCTCATACGTTCGCCGGATACATTGACGAAAAGCGAATGCTCGGTCGGAACTGCAATCATTTTAGGCCGGACAGTTTCTATGTACTCACGCAGTGCCTGAAGCGCTTCCGGATAAATCGGTATGATGCGCATCTTTTCCCCGCTTTCGCAGCGAATGAAACTTCCGGGAAGGCTAACGTCGTCAATATTCAGCCCAATCAGTTCGCTGACCCGGATACCAGTCGCATACAAAACCTCAAGCATGGCTTTATCCCGGCAGCCCTTCATTTCCGAAACCTTGGGCTGCTGCAAGAGAAGTTCAACCTCTTTGCCAGTCAGGATCTGTGGAAGCTTTTTTTCAGCCTTGTCAATCTTGATGTTCTGGATAGGATTTTCTTCGATCTCGTGATTCTGAATTGCGAAGATATACAGGCTTTTGATCGAAGCCAATGCGCGGGAAATTGTAGCGGCAGATTTTCCACACGCTTTCATATTGCCCATGTAGCTGGACACGACCGTCTGATCTGCATCCAGTACGTCAATGCCTTCGGAGCCAAGATATGACGCATACTGACGAAGATCACGCATATAAGACGCAATCGTGTTGTCAGACGCGTGTTTGGTATGGACGAGGTAATCCTCGTATCGCATAATAATGTCACTCATGCGAAGGCCCTTCCAAAATCAATCAAAATCGTAGTCGCATATTTTTAAGAATCAGAAAAAACCGAACGTATAACGTAATCTTCAGAATTCTTAAGGAATTATGCGATCATAATTATTTCTACCTGCTGCTACACAGGAAGTGATGTTACTATAGCGCAAACATCGGAAAATTTCAAGAAAAAACTAGAGATTCCGAAATTTTTGTAAATTATGACTAGGAATTATGTTAATGATATTATGTCAATAAAGTAACTTCGACACTCAGAATAACCATGACTTTTTGCAGAAAGCACAATATATGGTGCTATGCTTGCGGGCTTGGGTCGAAATCTTGAAATGAAAGAAGTACGGCGATAAAATTCATAAGTAGTAAATAATATTTACATTTTGGAACGTGCAAGAGTCCCTTCATCGTCTGCGGCGCCGGGAGTTCTTTTTTCGCGTCCCACCCAGCACGCCTGCTAGCAGTGCAGGCGTAAACATGCAGATCACAATCGGCAGGAATCTTCCGTCTGAATTTTCAAAAAACAAAAGACGGGCCAGGAAACAAACAGCAATGCAGCAACCCGCAACCGCAAGCGCGGCAGGCAGACGCTTCCCTGCCGCATGCTTCGCAGCCAGAAAGCTTCCGAGAAAGACTGCCGCAAAGCTAATGCAGCAAGCCACCGTCGAGATCTGCTTTTGATCGATCGCACCGCCGAGCACAAGCCCCGCCCCCAGCGCCGACAGAGCCAGAAGCGTAGCGCAGGCAATGGCAAGGCATTGCAGAACTGTACGCAGGAAGCTTCCGTTCCAGAATTTTGTTTTCATGTGTTCTCCCCTCCTCTGCAAAAGGGTATGTTTGTCCGGACAGAAAAAGAACCGGCCGAGGTCAATTCCTCAGCCGGTTCGTATGCGGTCAGATGATTTTATTTTTCTTTTTTGGTCTTCTTCTCTTTTTCCTTCTGCTCCTTGCGGGCAGCCAGAGCGGCGGCCTTCTGCTTGGCAGCTTCCTTTTCCGCTGTGTTGTTGGTGGAAACGGCAAACTTCGCAAACTCGACGCGGACGCGGTCAGTAGTCGTTTCGATGACGATGGAATCGTCCTTGATCGAGACGATGTCGCCGATGATGCCGCCGATGGTCGTGATGTTGTCACCGACCTTCAGCGAGTCACGCATCTGCTGCGCTTCTTTTTTGCGTTTGTTTTCCGGGCGGATCATAAAGAAGTAGAACACTGCGATCAGCACGACGAACATGAGGATCATGGACGCGCCGCCGCCTGCTGCACCGGTGGAATCCGCTGCGCTTAAGAAAAGGTACATGGTCTTTCCTCCATATTTGAATTTCGTTTATTATATCGTGTTTGGGGCAACATTTCAAGTCAGCACGACAGGATTTCTGAATAATTTTCCGTTTTATATTTTTTCCGCCAGCTTTTGTGAATATTCCGCGCGGAAATCGCCGAAGGTTCCGGCATCAAGGTTGTCGCGGATGCGGCGGGTCAGCGTATTATAAAAATACAGGTTGTGCATGACGGACAGACGCATGGCAAGCATCTCCTCAGCCTTGAACAGATGGTGGAGATAGGCGCGGGAGTATCTCCGGCACACCGGGCAATCACACTGCGGGTCAATGGGGCCGTCGTCGCGCGTGTACTTTGCGTTTTTGAGGTTGATGCTCCCCTGCCATGTAAAAAGCTTGGCATGGCGTGCGTTTCTGGCCGGCATGACGCAGTCAAAGAAGTCCACACCGCGCGCGACGGATTCAATGATATTCGACGGCGTACCGACGCCCATCAGATAGCGCGGCCGGTCCTTCGGCATATACGGCTCGACCGCCTCGATGATCTCATACATAATCTCGGTCGGTTCGCCGACGGCCAGACCACCAATGGCGTAACCCGGCAGATCGAGTTTGGCAATCTCCTTCATGTGCCAGATACGCAGATCCTTGAACGTCGCGCCCTGATTGATGCCCCAGAGCTGCTGGCCGGGGTTGACGGCGTCCGGCTCTGCGTTATATCTGGCAAGCGCCTCCTTGCAGCGGGCAAGCCAGCGCGCCGTGCGCTCACAGGATGCCTTAGCGTACTGGTATTTTGCTGGGTTTTCCACGCATTCGTCGAACGCCATGGCAATATCAGAGCCGAGGTTCGACTGGATACGCATGCTTTCCTCCGGGCCCATGAAGATCTTATGGCCGTCGAGGTGAGAGGCAAATGTCACGCCCTCCTCCTTGATTTTCCGAAGGCCCGCCAAAGAGAAAACCTGAAACCCGCCGGAGTCTGTCAGAATCGGGCCATTCCACGTCATAAATTTGTGCAGGCCGCCCATGTCGCGCACAACCTCGTCACCAGGACGCAGATGCAGATGATAGGTATTGGAAAGTTCGATCTGGGTTCCGATTTTTTCTAAATCTGCGGCCGAGAGCGCACCCTTGATGGCAGCCTGTGTACCGACGTTCATAAAAACCGGAGTTTGAACTGTCCCATGCGGGCAGGAAAACTCCCCTCTGCGGGCAGCACCCTCTGTTTTTAATACTTTAAACATAGTTACCTCAACTTTTAATAGATAAACATTGCGTCGCCGATGTGTACGGGAGTCGGGAAAGTGAATAAACTGCACATGATCCTACTCCCTTTCATAGCGAAGTACGGCAGCCATGGCCACCGTACTTCCGGTTGAAATCACTTGCCATCAGGCGATGCCTTCCGCTTCTTTCGAATGCCGATATAAATATTCTGGCGCAATGTCAATGTCACCGTCATTCCAGACAGTCACACCGTAGTCAATATAGACGCCCGCAAAGGTATGTTCATCGGCCAGCGGCGCAAAACCTGCATCTTTCAGCAAGGGTGTAAAATCAAAAACTTTTGCTTCGCCAGTTGTAAATCGGAGCCAGAGCCTATGACCGGGCAGCGGACGAACGCCGCAGACCTTGATGACTGGCTCCTGCTCCCCTGCATACGCAATTCCGTTAGAAATATACATAAGCGTTCCTCCTTATCTCAGCGGTTCGATTTTGCCGAACGGAATGTTCTGCACCGCCTTATTCCACGCGGCATAGAGTTCGTCCTCGTGGATGGCAGCCCAAGCCTGCACCAGCTTCAACTGTTTGACTGGAAGACTTCCCGCGATCAATTCGCCATCCACGCCAACAGAGGCTTCGTACTCGTTGTAATAAACATGAAAGTGCGGCTTGTGGTGCTTGTCAGTGTCGCTGAAAATCATCTTGATAACGATGTTATAAAATCTGCAAAGTTCCGGCATGATCTTCTCCTCGCTTTTTCCGTGTTCAAAATCGCATCATCATTTGCTCCGGTAATTCTATTATGCCATATTATTTTTCTAAGTCAACAATGAACGTTTTTCTTGAACGAAAAAGTTACGCCGATATCAATTCTTCCCGAAATGTTTTATCAACATCGGTCAACCGATGTTACCATATGGTATTTCGTGCTTACCAATTGGTGATATTGCATAATTTTAATCTATCTAAGTAATGTTATTTTATGCAAAATCACGAGATGAACATTGCATCTCCGAAGGAGAAGAAGCGGTAGCGTTCCTGCACGGCAATGTTGTAGGCATTCAGGATCTTTTCGCGGTCTGCAAATGCGGAGACGAGCATGACGAGCGTGCTTTCCGGCAGATGGAAGTTTGTGATGAGCGCATTCATAGCTTTGAATTTGTAGCCGGGATAGATGAAAATATCTGTCCATGCAGAGGCTTCATGGAAATAGCCGTTTTCATCGGCCAGAGATTCAAGCGTCCGGCAGGATGTCGTACCGACACAGACGATCCGTCCGCCCGCCCGCTTTGTTTCGTTGATGATATCCGCAGTTTCCTTGGAGATCATGCAGAATTCGGAGTGCATGTGGTGCTCTGTAATTTCCTCGGCCTTGACGGGACGGAACGTGCCAAGGCCGACGTGCAGCGTGATATACGCTTCCCTGACGCCCTTGGCGGCGAGCTTATCCAGCAGCTCCTGCGTAAAGTGCAGACCGGCTGTCGGCGCGGCGGCAGAGCCGTTGATTTTGGAATAGACGGTCTGATAGCGCTCACCGTCCTGCAGTTCTTCCTTAATGTACGGCGGAAGCGGCATCTTGCCAAGCCGTTCAAGCACCTCAAGGAAGATTCCTTCATAGTGGAACTGCACAAGCTTGTTGCCGTCATCCCTCTCCCCTACTACAGTTGCCGTCAACTCGCCGTCTCCGAATGACAGTTCGGTCCCAGCATGTGTTTTGCGCCCCGGCTTTGTGAGGCATTCCCAAACGCCGTTGCCCTGATCCTGCAACAGCAGCACCTCAACAGCACCGCCGGTCGGAACCCTGTGTCCAAGCAAGCGCGCAGGAAGCACGCGCGAGTTGTTCATAACCAAGCAGTCTCCCGGCTGCAGGAGTTCAAGCAGATCGTAAAAATGCCGATGTGTAATCGCTCCTGTTTTCCGGTCGAGCGTCATAAGCCGGGATGCGTCGCGCCGTTCCAGCGGCGTTTGCGCAATCAATTCTTCCGGCAGATCATAGTAAAAGTCATGTGTTTTCAACAAATACAGCCCTTTCTGATATGCTGATTTTTTCCGCGATTCACATTGACACCCCAAATTGAATATGATATGATGAGGCCGTTGGAAGTCGTGGACATTTGTTCATAGCACAAGTACAGCATTTTCCTGTGCGAACTAAATGTATTATATTACATTCCAAAGTGACATGCAACCGGAACTTTCCGGTGAGTTTGAGGATGGGAGTTTTCATCATGGAGAAATTCAGAGTCGGTATTATTGGCGCAACGGGTATGGTCGGGCAGCGGTTTGTGCTGCTGACAGCAAATCATCCGTGGTTTACCCCGGTTGTGCTGGCTGCCAGCACACACAGTGCAGGCAAGACCTACGCGCAGGCGATTGGTGAAAAGTGGCATATGGCCGATCCCATTCCCGAAAGCGTCAAATCCATGATCGTAATGGATGCAGAGGCAGATGCGGAAGAGATTGCGAAGCAGGTTGATTTTGTGTTCTGTGCCGTCAACATGAAAAAAGACGAGATTAAGGCACTTGAGGAGCGGTACGCAAAGCTTGAATGCCCGGTCGTGTCCAACAATTCTGCCCATCGCCACACGCCTGATGTTCCGATGGTTGTACCGGAGATCAACGCCGACCACATCCGTATCATTGACGCACAGCGCAGAAGGCTTGGTACCCAGCGAGGTTTTATTGCCGTCAAATCGAATTGCAGCCTGCAAAGCTATGTACCAGCACTGCACCCGCTGATGAAATACGGCATAGAAAAGGCGCTGGTTTGTACCTATCAGGCAATTTCCGGTGCCGGCAAGACGTTTGAAACATGGCCGGAAATGCTCGATAATGTAATCCCATACATCGGCGGCGAAGAGGAAAAGTCCGAGCAGGAGCCGTTGAAACTCTGGGGCCATATCGAAGACGGCAAAATCGTCGATGCGACAGAGCCCAACATCACCGCACAGTGCCTGCGCGTGCCTGTGTCCGACGGCCATATGGCAGCTTGCTTTGTTTCGTTCAAGGGAGAAAAGCCGTCGATTGAGCAGATTAAAGCAGACTGGGCGGCATTCTCCGGACGTGCGCAGGAATTGAATCTGCCGTCGGCGCCAAAGCAGTTCCTGCACTACTTCGAGGAAGCCGACCGTCCGCAGACGAAACTGGACCGCATGCTCGAGGGCGGTATGGCCGTATCTATCGGGCGGCTGCGCCCCGATACGCAGTACGATTACAAATTTGTCTGCCTGTCCCATAATACCCTGCGTGGAGCAGCTGGCGGCGCAGTTTTGCTGGCAGAACTGCTTTGCGCGGAAGGATATATCACAAAGAAATAATCCCGAAGGGAGCGATTCTTTGAAAAAGCCCATATTTGAGGGCGTTGCGACTGCGCTCGTCACGCCTTTCAAGCAGGGTACGATCGATTTTTCCGTCATGAACCAGCTGCTGGATCTCCAGCTTGCAGCAGGCGTTGACGCAGTTGTTGTCTGCGGAACGACCGGCGAGGCATCTACCATGACAGACAACGAAAAGCTTGCACTGATTGCGCATACAGTCAAATATTGTGCTGGACGATGCGGAGTCATCGCCGGAACAGGTACAAACGACACGGCTCATACATTGCAGTTGAGCCGTGTCGCTGCATCTATGGGCGTGGACGCGGTTCTTCTTGTAACGCCCTATTACAACAAGTGCACGCAGGCAGGATTGATCGCGCATTATACGGCAGCAGCTGACACCGTTCCCTGCCCCGTGATCGTCTACAACGTGCCAAGCCGCACGGGTGTAGATATCTCGATTGAGACGTGCCGAACGCTCTGCGAGCATCCGAATATTGGTGGAATCAAGGAAGCTAGTGGAAGCATACCGAAAGCCATGCGCATTCTGGATGCTTGTGCGGAAGAACTTCCGCTCTGGAGCGGAAATGACGATCTGACTGTCCCGCTGATGGCAGTCGGTGCACGGGGCGTGATCTCCGTTTTATCAAATGTACGGCCCAAGTTGACACTGCAAATGGTTCGTGCCTGTCAAGCGGGGGAATATGCACAGGCCGGCCATATGCAGACGTCTCTGATGGGACTTGTGGACGCGCTTTTTTGTGAGGTCAATCCGATCCCAGTGAAGCAGGCGCTGGCGCTGGAGGGCGTTCCAACAGGCCTGCCGCGCCTGCCGCTGACACCGTTGAGCGGTTCGCATTTGCCGATTCTGGAGCAGATGCTGTCTGCCATGCCGGAGCCATAATCCCATTGGTTCACCATAATTTTTTTATAATTTAATCCGCAAAAAGTTATTCACACTGTCAACAGATTTGTCAACACACGAAATTTCCACATATTTCGACAAATACGCGTCTTTTTGCTAGCATCTTACAGGAGCGAAAAACGAAGAACTTTCACGACATAGCGCACAGATATTGTTTACATAACGCATTTATGCAGGAGTTTTTGCAGGTTTGCATGCAAAACGCCCGGCGGCAGGTACTAGCCGCCGGGCGTTTTTATTTGAGTGTTTCGCTGTGATTAAGAACAGAGACGCTGTAGAGAAACAGGACGTCCTGCGAGTTAAACGTCAGCCAACTGCTAAGACGTTCCGGCTGCACATAGCGGATATCGACCAGCGTGATCTTCGCATAAGCCTCAGTCAAAAGCGGCGCAAGACTGCTGGCAAATGAATCACGGAAGATCACAAGTTCACGGTCCGTATCCGCGCTGGGGTTTGTGATCGTGAGCAGGGATTTTGATCCGGAGAGGAACATGGAATACGGGTCCCCCTCTGTCAGCGCAGATAGATCATACACTGGCTCAGTACCGCCTGTCTCATAATCGTAGGCTGTGCAGCTGCCAAGCGTCTTGTTCGTCAGATAGCAGAGTGTATCTGGGGCAAGCGGCAATGCCGACTGGCCGTAGTAGACACCGTAGAATGGCGTGTCAGCCGTCACCGTATCATATTTCTCCGACAGTTTCACACCCATTGCTTCTGCTAATTGACTTGCAACCGGCACAATCGCCTCTTGTCTCCAGTGCAGATCAGTACGATAATAGCTGTTCAGAGACAGCACTGGCATCAGGTCGATTGCTTCCGCATAAGGCATATTCTTCTGAAGCAGCGCGGAAAACGCACTGTAGTCAAGCGACGGATAGCCATTCTGCCGCGCAAGAAACGCTCCCTTATCCGGGATAACAGCTTCATAGATTTTTACCTCTGTCCCAGCCAGATATGTTTCATAGATGTATTGAAAGCGCTCTGCAGCATGTTGAACAGAGGCTTCGTTCAACGGGTATTCCAGCTTGGCAGCGTAGCCTTCTGTAAGGTAGATGCCGTTATTGTCCTTTTCATGCAGCACATCCAGAAGTACGGCAGCCTTGAGCCGCCGGAATCCGTCACGCAGCGGGAACTGGTCGAGCGTGTACGATTCAAATTCCGTCATAAACTTGCCGTTTAAAATAGACGCAGCTGTCAGTTCTGGTTTCTGCGTCAGTTTCCGGCGTTCACTCTGCGAAACCGTATCGTCTGGCTTCAGGAGGCTCCAAACCAGAAATCCGAGCAGGAACGCAGCCGTCAGGCAGACGACTGCATAATTCTTTCGTTTTTCCATTGCATCCTCCTAAAAACGGAAATACAGGAACGGGTTAAACGAGCCGTCAACTAAAAATGCTGTACAAACGGCAAGAAGTGCAGTTAGACCGACTGGCTCCAGAATAGCAGAAATCATTCTTCCCATGCGGCTGTGCTGTGCCACTGTATACAGTTTTTTCGGCAGCGGCATTGCGCCCAGAACAGCGAGCAGGAGCAATACGGCGCAGCTGCGCAGTTCGTACACGCTTTCCGTGCTGACTAGCGGAAGACCTCCGCCACCAAACATGGCACGGATAGACTGTGCGGCGTCCTGTACGCTGGACGCATCAAACAGCACGAAGCCGAGCGTCACAAACAGGAGCACATAGACGTGGTTCAACACGCGCAGCTTTTGAAGTCCACGCAGCAAAAACAGCTTTTCCGCCGTGAGTAGGATTGCGTACAGGAGGCCCCATAGGACAAAATTCCACGCCGCGCCGTGCCACAGGCCGGTTGCAAGCCAGACAAGCAGGATATTCAGCAGCTGCCGGGCGCTCCCCTTCCGGTTTCCACCCAGAGGAATATAGAGATAGTCACGGAACCAGGAGCCGAGCGAGATATGCCAACGCCGCCAGAATTCCGTGATGCTGCCGGACAGATAGGGGTACCGAAAGTTCTCCGGGAACCGGAAGCCGAAAATCCGGCCAAGGCCGATGGCCATGTCGCTGTAGCCGGAAAAATCATAGTAAATCTGCAAGGTGAACGCAACCGCGCTCAGCCAGTAGTACAGAACTGACAGATCGGCGGACGCGCGGAAGCTTGAAACCAACTCTCCAAGCAGATTGGCAAGCAGGATCTTTTTCGCAAGACCCAGAACAAAGCGCCGCGCACCGGCGGCAGCCTCCGCTACGCTGTGCTCGCGCGTTTTCAGCTGCACGGCGATGTCGGAATAGCGGACAATCGGCCCGGCGATCAGCTGTGGGAACATGGCGATATATGCCGCAAGATCGATGAAATTCCGCTGTGCTGGAACTGTCCCGCGGTACACGTCCACGGTGTAACTCAAAATCTGGAACGTATAGAAGCTGATGCCGACCGGAAGCGCAAAGCGCAGCAGCGGCACAGACAGCCCGGTCAGCGCGTTCAGGTTTGCAATCATGAAATCGGCATACTTGAAATACGCAAGCGTCCCGAGGCTCAGGAGAACAGACAGGACCAGAAACAGCTTCACCCGCCTGGTATCGCGGAAGCGCTCGATCAGCCGTCCGAAAATATAGCCTTGCAGGATGGAGACGAGCATGACCGGCAGATAGCGCGGCTCACCCCAGCCGTAAAACACAAGGCTCGACAGGAGCAGCACGCCGTTTTTCGCCCGTTTGGGTACGAGAAAGTAGACAAGCAGGACAGCGGGGAGAAAATAAAACAGAAACGGAACACTAGAAAACAGCATGGCGGCCCTTTCGGTTTACATAAATTAATTATTTCACGCCACGATCGGCTCGTCAGTGATGACAACAGCGCCAGAATACGCGGCCTGCAGCTTGTCGCGGAAGGTGTTGACGAGATCCTCCGCGCCGAAGCACGAGATCAGATAGTTGTCAACCGAAACGACGATCAGCTTGTCCGGAAAGCCGCACATCCACTGCTTGGCCATGATATAGTCCCGGATTTCCTTTGCCGCCTCATCCAGCTTTCCCGCATCGGTCAGGCGCAGCGCACCGCAGGTGAAGGTATTGCCGTTCATCATGTGGAACAGCGACGCGCCGTCGTCCGCCATCGCAACAACGGATGCAGGGATGCTCAGCAGATACTCGACATCGGACGCGTTTTCAAGCCCAACTGTCCCAGGCTTGCCGTCGGTCATGTTGGCCTCGGAATAATCGCCGCCCGCCGCAGGGAATTTTTCGTCTTCAGAATAGCTTGCCCAAACGGTGTTCAGAATGGTCAGCGCGTCGGGAATTTCCGACGCGTCCGGCTGCGCGTCAGACTTTGCCGCACAGGCTGTCAGAGAAAGCGCCGTCAGAGCGGCCAAAAAAATCGCAATCAGTTTTTTCATGTTAGAACTCCTTTTGAATCTTTTTCTGGCGCGGGATTCTCCGCGTCCACTCTACAGACGCGTTTTTACGCCGCGGGTTTTGTCAGTATACGCGATAGTTGTGAACAATTCATGAATAATCTGCGGGCAGGCACAAATCGTGCCTGCCCGCATGGAAGCAAAGGAGTTATTTTACAAGATACCGGTGCAGCATCGCTGCAATCTGTGCGCGGGTCGCTCGACCGCGCGGCAGGAGGTTGCCGTTCGAGCCCTGCATGACGCCTGCTCCGCAGGCCCACTGCATGGCGGGGAACGCATAGTCGGAGATTTCCGCTGCGTCGGCATAGCTGAGGATATTTGTATCCTCGCCAACACTTACATCGACTCCCTTGTACTTTGCGTACCGGTACAGGATGGCCGCCAGCTGTTCGCGGGTAATGGAATCGTTGGGCCGGAAGCTTCCGTCTGCATAGCCGGTATAGACGCCGCTCTGTGCGGTCCATGCGACAGCCTCGGAATACCACTGACCAGACCTGACGTCTGTAAAACGCGCCTCGGCAGTCGGTGCAGGGCTTCCCTCCATGCGCCAGAGAATTGTCGCCATCATCGCACGGGTCGCAGTCAGATGCGGACCGAAGCGGGTATCGGAAACGCCCTGCATCACGCCTCTTCCGCAGACGAACATCACGTCGTCATAGAACCAGTCAGCGATAGTCACATCCTCGAAGAAACGATTGCGTGTCCATGCGGCATATACCGTTTTGTCAGCATCCAGTGTAACGGAAGTCACGCGCTGCGTCAGCGCCTCATCTGCGTACCAGCCATCGAACGTATAGCCATAGCGATAAGTAGAATATTCCGCAAGATCAATGACTGTACCCTTAATCTTAACAACCGGTTCAAGCGAACTACCACCGTTTGTCTCAAACGTGAGTTTATAATAGGGCAAAACGTAGCCGCCAGTTACAGGAAGCTCTTCTGTTTCCTCATAATTGCAGATCGTACAGCTGCGTACCCTTTCTCCCGTTTTTGTCGAGGTCGGTCTGCGTACAATCGACCATTCTCCAAACCTGTGTACTCCCATATCCTTGATATGATCGCAGCGGGCGCAGACATGCCAATGTCTCTGCTCGTTTGTAATCCACTCTGGCTTATAAGTATGACCAAGCGGCTCACCATACTTCTTGCCACAGAATTCACAGGTCGCCTGCTCTGTGCACGTTGCTTCGCCGCCGGAGCAATTCTCTGTTTCTGTGTGGATGGCATCTCTCGAGCAGACGCGCGTATGCGTGCCGTTGTCGTTGGATGTCCACGCGCCATAGTCATGTCCAAGCGGATTGCCGTACTCAAAGGTTTCCGTTCCCTTTTCGCCGCAGACAGTGCAGGACTTGTAATAGACCGCTTTTTCTGTGCAGGTTGCAGCAGATTTCAGATACTTTTCTTCTGCTGTCTCAGCCGTGAAGTCATGCGGCAGAAGATTACCGTATTCCGCCTTGCAGTCCTCGCAGACTGCTTTCTTTGTGCAGGAAGCTGTGCCGCCATGGCAGTCGTCCGTTTCCGTATGGTTTGCATCTCTCGAGCAGACGCGCGTATGTGTGCCGTTGTCGTTGGATGTCCACGCGCCGTAATCATGTCCGAGCGGATTGCCATACTCAAAGGTTTCCGTGCCCTTTTCGCCGCAGATGGCGCAGGACTTGTAATAGACTGCTTTTGCTGTGCAGGTCGCGGCAGATTTCAGATACTTGTCGTCTGCTTTTTCGGCCGATGGGTCATGCTCTGAAGTCTTTGCGCCGCAGGCATCGCACTTATGGTCGTTATCCGAATCAAAATGGCCTGCTTTCTCTTGTGCCGCGCCGCAGATTTCGCAGACGTGCCAGTGGTTATATCTGTCTTGCTTCCACTCACTGCTATAGCTGCATGCTTCCTTCTCGACATGGCTGGAATCTCTGGAACAGGTGCGCTGGTGCTGACCATTTTCGCTGGACGTCCATGCGCCCCAGTCGTGGCCGAGAGCGGTATCTGCAGCGGAAAAAGTGTCGCTTGTGCTGATTTCACCGCATTCGCAGGACAGGTAATAAACCGCATCGTTCAGGCAGTCCGCAGGTGTTTTCAACGTCTCGTCATTCTGAACTTGTTGATCAAAGACATGTGTATGGAGCGGAGTCCAGTGCGCATAGAGCGTCTGTTCTTCGGTATTCTCAGGCATAATGTCGGTTGCCTGAATCTGTGTGCCGCCCTCTGCTTCTGTGAACCAGCCGTCGAACGTGTAGCCTTCCCGGCTCAGGACGGGAAGTTCACCATAGGCACGGCCCCAAGGTACTTTTCTAGGCATTAGGGCACCGTTGGACTCAAAATGAACTGTGCAGAAATCCAGAACCGTGAACTTGACTGCATTCGAGCGTCCGGCTCTGTAGTTCGCAGTTTCCGCTGTTGTGGCGTAGGCCCAGAATTCGCCTGCATCGACAGCCTGTGTAAAGGAATAAATCACCTCATTGTTGCTGTCATTGTCGGCATAGATCAGCGACGGGTGCTCCGCATAGCGATATGTGACCTCCGCGTTTTCCATCACGCCGGTGACGGAGAGCGTCTCATAAAGCGAGTCGCCCTTCAGGAACTCGGTCTTCAACATGCTGAGTTCGAGGTCGGGCTCTGCCTTGTGGATGGTTCCGCCGATGGTGAAGGTATCCGTCGTCGTGCCGTTCTCGAATACGAACTGCTCTGCATTTTCTCCGGTGAGCGTTACCGTGACGGTGACTGTTTTGCTATCCCCGGCTTCGGGAGAATCAAAGACAGCCGAGATCGTGCAGCCAGTTCCGTCTTTAAACTCAAGCGTAAAATCTCCGGCCTTATAGGGAGCACCGAAATTGGTCACCGGGAAATCAGGCGTTCCGTCGTAATACTTCTCTACCTTTGCATTGTTGATGCTCATCGTCCGCTCGAGGACCGTCCGCGAATCTGCGGTAACAAGATACAGTATCTGGTCGCTCCTGTACGCTACCTGAGCATTCGCATCGTCCGAGGAGAAGTATGCGGCGTAATCCTCCTCATAGGCGTTGGAGAACGCCACAGGGTAGCTTGCATTTCCGACAGTCACGCCGACGGATGCGCCGGGCTCCATGGGAGCAGAAATGGACAGCGTCTTGCCGGAGGGCAGATAGACGTTATTTGCCGCACCGGAGACGGTGTTGTTTCTCACAGTGGGCGCACCGCTGAGCTTCAGCTGACCGGAATTCTTGGGATTGACATAAATTCCGCCGCCGCTGCCCGCCGTGTTGTTTTCAATCGTACCGCCGGAGAGATTGCAGATCGAGCCGGAGCGGTAAATATAGACGCCGCCGCCGTTGCCCGTGGCGGTATTTCCGCTGATAACGCCGCCGGACATATTCAGTACGGACGGTTCGCGGTTAAGGTAGATTGCACCGCCATCCACAGACGAGTTCCCGGTGATTTTGCCGCCGGAGAGGTTAAACGTGGATGTGCCGTACACATGCACCGCGCCGCCCTCGCTGGCCGCCTGATTGCTGCTGATTTCGCCGCCGGTCATGGTTGCCGTTACGCCATTGTAGAGATAGACCGCGCCGCCGTACTGGCTGGATGTATTGCCGGTGAGCTTTGCGCCGGAGATGGTGACCGTACCGCCTGCCATGTTGATGACGCCGCCGTCGCCGTTCGTGGCCTTATTGCCAGAGATCGTGCCGCCGGCCAGATTGATCGTGCCGCCGCATTCGGAATAGATCACGCCGCCTTTTTGCGCTGTGTTGTTGGCGATCGTGCCGCCGTACATGTTCACGGTGCCACCCTTGTTGTCTGTCTTGTTCAGGAAGATCGCGCCGCCGGACTTGTTGCCGTTGTTGCCGGAAATTTCGCCACCGTAGATGTTCAGCACACACTTGCTGTCATCCAGCGCGATGGCGCCGCCGCCCTTTCCGGTGACCTTACCGCCGGTGATCGTACCGCCGAAGATATCCAAGGTACTCTGGTAGAGATACACGCAGCTGCCGCCCCAGACGCTCTTGGTCGCGCCTTTGATCGTGCCGCCTCCGGCGCAGTCGCAGAGGACGAGCCGTCCGCCGTTTTTGACTATGATCTTATTCGTGCCGTTGCTGGCGAAGGTGTTTCCGCTCAGGCAGAGGTAGAGCGTTGTGCCGTCCACCACCAGATTGCTGTTGATGGTGACATTCTGCGACAGATACACATAAGCGGTTTTATTGGTGTACGAAATGGCGTCTGTGCCGTTCCATGCCGTGAACGTCTGGGCGGTGTGCGCGGTATGATCCCCTGCCGCAGTGTCGCCGCCGCAGATGCAGTGCTCGTGGAGGAATGTCCAGTGGGCGTAGAGCGTATGCGCCGCACGGGAGGACATAATTGTGGTTTCCTCCACCTTCGTGCCGCCGTCCTTCTCGGTGAACCAGCCGTCGAAGCGGTAGTCCGCGCGCGTTGGCGTCGGCAGCGAGCCGTAGGGCGAGTCGGGCTGAACGAGTTTGCTCTCTTCGCCCGCGTTCAGTGTACCGCCGTTCGGGTCGAGGGTAACCTTGACCGCAGAAATGGTGCTGCGCAGGTACAGATTATAGTATTCGCCATCTTGTTGTATTTCCAGCTGCCCGTACTCCGGGTTGTCGCAGAAGATGCGGTCGAGGTAAGGCTTCGCCCGAGACTCCGAATTAATTTGCAGAGAATTCAAAAGAACAGACGCGCCGTTTTGGGTGATGCCGGTAAAGTAGACGCCTATCTTTGCGTCTGCGTCTGTGTTCATGTGGGCGGTAAACTGGATCTGCGTGTCCGGATCGCTGAGATAGAGGTTGTTCTGGGCGGAATTGACCGTGTTGTCATAGATATACGGAGCGATCGCGCCGCCGCTTCCATACACGCTGCCCATATATATTATCTTTTCAGACGCAAACGGCACCAGATAGAGGCCGCCGCCCGCTTCGGCGGCAGTATTGCCGGTGATGCGGCAGTTCCGGTAACCGATGTAGCAGACGCGGACATACGCGCCGCCGCCCTGTTTGGCCGTGTTGCCGGATATGGTGCTGCCGTTAAACTCGCAGCGTCCGTCTGCGTTGCTATAAAGGCCGCTGCAGTAAACTCCGCCGCCATCCCCTGTGGCGGTGTTGTTGATAATCTCGCCGCCGTTGAGATGAAAATGTGTTCTGCTTGCGGCATAGATACCACCGCCGTTGGTAGCGCGGTTATTGGAAATGACACCGCCGTTGATCTTGACCGTGCCGGCATTCCAAGAGTCGTAAGAAGAAATACCGCCGCCGTTGCCGGTGGCCGTGTTGCCGGTAATCGCACCGCCATACATCGTAAAGCTGCAATTGCCTCCCGTGACTGACACAGCGCCGCCGTCTCCGGATACGTTGTTGCCGGTCAGCGTGCCGCTGTAGAGCGTGGCGTTTGCATATGCGCCGATACGGATACTGCCGCCGCTGGCATTGGAGCCGCCAAGCGTACCTGTGCCAACGCAGTCGCACAGATCCAGTTCCGCAGGCTTGCCATCCTCGCCCGTCAGCGTGATGGCCGGCTGAGACGGATCGGCGCAGGTGAAACTGTAGCCGTTCAGGCACAGATACAGGATGTGCTTCGGCGCAACTGTCAGATTGGCTGACACATTGCCGGTCAGATAGACATAAGCAACATAACGGCCCTGTTTAGTGTATTCGCTGACCTGAACCCATTTCTGTTCATATTTAATCTCGCTCTTGCCGTCCCACGCCTGCCATTCCACGTTCTCGTGGGTGTGATTGAACGTACCGCCGCAGACGCAGTGCTTGTGGTAGTATGTCCAGTGGGCGTAGAGCGTATGATCCTCAAGCTCCGTCACGACAGTGGTTTCGTCCACCTTCGTGCCGCCGACCCTCTCGGTGTACCAGCCGCTGAAGTGGTGGCTGTCGCGCGTCGGCGTCGGCAGTGCGCCGTAAGCATCGCCGGGCATAACCGATTTGCTCTTCTCGTCTTCGTTCAGCGTACCGCCGTTGGGGTCGAAGGTCACGGTATGTGCAGTCCGGGTCTCTTCCACGGTGAGAACCAGCACCGAAGATACGGAGAACTTATTCACCGCTGTCCGCGTGAAGGTCAGCGTATAGGTTCCGGACGGTAAATCGGTGATGGTGAGCCTGAGATCCTTCCAATCCACGTTACGGACGACGCTTACACGATCTTCGGGAATCCCGCCGTAGTCCCATGTTATCGAACTATCGGCACTCATGGAGGGAAAGACGGCATAAGTAGCTACATCCAAAGTGACCGTGTCTCCCCTTATCGCTGTGAGCGTGTATTTGTCAGCCTCATCCGTGGCTTCTTTTACGCCGTCGCCTGTAATCTCAATGTATGTAAACGGCGAATACAGCACCTGAACCTCCGAGATAGAGGAACCACTCGCCGCTGCACGGCTGATCCATTGAAGCTTTTCGGTCACGTAATAAGCTGAGTTGTTGTTTACTCTGAACAGCAGATCGCCGGCCGTTCCGCCTTCGGTTTGGTTGGTGATCTTCCCATAGAAGCCGGTCTTGCTGCCTCTGAGCGTCGTGCTGCTGTACGCGTTGAGATTCGTGATTTCGCCGTCGTTCCAGATCGTGACGTCACAGTCTCCTACGTTCACAACCTGGATGGTTACCCCCTCAGCCATGCGGACTGTTCCGGTTTTCTCGATGGACACCGTGCCGTAAAGGGTGCTGAGGAAATTGATCTCTGTGGAGGTTTCGCTGCTGTTAAAATCTGCTACAGCTTCCGCATGTGAAAAGAAGACTTTTTCATAAGGGCCGACGGAATACAGCACTTTTGCAGCCGCTGTTTGACCGCAGAGCGTGCAGCGAAGAGGGTCTTCGCCCTTTGAACTGTCGCCCGGAACGTGTGCTTCCGTCGTGAAAGTATCCGGGTGGCAGGAGGGATATACCTTGTGATAGCTTTTGTCAAGATCGTACGACTCGTAGACCATTTCACCCACATGCTTGTTTTTGTCGTAGCGCATGACGGAGGACGATGTGGTCGGGTTCAAACCGTCCGCATCGAGGAAATAGCTGTTGCACGTCTCGCATTTCCAGTGCTCCACCCAGCCGTCCTGCTGGCAGTTCGCGTCCTGCGCCTCGTAATGCGTCATGCTGTGGCCGGAAGCCGGAATCGTGACATAGGAAATGTCGTCCGCGAATTTGGTTGTGCAATTCTCATCAAGGAAGATCTGCTTGCAGCCCTGGCATTCCCAGCAGGTCTGCGATATCCCGGATTCGGTGCAGGTCGCGTCCTTCTTGTCGATCTTCTCGGCATACCCGATCTTATCGCGGGTCAGCGTGAACGTAATGGAATCGTCTCGGCCTGTGAGCAGCTTGCGTGCCGTCACCGACGCGTTGAACGGCGCGTGGCAGGAATCTGCATCCCGGAACGTCAAGCTGAGTGCGTTGTTCGCAATCTTGGTGCCTGAAACACCGCAGGTGTTGCATTTGAATGACACTTCAAACAGGACAGTCAGAGGTCTCGTCTCAGACGTATCCCATTTGGAAGAGTCCACGTTCTTGATGGAAATGGACGTTACTTCGCCGGTGTGCCCCTCTGTGCCGCAGAAATAGCTGTCGGCGGAGAGTGTCACATTGACTCTATATCCAACCGACGTATCTGTCGCCGCAGATGCGGTAAGGGCGAACAGCACCACTGCGCAAAGCACAAGTAGCACCGCCAGGATTTTTTTCTTCATGTTCTTTCCTCGCTTTCTTTTCGCACGACTCCTATCCCCCGTGGGAAGCGTGTATCGGAGCAAGAGGTGGACTGCATGGAACGATTGCTCCATGCAAGGGAATTTTCCCTTGCCATATCGTTTTTTATTGGCATGTGTGCCAATATTTTAGCATAGGTTCGGAAAAAAGGCAACAGAAATAAATTTTCACCGTGCGTTGGAAATCAAACAGCATATTCCCGAAAAACCGGGTAATACATATAAATGTATCTTATGGTAGGAGGAACCAGCATGTCCAGCCTCAAAAATATCGAGAAATCCACCGTTTTAACACTCAAGGAGCAGGTCGCATATCAGCCCGGCCAGGTCGTGAGCAAGACTCTTGTGCAGAATGAAGCTTTAAGCGTCACGCTCTTTGCCTTTGACAAGAGCGAAGAGATCAGCACCCATGAATCCGGCGGTGACGCTTTTGTCACCTGCCTCGACGGCACCGGCCGCATCACCATCGACGGCGTTGATTACGAACTGCATGAGGGCGAGTCCATTGTTATGCCCGCACGCCATCCACACGCGGTCTTCGGTCAGGAGCAGTTCAAAATGCTGCTGGTCGTAGTATTCTAATCAGTAACAGCAAAACGGCGGCCATTCCGGCCGCCGTTTTGCTGTTACTCAATATTTTCGCCAATATTTCTGATTTTTTTGTGGAAAGAAGGATCATCACAGCAAACCCAGATAGGCTGCGTAAAATCCAATGCGTACATTCCAATAAAACTCTTCGCGTCAACAGAAACAGAACCGTCACTTGACTGCAGGCCGACCTCGTCGATACACTGTGTTGCAAGCAGCTGTACCTTTTGCAGTTCATCAATACTATGGAACATTTTTTTCGAGACCATAATTTTATTCTCCCTTTTAATTTTTCTTGGGAAGCAGCGGACCGATCACCTTCGACCATTTGCTCCGAGCCTCCCATATCATCATCCGCCAATCGGCTGGATCGATTCTGACAATTTAAAAAATTTCCGTTTCGCGGTACGCATTCCGCAAATCTGTGACATCAATCTCAGACAGCGCGCAGCATAATGCCTCAAATCGTTGGTCTGCGTCAGACGCGTCTGCGGCCAGTGGGCGAAGATCCTGTTCCCATGCGTCCCGCAGGGTATAGGAGAACGAAATGTATGCGGTTCTCTTCCTCAATTCCTGTTCGTTGAGAATATCCGGCCCCAAATGTCTCAGCAGTTCATGCCGAGCCTGCGGATGTTTGGCAATCGTAGAAAACTGCGTATCCGCACCAAATGCGTACGGATTTTTTCCGATTGCACGCATACGCGTACTGAGCGGCAGATCTCTTGAGGACGTGCCGATCTGAACAGTAAACCATCCCGGCTCACACACAAACCGTCCCAACTTCTCATCGTAGAATTCCAGATCCGCTTTGCTGACCGACAAGGTAACGACCTTGCTTTCGCCCGGCTCTAATCGGACTTTTTCAAAGGCTTTCAGTTCCTTTTCAGGACGCGGCAACGAGGAAACCTCATCCTTCAGATACAGCTGAACCACTTCCTGCCCGGGAACACTGCCTGTATTCGTCACACGCACACGGCAGCGCCACTGTTCCTGTTCGTCCACACGGAATTCTACCGCATCTGTTTCAAGTTCGTCAAGAGAAAATGTTGTATAAGACAGACCAAATCCAAACGGAAATTCCGGTTCAATGTGACGACTGTCATAGTAGCGGTATCCGACGAAAATCCCTTCACCGTAGCAGACCTGGTCATACTCACCCGGGAAATTTCCAAATGCCGGGCAATCGTACAGATGCTTTGGGAACGTCTGCGCAAGCTTTCCGGACGGATTCACGCGGCCGTAAAGAATATCCGCTGCGGCATGTGCGCCTTCCTGTCCGGGGAAATACATGCAGAGCAGCGCGTCAATGTCTGGCAAATATTCGCCAAGTTCTACAGGGCCTGCAACGTTCAGCAGCACAATCAATTTACAGGTGTGCTGCTTCGCGTCGCGGATTGCACGCTCCAGAACTGCACGTTCCTTCGTATCAAGCTTCAGGTCCTGCCTGTCAGCTCCCTCCGTGCCAAAGGCGGCGATTGTTACAACAATGGCGTCTGTCTCATCTGTCGCGGTATCTGCAAGCACACGCGCTTCTCCCACAATCCCTCTGGCTGCATCGATGAGGCTGCTGGTTTTGTTGGTAAATACGCAGCCACTGCCTGCGCCGCTCTCGATAAAGCGCGATTTCCATGCGCCGTAAAACGCTGCCGTGCAATCCGGCCGCAGCGGAAGTGCTTTGGCATCATTTTTCAGCAGGATTATTCCTTCTGCCGCAGCCTGATAAGCAACCTTCCTCGCCGCTTCCGAGTCAATATCATGCTCCTGCCTGCTGCGCATGACAGGCATTTGGACAAGCATGCGTAAAATCCGTTCTACGCTCTCATTCAGCTTCTCCTCGCTTAAGGTTCCTTCGCGGACTGCATTAACAATCGGAGCAATATCTCTTGGTCCCGGCATACATAGATCGTTTCCGGCTTTCAGTGCAGCAGTCTGATCGTATACACCCCCCCAGTCTGACACAACAACGCCGTCAAACTTCCATTTTGCGCGCAAAGTACCATCAATCAGCTGTTCGTTATGTGCACACGCCTGGCCGTTGATCCAGTTATACGCCGTCATAACAGACCCTACCCTGCCCTTTTGGACGCAGGCACGAAACGCCGGCAGATATATTTCCTGCATTGCACGCTCGGAGATCATTTCATTAATCGTCTGGCGGTTCGTTTCCTGATTATTTGCTGCAAAATGCTTAACATCCGCGCAGACACCCTGTTCCTGTACGCCAAGCGCATATTCCGGCGCCAAACGGCTGATAAGCATCGGATCTTCGGAATAGCCTTCAAATCCGCGGCCGCCGCGCGGGTCGCGCTGGATATTGATGCAGGGCGTTCCAAGCAGCATATCGACTCCAAACGCAGACGCTTCCTTGCCTACCTGGCGTGCGCAGGCGCGGACGATTTCCGGATTCCACGTCGATGCGAGCAGGGAGTTGACTGGGAAACAGCTTGGTAAATCGCCGCTCGGAACCAACGTCTTCAAATACGCGAGAAATTGTTCCAAAACGCCGCGTTCGTCCTCGCCAAGTTCTTCCGGGCACTCCAGATGCTCCATGATATAGACGAGCCTTGACAAAGAACCCATTGCACCGCTCAACTCCGGTGTCCCACTGATTTTCTTTGTATGAAGCAGTTGAGCCAGATACTGACGGAGATTGATGCCGCAGCCGCCATCGATCAGCACCGCGGCAGGGACTCCAAGGCGCTCAATCGGCGCCGTACCGAATGACGAACCGCCAGTCACAAGCGTTGCTTTTTCCTCAAGCGTCATTTCTGCAAGTACATCCAGAATGCCTGCACCGTTTTTTAATGTCGCTGACATTGTAATTTTCTCCTTAATCTATAAAAATAGTCTCAGAATGATGGGAAATGTTACAATCAAACTTATATTGGATACCAAAGCCATACCGGCGCCAAGCCGACAATCACGATTCACCATAGTTGGAAAAAGAATTGTGTTCATTCCCGTTGGCATGGCAAAGAAGTATGCCCCAACGACAAGCAGTTCCCGCGGTGCATGCAGCAGCTTCATCATCATGAGCGACGCTGCAGGCAAAATCAGGAGGCGCAGCGCCGAGGCAAGGTACACCCGCCGATCCTTTAAAATATCCGCCGGCCGGAAGCCTGCGATCACCATACCTGTCAGGATCATGCTCAGAGGCCCCACGCAGTTCTTCCCTGCAGTGAGCAGTGAGATCACCGCAGTCGGAAGACGGAATTGCAGCATGCCGCACGCAGCGCCGAGAAGCATTGCAAAAACACTGGGATTGCAAAGCGTACGCAGCGACAGCTTCTCCATCCCACAAAGCCGCCGGTAAACATCTGTGTATCCATAAATCATATGCGGGATGGTGAAAATCACCATATGGAACAGCATCTGCGAACCATAGACTGCTTCTATAAGAACATAACCGAAAAAACCATAGTTTGGAACAAGGAATGTATACTGAAAAATTCCGACCTCATACGGATCCTTCGCAAGTTTCCTCGCAAAAAACGTATAAAGCGGAAATGTAACAAGGAAGCTGGCTGCACCCCATAAAAAGGAAGAGCGCTCCTCTTGCAGCGTTTGCAGCGAAAGATTGTCGTAAACGCTCAGAAAAAGCATGCACGGCAGAAAAAAATCAACCACCACGCGGGATAAGCCGCCCGGAAAGCTGCCATCCACGATTATTTTCCACCTGGCGAACATGCCCAGCAGCAGGAAAGCAAACAGCTGAAACAGCTGAGAAAGCATCAACGTCATGTCGAATCCTCACAAAAGGGAGATTATCCGCTTTTCTCTGCTGCTCCGGTATGCCGCATCAACTACTCGCTGCACCTCCAACGCCTGTGTGGCCGGAACCTCCAGAGGCGTTCCGCAAAGAACGGACTCTGAAAAGCTTTCGATTTCGCGCGTATAAAGATTTCCGAATACCGCTGGGCACATGCGCCCCTGTCCATAGCCAGTCTGCGGCCTGGGATCAAGCGTAGGCAGCATATCGGCATCAATCAGGTTCAAAGTACCTGTATCCTCTTGTCCAAGGATATTGTCTCCCATCAGGCGCCCCTTGCTGCCGAACAGATTGAGATGCCACTTGGCTTCTGCATAGGGAATATTGAAGCTTGACTGCACAAAAAACTGTGCGCCATTTTCCATCCGCAGCAAAACTGCAGAACTGTCCTCGACTTCGTAGCCAGGATCCCGGAATAGAACATTTTCATTCATCGCCGCGACTTCCGTCACCCGCATTCCGGTGATAAAGGAGATCAGATCCAAGCAGTGAATGCCCATATCCATCAGCGCACCGCCGCCGTTTTTCTTTTGCAGCCGCCACACGCCGGACTGGTACGGCATCCAAAGCGTAAAGTTTGCTGTGCCGGAAAGCACAGTTCCAATCCTACCGTCCAAAACTGCCCGGCGCATACTCTGGACATGCGTGCCGAAGCGCATCATAAAGCCAGCGCCAAAGGCAACTTTGTGTGCTTCGCAGCAGTCGATCAGTGCTTTGGTCTCATCCGCAGAAACAGTCAACGGTTTTTCCATCAGAATGTGCTTTCCGGCCTGCGTCGCAAGCGTTCCTTCCCGGTAATGCTCTGCGACCGGTGTCGCAATATAAACCGCATCAACCTCCGGATCGCGCAGCAGTTCTTCCTCCGACGTATAGGCACGTTTTGCCCCATGCTTCCGGCGCAACTGTTCTGCACGTTCCGGGGTACGGGCCGTCAGTGCAACCAGTTCTGCGTTTCTTGCTTCCAGAATTCCGGGGATCGTGCGTGTGTCGGCGATCCCGCCCGCACCAATCACGCCCCAGCGCAGCTTTTCCATATAGATTCCTTTCTTTGCATGTTCCTGAAAAAATGACGCAGGCGTTATTGCCTGCGTCATTTTTAGAGGTTTCTTCGTTTACATGTTTACGCAGCGCACCATATCATATTGGGGTGTTCCGCTGTGGTACAACTTACTGCTGCTTGGCGAGCGCTTCTGCAGCCTTTTTGCGCAGTGCACGCTTTTCAAAGACAACGTTCTGGTTCTGCGAAATGCCGATGAACAGCAGCAGGAACAGACCGGTTGCGACCTGCTGCAGCGTGGACGACAGGCCAAAGGCCAGAAGGCCGGAGCCGAGCATTTTCATTGTGAACGCGCCCAGCGCGATGCCGATCGTGATATCACAATACTTTGCCAGATACTGACCGATAAACACGCCCATGATCGCGTCAAAGCCCATGCTCGTCGTCGCCATGTTCAAGGTTGCCGCGGCGTTGCCCGTCATAGAGAGGGATACGGTCGAGGCAAGGCCAAGCATGACGCCTTCCAGAAGGAAGCTGAAGAAACGCGTTTTTGTCAGATTGACGCCGATGTTCTGTGCAATCGCAGTGCCGTAGCCGAGCGCGCGGACATTGTAACCGAATTTGGTTTTGTTGTTGAGCGTCCAGATGATCAGGCCGCCGACAATAAACACAATGAAGATATAGGGAGATCTGCCGAGAATTGAAATGTCGCCGCGAATGGCAACGCCGCCGCCGTTAAACAGAAGCGCGGAAAGCGTTTCATACATCATCAGAACGCCAAGGCCGGTGACCATAGACGGAATACGCAGGAAGTTGAAGAGCACAAACATGACCATCGACAGAACGATCGTACATGCAATCAGGATGAACATCAGCCCTATGCAGTTCGTGCCGAGCTTCAGCGCAATATTGCCGCCGATAATACCGGACAGACAGATGACAGAGCCGGGCGTAAAGTCCCAAACGCCCATGGTCTGGTTGCTGGAAATTGCCCATGCAATCAGCGTCGGCAGAACCGTCTGGCGCAGGATTGCAAACATGGTAGCGGGCTTACCGAACCGGAAGCCGGAGCCAACCGCAAAAATCAGATAGACAACCAGCGGGAGAATCAGACATTTCAGTTGATTAAGTCCTTTATTAGATGCTTTGCGCAATAAAATCACCACTTTCCAGAATGAGAAGAACCCGTTTTATTACCGGGGGGCTTTCGCCCCCCCTATTTCTGTTGGTCAGCTAAGCGTGCAGGGTAGAATTAGCCTTCTTTACGAGCAATTACGCTCTCCATGCTGTAGCCCTTCCAGGTATCATAGAGGTCCTGGAACGTAGCGTCCGGATTGACGCGGGTGACAAACTGTGCCAACTCCTCAGCAGTCCAGGGGAACACACCCTCGGCATCGATGTACTTGACATAGTCCGCATAGCCCTGAGAACCTTCGATGTTGATGAACTGGCTGTCGATCTGGATCGGCAGATCAATGGTGCCGTCAACAGCGTTGACACAGCACAGAGCCAGGAACACGACCTCAGGATACTGGCCGCCGCCGATGAAGTCGAGCGCGCCTTCGTCCATGTAATCGCCGGTACCGTCCTGCACGTCCAGCGTGGCGAACTTGATCTTGCCGGTCTTGCCTTCGGTGGCGAGCGTCTGGATAACAGCTTCCATGACGCCGTTGGATGCACCAGTGCAGACAATGCCGTCAAGCTCCGGATACATGGCGATCATATTCTGGATGGCAGCGGGAGCAGTGGTGTTCAGGGATGCATCACGGAACTCAGAAACGACTTCCATATCGTCATACTTTGCAACTTCGTCATAAATGCCCTTGTAGCGTGCGTCGTGGCAGGCGTTGCCAGCCGCGGGAGCGAGAACAGCAATGTGTCTGGAGCCTGCTTCATACAGCGCGTCAACCATTGCAGCGCCGGATGCTTCGTCATCGACGGTGGAACAACCGACCCAGTACGGGGACTGTTCGAGGTATGCCTTCAGTTCTTCATCGAGAACCGGGGAGCCCCACTGTGCCATGTAAACTTCGTTCTTCGCGCACAGGTCGATCAGGGAAGCGCTGGCAATCGTCGTCATAATGACGTTGCAGCCTGCCTGAATCAGAGATTCTGCCTGGCTGATGATGTCTTCAGCAGTCTTATACTGACCGTAGACGATCTCCATGCCGACGTAGGGAGCGACATAGTCGAGATAGCGCTGATAAGCGGAACCCAGACCATCGGTATAGCCCCAGCCGATAAAGCCGATCTTCACGGTTTTGCCTTCGGGCGTCTCGACGTCGGCGGGTGCATCTGTGGTGGCTGCCGGGGTATCTGCTGCGGGGTTGTCCGTGCTGGGGGTTTCGGCGGGCTTGCTGCTGCAGCCGACGAAGATGGCCATCACCATGATGGCGGCGAGCAATAGAGCGATCAGTTTTTTCATTTTTGTTCCTCCGTTCATTTTTCCAGTCATTACTTGATTACCTGCCCACGGGTTCTCTCGTAGGAAAGGGCTACGACAGCGATAAAGATGAAGCCTTTGATGCCTTCAATCGCGTTCTGCGGTGCGCCAAGGAGAATGAAGCCGTTTGACATGACCGCAATGGTCAGCGCGCCGATCACTGCGCAGCGAAGCTTGCAGGAAGCACCGCCGGACAGAGACAGGCCGCCAAGAACCAGCGCAATCAGAACGTCCATTTCAAATCCGGAACCGCTTTGCGGATAAACCGCACCGCCGCGAGCCGCAGCAAAGAAGCCAACGACACCGACTGCGCCGCCCAGCAGCACATGTGCAAGGATGCGGTACTTTCTTGTGTTGACACCGGCAAGCTCCGCTGCTTTGGGATTGCCGCCGATGGCGCGTTCATATTTACCGACTCTGGTGAAATTGAATACATAAAAGCCGATTGCCAGCACAATCAGGAGCACGATCACCTTCAGCGTCCAGTTATCAGTTGCCGCAAACTCAGGCGGGATATACATCATGGCCGTAGCCGTCACTGTCTGAAGGATGCCGCGCATGATAAAGTTCATGCACAGCGAGGTGATGAAGACCGCAATGCCGAGCCACACGCTCAAGCCGCCGGTCAGAAGACCGGAGAGCAGGCCTGTTGCAATCGATGCAACCAGTGTCAGCGGCGCAGGGCAGCCGGCACGCAGCAGCAGGACAACAACCAGCGAACAGATTCCCTGCAGTGCGCCGATTGACAGATCGATGCCTCCGTAGGCGTAGACGAAAACTGCACCGGTACCGGCCAAAATCGTAAACACCGCCTGGTTGATAATGACCTCAATGTTGGACAGCTTCAGAATCGAGCCCTTTGTCAGGATTGCAAAGAGCAATGTAACAAAAACCACGCCGAAAAGCGGTGCCACGGTGCGAACATTAAATCGCTTGCGGGGCATTTCCGGCACTTTGGCAGCTTTTGCCGCTTCCATTTGTTCTTTCATGACATCACTCCCTTAAATCATATAGTGGATGACGTCCGTCTCTTTCAGATCCGCGCTCCGCGTAAAGGTGTGCGTGAGCTGTCCGTCCTTCAAAACCATGATACGATCAGACATACCGATCAACTCCGGCAGTTCCTCCGAGATCATGATGATGGACTTCCCTTCCTTTTTCAGACGGTACATCAGCTGATACATGGCAACCTTGACGCCGATGTCGATTCCTCGCGTCGGACAGTCCAAAATGAGAATATCCGACTTGTTGCCGATCCACTTTGCAAAGACAACCTTCTGCTTGTTGCCGCCGGACAACTCGCTGACATATTGCTGCGGTCCCTGGCACTTGATGCTCATGGACTTGATCTCCTGCTGCGCGAGTTCACGCTCGGCCTTCGGGGAAACATAGGTAGCCTTTTCAAGCATCGGAATGGACGGCAGGACAATGTTGTTGCCGATCGTATCGTTCAGGATAATTGCTTCCTGATCGCGGTTCTTGGACATATAGGCGATCTTGTTCCGAATCGCCTGCTGCGGATTGGTAATGTGCGTTCCGTTTTTCAGCACGATGGAACCGGTAATGAGTTATTCAGCACCAAACACAGCCTTGCCAAGTTCGTGCATACCGCATTCGCTCAGGCCGCCGAAGCCAAGGATCTCGCCCTTGTGCAGTTCAAACGAGAAATTCTCCAAGACAGCACCTGCCGTAACGTTTGTCGCTGTCAGGACGACTTCGTCATCGTAAGAACCGTCAAAATCGGTGCGGTAATAATCATCGGAAATTTCGCGGCCAACCATGTAGGTACGCATTTTGTTGACTTCCATTTCCTCGCGTTCCATGGTGGCAACCAGAATGCCGTCACGCAGAACCGTAATGGCATTGCAGATGCTCATCAGTTCATCAAGGTCATGGGAGATGAACAGAACTGCCTTTTTCTCGCTGCTGAGTTTGCGCATGATATTATAGACAATATCACGTCCGCGCTGCGACAGTGCCGTCGTCGTCTCATCCACGATAAAAATCTCCGGATGATCGTACATGGCGCGCGCAATCTCTACGATTTTGCGATCCTCGAAGTTCAGATCGTTGATCGGAGCGGCGGGATCAATATGGTCCGCGCCGATCTCCACCAAAATCTTCTTTGCCGCTTCGTTCATCTTCTTCACGCTTAGGAACGGGCCTTTGCAGAAAAGCTTTTCCTTCCCGATGAAGATATTTGCAGCGACTGTAATGTTAGAAATGGTACCCATCTCCTGCACGACCATCGCAATGCCCTTGGCCTGCGCCTCGATCATGCTTGTGGGCTTGTAGGGCTCACCCTTGAAGAACATTTCACCAGAATCGTAGGGCTGTACACCAGCCACGATAGAGGAGATCGTGGATTTGCCGGAGCCGTTTTCACCAATCAGGCCACGGATCTCTCCACGGTTTACTTCCAGTTCGACATCGACCAACGCCTTTGTCGGACCGAAACTCTTAAACATATGCTTGCAGTGGAGCAGTACTTCCTTACTCACACAGACATCCCTCCCGGTCTTATTTCACGAACTTACAGTTCGCTGATGTCGAGTGCACCGACAGCTTCAAAAATCTGTTCGTATGCCTGTTTTTTCACAGCTTCGTCGATCGGTGCATGATCAAGCATGCTGTGCAGAACCTGACCGATCTCACGGTGCGGGAAATAATACAGTGCGTCCGCCATATCGCTGACGTCGATGTGCAGCGCTTCAAGCTGTGCGTCGATGATCTTTGCCGCACGTTCGTCGGCATGGATCGCGCAGAGCATCGTCTTCTCGTTGTAATTGTAAATGCTGCGGCACTTGACAAGGAACTTTGCCTTGCACGAAATATTGTCAGAAGCGTTGCCAGCCAGAACCTCATAATAGCCCGCTTCGCAGTCCCAGCACTTATGTTCGGGATCATAACTCTTAAGCATGTCCTTCGTAATCTGGAACGTGAGAACCTGTTCCTCACTGGGCTGAAGCAGAACCTTACGGAATGCCTTCAGTTCCTTGACAGGCTTGTCCAGCGTAGACTTGACATCGGAGATATAGATCTGAACGACTTCCTTGCCTGCACGGTCGGAAACGTTCCGAACCTTGACGGAAGCGGTCAGCGTCTCCTCGTTATCATAGTTGACAACCGTGTGGTCGAGCGTCAGGTCAGAAATCTCAAATTTAGAGTAGCTGAGGCCATGACCAAATGCGTAGCGCGGCTTGACATCCTTCGTATCGTAATAGCGATAACCGACCAGAATACCCTCGCCGTAGAACACCTCGCCCGCGCAGCCTGGGAAATTGCCGTAGGTCGGCGCATCCTTGTAGCGCTTGGGGAACGTAACCGGCAGCTTGCCGGACGGATTGACCTCTCCGAACAGGATCTGCGCCGCAACACGGCCGCCCTCCATACCTGGGTAGAATACGCAGAGGATTGCATCGGCATCTGCTTCGTAGTCACTGACATCGACCGGACCGACTACATTGAGCACGACTACGACGCGCTTGCCTGCGGCCTTGGCGTCCCGGACGGCAGTCATCAGCATTTCCTTTTCGCTGGGCGCGACATCCATCTCGAAGCGATCCCAGCCCTCCTGGCCCCATGCCGTTGCGGCAATCACAACCACATCAGTATCAGCCTTGATCTCGCCGAAGCAAACATTATCTTCGCCCGCGATCTGCTTTGCGGTACCCATGAGGCTGGTCGTCAGTTTGGTGTGAACCTTCGCGCTGCCGCCGCCGGATTCGATAAACCGCTTGCTGGCGTTGCCGAAAAAGCTGAGTTTTGCATCCTTTTTGAGCGGAAGCAGGCCGTCGTTCTTGAGAAGCGTAATGCCCTCCTCCGCGCAGCGGTAAGCGACATCTTTTGAATAGTCCGGGTCAATCTTGTCATATTTGCGGCCCTTCATGACCGGCATATCGAGCAGCATCTGCAGCATCCGGCTGACAGCGAGGTCGATCTCTTCCATTTTGAGAGAGCCGTTCGCAACAGCGTCAAGGATTGGCTGAATGTCGCGCGGGCCGGGCATATCGAGATCATTGCCCGCTGCAATGGCTTTCGCCTGATCATAGGCAGCGCCCCAGTCGGAAACGACAAGACCGTCAAAGCCCCACTCGCCGCGAAGCACATCGGTCAGCAGCCAGTGGTTCATTGCGCAGGCCGTGCCGTTAATTTTATTGTACGCGCTCATAACGCTCTTGACTTTGCCTTCCTGCACGCAGGCCTTGAAGCCCGGGAAGTAGATTTCCTCCAGTGCGCGCAGCGGGATCGTCTCGTCAACGTTCTGACGATGTGTTTCCTGGTTGTTCGCAGCAAAGTGCTTGACGTTTGCGATTGGGCCTTCCGCCTGCAGACCCTTTACAAACTCCGGCGCAAGAGAAGCTGCCAGACACGGGTCTTCGCTGTAGCCCTCGAACACGCGGCCGTTCATCGGATCGCGGTGAATGTTTACGTTCGGAGAGCCGAGCACCATATCAACTTTGTAGGCATCCATCTCACGGCCGACGGCGCTGCCGCAGTCATAAACAGTTTTGGGATCCCACGTTGCACCAAGCAGCATTCCCGGCGGGAAGCAGCCCGGTTGCTGCTCATAGGGCATGATTGCCTTCATTTCCTTGCGGATATAATCGGCTACCTTCTGCTCCTCATCCGTCAGCGGAATATCCGATTCAAGCTTATCGAGGATCGGCATAACCTTTGCGGAATTGCTGATACCAGAAAGGCTGAGATTGTTTTTGCCGCTGTCACGCTTCAGCGCGCGGCTGTACACATCGCCCCAATACTGCTGGAAGTTGATTCCGGTTCCTCCGTCAAGCACCGTGCAGGACGGAATTCCGAGCCGCTCTACCGCATATGTGGTAAACGAACTCGCGCCGGTCAGAAGGTGCGCTTTTTCCTCCAGTGTCAACTCGGCAACTACGGCCGGGATGGAACTGCGATCGGTCAATTTCGCTGCCATGTTTTCCTCCTTGTCGCTTATCCCTATCAATGTTTTCCTGAACTACGCCGCCTTTGCATGCACAGCACTCAAAACGAGGTTTTGTAATTCACTTTCATATTCACAGGATAGTCTCTTTCTGCCGAATTTGCAAGCAAAAAAAGCATCACTCGAGCAATTTCGTTTTTTATGCTTATAAATTACGGCCTAATTTTGTGCATACTTTACAGTTTCAAAAAAGTTATACTCTATTTTTCCGAAACCATCCCATTTGGAATCCTTCTCTTTCATAATTAACGTCTCGTATGTTATAAAAAAAACTTTTAAAACTATTGCGTTTCAGCAATTTATCTGTTATATTGCAAATACAGGAGTTTTTTGCGGTTTGCATTGTCTGTTATGCACAATCATCATTTTCTGCGAATCTACTACTTTAAATGGATTTTCAGCGGCGCAGGAAATAAGGTTATCAAACATCCCCGCAGATCGTCTCGACCGAAATGCACCTGAAAAACCGGTTAGGAGGTTCTTACTTAATTATGCTTACCATCCCCAACAACGCCGCAGCACTCCCTGCCGATTTGAAATACAGCAATCGGTTTTCTGTTTTGAGCCAATTCCGCAGCAACGAGCAGCTCACCGCAAACAATATTGCGGACAGTCTGAATCTCAGCCGCCAGACCGTTATGAAAAACATTCAGTTCTTTCTGAAGCATGGATTGCTTGTCTCCGTCGGAAAGGCTCCTTCAACTAATATTGGCGGCAAGCGTCCAGAGTTGTTTTCTCTTACAGATAAGCTGTTTCTGCTGTGTATTGAGTTGTGGCCAGAGGAGTTGTGTCTGGTCCTTATGGATTTCCAGTCGAACATGATTGACAAACTCTGTGTGCGTCAGCCGCTTCTGCAGCAGGCTACGGGCGCACTGGATGCTGTCGGAAAACTTGCCACAAAATTTTTGCAGCAGAATAACGTCCCGCTGTCGCTGCTCCGAGGCGTGTGTATCTCGACGCCCGGCATTGTTGACTATCGGACCAGCATGCTCAAATTCAACGCCCTTGCTCCGCAATGGGGCAACAATATTCCGATTGTGGATATTCTTCGCGCATATTTTGGACCCGATGTCATGATCGTCGTAGAGAACGTGGGCAAACTCACCGCGCGCGCACTGCTGCACGATACTGCCCTGCTCAAAGGACAAAACCTCAATGACAAGCGGCTTCTGACCGTGTTTACCTCATGGGGTCTGTCCGGCTGTCTCATCGACAGAGGAAGGATCCATAACGGCAAACATGCGCTGATTGGTGAGTTCGGCCATATGACGCTTGAAGGCAGTTATCCGTTCCGCTGCGGCTGCGGCAGCAGCGGCTGCTTTGAACAGGTCGTTGGCAACGCGCACATCCAGATGCGTATCTCGCAGGAATGCTCCATGTATCCGGACTCCATGCTGCAAACCATTCCGGCATCAGCTATTACAGTTGAAACAATTTTTGATATGTCTGAGCGCGGCGACGAACTCGCACGGAAAATCGACGCCGAACTGGCACAGCATTTTGCTGTCGCGCTGCGCAACATTTCTCTGAATTTCGATCAGGAATGTGTCGTGATCCAAGGCATTTTTTCCAATGCGGACGACTATTTCAAACAGCAGCTGAATGAGAAGCTGATGGAATTTCATTATTATTTTGACAATACGCCGTTCGAGATCCAATACGATACGCGGCCAATCTACAAACTGGATCAGATGGGTGCCTATGCTTATATGTTGGACAGCTATCTCTCAAACAGCGAATTGTATGCAGGCGCCTGACTTCCCTGACAAGCCACGCGGCAACCGCATCCGCTGGAGCCGCGCAATCAATATGAATCAATTAGCCCAATAAACAATCTATCAGGAGGAACTACACATGAAAAAACTGACCAACCGCGCTTCGATCCCCGAACTTCTGAAGGACATGTCTCTGGATGAAAAGCTGACGCTTCTGACAGGCAGATCGGCCTTCCTGGCCGGCGGCTGCCCGGAACGTGATATCCCGAATCCTCTGTTTCTTGATGGCGGAACAGGCTTCAACACCATGCAGATGGAGATCGAAGCCAGCTATCGCGTCATAGAAGAGAAGAATGGTGCCGTTGACCCTGAGAGCATCACAAGTCCCATGGCTGGCCTGACGCTTGGGATGGCCCCCGGTGCTGTCCGTGAGGACGGTGCAGAACCTACGGAGGAAGAAAAGAAAACAGCTGCACGGATCGCAGAGATTCTTGATGAGACTCGTCCCGCAGACCGCCGCCTCGGCTGCTATCCGCCGGGCATGTTCTTCGGCGCTACAATGAATCCCGACGTGATCTACCGCTGCGGAGAAGCGCTTGGCCGCGAAGCATCCGCCTGCCATGTTGACGTTCTTCTCGGTACACCGAATGTCAATCTGCACCGTGACCCGCGCTGCGGCCGCTTGTTTGAAGGCTATTCCGAGGATCCCTGCGTCGTTAAGTCGCTGGCTCCCAGCTTCGTGCGGGGCGTGCAGGACACCGGTGTCGTTGCGAATGTCAAGCATTTTGCCGCAAACAATCAGGAGACAGAACGCATGGGCGTGAATGAGCACATTGGAGAGCGTGCGCTGCGTGAGTTGTATCTGCCAGGCTTCAAAGCCTGCGTCGATGCAGGCTGCAAGACCCTGATGTCCTCTTATAACCAGATCAATGGTTATCCCAGTTCTCAGAATCCGTGGCTGCTGCGCAAGGTACTCCGTGAAGAATGGGGCTTCAAAGGCTTTGTCATGTCTGACTGGGGCGGCGTTTATAACCGCGTTGCTGCACAAAAGGCCGGCAATGATGTCTGCATGCCCGGGCCGCGCGCAATCAGCGAACTGAAAGCCGCCGTAGCATCCGGCGAACTTTCTATGGCGCAGATCGATGAAGCGTGTGAAAACTATCTGAACATCATGCTGGAAATGCCCATCCTGAAGGGCCGGAGATACACCAGCATTGATTGCGAGCATTCGCTTGCCGCTGCCTATGACGCAGCAAAAGAAGGCATCACACTGCTCAAAAACGACGGTGTCCTGCCTCTGAGCAAAGCAAGCAGCGTCGCGTTCTATGGCGCGCGCAGCAAGAAGTTCTGCGAATCCGGTGCAGGCTCTGCTGAGGTTGCTACGGAACTGAGCACAAACATGTATGACTGCACATGTGCACTGATTGGCGACAAGCATGTCAGCTTTGAACAGATCACCGATCAGACTGATTACGTCGTTGTTACCATCGGTGCAAACGGACAGGAAGGCGCAGATCGTCTGGATATGGAGATGGAGCCTGAGGATCGTCCGGTTCTTGAGCGCGCCATCGCAGAAGCGACCGCTGCACAGAAAAAGGTCATTCTCGTTTTGAATATCGCTGCACCGATTGACATCGCACAGTACGTTGATCAAGTTTCTGCGATCCTCTGCGTGTATCTGCCCGGTATGTGCGGCGGCCAGGCTGCGGCAGATATTCTCTTCGGCGATGTGAACCCGTCCGGCAAACTGCCTCTAACCTTCCCGAAGCACTATGCCGATACGCCGACCTACCTCAACTTCCCGGGAGAAGGCAGTGAGGTCACATACGGCGAAGGCATTTACGTCGGCTATCGCTACTATGACAAGAAGCATATTGAGCCGCTGTTCCCGTTTGGCTTCGGTCTGAGTTATACGAGTTTTGCGCTGTCCGGTCTGCAGGTTCCGCAGGAAGCAAACCTGGAGGATGGCAAGACCATCAACGTCAGCGTCAACGTCAAAAATACCGGCCGCGTGGCCGGCAGCGAGGTTGTTCAGATCTATATCAACGATGTGCAGGCAACACTTGACAAGCCCGTTAAGGAACTCAAGGCTCTGAAAAAGGTATTCCTGCAGCCCGGCGAGCAGAAGACTGTCACATTTGAACTGAGTAAGCAGGACTTTGCCAGCTATGATGTTAAGCAGCAGCAGTGGACCACAGAGCCCGGCGAATATCAAATCCTTGCCGGTACATCCAGCCGTGATATCGCACTGTGCAGTTCCGTTGAAGTCAAATGCGTCAATCCCTACGGCCTTACGCCGTTCACCCCGATTGCAAAACTGGTCACTGATCCGGCTGCGATTGCAATCCTGAAAAAGCATATTCCTGGCTGCGACCCGGTCGCGGATTCTAGTTTCATGATTGTGTTCCAGCCGCAGGTACCGTTCTGCGACGCATGGCGCATGACATTTGCAACAAAGCTTTCTGGCTCTGAGCAGGAAAAGAAGGCTGTTTACGACGCAATCTGCGCTGATTTCGACCGTGCAAACCGGACGGCAGGCTAAGGCTGTGGGCGCGAACATGAAAGGAACTTATTTTCTCGGTGCAGATGCACCGGTCAAATTTGAAACGCGCGACATGCAGTTTGGCCCGCTTTCCCCGACAGATGTTCTCATGCGGGTACACGCGTGCGGCGTTTGCGGCACGGACGTTCATATTTACAAAGGCGAGGCGGGCTCTGCGCCCGTCACGCCGCCGGTTGTGCTCGGACATGAGTTTTCCGGCATTGTGACCGCAGTTGGCTCTGCGGTCACAACCTGCCGCCCCGGCGACAAAATCGCGGCGGATCCCAACATGTACTGCGGTATCTGCCGCCCCTGCCGGGAAGGCAGAAAGCAGAACTGTGAGCATCTGTTTGCGCTGGGTGTCAACACGAATGGCGGCTTTGCGGAATTCTGCGTTCTGCCGCAGACACAATGCTTCGTGCTGCCGGAGGATGCCGACTTGGACGCAGCTGCGATGGTCGAACCGCTTGCCTGTGCGATACACGGCATTGATCAAGCCGGTATCCGCCCCGGCTGCAACGTTCTTGTGATCGGAGGCGGCACGATTGGACTCTTGATGGTGCAGCTGGCCAAGCTGAGTGGCGCAGCAAACGTGCTTTTGAGTGAGCCTGTCGCAGTCCGGCGAAAAATCGGAGCAGAGGTTGGCGCAGACGCGGTCGTTGATCCGATCCACGAAAGTCTTCCTGAAAAGATCCGTCAGGTTTTTGGCGCGGACGGCGCCGACACCGTTATTGAGTGCGTCGGCAATCCGCAGGCAGCACTTCAGGCAGTCGAAAGTGCCGGGCCGGGTGGGACGGTTCTTCTGTTCAGTGTACCGAAGGTCGGCTCCACCATTCCCCTCCCCTTGATGGACATCTATAAAAAAGAACTGCACATCCACGGTTCGATCATCAACCCGGATACGCATCAGCGCGCAGTTGATCTGATTGCCGCGGGAAGACTGGAACTCAAAAAACTGATAACCCATACGTTTGATCCCGAACACCTTGAAGAGGCGATTCTCTGCCAGATGGGCAGCGAATCGATCAAGGTTCTTGTAAAACCGTCTCAGGACGACTGAAAGGAATTGTATTATGAAAAGCACCATGCTCCAGCAGGTGATGGAGGCTCCGCGAAAAATCACATTCCGAACTGTTCCTGTACCGCAGCCACAGCGTGGTCAGGTACTGATTGAAGTCAAACGGGTCGGCATCTGCGGAAGCGATATTCATGTTTACCATGGCATGCACCCTTTTACCTCCTACCCCATTACGCAAGGCCATGAGTTGTCCGGTCAGATTGTCGCCCTTGGTGCAGATGTCAGTGACTTCACGGTCGGACAGCGCGTCACCATTGAGCCTCAGGTATTTTGTGGAAAATGCTACCCCTGCAGACACGGAAAGTACAACCTCTGCGACGAGTTGAAGGTTATGGGCTTTCAGACAACCGGTGCATGCAGCACATACTTTGCCGTAGATGCCGCAAAAGTCGATCTACTGCCCGATGATGTGAGTTATGACGAGGGCGCAATGATTGAGCCGCTTGCAGTTACAGTCCACGCAGCAAAGCAATTTGCAGATATTCAGGGTGCAAATGTCGCCATACTTGGTGCTGGGCCAATCGGAATCCTTCTCGCGCAGTCAGTGAAGGCACTCGGTGCGCGTCAGGTGCTGATTACCGACGTATCAGATTACCGTCTGTCCGTTGCAAAATCGGTCGGCGCAGACTTCACCGTCAACACAGCCAACAGCAACTTTGGCGATGCACTGATTGCTGCCTTTGGAGCAGATAAAGCAGATGTTATTTATGACTGTGCCGGAAATGACGTTACCATGGGGCAGGCTATTCGGTATGCACGCAAGGGCAGCACAATCATTCTTGTGGCCGTTTTTGCAAAAATGGCCTCTGTTGATTTGGCTGTTCTGAATGACCATGAATTGGACCTCAATACGACGATGATGTATCGCCATGAGGATTATGTCGATGCCATTTCGTTCGTACATAAGGGTCTAGTTCAGCTGAAGCCGCTGATGAGCCGTCACTTCCCGTTCCGTGCTTTCCATGATGCCTATGTCTATATTGATGAAAACCGCGAAAAGACTATGAAGGTGCTCATTGATGTGGACGATTTGCGCAAAGACAATCTTTCTCCTGCGTCAGGCCTAGATTTGAAGCCAGCTATCGATCATATTTGATCGGAGAAAATGCTATGAGGAGTATTTGTATGCATGCAGACAAGCAGTTCCGCAAGGAATTGATGTCTCTGGCGATTCCCTTTGCACTGCAGTGGCTTTTGAACGCGCTGGTTGGCGCGTCAGACGCCTTGATGCTCGGCCGACTGACGCAAGAATCCATTGCCGCTGTGTCGCTTGCCAATCAGGTATCCTTTGTGCTTTCCCTTTTTATTGGCGCGATTGTTGGCGCGATAGGCGTGCTGGTCGCACAGTATTATGGAAAAGGCGATTTTGACACTGTACGGAACCTGCTGAGCATGGCGCTGCGTTATGTACTGGTACTGACCGTTATTTTCTTCTTGCTGGCATTCTTTCTTCCGGAACACCTTATGACCGTATTTACGGACGAGCAGGACTTGATTGCCATTGGCGCAAGCTATCTGCGCATCGTCAGCTTTTCTTATTTATTTCAGGGCGCCTCACAGTGCTATCTGATGCTGATGAAAGTTGATGGCAGAGCCAAAGTCAGCGTTTGGATCTCCGCTGTTACCGTCGTGGTGGACATGACCGCAGATTATTTTCTAATCTACGGCGCGGGCAAACTCCCGGCGCTGGGCGCAAACGGTTCCGCCTATTCCACGATTGCAGTTGAGGTAATTGCTCTTTGCTGGTGTGTCGCAGCCTCTTATCAAAAGGGACGCATTCACCCCAATAGTCGGAGTCTTCGCTTTTTCTCGCTCCGTCTGGAAAAGGATATGCTACGCATCGCATTTCCGATGCTGGCAAGTTCCCTGAGTTGGGGACTCAGCATTGTCGCGCACTCGGTCATTATCGGCCACATGGGAACAGATGCTACTGCCGCCTATTCAGTCACGAATGTGGCAACAAGCCTGATCCAGTGTCTGAGCCAAGGCTTTGCCAACGGCGCCGGCGTCATGCTCGGCACACTTCTGGGGCAGAACCTGTTTGAGAAGGCAAAGGAATATGGCAAGCGCTTCTGGATCATCGCGCTTCTCTGCGGCTTTACAAATGCAACTCTGCTGTGCGTTATCGGCCCACTGATCTATCACTTCTATGTTCTGGAGCCAGCCGCAAAGCATTATCTGATTCAAATGCTTGCATACAATGTGCTCTACATGTTTGCGTACTCGTTCAACGCAATCTTTACATGCGGCGTTTTTCCGGCAGGCGGAGATGCAAAATACGATGCGGTCAGCGTATTGATTGCAACGTGGTGCCTGGCGCTTCCGATCTCTGCTTTGGGCTGCTTTGTGTTCCGCTGGCCGGTCATGGTCGTTTATATGGTCATGTGTGCCGATGAGATCGTCAAATTCCCGTTTTTACTGCCAAGATACAAAAAATATATTTGGCTGCGGAATTTAACGGTAGAATCTTAAAAACATTCTTAGAACTACATACAGAAAGAGGCGCTGATATTTGCATATCAGCGCCTCTTTCCTGTTATAATTCTTTTTATTTACGCTCCATGGCGCAGAATCCATTCTGCCCAAGGGTGAGGGTTTCGCCGGTATATTCGGCGATGCCACCGCCAAGGAGGATCGTTCCGCTATGCGGAAGCGTCCATGGATTTTCCGAGCGATTGCAGCAAACCGCCACGTTTTTGCCCTCGTACTGCCGCAGGAGCATCATCCGTCCGCCGCCTGCTTCCAATACAAGAACTGTACCGCGCCGCAAAGCGGGCGTGCTTTTTTTTACACGCGCCAGCGATTGATAGAATGAAACCAGATTTCCGTCTTCCCTGCCCCACGGATAATATGCGCGGTTGAACGGGTCGCGGTAGCCGGTCATGCCCGCCTCGTCACCGTAATAGATGCACGGCATACCGGGAAGCATGAACTGCAGAAACGCCGCCATTTTAAGGCGTTTTTTCCCTTCTGCAAGCTGCTCCGCTGTAAAGTGCCGCCGGGCCAGCTCCGCGCGGTCGCCGTCGCGCGGGTCGAGAATCGCGTTGATGGCGCGCGGGGTGTCGTGCGTGGACAGAATATTCATCACAGTTTGCAGCACATCGGGCGGATAATTCTCCGCGATCGTGCGGATAGACGCGCCGAGCCCTGTCCCGTCGTCCTCGCCGCGCACATAGCGGAGGATAGCCTTCTGCCATGGGTAATTCATAACAGAATCCAACTGCCGGTCGGTAAAATATCGGCGGCGGCAGTCATATGCAATTTTGTTGGACGCATCCTCCCAGACCTCACCAATAAGAAGCGCGTCCGGCTTGACCTGACGGATACGCGCACGCAGACGCGCCAGAAATGCGTCCGGCAGCTCGTCGACAACGTCCAGCCGCCAGCCGTCCGCGCCAAGCATCAGCCAGCGGACGACGACACTGTCGTCACTGTCAATGATATAGTCCATATAATCCGGGTTCATCTTATCGACACACGGCAGCGTCGTGATCCCCCACCAGCTGTCGTAAACATTCGGATACTGCTTGAACCGGAACCAGCCGCGGTACGGCGAGGCCGGGTCGTGAATTGCCTGCTGGAAATAGGCGCTGCGGCTGCCGACGTGGCTGAATACGCCGTCGAGAATGACCTTCATCCCCAGCGCATGCGCCGCGTTGCAGAGCGCGCGGAAATCCTCCTCTGTACCGAGCATGGGGTCAATGCGCTTGTAATCGCAGGTATCGTACCGGTGCGTCGACCATGCATAGAAAATCGGATTGAGGTATAGGAGTTCGACACCGAGTTCATGCAGATACGGCAGCTTTTCGCGGATACCGTTCAGATTTCCGCCGTAAAAGTCATTATTGAGAACCTCGCCGTTGGCATCCGGCAGATAGACCGGCACATCGTCCTTGTTCTCATGCACCCAGTATGGCTCGATCTTCCCGGCCAGATCACAGGCTCCGGCCTGATAAAAACGATCTGGGAAGATCTGATACATGACCGCGCCCGCACAGTCATCCGGGACGGGAAATTTGTCCTCCAGGACACTGAGCTGCCAGAGGCCGCCGTCTTCCATGTTCGTGTCGCTTTCGCCCTGCTTGAACAGGCGGAACGCGCCGTCCTGCGTGGTGATATGGAAGTAATAGAAATACAGTCCGGCATTGGAAATCGTCAGTTCCCCGCCCCAGGTATCGTAGAGCGTATCGTCCAACTGCTTTGCAAACGGGACACGGCGCAGTTCCGCACCGTTTTCCGCCTGCAAAACGAGGCAGACCGCCGTTGTACGGCAGGAGCACGGGATCATGATGTGCAGCGTGCAGACCTCCTGCTTTTTGAGCGTTCCGAAGGGCGTTTTGAACTGCGAAAGCTTGCTGTCGAATAGAATTCTCATGTGGCGTACCGTCCATTTCATCAGGGAAGGGGCCGACG
>ERZ773136.416-NODE-416-length-48717-cov-3.967285_pt1 | contig 48717 bp, 56 predicted proteins | sample MGYA00580855_ERZ773136 | MGnify/ENA primary metagenome ERZ773136 (study PRJEB29015, sample SAMEA2737860) | human gut metagenome | biome: human gut; feature: human-associated habitat; material: faeces | place: China | collected 2012 ... | reverse complement strand
AGTGTGGCATTTGTGCCATCTGTTGGAGGGCTTATAATTGCTGGAGAAGTGATTAAGGATATCGCAGGGGTTAAAGCTAAGCCAAGAACTGTATAATATTTATTTACAATTAAAGATTATTATATTATTAAATTCAAAGAACCTGAATGATAATTATACCAAGTGTCAATTGATATGATTATCATTCAGGTTCTTTTTGATGAGATACTGAAAATTATTATTGATAAATCTATGTAAAATAACAGATAGAAGCAATAGGCATACATGCTGAATTAATAAATTAACCATGATGTGCAAAAGGAGAACGATGGCAGATAATATAATAGAATTAAGACATATTAGTAAAGTATATAGTGATAATGGATTTAAGGCTGTTGATGATTTTAATCTTGAGGTAAAAAGAGGAGAGTTCGTAACTTTTCTTGGACCATCCGGATGTGGTAAGACTACTACATTAAGAATGATAGCAGGATTTGAGATGCCAACAAGTGGAGAGATACTTCTTAATGGAGAAGATATATCACAGCTTCCAGCTAACAAAAGACCAATTAATACGGTGTTCCAGCGATATGCTTTATTTCCACATATGAATATATATGACAATATAGCATTTGGACTTAAACTCAAAAAGCTGCCAAAAGAGGAGATTAGAAAGAAAGTAAAGAGAGTTCTTGATATGGTTGATCTTGAGGGGTTTGAGAATAGAAAGATATCTACCTTATCAGGTGGACAGCAGCAAAGAATTGCAATTGCAAGAGCCTTGGTTAATGAGCCGGAAATTCTTATGCTTGATGAGCCGTTAGGTGCACTTGATTTGAAAATGCGTCAGGAAATGCAGATTGAATTGAAGCATATGCACGATGAACTTGGAATTACATTTATATATGTAACACACGATCAGGAAGAAGCACTTACAATGTCTGATAAGATTGTTGTTCTTTCAGAAGGCAGGATACAGCAGATTGGTACGCCTGAGGATATATATAATGAGCCGCAGAATGCATTTGTAGCTGACTTTATCGGTGAAAGTAACATTTTCAAAGGTATTATGACAGGACATATGAAAGTAAGATTTTGCGGCGGTGAATTCATAGGAATGGACGATGTTGCAGAGGGTACGCTTGTTGATGTTGTTGTAAGACCGGAAGATGTAATCATAACTAAGCCGGAGGATGGAATTGTTGAGGGTGAAGTTGTGTCGGTTATATTCAAGGGTATGCACTATGAGGTTACTGTTGAATCGGGCAAGTACGAGATGGTTATAAGAACGACCAAATGTTATTCTGTCGGTGAAAGAATTGGTATGAAGCTTGAGCCGGACGGAATTCATATTATGCTTGCTGAGGATCATACAACAAGCTTTGTTACTAATATTAATAGTGATTATACACTTGATTTTAATGGCAAGGTTATTAATTGCGATTTAACAAAAGTTATTCCCAAATCAAGTATGAAGGACAATGTTTTAGTTGATGAGAATAACGAGGCTGTTGATACAGCTAAGTTAAAGGTTATGGTTTCAATCCAGCCATATGATATAAGAATGAGCGATAATGTGGATGAAGGTCTTGTATCCGGACATATTATCAACCTTATCTATAAGGGTGACCATTACAGTTACGTTGTAAGAACAGAATATGGACACGACCTTATTGTAGATGATGAGTATCTGTGGAATATGGACGATGCTGTAGGACTTGTTATGCCAGAAGACAAGATGAAGTTCCAGTTAAAAAAGTAAGTAAAGGGAAAGGAATTAATAAAGATGAATAATGTATTATCGCGTAAGCAGCTTGGAATTCCTTATGGAATATTCCTTTTATTATTTGTTGCAGCCCCTTTGCTTGTATTGATATATTATGCATTTACCAATGGACAGGGACAGTTTACAGTAAGTAATCTCTGTAATTTCTTTACAGATCCTAACACACTTGGAACATTGTGTTATAGTTTTGCACTGGCATTTGTTGTAACTATGGTGTGTCTTTTAATAGCGTATCCGGTTGCATACATACTTGCACAGAGCGAGATTAAAAGAAAAGCAGTTATTCTTATGCTTTTTGTGCTTCCAATGTGGATTAACTTTACACTTAGAATTACAGCACTTAAGGAAGTTCTTTCATTAATAGAAGGTAATCTTGCATTTTATCCATTTATTAATACAGTTATTGGAATGACTTATGATTTTCTTCCATTTATGATACTCCCATTGTATACAACATTATCGAAAATGGATAACAGCATTATAGAAGCGGCAAATGATCTGGGAGCTAATAATTTCCAGACATTTATAAGGATTATATTGCCATTATCTGTACCGGGAATTATAAGTGGAATATCAATGGTGTTCCTGCCAGCGATGACTAATTATGTAGTGCTTGATATGCTTTATAACAGCACATATATTATGGGTAGTCTTATAGGAAGCTATTTTAGTGCATACGACTGGAACAATGGTTCAATGATAGCACTTATACTTCTTATAATTATATGTATAATCAGTCTTATATCAGCAGACAGCGATAATGAAGGTTCAGGACGCAGGCTGTAGATATATGTGATGGGAAAGAGGACAGGTATGTTTAAAAAATGTGTTAAATATGCAATTATCGGTCTTGTACTTATATTTATGTATGTTCCGATTCTTATATTAGCAGTATATAGTTTTACAGATTCACCTAATATTGGAGCTATTCATTCATTTTCGTTCCATAATTATGTGACATTATTTACAACACCAGAGCTTATAGATATGATTATAGGTTCAATTGCACTTGCAATTGGAAGTGCGGTGCTTGCTACAATACTTGGAACAACAGGTGCAATTGGAGCATTTTATTCTAAGAAAAATGTTAATGGTACAATGTCAGTTCTTAACCAGATACCAGTTGTTAATGCCGATGTCGTGACAGGTTTTTCATTATGTATTCTTCTGGTTGTTGTATTCGGGGTAAGCAAGAATACTTATATTCCACTTATAATAGGACATACAGTGCTTAGTGCACCATTTGTATATCTTGCGGTTGTTCCCAAGTTAAAGCAGATGGACCCAAGTCTTTATGAGGCTGCACTTGACCTTGGAGCAACACCTGGATATACGTTAATTCATATTATTATACCTCAGATTGCATCAGGTATTGTTTCAGGATTCGTTATGGCAGTTACTTTATCACTTGATGATTATTTTGTGGCAACTTATACGAAACCGGCAACATTTGATACAATAAGTACATATGTTGTTAATGCAACAAAGGGTTCGCAGACTAATATTAGGACTGCATTATGGGCATTATCGACAATTATATTCCTGATTGTAGTTATAGTTGAAGTTGTTATGAATTTTGCACCTATAAAGAATGAAGCCCAGAAGGAGAAACATTAATGAATAAAAATGTGATTATAGATATTACATCTTATATCAGACATTTGACTAAAATGGTTATAAAAGTTTCGCTTGCTATGATTTTGGCTGTTGAAATGCTGTCTGGAAGTATAACAGGAGTGTGGAAAGGATTTAATTCTACTAAAGCAGAGGCGGCAGATAACGATACAATTACACTTAGAATATGTAACTGGGAAGAGTATATAGATGAAGGCGGCTGGAACGCTGATGAAACAATAGACCTTGAGAGCACAGATATCAGGGGCGATAATTCTATGGTTGATGATTTTGTTCAATGGTATTATAAGACATATGGCAAGAAGGTTAATGTCGAATATAGCTGTCTTGGAACTAATGAAGAACTTTACAATATGCTTACATTAGGTGATGAGTACGATTTAATATGTCCTTCAGAATATATGTTTATGAAGCTTATGACTGAGGGCTGGCTTGAACCATTTTCTGATGAATTCTACGACACAGGAATCAAAGAGAATTATTATGCAAAAGGTGTTTCACCATTTATAAAGCAGACTTTTGATAATAATACAATCAATGGTGAACCTTGGAGTAAATATGCTGCTGGATATATGTGGGGTGTTACAGGTATTATATATAATCCAGAAGATGTTACAAAGGAAGAGGCATCGACATGGAAGATTATTAATAATGATAAGTTCAGACGTATGATTACTGTTAAGGATAATGTAAGAGATACTATGTTTGCGGCAATTGGTGCAATCAAGTCTGATAAGTTAAGGTCACAGGATTTTATCAATCAGGCAGATTATACTGATAAGCTGGCAGAGGAGATGAATGACACATCAAAGGATACAGTTGATGAAGTATTAGAATATCTTCAGCAGGTTAAAGATAATGTATATTCATTTGAAACTGACAGTGGTAAGATTGATGCTATTACAGGTAAGATCAGTGCTGGCTATCAGTGGTCAGGTGATGCTGTATACATAATGCAGCAGGCAGAAGCTAATGATGTCGAGCTTAATTTTGCTATTCCAGAAGAATGTACTAATATGTATTTTGATGGCTGGGCGATGTTAAAATCAGGAATTAATGGCAATTCAGAAAAGAAGAAGGCAGCAGAAGCATTTGTTAATTTCGTATCTATGCCAGAAAATGCAGTAAGAAATATGTACTATATTGGCTATACATCAGTTATATCAGGTGGTCAGAGTCCTGTTATATATGATTATTTAAAATGGAATTATGGTCTTAAGTCACTTATGGAAGAGGATGATACAATAAGTGAGGCTGATGCAATAGATTATTCTTTAGGATATTTCTTCTCAGGAGTATCTAATGATTCAAGATATATATTAAGAACATCTAAGGCGCAGACAGAAGGAATGTTATCAGCACAGTATCCAACGGAAGAAGTAATGCATAGAAGTGCTATTATGCAGTATTTTGATAATGACGAAACAGCGAGAATTAATCAGATGTGGATAAATGTAAGATGCTTTAATATTCATAATGTACCAGTCTGGGTATGGATTGCCGCAGCCGTTGCTATCGTAGCTGTTATAGCACTAAGAATTGCGGATGTCATAAGACATAAGAAAATATAGATGTATAGGATATTCTTACATATAATATTATTATAAAAATTATTATAAAAACAGAGAATAATCGTTTATACATTGTCAGTTATTTATTTTTTTGATATAATAATTATAACTTTATTATGGTAGAGTATAAAAGTTAAATTATTACTGATATGCCTGGATTATGTACTGAAAACATATATAGCAGTCATGATGCATTAAACATAACAGCCAACGGATAATACAGCATACGAAACGGAGAAAAGCCTATGAAGAAAAATAAGTGGTATACAATAAGCGTGTTTATAATAATGTGTGTATTGCTGAATCTGGCAGGAAAGTGCGTTGCTGGGTATTTCAGGCTTCCATTATGGCTTGATTCACTAGGGACAGTAGCAGCCACTTATGTATGCGGACCGGTATGCGGTGTTATCGTTGGTGTTACTCTCAATATTCTTTATTCTATAATATATTCGTGGACATATGCCGGTTATGCCATAGTAAGTGTTTCTATAGCAGTAGTTGCTGGCATCTGTATAAGTAAGGATTATATGAAAACACTGCTTGGTGCACTGACATCAAGCTTCTATATTGCACTTGTTTCGTGTTTTATTTCCGTGATTTTTAATTATATGTTTTTTAATGGTTATACCAATAATATATGGGGTGATGGAGTTATTGAATCACTTTTGGGAATAGGCTTTAATGATTTATTAAGTCACATTGCAGGACAATTTTATATTGATTTTCCTGATAAGGTTATAACTGTGCTAGCACTCTATATATATGTAAAGTACGACAAGGGAAAGAACAGATTTGATAAAAGGATGATGACAGCCTGTATATATATCGGGATAGCTGCTATGGCAGCAGTACAGCTTGTGGAAACAGGCACATCTAAGTGCGTGTATGCAGCTTCTGATAACAGTAGGAATAATCAGAATAATATAGAAGAAACACCAGATTATAATACTTATCTTCAGACCGTTTATGGAAGAGAAAACGGAATACCAGGCGGCTGTGCCAATGATATAGCACAGACTAATGATGGAATACTATGGATAGGAACTTATGGTGGTTTATACAGGTATAATGGTACAGAGTTTAAATGGGTGGATGAATATTCCTCTGTTAAGACTGTAAATTGTCTGTATAAAGATGAAGAGGGCAGATTATGGATAGGAACCAATGATAGTGGTGTATCGATAATGATTGATGAAACAATCATAAATGTTGTATCAGAAAAGGAAGGATTATTAGCTGATTCCGTAAAGTGTATAACACAGGGCTCTGATGGTGATTACTATATTGGTACAACAGGTGCTATGTCAGTAGTTTCTCTGGCTGGTGGATTAACAGTTAAAAGCTATATAGATGATATAAAATATGCTGTAAGTGCAGACTCTGATAAGAACGGTAACATAGCAGCTGTTAGTGATAATGGACAGCTTAGTATTGTAAAAAATGCAGCAGTTATTTCAGAATATAGTGCATCAGATGGTGGAAGATATACAACGTGTTCATTTGATGATGCGGGTATGTTATATGTGGGAACATCAAAAGGAAATATAGATAAATATGATTTTAATAATAATGCTTATGTACTTAAAGAAAGCGTAAGCTGTAATGAACTTAATAATATTAAAGAAATATATTTTGTAGATAACACATTAACTGAAAATGCCACGCTTTTTGTATGTGCAGACAATGGTACAGGATATTATGACAGCCAGAATCGGTTTATAAATATTGATACAGGAAGCTTTAATAATTCAATAGATCATATGACAGCAGATTACCAGGGAAATCTTTGGTTTACATCATCAAGACTTGGGTTGTTAAGATTAAGCAGATCAGCGTTTACACAGCTTAATTATGAACATAATGATGAAAACCTTGTTGTAAATACAGTGACAATGTGGAATGGAAATTATTACATAGGTACAGACAGTGGAATTGCCGTTTCATATGCAGCTGCAGGCAGTAGTTCGGCTAATAGTGATCATATTCAGAAGCTGGACAGCGATTCAATGGAGCTTGTGAATAAACTTGTAAAAGAGCTTGATAACGTAAGAATAAGGTGCATAACAACAGACAGTAAAAATAATATGTGGATATGTACAACCGGCAAAGGAATATATGAGGTTACACATAGTGGTGAAATTATAAGATATGATGAGAATAATGGACTAAGTGGAAACAGATACAGGACTATAACAGAGTTAAGTGATAATACAATGCTTGCAGCAGGTGATACAGGACTTAGTTATATTGTAGATGAAGGTGTCATCAGCAATATAGGTTATTCCATGAAAAACAGTAAGGTTTTATGCACCCTTGAAACAGATATACCAGATTACGGAAGAGTTATACTTGCAGGAACAAATGGCAATGGAATAGAGGTTATTAGTGATGGAAGAGTAATAGATAATTATGATAAGGATGATGGTCTTAGTTCAGCGGTTATATTAAGAATGGTAAAGGATGATTCTGGTGAAGGCGTATTCATAGTAACAGGTAACAGTCTGTGTTATATGGATAAGTCAGGCGTTATAAGAATATTGGATAAATTTCCTTACTATAATAATTACAATGTAGTTAATGGAAACAATGATAATCTTTTTGTGCTGGGCTCAGCCGGAATATATGTTGTTGATAAGAATGCATTACTTTCTGGGAAAGAGCTTGATTATAAGCTGCTAAATGGAGATTGTGGACTTGAAAAAGCACTTACGCCAAATGCATGGGATTATATCGATGTTAATAATAATCTGTATATGTCAACCGATGATGGTGTAGTGATAGTCAATCTCAATGATTATAGTGCCAGGATAAGGTCATATCGTATACAGATGAAGTCAGTAAAAGTAGATGGAGAAGCTCTCAGGGTAAAAAGAGGAGAAGAGCTTTGTATTGACAGTAAAGCACAGATGATAGAGATGTTCCCTGAGATTATAAACTATTCTGTTAACACTCCTTATGTAAGCATATATCTGGAAGGGTATGATACTGAACCAAGGATAATATTGCAAAGTGATCTGACTAACATAATATACACGAACATACCTGTAGGCACATATACATTTCATTTATCAGTTCTTGATGAAAATGGCAAGGTACCAATATCTGAAAACACATATACAATTATTAAGGAAGCAAAGATATATAACTATTGGTGGTTTAAGGTGTATATGGTCGGAATATTTGCACTTACAGTTGCATATCTTACGTGGATAATATTCCATACACAGATTAAAAGAACCCTTGATTTTCAGAAGAAAGAGCTCGAATTCGTAAAGAAACAGCTTGAGATGGGAAACGAAACAGTACTTACTATCGCAAGGACTGTTGATGCAAAGGATGTTAATACAAGCCAGCATTCACTAAGAGTATCTGAGTATTCAGTTATGATAGCAAAGGAGCTAGGATACAGTGATGAAGAATGTGAAAACCTTAGAAAAGCGGCACTACTTCACGATATAGGAAAGATAGGTATTCCAGACAGAATACTTAACAAACCGGAAAGACTTACAGATGAAGAGTATGCGATTATGAAATCACATGTTGAAAAAGGAGCGGAAATACTTAAAAGCTTTACTCTTGTTAACCATGTTGAGGAAGGAGCACTTTATCATCATGAAAGATATGATGGAAAAGGATATATGCATGGTCTTAAGGGGGAAGAGATACCGCTTAATGCAAGAATTATCGGAATAGCAGATACATTTGATGCCATGACAGCTAACAGAGTATATAGAAAGAAGCTTGATAAGGACTATGTTTTAGGGGAAATACGAAGAGGCAGCGGCACACAGTTTGACCCAAAGCTTGTGGATATTATGCTTAGACTTATTGATAGTGGCAGGATAGACATTGATAATCTGTATAAGGGTGGTGAAGCAGATGAAGATAAGTAATATTAAGAAAATATCCGGCAGGATGTTGTCTTATATAGTAAGCAGGGAGAGTATCATAACTTTTATAACATGTGTTGCAGTAAGTATCATCATAGGTGCCTGTATGGTTTATTCAAGAAAAGATGAAGATAAAAGCATCAAAGTAGGGATAATATATGTAGGTGATGCAAGTACAGCATATACAGATAATTTCATAGAGGCACTTGCTGATATAAAGGAAGAGTATGGCGATAAGGTTGAAGTTATGCATATGTATAATGTTGCCGGGGGAACAGAAAGAGAATATCTTGAAAGACTTGTAAATGCAGGCTGCAATCTGATATTTTCTACAAGCTATAACTATGGTGAAACAACTAAGGAGCTGGCTGGCAGGTATACTGATGTGCAGTTTTGTATGGCAACCTGCGCTAATGCTAACGAGGAGCCATACTATTCTAATTATCATACATTTATGGGAGCTATATATGAAGGAAGATATGCAGCAGGAGTCGCAGCAGGTATAAAGCTTAAGGAGCTTATATCAGAAGGAATAATAACAGAAAATGAAGCTAAGATAGGATATGTTGCAGCGTATCCTAATGCGGAGGTTATATCAGGATATACAGCTTTTTTGCTTGGAGCAAGATCAGTTGTGGGTAATACTACCATGACAGTAAAGTATACATACAAGTGGAATGATTATCGTACTGAAAAGAAGTATGCAAGAGAACTCATAAATGAGAAGTGTATTATTATATCACAGCATTCAGATACAGCAGGACCAGCGACTGCCTGTGAGGAAACAGACTCAGATGTACCAGTTTTTAATGTAAGCTATAACCAGAGTATGTTTGATGTAGCACCAACGACATATCTTACGGGCTGTAAGATAAACTGGAAGCCATATATGAAGGCAGCAGTTGATGCGGTTCTTAATGGAAAGGTGATTGAGAAGAATATCAGAGGTAACATACATGGTAATGATGTGGGAGCCGGCTTCGATGAAGACTGGGTTTCAATGCTTGAGTTTAATGATATTGTTGTTGCAGATGGAACTAAGGAAATGGTAGCAGATGTTATCGGGCAGTTTAAGAAGGGAAAACTTACTGTGTTTAAAGGTGACTACGTAGGTGTAAATACTGATAATCCCAATGATATCATAGACATTAGAGAGGGCTTTGTGGAAAATAAAGACAGCTCGGCACCATCGTTTAACTATATATTAAAGGACATTATTACGATAGAATAAAAAGTCATTATTGCGGACATTATTACGCATCATTACGATAGAATAAAAATACTTGACTGGATAGCTTTCTATATGATAGAATATGCAGGCTTTAAATGGTTATATTGGAAACGAAACATCCTCCTGGATGATAACGAACAACACATTGAGTTAAGTTATCATTAAGGAGGATTTTTTTATGCCAAAAAACAAATTTCAAGACGTAGTATTCACAATTATTATGGCAGCTATTATGGTATACGGGATGGTTGTTTATAATATAGCTCTTAACACAGGAACAGTTGATGGAACAACTTTTATTGCAGCATTACACGAGTTACCAATAATGGTGCCAGTTGCTTTCGTTCTTGAGTTCTTTATAGTTGGAAGGCTGGCAAGGCTGCTGGCATTTACTGTTATGAAGCCAACGGACAGACCACAGTTTATCACATATGCAATATCTATATGTATATGCTGTATCATGTGTCCTGTTATGAGTTTTGTTGCAACAATACTTTTTAAGGAACCATCTTTTGGTACGTGGGTTAAGACATGGGCTATGAATTTCCCTATGGCAATACTTTATCAGATGTTTTACTGTGGACCATTTGTACGTCTTATCTTCAGAGCAATATTTGAAAGAAAAGACAGCAGGCAGAAAGAAGCCAAAGAAGCATAATTTCTGCTACGTCAGTACAGCATTTATTGTGATATTTAGTGATGTGATATTATCCAAGATATGAGAAAAGCATAACTACTATGCCTAGTATAACAAGTATAACTCCTGTTGCACGGTTAAGTGTTTCAGGAGTAGCTTTGTTTGCGAAGATAGCTGCTATTCTTGCCCATATAAGTGTAAATACGATACATAATATCCACACAGTTATATCAGGTATTCCACCAATCGCGAAGTGTGACACAGCACCAGTAAGGGCAGTAAATGTCATAATAAATACACTAGTTCCGACAGCAGTTTTAAGTTCATATCCAAGTACGGAGGTAAGGATAAGCAGCATCATCATACCGCCGCCAGCACCGATGAAGCCGCATATAAATCCAATTAATATGCCGCACACAACTGACTGAATGGCACGTTTCTTAGCAGATACACCCTCCATGGCTTCCTTTGTAGTCATAACAGGTCTTATGATGAATTTGATTCCAAGAAGGAATGTCATAAATACAGAGAAGTTTCCCATTGTAGCTGATGGAACAAGGCTTGATACATAACTTCCTACAACAGTGAATATAAGAACACTGACCATCATAATAAGTCCATTTTTAATGTCTAGATTCTTGTTTTTTCCGTATGTATACGCTGATATGGCACTGGCAAGCACATCAGAAGAAAGTGCGATGCCGACAGCCATATAAGGATCCATTCCTAAAAATGTAATGAGCATAGGGCTGATTACCGCAGCGGCACTCATGCCGGCAAATCCAGTACCAAGACCGGCACCCATACCTGCAAAAAAAGTTACAATAATAGTTAAAAATAATGATGACATAAGGTATTTACCTCCTTTTAAGTATCTTATCAAGATTATCTTCTATCTGTTTCATACCCGTAAAAAAAGCCTCTTTAGTGGTAGTGTCCATATTATCAAAAAGATGTTCAAGAAAATCTTTCTGTAAAGCCTGACCTTCTTTAATTATTTCCTCTGTCGCAGATGTGCATATAAGCTGTGTTTTTCTTCGGTCACCTTTGATTTCTTTTCGTATGATATAACCATCGCACACAAGTCTGTCAACATTGACAGAAACAAGATTGGCTTTGATTTTTCTTATCTCCACAATATCTCTTGCAGTGGTATATTCCGGATTATTTGCAAGAAACATAAGAATATCGAAAGCTGTCTGTGGAATATTAAACTTATGTAAAAGCGGTTTGCATACGGAATTATATGCAAGATTGATTTTTTGTGCGAATTCAATACCTGAGTTCATAAGAGAATCAGCCTCCTTGTAGTAAAATATAAATTACAAAAATGAATAGTTCAAATTTGAAGCATTATAACACGTTTATATTGATAAGTAAAGAGCGTAAATGCAGTTTTAGCTTTGCTTTATTTATTAGCTTTTTAATGTTTTTTATCTTCAATATAGTGTATTTCATAATGACGGGTGCTATACTTACTTACAACAAAAATATGCGCACACCTGACACAGACTCGATATGCGTAAAAACACGCAGAAATGGAGACTAGTGTGAAAAATAAGATTTTTCACACGCAAGAATGGAGGATTATTATGAAAATATTTTTTTATGCCCTTAGGGAATATGATGAGAAGAAATATGTTGAGAAATTCGCAGAGCAGTATTCATTTGAGTATGGTTTTACATCAGATTATCCTTCAATGGATAATGTAGAACTGGCTGAAGGCTATGATGCAATATCAATAATAACCAATCCCATGTACCCAGAAATACTTGATGCATTTCACAAGAAGGGAGTTAAGTACATATCAACAAGAAGTATAGGTTATGAGCATATTGATATTAAGTATGCACATTCAATAGGTATGAGAGCAGCCCACGTAGTGTATTCACCAAATAGTGTTGCGAATTATGCGATTATGCTTATGCTTATGGCCTGCCGCAATATGCCTTGGATAATGAAAAAAGCGGATTGTCAGGACTACTCATTAAAAGGAAAAGTCGGAAAAGAATTATCAACATCAACAGTTGGAATAATAGGAACGGGGAATATAGGTAAGACGGTGGTTAAGCATTTATCTGGCTTTGGATGCCGTATATTAGCATATTCATGTTATGAGGATGAAGAAGTGAAAAAGTATGCAGAGTATGTAAGCTTTGATGAACTTCTTACGAATTCAGATATTATAACATTACACGTTCCTGGAAATGCTGAAAATACACATCTTATTGATGAGGCAGCATTTAAGAAAATGAAGGATGGAGTAATAATAGTCAATACAGCCAGAGGCCTTATAGTGGATACACAGGCACTTATAGCTGCATTAAAGAGTGGAAAGGTAGGATTTGCCGCACTTGATACTTTTGAGGGAGAGGCAGGCTTATACTATCTTAATAAGGAAACTGAAAAGCTTGATAATGACAATATGGCAGTTTTAAAGAGCTTTCCTAATGTAATACTCTCACCTCATATGGCATTCTATACAGAGCAGGCGGTGTCCGATATGGTTGAGAATTCAATAAAGGGAATACTAGGTTTGGAAAATGGTGACAATAGTCTGGAGGTTATGTAGTTTTAACAGCCGGAAGTGATAAGGGTAAAAATGAATTCCTGAAATTTTGTTTTTGGTATAGTAAGCCCTCCTTATAAAAATAATAAAAAGTTTCATATAAACACAAAAATGTCGCCTATCCGTCTGACAATGGATAAGCGACATTTTATGTCATATTTATTTTATCAAGTATTGGGAATTTGACTTGCTATTTTGTGTTGGTGTATGTAGTAAAATAGTGTATAATTAATAACAAGATATGAATGTGAGATGTAATTATGTTATTAGGAGGAAAATGATATGAAGTGGGGAATTCTGGCTACCGGTAATATTGCAAAAAAATTTGCATCAACTATAAATCAGATGAGTAATGAAAATGAGCAGCTTGCAGCAGTAGGCTCCCGGCACATAGATAGTGCAAAAGCTTTTGCCAGGGAGCATGACATTCCACGATATTATGATTCTTATGAAGCATTAGTAAATGATCCAGATGTTGAGGCTGTTTATGTAGCAACACCGAATAGTTTGCATTATGAGAATTGCAGACTTTGTCTTGAGCATGGTAAGCATGTACTTTGTGAAAAACCATTTACAATAAATGAGAAACAGGCACAGGAGCTGTACAGGCTGGCAAAGGATAAGCATCTTTTTATTATGGAGGGATTATGGATATGGTTTCTGCCATTGTATAATCGTCTGCGTAATATCCTGCTTCAGGGAACAATAGGAGAAATTAAACATATTTCCTGTCAGTATGGATTTGTTGCAACGGGTGCCAGAAAAGAGCGTAAATTTAACTCTGCACTTGGTGGAGGTGCTCTGTTGGATATAGGAATTTACAATCTGGGATTTTTGCGTATTGTTACAGGGTGTGATCCGCAGAATGTAGAAACTGCAAAAGTACATATTAATGAGAATGGAACAGATGATTACAGTTGTCTCAAACTGACATATAATGATGGATGTATTGCAGAATCAGTCCAGACAATAGGAGAGGAATTAAAACGTAATGCCAGAATTGAGGGAACAAAGGGAAGTATATTTTTGCCGGATTTCCAACACGCAAAGACCTTGATACTTGAGGTGGATGGTAAAGGACCTGAAACAATCGAGTACCCAGTTGATATAAATGGATTTGAATATGAGATTCGTGAAGCAGGCAGATGCATAGCATCAGGAAATAGTGCCAGTGCTATTTATACACCAGAAGATAGTATTGCACTTACAAGGCTGATGTATGATATCCGTATGAGCTGGAATATGATATTTGATGGTGAGATACAGGTATAAACCGACAAATAGCTTATTTCAGATAAATTGACAATGAGTAATAATAAAGAAGAATATGGGGGATAGAAGCGTGAAAAGGATAATTGAAAAACGATTAATTAGGTATCTGTTATCTGCGGTAATATTTGGAATAATCTATTCAATATTGTCATTAATAGATAAAGGAAATGTGAAAATAGGTTCAGTATTAGGTGTTATGGCACTTTATTTGGGGGCTATGTGTATTTTATGTGTCATTGCGCCAATAATTAAAAAGATTACAGGATATGACAAAAATATTAATAAATGAGTAAATGATGTGAGTATGTTATACTCTAGTTTGTAAAAATAGAAACATTGGAGTTGTGTGCCCAGACAAAGAGCGAGTAGTCTAACAGGAGGAATACCTGTCTGGTAAGGTTTAACCAACCGCCAGTACCATAAGCAGATGCCGTTATTCAGACAAGTGAAAATGAAATGAAAATGTTTTGTGATAGATATATAAAGAATCTTCGTTTGAAAATTAATGAGAATGGAAAGTGTTGCAAGTCTCTTTCGCTTGCTTCAACAGGTTTTTCATTATATTTAACTGAAAGCCAATAAATATCAAGTTTTGATAGCCATGGCATGCATGTGTGTATCTGACTTAAGTTAAAACCATGTTTAAACATGTTGTAACATGTTTCCATCGACATATAGGTTCGTACTAATTTAGTGTAATTACTTCCAGAATCAGATAAATCTTCCATGATTTTTTTTATATTGCTACTTTCATTATTTATATTAAATATCCCCCAGTTTAACATAAAATATTATTTGCCTATTTATTATATCTTTTTAATACTTCCTGTCTTAGCTGTTCAGAACTTTTTTCACATTCAAGGCATCTGATGTATTTTTCGTTATTATCATATGATTCTCCTTTACAGCCTTAATATAAAATATTTAGTTTAAATTTACAATCAAATTAGAAAAAAATCGAAGAAATTTTTGTGTCGCAATTATTATTAAGTTAAAGAATAAATGTATTGTTAGGGATATTACCGCAATACTCAGACAAAGGAATATTTATATTGTGAAGATTACATACAGATAGAAAAGTGTGGTGGGTCAATTTTACTTGACAATCAACATCTATATATTTTTCTGTTATTTTTTTTATATCTTCGTAAGAGTTCTTTATAAATTCAAAATTATGCTTTATAAAATCAACAGATGAATCTCTTAAGAATTCTTTTTCTGCATACTCCTCAACAAGTTTATGTAAAATATTCAATTTATGTCTAAATATTCCGTCACATGCATTTTGTATAAATATATCAACATTCTCTCGTGGAATATATTTTATACTATATATCTTTTTGCCACATTGTATTTCTAGGCGATGGAAAAAACAAAAAAATGTTGATGAAGATATGGAGTCGATTTTGTCGATATCGATCGACACCGAATATTTATTCGAATAAAATATATCGACATGACCATTATTGATAGCGATTTCTTTCCAATGAAAAAGAATTTTATCTAATATGCTTTTATTAACTATCTTCATCAGCTTCCCCTTGTATATTCCACTTCTTTTACCAATAAAAAGCGGCAGTGCCAATAATTAGAATAAAGTAGCAGATTATTTTTATTTCAAGAAAAATAATCAAAAAATTTCAAATATATATTACCAAAAAGAAACACATGTGGCCTCGGAGGATTCATCTTCCGGGGCTTCTTTTTTTCCGTAGGGAGGTCTCATGCTGGAATACTGTTCTGCTGAAATATCGGAACTGGCCAAGGCTCTTATCGCGGTACAGCGCGAATTGTTGCCTGCGGCCAGAGATGGCACCAATCCTTTCACCCGAAGCAATTACGCCACGCTCAACTCAGTCATGGAGGCTTGCCGTGATGTCCTTCTCGCACATGGTATCTGGATGACCCAGCTTCCTGTTCCTGCACCTGTGGAGCTTGGTCCAGGACATATCGGTTTGCTGACAAAACTCACACATGCGGAATCCGGTCAGTGGCAAAGCTCATTGGCAGTCGTTCCTCTGCCAAAAGCTGATCCGCAGGGGATGGGCAGTGCCATCACCTATGCCAGACGGTATGCTCTGACAGCCATGCTGGGCATAATCACAGAGGAGGATGACGATGGAGAAGCCGCAAAAATGCAACCTAAAACATCTGGACGCGTGAAACAGCCTAGAAACGGGGCTCAGGTGCAAAAAGGCTTTCAGGATAGGCGAACACAGACGGATAAAAATTCAGGCACCTCAAAACGGCAATATGGACCTTTCGCTGATCTCCCCCAGCTGGATGGCGTGAGCTATCAGATAGTCAACGCACAGGATGGAAGGGAGTGCATCGTGGCGACAGGAGATACCCAGACTCGTAGTGAGATACTTTCGAGTGCTGGTTTTCGTTGGAACGCACAGCGCAAGTTCTGGTGGAAATATGCCGGAACTGCCTAACCTGAAGGAGAGGACATGACACCCTCATCTCTTGTACGAGAGAAAGCCCTGCTGGAAGTGATCCGGCAGGGCTTTCTCGTTTCTTCACGTTCCCAGACGCATGCCATGCTTGGAGATCGTACCTCATATGTCGGTATGAGCGATGTGGGCAAGTATCTGGAATGTCCCCGGGCTGCGGTGGCTTCCAGGATCTTTCCTGAGCCGGAAAACCTTGATCGCCTGCTTCCTCTGCAACGTGGTCACTGGTTTGAACAGGGTATCGGGGAAGGATTATCTGCGCTTGGCCTGCGTGTTCTCCCTCAGCTGGAGATCGACTGGATATACAAGGATACATCCATCCGGGCACATCTGGATTTCACCTTGGTATGGGATTCCCCCAGGAAGGCGGTTCGTATTCTGGAGGTAAAAAGTACGGAAAACATTCCTACAGAACCATACCCATCACATCTGATCCAGGTCAAAGGTCAAACGAGTCTTCTGGCTGCCTTGTGGCATCACCCTGTTTTTTCCGTGAGGAGCACTTCCGGGGAACAGATATGCCATGCCCGAACCTTTCCGGAGATATGCAAGCTGCAATGGGGACTGGTTATGCCGGATACTCCAGAGGGAATCGATCTGGAAGGCTGGTTGCTCTACCTATCCATGAAAGACTGTCGGGCATTTGGCCCATTTGTTTCGGAAAAAGGGACTCTGGAAGTTGTAGGCAAAACAGCTGAACAATTCTGGCAGGAGACCTGTTCATGCAGACAACAGCAACGTGAACTGGATGCTCTCCGTTATGCCAGGGGATTCCATCTTCTGTGCGCTACCTGCTCATTCAATGAGGGATGTCCCAAATTCCGTCAGGGGGATTTTCAACCGCAATGGGAACCTGCTGTGACCAGACTTGAACAGCTCAAGGAAGAACGTTCCACCCTGGATATCCGTATCAAGGAGATCGAGAGCGCTCTCAAACAGGCGCATCAACTCGCATCCACTACGGATTGGATCAGCACAGGACAGCATCGTTTTCGTCTGGGTATGTCATCTGGCCGACGTACTCTGGATCGCAAGGGTTTGGCACAGGAATTGGCGCATATCTTCCATGAGGAAGGTCTTGATCATATCGATGTGGATGCATTGTTCCAGCGGCATGAGCAGGAAGGAAAGCCTGTTTCCCGTTTGTCCATCACTCCCATCCACTAACCCCCTCATCCTGTAAGGAGACATCATGGGATACTACTCTGAAGTTGGCCTCACCATTTCTGCCGCAGGCTACAAGCAGCTCACTGGAAAACTGACAACGCTGGAAGATTCGGAACTGCGCACAGTTGTCGAAAACCTGTTGGCGCATGCGGATACCCACTACACGAGCAAAGAAGGCGATCAGCTCTGGTTCTGGAACTGGACCAAGTGGTACAGCACGTTTCCCGAGATCAACTGGCTGCAAGCACAGCTCAACGAACTCGATGCCCAGGACTTCTACTTCATTCGGATTGGAGAGGAATTCGATGATGTGGAGACAGACGGTAGCTGGTGCGAGAATCCTTTTGAGATGGAGGTGTCCCGTGGCATCTCCATGAGAGAAGCTATTGAAGAGTAGGGGAGGTATCTTGCCTGTGACGCCCTCTTACGTCACAATCTCCTAAGGAATCTTCAAACAGCCATGATGGCAACAGGAGTTTGACATGCCTCTGACGTTGGAAGAACTTGTTGAAACTGCTGTGGAAAATCAGCATGTTATCCTGCAAAAAGAACTCGAGAAGGGAATACCGCTGAACTATATCGACCAGGATGGGCACTATGTTCTGCGTTATCCTGACGGGCGCATAGAAAAAACGTCATTGCCTGTCCCGGAAAAAATGGAGCAGTAAATGCCACGGCTCTTGTGTATTTGTGGCCCCAATGGTGCTGGCAAAAGCACGTTCACAAGAACTGTCGCTCTCAGGGAAAATCTGTTGGTGATTGATCCTGACAAACTGGCGGCAGATGGATTATCGCCTATGGCGGCAGGCAAGGCTGCTGTACGTATGGCGCGTGTATTTTTACAGGAGGGGGTTTCCTTTGCTAGGGAGTCAACCCTGACGGCTCACTTTGACTTTACCCTGATGGCAGAAGCTCGACAACGAGGCTATCAGATTGAGCTGGTGTATATTCGTTTGTCCAGTCCTGAATTGGCTTTGCAGCGTGTAGCAGCTCGTGTTGCCCGTGGAGGCCATGACGTTCCTACTCAAGATGTTATCCGTCGTTATGCCAGAAGTCTTGAAAATCTGCCACGTGCCATGCAATTGGCTGACAAGGTGACCATTTTGGATAACTCTTTCGGTAACTACATTCCCCTTTAGTAACCAGATACAACGAAAAAGGCCCCTGATTCCTCAACGGATCAGGGGCCTTTTTGTATTTCAAGGAGATGGCGATGCAAACCATATCAGACGAATTGAGCCGGCTTCAGGTCATCGAACTGGATGCTGGTCAGATTTTTAGCGGCAATCCTTCCGGTACTCCCATCAAGGGATATGCCACCCCCTCTCTGTATACCCCCAGGCTGGACCCCAATTACCTGTTCCATGAATCCAGCAGGGACATCATCGTTTGGCTGCTTTCCCCGGAGGAACCCCTGTACATCTTTGGCCCTTCCGGTTGTGGGAAAACATCGTGTGTCAAACAACTGGCTGCACGCTTGAACTATCCCCTGTTCGAAGTGACGGGACACGGCAGGCTGGAGTTCGCTGATCTCACAGGACATTTGACCGTGCATGAAGGGAGCATGTCCTACGAATACGGACCACTTGCGCTTGCTATGCGTTACGGAGGCATCTGTCTGGTCAATGAGCTGGATATGGCTTCACCGGAAGTCGCAGCAGGACTGCATGGTATCCTGGACGGTTCTCCTCTGTGTATCCCGGAAAATGGTGGGGAACTCATCATCCCTCATCCCATGTTCCGATTCGTGGCCACAGCCAATACTAATGGCGCAGGGGATGACACCGGTCTTTACCAGGGAACTCAGCGGCAGAACCTGGCTTTCACGGATCGATTCATCCTTTGCGAGATGGGCTACCCTGATCCCTCTGTGGAAAAGAAGCTCTTGCGGGATCGCTATCCGACGTTGCCCGTATCCCTGTGTGAAACGATGGTGGACTATGCCAATGAAGTCCGCAGGTTGTTCATGGGAGAGGTGAGTGGAAGCACTCTGAGCGGCAGCATCGAAATCACGTTCTCCACGCGCAGTCTTTTGCGCTGGGGCGCTTTGACCTTGCGTTTCCAGCCACTGGCAAAACAGGGAATCCAGCCGGTGACATATGCTTTGGACAGAGCTCTTGCCTACAGGGCTTCACGTGAGACCAGAGCCATGCTGCATGAACTGGCTCAACGCATGTTTCCGCATCTGACAGGGAATGGAAGCGATCTGCTCATGGGAGAGGAAGCACTCGGGTTCGTGAAGCTGCATTGCCAGCGGAGTAGTGCTGTTCCCTATCCCCGTATCTTCCTGCGCAAGGAATACGTACTGGATGGGCAAACTCTGACCAAGGATTGGGTAGGCGATGCTGGTGCTGAAGGACTGACCATTACCTGGGGACGTACTGGACAAAGCGGACAGCAGCATTTCGTTCCCGTGGATACCTGCAAGGACAAAAGCCCCATACTGGAACTGACATCCCGAGCCGCCAAAAAGTTGCGTGAAGGGTATGCCCTCATCAAAACCAAAAGCTCCATTTAGGAGGATCATATGACCCAGATCATTTCCGATATCCGCATACTGGACAATCTGCTGGCTCTGAACCTGGATATCAGTCTCTGGTCAGCTCGGAAAAAAATGACCGTGGAAGACTTCGGTGGCGCTGAGCTTCCTCCCGAAGACCTGGCTTCTTTGGGTTCCAAGCGTATCGCCGATCCCAGTTCGTTGAAAATTTTCTCCACCTTGAAAGCCCGTGCTTTCAGTTTTCTGGACAGGCATGGAGTACGTTTCATGTCTGGTTGGGCTATCCCGGAAGAGAAAGCTGGTGCCATCATCCAGGAACTGGTGGCCATCCGAGACGAATTCCTGCGGGAAAAAGAAGCATTCCTGGCGGATTATGATGAATCCGTCAAAGCCTGGATAGACAAGCATTCCCAGTGGTCGGAAATCATCCGAGATTCCACGGTAAGTCCTGAATATGTTCGGGCTCGCATGGACTTTCGCTGGCAGCTGTACAAGGTATCCCCCCTGGAGCAGCATCCTGATGAAAAAGCTGTGCTGGAATCTGGTCTGGCTGAAGAAGTGGAAGGGCTCGGTAACACTCTTTTCGATGATCTGTCCCGGACTGCAAAGGATATCTGGAAGCGTGTTTATGAGGGAAGGACAGAAGTGACTCACAAGGCCCTGTCACCTTTGCGCACTCTCCAATCCAAACTGGTGGGACTCAGCTTTGTGGAACCTCATGTGAGCCCTGTGGCTGATATCATCCAGTCCGCTCTGGATAGAATGCCCAAAAGAGGGAATATCACGGGAAGCGATTTGATCCTCCTGCAAGGTCTTGTCTGTCTTCTCAAGGACAGTCATGCGCTCATCCTTCATGCCCAGAAAGTCATCGAAGGAAATTCGACCGGTTCCGTTCTGGATGCGTTGCTCAAAAAGGATGAAAGCGTTCAGCCGGATGAGGACAATCCTTTCGGGACTGCTGAGTTGCCTGTGTTGCCGGAAGTCGTTTCCGCACCGGTACTTCCTGAGATTCCCAGCATGGGGTTGTGGTGATGCAGCTGCGAGAGAAAGACATCCTGGGCTGTTTGCCTCTTCTGGCTTCCGTACTTGGGAATACCTACGGTGTGCATGTGCGTATTGGTGGGTCTGATGCCTGTACGAATGGGAACATGATCCAGTTACCGTCATTGCCTGTAGACTGTGGGGAAGAGCTGCTGCTTCTGGTCAGGGGCTTTATCGACCATGAATCCGCCCATATCCGGTATACGGATTTCAAGGCATTCAAGGAGGCTGCTCTGGATGCGGTGACGAAAAATCTGTTCAATGCCATCGAAGACTGGAGGGTGGAAAACAGACTGGCTGCGGTATTCCCGGGATGCAGGCACAATTTCCACGAGCTGATACGTCGGTTCTTCGTGGAAGATGCGACCAGAGAAAGAGCGGGGGAAATATCCCTCGCTCTTTCTGTTTTGAACTATGTGCTGCTGACAGTGCGTTCCTGGGATGTCCCTGAAGTGTCACAACCACTGAGAGAGGAAACAACCTCTCTGGATACTCACTTCCCCGGTATGCGACAGTCTCTGGATCTCATCCTTGCACAGATCAGGCAGGGATGCCCAGATACGTCCAGTGCCATCCATTATGCCCGCCAGTTGGCACATTGCCTCAAGTCCTGGAAATCCCCGTCACAGGAGGAACAACACCAGGAGAGTGGAACCCAGACGGAAAACACCTCCGCATCGGAAAAAGGCAGAGAAGCAAGCACACCCGAGGCTTCAGCTCATGGGACATCATCTGTGGGAAATTCATGTTCACCGGCAGGGGAAACAGGGCAGGATATTCTTTCAGGTATCCCGTCAATCGTGGACACTTTGCCAGTAGACATGGGGAATTGGCTGGGGAAGCAACTGGAAGCACATGCAACGGGAGAGTCTGGAAGAAAGGTCGAGATGGCTGTGGAAGGCTTCTGTGAGGTGCATCTGTTACCGGATCAGGACAGGGAAAAAGCTGTGCGCATGGCAACGGCTCTGAAAGCCAGAATGCTGGGTCTGCTTCAGGCACACACTCTGCGTCATGCTATTTCCGGCAGGCAGGGTAAACTGGAGACAGGAAAGCTGTACCGACTGAGTACGGGAAGCCCCAGGATTTTCCAGAAAAGGACCAGCGTACACAAACTTGATACCGCAGTGCATATCCTTCTGGACAGCAGTGGGAGTATGCACGGTGAATCTATCAAACTGGCAGTACAAGCCTGCTATGCTGTGGGTAAGGCATTGGAACATCTGTCCGGGATATCCCTTGGGATCACTTCCTTTCCAGCCTACAGAGAGGGGAAGATCGGTGTGTTCCCCCTGGTCAGACATGGGCAGAAAATGACTGACAGGATGCAGATGCAGGCTCATGGAGGAACTCCTCTGGCGGAAGCTCTTTGGTGGGTCATGCGCCAGATGCTCATACTCAAGGAAAACAGAAAGGTTGTGCTGATCCTGACAGATGGTGTTCCTGATGACGTGACCCAATGTTTGCAGGCACTGGAAGCACTGAGGAAGACTGGTGTGGAGGTTTACGGCATAGGCATGAAATTCGACTGTATTTCAAGCCTCTTGCCGGATACCAGCAGCAGGGTCATCTCCAGATTCGAGGAACTTTCACCAGCCCTTTTCGAGGTGCTGCAACATGCTTTGCTCAGGGAGACGCGTTATGACTGAGGAAGTGAAATCTATCTCCGCAACAGGATGGGTCCTCATCGCCATTGCGGTGCTGAGAGCTATCAAAGTCATCATGGACGAATGCAAGGATAGCAACTAACTGTCTGGATAAATACCATTATAGCCTGCTTGGGGAGGGAATATCCCTCCCCGGGCTGGCTTTCATTTTTTGTGTACATCCAAATGGCTGATTATCTCCTGATAGCATTGGCTGACAGGAAACTCGCTCCCGTATTGTGCTGTGCATCCGACTAGAGAAACTAAAAATTTAGAAGTGAATTACCTTTTGAAAGATTTAACAGCCTTTTCTTCGATACAGTTTATTGTAATTTTTAGCCAGCTTTTTACTATAGTAGGGTCTTTATCTGATAGATGCGGTTCATCTTTATTTTCGAATACTACCTTATCACAGAGCTTTTTATAAGTATCTGTCAATATGAAATTTTTATAAAATTTATTTATATCTCCTTCAGTGTCCATGTATTGATACATGATAAGTCCTATGCAGCGAGCAATGTTTGAATTTTTATGATAGCTATCTTTAATGATGTATTTTCTTTTTTTTATGATATCTGCAATATGATTTTCCGATAGGGGAGTATCGTTAAATGTTTCATTTGCTGTGTCAATAGTCATCTGACGAATAAATTTTATTTGTTTGTAATTTTCCTCAAATATTTTATCATCATCAAGTGTATAGCTAAAATTACAAATATATTTTGTATCCAGTAGTTCTTTCTTAAATGCACCAGACCATTCAAAAATTCTTCCGTGTACAGCGTTATATGTGTAAAGTCGAGCCTGTTGCTCAGGATTAGAGGCGAAGGGAATGGGAGGACACGGCATTGATCCATGTTGAATAAAAAAATCTAAAATTTCTTCAGGTTGACATAATCTATCAATGTCCCAAGGATAATATCCCATATGACAGGACGAGAAGGCTAAATTAGAGATTGCAAACACCTCATCTTTACTAAGACTTTCCAAGTCATATGTATATTTTTGACCAGAAAGTTTTAGAATAGCAGCGTTAATCATACAAATGATGTCATAACCATCTCTTCCTATATGATCAGATAACACTGCTATACTTTGTCTGTTTCTACTGATGATATCGGGGAATTTTTTGGTAAAATGTGTTGCAGTATAGACGTATTTCCAATAATCACTAGAAATTAAATCACGAATTGTATTTTCCTCACAGGAGGAATAGTTGCTTGTTTCTTTGTACTTAATATTATCTGTATCTTTCATTTTGATGTCTCATCATCGTGATTTTTATCTGTCAAGTTGTTAAAAATTGAGTCAGCAACACAGGATGCTCGTCTCATAGCTTCATCAGCAAGGTGGGCATACCTTTGTGTCATTTGTGGACTGGAGTGTGTCAATAATTTTTGTAAGGAATACATATCAACCTTGCCACTTGATGCAAGATAGCTCGCAAAATTATGTCGAAGACCATGTAGCGGACGAAAATCATCAGGTAGCCCTGCCTTCTTTTTTACACGGCGTGCTATCCGGCGATAATCAGCCCTTTGTCCGCCATTTTTACCTGGAAATACAAATGGACTCCCTACTTGAGAGACATTCTTTAAAATCGTTCTAGCTGCATCGTTCATGGGAATATATTCTGTAGTACCTTTCTTGGCAGATTCTCCGCGTAGTCTGATAATGCTCCGTTCAAAATCGCAATCTTCCCACTTTAAAGCTAGCAATGCCCCTTTACGCATACCAGTGACCATTGCCAGTCTCATAAGAGCTGCGGCATCTTGATCAGGCTCGGCATCTAGCGCTTCAAGTAATCGTCGCATCTGCTCATCTGTGAGAACTTCAGTTTTCTCTCCATCTACATGGATGGATTCAATAGTCAGTCGTCCAGGATGAAGAGGAGGGCAGAACCCACGCTTGACACCAAAGTTTATTATCGCGCGCATCTGTGAGATGACACGTTGGATAGTACCTCGAGATTTACCCGCTTTGAGAGCGTCTACTTTGTAAGCATCGATATCGGCAGTAACGAGTTCTTCGGGAGTTTTGCTGCCAAAGCGAGGTCCAATATGAGTATTATACCGGCTGATATCCCGATCACGGCCTTTATGCTCAGGATGGGCTTCTTGGTATGCTTGCCATATCTTGTCGATTGTCCAACGTCCCTGTTCAGCGCGCTGTGCTGCTACTGCCGCTTCGCGTTGTTCGGTGTTGGATAGTTCCTTACCTCGTATCCTGTCGGCTCGAATTTGAGCTGCCTTGGCCTCTGTCATCCCACCAGAAGTTTTCCCTACTGGCTCTTCAATCAGTTTGGAACCACGGCCTCCCCGGCGATATACGATGTAAAAGGTCCGCCCTTTACCGTCAGACTCGATTCGGTAGTAAACACCGGGATATCTAGAGGATTTTTCTCGTTTGCTTTTTTCCATAGTTCTCCTCCAAAGGTGTTGGGAGAATCCGTTTTTCCCAACACCATTCCCAACACGGAGGATAGAAAATCATGAAAAATAGGAAAAGACAAGGCATATGGATATTTTAAATTTCCTGTAATTACAGTAAGTAAGGTTTATAGGTAAAAAATGATAATAATATTGTTCACGCCCTTACAAGGCGGGGGCCACAGGTTCAAGTCCTGTACTGCCCACCAAGGAAATCAAGGGGATATGAGCCAAAATATCCCCTAAGCATGAAAGCGATTCAGCCCTGTGTGCTAAATCGTGTGCTAAATCGCTTTTTTATTACCGGCCGGGAAGGGGATGACCCTCCCGGCCTTTCTTGTTGCATCGAAGCGGTCAAAGGCTGCTGCCAAGACATCGCTTGTTCCGCCGATGCGCCGGATGTAGCGGTCTGTGGTTGTCATCCTGCTGTGCAGCAGGATGTGCTGGATTTCCTTCATGGGGACGCCGCCCTGGGCCAGCAGGCTGGCTGTGAGGCCTCTGATCCCGTGGAAGTTGAATCCCCGGACGTTCGCCTTTCGGCACAGACGCTCGATGAAGTGCTTCCGCTCTTTGTACGGTTCCCCGGTCTTCTTGCTGGTGAAGACATGACCGTGGCCGCCTGTCGCCAGTTTCAAACCGATCAGGGCGTCATGGAGGGTCGCGGGCATGGTCAGCCACTCATATTTCCGGCTTCCGTCCGCGGTCTTGCAGGTGGAAAGCCGGATGCGCCTTCCTTGAAGGTCGATGTCGTCTTCCCACGTCCATCGTAGCGGCTCGCTGCGGCGACCGGCGGTATAGAGCAGGCCGAGGAGCATGGCCCGGTCAAGATCATCGGCAACGGCGTAGACCTTCCAGAAATCCTCTACCGGGGGAACGTAGTGCGGCTCTGAGTTTTCAGGCAGCTTTTCCACCTGCCGGAAGGGATTGGGCGGGAATCCATAGAACTTGATCCCATATTCCCAGAATGCCGCCATGTGCTTGCGGTCTTTGTTGGCCGCAGCATTGCCCCCATCTCTGGCCCTGTCCATGACGTAGATCAGGGCCAGGCGGGGGGTGACGTCTTCGGGCAAGGCGTTCTTCCTGAGATAGGAGAGGAGGCGCCTTGCCGCGTATTTCTTGGCCATAAAGGTCTTCTCGTGGTGCCTGGCCTGTGAATAGTCCAAGTATCCGGTCAGGGCATCAAGCAAGCAGATTGTATTTGTCTGGGCCTGCCACAACGCGGCGTCTTGCTCTGCCTCCCATTTCCTGGCCTCTGCTTTCGTGTGGCAGATCTTCGTCTTTCGCTGTCCGGCGATCATTTTGACTGCCCGCCAGCGGCCATTTTTCAGTTGGTATGCCATAGGAGCCTTCTTTGATTTTTTGGATGATGGTTTCCGAGAAGGACAGGGCACACCCCGGAGCGGGCTGGAACCCGCGCAGCGCGTTCTTGTGCCTGTAAACCCAGTTGACGGATACTGACAAGGCTTTTGCTACTTCTTGGGCGGAAAGCATGGCACCCTCTCTTTGCCGGTGAGGCGGTCGGTCATGGTGGCCCTCCTTGGGCAATAAAAAAGGCCGCCCAAAGGACGGCCACGCAAGCATTGGACTCAATGGCGGACTGCATGCCTTGGAATGTTTTATGCTTTATTTGTGGAGTGATAACAGAAAAACTGCTATGAACGCGGCTGCCTGCGGCGCGACGATGGCGTTACCATAGCCCCGCAGTCGTCCCACTCTGGCGGTAGTCCCATGAGCCAGCGGGAAAGTCCCGGGTTCAACTGGCCGCCACTTTCCATCCCGGCACAGGAGCCAGTCAGCATTTCGCCAGAAACCGTCAGTCGGCAGGGGTACGCCGTTGCTGCCTGCCGTGGAAGCTGATCTGTCCTGTTTCTGCCGTCCGGCCTCTCCGTCGCCATGCCCGGCGTATCCTTCCAGTCCCTTGCCGACGGTGTTACCCAGCCCGCAAGAAAAACAGTGTCCTCTATCCGTGCCTTCCGGTTGAAGGCTCTTGTAGGATTGCCAGTCCCGTGTCCGGATTCCACACTCCGAGGCGTCGGCCAGCCGGCAAATTGCGCTGTTGTCTGTAATGACATGCCCCCGCTGTTTTTTCTCATTGCAATCGCAAAATCTGGTCCAGCGGCTACTGAACGAGGCGTCGGCCACCCAGTACAGCCTTTGTCTGATGTGCGGGGCACCGAAGCCCGCAGCGCAGGTATCGACCGCCCCGCAGGCGTAGTGCGCTGCTTCCAGGTCAGACGATATAATGTCGAGCCATGCAAGGCCGTCAGGGCTTGCAACCTGCTCGCCAAAAATGACGTCAGGGCGGCACTGGCTGATGAGACGGAAGAAGGAGGGCCACAGGTGCCGCTCGTCAGCAGTCCCTTTTCTTTTGCCTGCCGCGCTGAAAGGCTGGCAGGGACAGGATCCTGTCCAGACGGGGCGGTCATCCGGCCATCCTGCGCAGCGCAAGGCGTATGACCATGTCCCGATGCCCGCAAAGAAATGGCACTGGGTAAACCCGGCAAGATCATCTGCTGCGACATTCTCTATGCTCCTTGTATCGACCTCGCCGGGTGCGATATGCCCGGCCTTGATAAGCTCGCGCAGCCACTGGGCAGCGAACGGGTCGATCTCGTTATAATATGCGCTCATGCGTTTTTCCCCGGCTGCTCATCAGGCCGTGGTCGCCACGCCACGACGACGCCCCGGGCGGGGCGTTTCGCTGGGGTTATTCGTCGGGAGCCGTATCGCTGTCTCCCCTGAGCCATGCGAGGGTATCCATAACCCCCTGCTCGTAGGTCATTCCGGGATAGTTGCTCTCTTCGTCAGAGCCTTCCACGGCCACGGCCCAGTTTTCCACACGGGCGATTTCATCGTCAGTCCTTACGACGTCCATCAATTCATCTCCTTTGCTGCTCATCCATTTGCAGCAAGCCAGTTTGTTGCTCAAAAAACGGGCTTTGAGTTGACACAACGCTCGACGTTTATTTGCCAAACAGGCCGCTGCCCCGCACGAAGCGAAGGCAACGGCCTGTTTTCGTTGGTGATGTTTACTTGCCTGTAACTTTTTCGTAGGCATCAGCCAGCATGATGCCGAGGGCTTGTCCCATCTCGGAGAGGTTGGACTTCGGATGCTTCATCACTTCGGAAAAATTGATGACACCGCCAACGGCGATGTGGTCAGGAAGGCCATCACCGATGTCACCAGAAAGGACAAGTTTGAGTTCAACTTTCTTTTCCATGGTCGTCTCCTCTTGATTGCCGCAGCTCTTCCCGCGTCAGCACGCGTACGTCTTCGCAGCGCACCAGGCGCGGGCCGTCTATCCAGATCCACCAGCGGGCATCCGCGCCCAAGTGGGGCGGTGTCTTTGTCCATGCCTGCCCGCAGCCTCCGCCATCGTCATCATCCCAGTGGGCGAAGACGCGGACGGGCTTGTCCAGCCCTTGCGGACGTGGCCCGGGAGGCGGGGCACCAGTGAGCCAGTCGCGTACCAGGGCGGCCACAGCATCCGCTGACAGGGCCGTGTATTTGCCGTCCGGGCAGTGCCAGCAGCCATTGATCTTGGCACGGTACAGCCCGGCATCTTCATTTTGCCCCGTAAATTGGGCAAAGTCGTATAGAAAAATAGCCTCCGTTTTGCCCTGTTTTTTGAGCAAAATGGAGGCGGACTTGTCGTTGGGATCAGACATGGCAACGCCTCGCGGCCCGTCGGGCGGCATCGGTACGCCTGTGTTTTTCCTTCTGGCAGCCAGGGCAGAACCTGTACTTGGGCGATGGGGCCATGAACGATTTTCCGCACCGGCGGCAGGTGATGACATTGAAGGTGGGCAGCATATGTCCTCCTCATGGCCGGGTACGAGGCCCCCGGCGGGGCGCTTGGGGGAGGATGGATGGCTGGGAATCACGCATCAGCAGCCGGGGCGGCCTCCCAATGGGGGCAGCCTGTGCGGTGCTTGCAGTCGTAGCAGTCGTCTTCCGTGATCTGGGCGCCGTTGTGGGGGCAGGCGAACGTCTGGTACGGCGGGACGAAGGCCTGCACCTGTTCCGGTTCCGGCGCTGTGTCGGCGCTTCCGGCCTGCGTGGAGTCAGGGGCAAGGGACTCCTTAGTTTGCGGTGCTTCCGGCTGTTCCTGCGCTGTAGCAGATGCCCTCGCGACGGCTTCCTTGATGATGCGCTTGCAGTCGGTCTTGCTCCAGGCTTCGGGCTGTCTGCTACCGGCCAGGAAGCAGGCTGCCTCCAGCGTGAGGCCCGCGTCCTCCCAGATCGCAAGGGCCTCATGGCGCAAGTCCTCAAGCTCCTGCTGCGCCTTTCTTCGGGCCTCTGCCTTGTCCTGTGCGCTGGTGTCGGATGTGGCATCTTCCTGTCCCCTGTCGGCAGGAGAGGCGCTTTCCCTGATCTCTTCGACGGACGTGGAAGGCGTGGCCTCCTCTACAGGCTTTGCCCAGCTGCCGTCCTCCTGCGGGATCAGCTCGATGGTGTCCCGCAGCTCGTCTTCCGTCTTGAGGCCCATAGCTATTTCCGGCGCATGGGCACGGACAAACCAGGACACGGCCCGGTAGCGGAGCATAAGATCGGGCATGGACTGCCATTTGCTGCTGTTCTTGAACCAGCCTTCATGTTTGGCCAGCCCGATGGTGACGAGCGGGCCTTCCACAATCTCACCGGTGGTCCGTTCCTTGGCCACGGCCCGGCAGCCCCAGTCGTCATTTCCCTGTGTCCCCTGGAACTTGTAGCGGATGGTCGAGAAGCGCCCGGAATTGTTGAGCGTGGCCAGCAGGAACTGGGCTGTCCAAGCGGGGCGTCCATGCACGACATAAATGTTTTGCATGACAGCCAAGGGGTTGGCCTTCATGCGCATGGCCATGTCCAGGGCCACGACGCAGCAACCGATGGCTTCTTCAATGCTGGAGCAGCCCCTCCGCTTGCCCTTTTCGTCGGTGTAGGGAGCGCGGAACGTATCGGGCACGAAGGGGACCGTGACGAACATGCGGGCCATGCGCTGGAGGTTTTCAAAGCCGGAGATGGTCTCCAGGCTGATGGGCATATCGCCGGTGGCCATAACGGGCTTGCGTTGCAGGGTATTGAGGGTGGTTGCCAGGCTCATGTCATCTCCTCCACCGGCATCCATGGAACACCGGGCAATATTTTTCGGTACAGGTCTGGGATTTGGGATTGCCGTAAAAGTCGCCGCTGCGGATCATGCGGGCGGCCATCTGGAGCAGACCGGGTTGTTCTTCCGTGCCCACCAGCAGCTCGCGGGCGCCGGTGATGACGCCCACGGCGGCGCGACGGCCCTTGTCCGTCTTGGCCACTTGCAGGCCGATGATCTCGGCAGGGGCGGTGATGGGCTGGCCGATGGCGGCGCCGGCCAGCAGTTCGTACACACCGATCTGGGCGGCGTGCCCCGCCGTGCGGACCGTGCCGTCCGCTGCGACCGCCGTCTTGCCGGTCTTGATGTCGGCAATGCCCAGGTCGCCCAGCGCGTTGGTGGTGATGCGGTCCGTGGTGCCGGTAAGGGCCAGGCCCAGGTCGGTGATCTCCAGCCGCTCGCATGTGGCCTCCACGGCGACGTAGTTCCTGGCCGGGGCGATGTTGCGGCAGTACAGTCCGTGCAGGGCCAGGGCGATGCGCTCCGCTTCCCGGGGGCTGTCTTCGCCCCAGTCCACGTCCTCCTTAGGATGGTGGATGGCGTCCACCACCTCGCCGGCGGCATCATCGGGCGTGATGGGGCTGCCCAGGATGCGCTGGACGTCGAAGACCGCGGCCCCGGCGTGGACCGCCGTTCCCAGCTGGGCGGCGGCACTGCGCGGCAGGCGCCGTCCGCAAAGGTGCTTTGCCTCCCAGCGGGCCGGGCAGTCGAACAACTCAGGCAGGCTGGATGCCCGGATGGCTGTCATCTCCATTGTCGTCCTCCACATTGTCTTCTTCCACGAGCGCGTGCAGGCGCTCTTCCTCATCCGGGATCTCTTCCCAGCAGCGTTCGCCACGGGGCTTGCGGCAGCGCTCTATCCACGGTTCGAACCAGGGGCAGCTATTGTAGCACATGGACGCTGCCCCTACTTGCTGACGATGGTGGCCGGGCGCATGGCCGGTTCGGCGGGGTGATCGTTGATGCCGCCAAACACACAGACGACCACGAGCATGATGATGGCGGCTGCCCATCCGACGACGTTTCTCCTTGGGTCGAGTTCTTCCCTGACTTCTTGCCAGAACGGGCGATCATCTTGGCGCATGGGGATACTCCTTGAAAAAATGACGCCCGGCGGGAAGGTAGGCCACCGGGCGTTTGCCGCTGTCGTTCGGGGGAATGACGACGGAATGAAGCGCCGCCCCGTTGCACTCGGGCAGGCTATCAGCGGCTTTCGCCTGCTCTCCACGGGGAGCGGGAGCAGAGGGAAAAAGAAAGGCCGCCTCCCCGATGGAAGCGGCCCGCAGCATTGAAAGACAGGGGAAGTCTGGCCTGCTGCTCCAGGTGAGCCCACGAGGTTCGCGGGCCCTGTGAAGCAACAAGGGCCGCCAGCACCATGCTGACGGCCCCCGGCAGGGGAAACACAGCAAGAAGAGTTACCTGCCGGAAATCTTGAGACCGTGGCCCCAATGGCCACGGCCCGGCCACGACGACGTAAAAACAGCCTGGTGCAGCACAGACACGTCGCGGCCCCAGTCCCGGCGACGACAGGGTAGGGTAACTGTCGCTGCCGGTCAGGGGGGAGGAAAGAAAAGCCCGGCCTCAGGTTGCCCCAGTGCCGGGCCTCCTGATAGAAAAAGGCATCCAACAACCTTTGATCAGGAGCAATTCCATGAGTGCAGATAATGAATTGCAGCATAACTGGAGCTTGAATGCTGCGGGATTGAGTGTGTGTGCAGGCTATCTAAACTGTATTTTCAAGAGGTTACAGATGGAACGTCCTCTGACTGAGGACGAGATTCGACATGCCCATGAGGAGGCAGAGGCTTTGGTGATGGATGAGTACGACTCGCTTCATAAGCACGTCTTTGAGAAAGAGCAGTCTTAGCCACACGCGCACGGCGTGTTGATTCGCTTTCCTGCATTTCCTGGCCGTTACCGAGGGATTGCGGATTCAATGACATGGCCATGTCCTTTTCTTGAAGTAGAACTTGAGGTCTTCCGGTTCCATTCCCGTCCCCGGTCATCCGGGGGCGGTGTGAAGTCAGAAAGCGTCCTGGTTTCACGGGCTGCTCGCAACTGGCGTCCACCCGTGCGGCGCTCTCGTCGCCACCGCCCGCCGCCTTTCGGCCTGCCGTGTCGCACACGGCCATTCTTGCGGGGGCCCCTTCTCCCGGGCCAACCTCGTTTCCCCTTCCCTGCCGTCGCGTGCTTTCCCGCTCCCAAAGGCTTGCGGCTTGCCGAGCTCGGTACTTGTGGGGAACGTCCACCGGGGGAGGCTTGTGGTACTTTGGGCCGTGGCCCGTGTTCCCGGCCTTCCTCGGTGTGCGTGAGGTTATTTTTATTCAAATGAGTATATATAGTCAACAAAAAATATTTTCATTTGAGTAAATATGACCTATAAAAAATCTGCCGTCCTGGATTCCCCGGCGGCAGGCATAAAAAAAGCCCCTCTCAGGGAGGGGCTAGGGAGAAGCAGGGATGTGGTTGCTGAAAAGGATCTGGGACGACCTTGATTTCAAGATCGTAGATGAGAAGAATGGCATTGCCGAAAATATCTTCAGGGCTTTGGGGGAGGCATGTCTGCTTCTCTTCGTTCTCATCGTTGCGGTATTCGCGTTATCCCTCCCGTTTGTTATCGGCGTTCCCTTCCAGTGGGAGTTTCTGCCGCTCGCCGTGTTTCTTGTTCCCGTCTGGATCGCGCTCGTCCCCCTAGGTTTGTGGCTCGTGGCTCTTCAGATTAAGGGGCTGTGCGGAGCATATTGTACAATCCGAGACCAAATAGCGAAAGAGAAAGCAGGAATAAAAAGACAGTCGCAATCAGCCACCTGCGGCATCTTTTCTGCAGAGAACAGGTTTCCGCTTCCGGTATGGGAGACAGAAGAAAATAGTGCCTCTCCAGCCGAGCGTGCTCCATCAAGTCAAGGGACAGAAAATGACGCTGGGCAATATAGGCAGATCCGGCGCTCACGAGTGCGGATACGGCTCCAACGGCACAGAGAACAAGCGAACAGACGCTTTCGGAACGCTGGGCGAATGCGGCAAAACCCACGCTCCCGTTAAGCAGGAAAGCTCCCTGGAGTGCCAGGGCCGCATATTTTGTGAAGGCGGCAAGGTGGGCCTGTGCCAGCGTTCCCTTGAACGCCATGAATGCCTGAAAGGCCGCTCGGTCAGAGTCAGTCTTGAGGATGGCGGTATCCTTTGGCTTTTTTCCCTCTTCTTTCATACCCTACTTCCTCCGCACGGTGTTCCAGTTGAGGGACTTTTCCACCTTCAGTGCCCGTGCCGTGTCTATCTTCTCGGATGGCCAGGGCCCGGCAGAGGACGGCCCCTCCAGTTTGGAAGGGGGGAGAAGTCGCGACAACGGCCTGTCAGCGCTGCTTCTTGCTGCTGACGATGGCTTCCGCTACGGGCTGTCCTACTTTTTCGATCAGCCTGTCGACGAGCGCCATGGGGCTATCCATCTCCACTTTTTTGTCTATCGCGGCGCTTGGATTGAAAAAGACCGCGTCGCGGAACCCGTTGGTGAGGGCCTTTATCGCATCTTCGCCGTAACGATCGAGATTTTCATTTGTTTCCTTACACAGTCCCACATAGGTCATGGCTGCTGTATACTTGTGCGCATACTCCTCATAGATACGTTGATGCTGATGCGCTTTTTTAGCCGCAAAAGTGGCCAGCCAACAAAGAGGAACTTCTAGTGTAAGGAGTTTGACAAAGGATACTAGACAGGCAAAATAATTAATTTCTCCTGTGGGCATACGAAAGAAAGAATCAATAATACTTCTATTATCAACATAGTATATATATGCAATAACAAAAATAAGAAATATACAAGCATATGACATGCTTATATGCATTGCCATAGCATGCTTTCTGTCTTTTTTTTCCTCAGCAAAGGCTGCTGCGATACCAACGGCACTAGCTTCAGGAAGAAGGGAAGAGAGCTTTTCATGGAGTGCAGTGTAAGCTTTTTCCTGTTTATCGGCTTGGGAAGAGAATATTTGTTCCGTATTTTGCAATAGTTCAGACGACTGTGTCTGCCATGTCGTCAGTTCGGTATCGAATTTGTTTTTTGCCGCTTCGAATCTGCTGTTTGCCTCTTCCAATGCTGAAAAAGCTTTCTTTTGAGACTCGGCAAGCTCATCGCGCATTTGCTGCTTTGTCCGAGCATAGTCAGCTGTAGCTTGTTGCGATGCTTTTCGTTGTTGCTGGTTTATCTCATCTAGAACCGTTCGGGTCGTGCTGAGGATCTCTTCCTCGAACTTTTCCATTTTAGACTTCAACTCTGCGATCTTCGCGGTCGCCTGATCGAGCTGGGCCTGCAATGCGCTGTTTTCCCCCCTCCTTAGCATCTCTGTTGATCTCGTGCTTGATAACGAGGATGATGTGCTCATTGCTTGCAGCAAACTCAGGGGGGGCGTGGGTATCTGATTGTGCTCTGCCTGCAATGAGTTTTTTTTGCCCGCCTCCGCGCCTGTCTGTATCGATTGATGGTGCAACTCACTCATTTCGCTCTCCTACTTCCCCCGCACGTCGCTCCAGGCCCAGATGACGCGGCCCACGATGGCGTTGCTGATCTCGCCGCCGTAGTCCTCGCGCAGGCTGTAGAGCAGGGGCGGGTTGGTGGCGGCGTTGTCGCTGTAGAACTGGATGGAGAAGTCCTTGCTGCCGGGCGTGGGCTGAACGCTGACGCGCTTGACCATGCCCGCGCCTTCAGGATCCCGCACCAGCATGATGTGCCCGGCGTGGCTGACGTCGATGTCGTCCCTGTCCACCAGCACGATGTCACCGGGGGAGAGCAGGGGCAGCATAGAAGTGGAAGTCTTCCCGATTTCCACGGCGATCAGGTTGCGGCGACCCATGATGGCGGGCACATGCTTGTAGACTAGGAACCAGCTTTCGACGCTTTCCTGCGGCAGGTAGCCGGGCCCGGCGCCCACCTCGCCCACCAGGGGCGCGGCCAGATAGTCCTCGGCCACAGGCGGAGCCACATGCTCGCCAGCGGGCATGATTTTGGCATTTACCCAGCATACGTCGCGGGTAACCTCCTGCACAGCAGGCTTGCTGAACGAGATGCCAAGCCTCTCAAAAGCAGGCGAAAGGTTTTCCAAATTTGGCACCCGTGTTCCGTCAAGCCACTGCTTGAGCGTCATATTGGCAATGCCAAGTGCATTGGCTGCACGGCTGCGGACGCCATTGTGTTCCTTGTCGACATATTCCTGAAGGATGGAGCGGGCTTCTTCTGCAAGGTTTTTCATACGAGTAACCTACTTTTGTCCGTAGTATCTTGCAAATAATCAGATGAAGATTTTTTATTTGCTTTTATTTACTCATTTGAATATATTCTCCTCATGAAAACACATTTTGAAGAAATTTTTTCGGCGCGTGGTTGGGCCGTTGCCGAGGTCTCCCGAAAGTATGGCATCCCGCACATGACCTTGCGGCAACATATCAAGGGAACTCGCTCTATTTCTGCAGAGCAAGCACTCAAATATGAGCGAATCCTTGGCATTCCGCGCTCCGAACTCCGTCCCGACCTCTGGCCGCCGGACCCCACCACGAGCCCGTCGCCATCCGCCAAGGCGGCTCTGTAAGCGCTTTGCTGTGGCCGGGAGGGAACACATGCCCCGCAGCGAATCCTTTTCCCTGCGGCTGCCACAGCCGCTGTACGACCGCCTGTTCGACGTGATCGCCGCCACCGGTAACGAGGTGACGCGCTCCGGTGTCATCGTGAAGGCGCTGGAGACGTATCTGGCCATCCTCGAATGCAACCCCGGCATGCTGGAAGGATACGACAGCGGGCGGGACAGGTCTGCAACACAAAAGGACGAGACGTAATACATGACGGATACCTGTACGACACGAGCCATCCGCTGTTTTTCCGGCCATGCCGTGCGGCGGTGCCTGGAGAGGGGCATCACGGCGCTGCATGTGGAGCAGGCCCTGGAGCAGGGCGTGCTGGTGGCGGAAGGGGAGGGCACGGGCACCTGGGCCCGGGGCCGCCTGCGGGTGGTGGTGAGCCGTGACGGCATGGTCATCACGGCATGGCGCACGCCGCGCCGCAACCCCAAGCGGCGCATCCAGAAATCACAGAGCCGGAAGCGGCGGGAGAAGCGCCGTTTCCATGTACGGGAGGCACGATGAAGAAAGAACTGCCCATGAGGGCCCAGAGGGCCATCACGGTGACCATGCCGTACCAGCGCGCCTACGCGGCGCCGCTGCCCCGGCACAGATGGCAGATCATCCTGCCGGGTACGGGAGAGGTGCTGGAACTGGACGAGGTCAGCTTTGCCGAGACCTGGGTGCTGGAATCCGAATGTCCGCCGGCGGTGCGCAAGCTGTTCGACGGCTTCGAGAGCTACGCCAGATGGCGCTGGGGGAAGTGAGGATGAACTCTGATTTTCGCGTATCCGTCGATTTTTTCGCCCATCACAAGACCAAGAAGCTCAGGAGGCGTCTGGGCTACGAGGGCGTCGTGGCGCTGCTCCAGCTTTGGGCCTATGCGGCGCGGGTGCGTCCTGACGGCGATCTGTCCGGCATGGAAGACGAGGACATCGAGCTGGCCGTGGACTGGTGCGGCGAGGAAGGCACGCTCGTGCCCACGCTGAAGAGCGTCGGCTTTCTGGACGAGGACGAAGGCGGGCTGCGCCTGCATGACTGGCAGGAAAACAACGCCTGGGCCGCGGCCGGTGAGTCGCGCTCCGATGCCTCCCGCCTGTCGCGCATGGCGAAGGTCTTCCCTGACGAATACCAGGCGCTGGTCGGCGCCGGTATCCGGGGCGTCAGCAAGCGGGACTACGAAGCCTTGCGGACATCCAACGACCGTTGGGCCGTCATCGACGGGATGATCAGGGGATGCCGACGGGCCGGTGGCGACGCTCAGGGCGCGGACAACGACCAGACAACGGTCGTCAACGAGGCTCGAACGGTCGTCGAACGACCGTTAACGACCGTTGAACGATCGTTCGACGATGATTTGAGCCCTGCCCCTGCTCCTTCTCCAGCCCCTATGGCTTATAATAATACACACCCCTTACCCCTCGCGAGCGAGGGGGAGGTGGGTGTGCGGACGGGGACACGCCCACCGGACAGCCCGGCCCCGTCATCCGGCTCACGGAAGGACGGGACGAACCCGCGAGCGGCACGGACGAACCCCAGGGCCAGAGGGACGAACCCGCGGGCCGGCGGGGAAGCCTCCTGCGCCGATGGGGAGACCGGCAGCAAGGCCATGCCCGGATGCGGGCAGGACACAGCGGCATCCGCGGGACCCGTGCCTGAGGGCCGGGGACGCAGCCATGCCCTGACGGCCCTGCGAAGACCGACGCCCCCAGCAAAGGGCACCCGGAATGGCAGGCGTTCCTCTCCTGCTGGGAGCTCTGGCCCGTGAAGCAGGGGCAGGAAGAGGCCTGGCGCGAATGGATGCGCCTGCACGGCAACGGGACGCTGGCGCCCAGCTATGCCATCCGGGAGGCCATCGCCCGCCTGCTGGCCGAAGACAGCCGCTGGGCCCGGGGCATGGTGCCCAGGATGGCCCGCTGGCTGCACGGCAAGGGCTGGAATGACGAGCCCTTCGTGCAGCCGGGGCAGGGCACCAGGGGCGGCATCGTGGGCGTGGGCCGGGAGCCGCGGGCCCCGACGGAATTCCAGCAGCGGCAGCAGGACAGCCGCAAGCTGGCACGAGCCCTGCTCGAAGCACGGGAAGCGGAACGGACACAGACGGGAGGACACCATGGACATGCGGATCGACAGGCTCTGGCTGATCATGCGCCTTGCAGAATGTGAGGCGGTTTACCGGACAGGGCGCTCACAGGAAGAGCTGGCCCTGCTGGCCGACATCTGGGCCCAGGACCTGGAAGGGCAGGACAGGGAGGCCGTGGGCCGGGCCTTCGTGCTGCACCGGCAGGAATCCGGCCGTTTTCCCTGCCCGGCGGACATCCTGCGTCTGCTGCCCCGTTGCCGCCGTGCCGGGAGACGGCAGGACGCGGCGGCCCTGCCGGTGGAGACCGTGGCCGTGGGGTCCCGCTCGCACCGCGACATGGCCCGCCTGTTGTTGCAGGCCCTGCACGGGGACAGCGAGGCCCGGAACGAGATGCAGCGCCTGCGGGTGCAGTAGGGGCAGGGGAAAGTATGGCCAGGCCGAAGATGTTCAGGCGATGCCCCGAGTGCGGTGCGGATGCCGTCGTGGTGATCTGCACACAGCAGCAGGGGCATTGCCGCAATCGTTGGTGCGAATGCACGGTCTGCGGGGCCCACATCCGCTGGGTCACGGCCGGAGAGCACGGCCGCTGGGTGCGCGTTCGCGGAATAAAGTCACCAGAAACCCCGAAACCCTCTTGCCTCTGACCTCACGCCCCATGCTACGCTTTCGGCAAAACCCCGGAGGCGTTTTTTATGTCCGACAACTTCCACCGCGCCCATGCCTTCACCGCCCATTGGGAGGGCGGCTTTTCCGACCATCCCGCCGACACCGGCGGCCTGACGGCCTACGGGGCCTCGCTCAAGTTCGTGCAGGGCATCGCCGCGACCCAGCAGGGCCGCGACTGGTTGCAGCGCATCGGCTTCCGTCTGCCCGTCAACAAGGCCTCCATGCGTTCCGTGACGCCGGACATGGCCGAGGCCATGTTCAAGCGCGAGTTCTGGGACCGGCTGCGTCTGGACGACATGCCGTTCCGGCCCGCCTGCGCCCTGTACGACGCCGCCGTCAACAGTGGCTGTGCCCAGTCCGTCAAGCTGGCCCAGCGCGGCTACAACGCCTGTGTGGGCCCCTACGGCGTGAAGATCGAGGTGGACGGCATCCTGGGGCCCCGGACGCGGGCATCGCTGGCCTGTGACACGGACGCCCTGATCCGGGCCGTCATCCAGGCGCGCCGCGCTTTCTACGAGGGGCTGGCCCGCGACAAACCTTCGCAGGCCGTTTTCCTGGAGGGCTGGCTCAACCGGGCCGATGCCCTGGAAAAGTTCCTGCTGGCGCAGAGGAGGGCGTGATGGGCTGGCTTTCCGCATTGCTGGGCCTGGGCGGAAAGGCCCTGGAGAAGATCCTGCCCGACCGTGCCCGGCTCCAGCAACAGCAGATGGAGATCAACGCCGAGACGGAACGCACCAGCGGCGGACGCATGACGCCGCGCAAGCTGCTCATGTACCTGCTGGCCGTGGCTGCGGGCTGGGAACTGCTGCTGCGGCCCGTCATCGCCACCTACTGGCCCGACGTGCTGCTGCCGCCCAGCATGGGCAAGGAACTGTGGCTGGCCGTATCGGCCATGTTCGGCATGGGCTTTTAGGAGGGGACATGGACAACGGGCATTTCATCACCGTTCTGCTGGGCGTGATCTTCGGCCTGTGGGTACTGCTGCTGGGAGTGGGCAGCTACTGCCTCAAGCGCATCAGCGACAAGCTGGACGACCTGGTGGTGCATCGTGAGGGCTGTATCATGGCCTTTGCCGACCGTGACGGGAACTCCCGCGACCACCGGGAGTTCTTTCGCCGTACCGATGACCATGAGCGCCGTCTGACCCGCCTGGAAGCGGAACGGGAAAGGAAGGGGTAGGGGATGGCTGTCCGTTACGACTGGGAGACCATCCGGGCCGAATTCGAGGCCGGGGCGACCATGGGGGCGCTTTCCCGCAGGCATGGCGTCAACAAAGCCGCCATCAGCCGGCGGGCCCGGAAGGAAGGATGGACGGCCGACCTGACCGACGTGGTGAACCGCAGGGCCGAGGCCAAGGTCAACGGGACGGTCAACGCCGTTGACCCTCAAAAAAAGGCCGCGGCGGTAGAGGCTGCCGCAGCGAGGAAAGCCGCCGTCATCAGCGAGCAGCGGGAGGCGTGGGGCGGGTTCAAGAGCGAAGTGCGCGCGGCTCTGGACGCCAACGACTTCGACCGCCTCAAGTGTCTGAAGATCGCATCGGAAGCATTGCGTAATGCCCAGGAATGCGAGCGCAAGGCCTGGGGCATCCAGGACAAGGCGGAGACCGAGGTCTCCGGCGGCCTCAGCATCACATGGGAGAAATAGCCATGCGTGTCACCATCCCCTACAAGCCCCGTGACCTTTCCGTACATGAGAGACTGGAGGCTGCGCGGTTTTCGGTCGTGGCGGCCCACCGCCGTTACGGCAAGACAGTGCTGGCCGTCAACCACACCATCAAGGGGGCCCTGACCTGCAATAAGCCCCGCGGCTCTTTCGCCTATGTGGCGCCCTTCCGCAACCAGGCCAAGGCTGTGGCCTGGGACTATCTGAAATACTACACGTCGCCCATCCCCGGCCGTACGGTCAACGAATCCGAATTGTCCATCATGCTGCCCAATGGGGCCCGCATCCGCATCTATGGTGCCGATAACCCGGACTCCTTGCGCGGCCTGTATTTCGACGGGGTGGTGCTGGACGAAGTGGCCGATATGAAGCCCGAAGTGTGGGGCGAGATCATCCAGCCGGCTTTGGCAGACCGTGAAGGATGGGCGCTGTTTATCGGCACCCCGCACGGCATCAACCTTTTCAGTGAACTGTACTACCGCGCCTTGGAGCGGCAGCAAAAGGGCGACCCGCTGTGGTGTGCCATGTCATTCCCGGTCACGGGCACCACCAGCCTGCCGCCTGCTGAAGTGGAACGCCTGCGAGCCGAACTTTCGGAGAACGCCTGGCGTCAGGAGATGCTTTGCGACTTCACGGCCAGCTCCGACGACATCCTCATCCCGTTGCCTGACGTGCTGGAGGCCGAGGCCCGGCAGCTGGCGTGGGACGATGTGGGCGGCATGCCCGTCATCCTGGGCGTGGACGTGGCCCGCTTCGGGGCCGACAGCAGCGTCATCGTCAGACGGCAGGGGCTCAAGGCCGACGGGCCGGTGGTCATGCGCGGGCTGGACAACATGCAGCTGGCCGACAGGGTGGCCGCCGCCATCATGGAGCACCGCCCCCACGCCGTGTTCATCGACGCCGGGCAGGGGCAGGGCGTCATCGACCGCCTGCGCCAGCTGGGCCACGATGTCATTGAGGTGCCTTTCGGCGGCAAGCCGTTGCAGGAAGGTCGCTTTGCCAACCGGCGTTCCGAGATGTGGTACGGCCTGCGCCAGTGGCTCAAGTCCGGCGGCAAGCTGCCGGATGAAGGGGACGACGTGCCCCGCCTGCGGGCGGAGCTCTCGGCCCCCCTGTACTGGTACGACGCCGCGGGCCGCATGGTGCTGGAGCCCAAGGACAAGATCAAGGAGCGCCTGGGGGCTTCGCCGGACATCGCCGACGCCCTGGCCCTGACCTTTGCCGCGCCCGTGGCCCTGCCGGAGCCTGGGCAGGAGATGTTCCTGCCGGAACAGGCCCGTGATGCCCACGGCTTTTTGTTCAGCTGGGATGGAGGAGAGGACGATGCTCGCCCCTGGTAGTCAGCATGCCTACCGCTTCATCCAGGCGGATGCGCCGGAGTTGCGGCGTCTGCCCTGGGCCAGGATGCAAGACGAGGGGCTGGCCCATGCCGTGCTCTGGGACCGGGTCGAACCCACGGTGCTGGACTGGCTGGACACGGTCTCGCCGCGCACCACCCTGACGGGCCTCGCCTTCGATGATGTCCGGGAAGGGCGGCTGGCAGGGGCCCTGTGGGTGGTGCCCGCCGGCCTGAGCGGTACGGTGCATTTCGTCATCTTTCGGGACTGGCAGCATGACAGTCTCCGTCTGGGGCGCGAGGCCGTGGCCTGGATATTCCGCACCTGGCCCCTGCGTTCCCTGCTGGCCGCCTATCCCGCTTCGTACCGGCACCTGCACCGCTTCATGGCGGGACTTGGGTTCACGCTTTGGCCGCAGCGCCTGCGCGGCGGCTGTCACATGCCCGGTCCGGGCGCCCCGGCACGTTGCCGGGACATGGCCTTTGCCAGCCTGGACCGCAACGATCTTTGAGGAGGGGATATGGGAGGCGTCGTTTCGTCGATTTTTGGTGGCGGGCAGTCTTCGGGGCCGTCGGTCATCACCTATGAGGCGGAAGAGGCACCGCGCGAGGCCGAACAGGAAGCGGAAAGCCAGTCCATCCGTGACGAGGAGCAGCGCAAGCTCCGCCGCCGGCAGCAGATGGGCGGCACGGTACTGACTTCGCCCCTGGGTACTTCGGGCGGTGTCGCCAGCACCGGCTCCAGCCTGCTGGGGCGCATGGGGTAGACCATGGCAGCCCCGACGTTGAAGGAGCTCAAACAGCTGGTGGCCCATCTGGAAGGGCTGCGCAGCAAACGGCTGGCCCAGCAATGGGAGATCGGCAAGCTCATCCTGCCGTCGCGCGGCCTGTTCCAGGGCGAAGAGACGGAATGTCTGCGGGACGCCAACCTGCTCAACCCGGCGGCCCAGCGCGCCCTGGGCAAAGCTGCTGCGGGCATGACGCAGGCCATCACGCCGGCGTCCTCGCCGTGGTTCCGGCACCAGTTCCTGGACAGGGCCGACAGGGAAGTCACCGGCGGCAACGAATATGTGGACGTGGTGGATGCCCGCATCCGCGCCGTGCTGGCCGCGGGCGGCTTCTACAGTGCCATCCATGCCTTCAACCGCGAGCTGCTGGGTTTTGGCTGCGCGCTGCTTTCCTGTGATGCCTCGGCCCGTACCGTGGCCCGTTTCGCCTGCCAGACCTGCGGCACCTATGCCGTGGCCCTGGACGAAGACCGTACGCTGTCCTGCGTGGTGCGGCGCTTGCGCATGACGCCGGTGGAGATGGCCCGGCGCTTCGGCAGGGACAGGCTGTGCGAGGCCACGCGGCAAAAGCTGGAGAGCCAGCCTTATGCCCCCATCGAGGTGGTGCAGGTGGTGCGCAAGCGTGAGGAACGCGACCCGGAGCGCGGGGACAACCGCAATATGCCCTTTGCCTCCTTCTGGTACGAAGACCAGGGCGGCACGGAACTGCTGCGGGAAAGCGGTTTCCGCTCCATGCCGTTCTTTTTCTCCACCTGGGAGGATGCCCGCGGTGTCTACGGCACCGGCCCCGGTGACGATGCTCTGGCCGATCAGAAGGGCATCGAAGCCTGGGAGAAGCGCAAGGCCGTGGGCATCGAAATGATGATCCAGCCGCCCTTGCTGGCGCCGGGCACGCTCAAACGCCATGTGCGCGCCATGCCGGGCAGTGTCATCTCCGATACGGCCTACGGCCAGTCCAATGCCCTGCGCCCGCTCTATGAAGTGAATTTCGGCCCCGCCGTGGGGGCCGTGCAGCAGGAGATCGAGCAGATCTCCATGCGGCTCGAAGACGTGATGAAGGCCAACATCTTCGCCAACATGAGCCTTGAGACACGCCCGGCGGGCATGACCATGACCGAATACATGGACAGGCGCCGCCGTTCTGCCGAGCTCATGGGCCCAACGGTCTCCAGCTATGAGCCGCGTGTCCTGACGCTCTGCATCGAGCGCGTCTACCAGCTGCTGGACGAAGAGGGGCTGTTGCCCCCGCCCCCGCAGGGGCTCAGCCCGTGGGCCACGCTGAACGTCTCGTACCAGTCGCCCATGGCCCAGATGCTGGAACAGGCGGCTGCGGTCTCCATCGGCCAGTTCATGGACCAGGTGGGGCCGTGGGCCCAGAGCCAGCCCACCATCCTGGACAAGCTGGATCTCGACCAGATGGTGGACGAGCTGGCCCAACGTCTGGGCGTACCTGCCAGCATCATACGCAGCGACGAACAGGTGGCCGCCATCCGCCAGCAGCGCGAGCAGGCAGCAGCCGCCCAGCAGCAGGCAGATATGGAGGCCCGGATGATGGAAAGCATGGCCAAAGTCGGCAATGTCAGGACACAGGGCACTGTGGCCGGTGAGGTCATGGGACGCCCGCAGGAGGATGATGCCTGATGCCACAGCTCCTGACCCATGAAGAAGAAGCGGCCGAACAGGCCCGGCTGGACGAAGCAGAGCGCCTGGACTGGTTCGAGATGATGCAGTCCCCGGCAGCGGAACGCATCTGGCTCCAGCTGCTGCAGGAGCTGGGGGCAGGCCGCCTGATGGTCACGGAAAACGACATGAGGATGCGGAACATAGCCGACCAGATCCTCAACCGCATGGCCCAGGCCGTACCTGACATCTACATCCGCATCGTGTGCAAACTTCAAGGCATCCAATAGGAGGAATATTTCATGTCCAACGATATCGAGACCTCTACTGTCACCGATCCCGGTACCCCGCCTGCGGGCGACCCTGCGGAAACCACGCCCCAGGGTGGGACACCTCAAGGCGGTGAAGGGACTCCGGCCGGTGACGGCACCACGCCTCCTGCCGACTGGCGTGAAGGTCTGCCCGAAGGCTGGGGCGAAAAACTCAAGGACGTGGGAAGCGCGGAAGAGGCCCTCAAGGCCCTGGAACGCGGCCTTGGCTACCGCCCGGCGGAAAAGGTCGAGGACATCACCCTGAAATATCCCGACAGCTTCAAGGGGCAGATCGACCAGGGCGTGGAAAACGGTTTCCGCCAGTTCTGCGTGGACAACGGTATCACCCAGGACCAGGCACAAAAGCTGCTGGACTGGCAGCTGGGTGCCAACAAGGAAATCACGGACAAGATCATCGCTGACGGCGTGAAGGAACTGCGCAGCGAGTGGGGCAGCCGCTTTGACGAGAACAAGGCGACGGCCCTGAAGGCGTTCACGGCCCTGGACAAACGCATGGGCGGCCGCCTGGCCACGTCCATCGAAGGTCGTGACATGGCCAATAACCCCGTGTTCGTGCGGGCCTTCCATGAGATCGGCAAGCTGCTGTCCGAAGATGTCCTGTCCGGCGGCAGTGGTACCGCTCCCTCCGATGCCCGGGAGAGCGCGGTCGATACCTACAAGGGCATGTTCAAGGAGTAGTGACACATGGCTGTTGCACAGACGCTCAAAGAAATCGCCCTTGAGAAGGCGAAGAAGCGCCCGGAGCTGGTGGACTATCTGACCGAGGAAGCCCCCATCCTGACCCTGCTGAAATGGATCCCGGCCACCCACGGCCTGTGGAACGTGGAAGAAGTGCTGGACGAGATCTCCGGCGCCAGCTTCACCGATCTGGGCGCGCCGCTGCCCACCATGCAGGCCGAGACCCAGCTGCGCCAGACCTACGTCAGCCTGATGGGCGGCGAGATCGAGGTCAGCAAGGACAAGGCCGCGCAGTTCGGCGGTGCCAAGCAGTATTTTGCCCGCCGCGAGAATGCCTTCTACCGGCAGGCGGGCATGGACACCGAGCTGGCCATCTGGCGCGATTACTGGCGCAAGGCGGCCCTCAAGGACAGGCTGTTCACTTCCTGCGGGGGGACGGGCAGCACGCTTTCCTCCATCCTCGTGGTGCGTTTCGACCAGGAGATCAATGTGGGCATCTATGACCCCACGCAGTTCAACTCCGGCCGTCTGCTCGATCCCACGCCCATCAACGGCGGCAATCTGTACCACCTGCGCTCCCAGCCCGGTGTGACCGGCTACGGCGTGGAGTACCGCGGCCGCTTCGGCTGGCAGCTGCTCAAGCCGTCCAAGGCCGTCCATGCCCTGGTGAATATCGACATCAACGGCGAGACGCCCAAACTGCCCACGCTGGCCCAGATCGAGGACGCCATCGCCAAGATCCACGGCTCGGCCCAGAACACCATGATCTTCGGCCATCACCGCGTGGTGCAGCGCGTGTTCGGCGCCATCAAGCAGGCCGACATCATGTACGTCAATGGCGACAAGGACCTCCAGACCATCGTGGGCGCCATCAACGGCGTCAAGGTCGTGGGCTCCTACAACCTGCCCGACAGCAACGAAACGGCCGTGGCCTAAGGAGGAGGGAACATGTCTTTTTCCTACGGTTCCGAGAATCGCTGGTACGACCAGTTCTTCGAGAAGGGCAAAGCCATCAATGCCGCCGAATTTGTCTGCGCCAACGCCCTTGTCGTGGGCGAACATCATGGCGCCCTTGCCGTCACCGTCATGGCGGCCGGTGCGGTGAAAGTGGCAGCGGACAAGACCTTCAAGCTGATCCTGCAAGGCAGTGATACGGAAGACGGGCCGTTTGCCGACATCCCCGGCGCGCCCGAAGTGACCATCACCGGCACTACCAGTACGGGCACGTCCTTTGCCGACGGGGACATCCTCTGCAAGCTCGTGCTGCCGGACACCAAGCGCTACGTCAAGGTCAAGGTCACGTCCGATACCACCAGCAGCGGCACGGTGGACGTCGTCCTTTCCTATCTGGCCCGCTAGCCAGGTCCCGTCGTGATGCGGTGGGGCCGTCCTGCCGCATCACGCCCTTTGTGGAGGCTCCATGATACCAGTCCAGAAAGTCCTTGTCCGCTACACCGTCACGACCGGTGTGCTGGAATACTCCGTGCCCTTTGCCCTGTACGGCACGGGAGACGTGAACGTCTCCTGGGCCGCTGCCGGGGATACGGAGACGCAGACCAGACTCGCGCCGGGCAGTGATTACAGCGTGACGGTCTTCCGGGACATGACGGGCGGCAAGGTGACGCTGGCAGACGGGAAAGTGCCTGCCGGTGCCACGCTGGCCATCGCATCTGCCGTGCCCCTGACGCAGGAACTCGACCTTTCCAATACGGCCACTGTGGACACCGAAGCCACGGAAGGCCAGCTGGACCGCATGGTGCAGATGATCCAGCAACTGGACGACGGCCTTTCGCGGGCGGTCAAGGTCAACGCCACGGACAGCGGCACGCCGGAAGACCTGCTGGCCTCGCTCTACAGGGCCCGTGACGCCGCCCAGGACGCCGCTACGGCCGCCGCTGCCAGCGAGCAGGCCGCAGAGGGGAGCGAGCAGGCAGCCGCCACCAGTGTTTCGCAGGCAGCCGCCAGCCAACAGGCCGCGGCAGAGCACGAGCAGGCAGCACGTCAACTGCTGAAAAATGCCCAGGATACCTTCCTGAACATCAACAGCATCACGGCGGAAGCCGAGACGCTGGAGCCCGGGCAGGCTGCGGAGGCAGCGTTCGTGCCGGATTCCATGCGCTTCTTCTTCAAGATTCCGCGCGGCATGCCCGGCGCACAGGGCCCGGCCGGTGCCACGGGGCAGCAGGGAGCCAAAGGGGACAAGGGCGACACCGGTGAACGCGGCCCGGATGGGGCCCAGGGATTGCAAGGCCCACAGGGCCTGCAAGGGGTACAAGGCGAGACAGGACCGCGAGGCGAGCAGGGCATCCAGGGTATCACAGGCCCTGCCGGACCCGCAGGAGAGCAAGGTGCCACCGGTGCCCGTGGTCCCCAGGGGCCGCAAGGCCTGCAAGGAGAGAAGGGGGAAAAAGGCGACCCCGGAGAGCCCGGTCCTGCCGGCCCCAAGGGAGAACCCGGGGATATCACCACGGCGCTGGATGCGACTTTCATCCAGTTCGTGGTGGATGGCGACGGAGATCTTGCCCTGAACTACACGGGGACGGCACAGCCTGATGCCGATTTTTCCATCAATGCCGACGGTGAACTGGAGGTGAAGTATGCCGACGCTTAAGATCGGGCGCGTTCGTCCCGTGTATCAGGGCGAATACAGTAGTGCACAGGGATATGTGGTGCTTGATCGTGTACTGTACGAGGGGGCTGTCTGGGAATGTGTCAAAGACGCTCCCGCCGGTACTGCGCCGCAGGATAATGCGTCTACCTTTTGGGTCAAGATAGGTGCCAGGGGGGATGCCGGTCCCCAGGGGCCGCAAGGCATACAGGGGCCTCCTGGGGCCGACGGCGCTACCGGTCCCGCAGGCCCCGCCGGACAGCAGGGGGAACAGGGTGCACCGGGCACCAAGGGGGATACCGGCGCTACGGGTCCGCAAGGTCCGGAAGGGCCCCAAGGTCCCCAAGGCCCGCAGGGCGACCCCGGCCCCAAGGGAGACACCGGCGCCACTGGCCCGGCCGGTGCGGATG
>ERZ773136.412-NODE-412-length-49308-cov-8.645017_pt1 | contig 49308 bp, 36 predicted proteins | sample MGYA00580855_ERZ773136 | MGnify/ENA primary metagenome ERZ773136 (study PRJEB29015, sample SAMEA2737860) | human gut metagenome | biome: human gut; feature: human-associated habitat; material: faeces | place: China | collected 2012 ... | reverse complement strand
GCCCACATGAGCTTGCTCATAAGTGGGGGAAAGACCTTTTGACCCGCCCCAATATGAGCATAAAAGTGGGACGATAGTCCCACGATATGCGAATATGGGTAGGATTGTGGGAGTGCGCAGCACGGAACAATCCGCAGGTATCCCAGTTAAGAACGTTCGTTCTACAATATTATAAAGAAAGCTGCCGCAGGCACATATTTCATTATAAATATGTGCCTGCGGCATTTTTTGTCTGACGGGGGATAAAACAGTCCTGTTTAACCGTCTTATTTTAAAAAGTCCTGACGCATCGGATTAAAGACATCGACCAGCTTGCCGTCTTCAAGGGCAGTAACACCGTGTTCGACGTTGGAAGGCATATAGACACTGTCGCCTTTTTTCACAACCTTGGTCTCCCCGCCGATTGTAAATTCGAAGCTGCCTTCTGCCACGTAAGTAATCTGCAAATGTTCATGGTGGTGGAAATTTCCTTTAGAGCCTTTTTTAAATGTAATTTCACACATCATCAGTTCGTCGGAATAACATAAAATTTTTCTGGTAACACCCGGTTCGCAGTCGGTCGGTGTTACATCTGCATTAAAACGAAACATACTTAACTCCATTCTGAGAACGCAAATTTGTCAGTAATCTGCGGCGTTCACGGCACAAATTACTATTACTTCAATGTACTACAAAATAAGTGGTTTGACAAGAGGATTGCGGGGTTATTATAATAAATGGGAAACACAAAAAAGCGATGCTGGCAGGCATTAAAATGCCTGTGGAATGGAGAATAATATGTATAAATTGTATTATATATGGCTGGTGCCCGCGGTATTTTGTCTGGTTTATTATGTCTGCTGTGTGGCATATGCGGGCTTTGCATCATCTTTTATTACGATATGGCCGGTAACGGCAGTCTTTTTTGCAGGGATTTTTGCGGTGCGTTATGCACAGAATAAAGGTATACTCATACTTCCAATGTGGATAAATGTGCTGTCTGCGGCAGGTTTATTAATACTTATCAGCTCATTTTGTCTGGTTCAGGCATTAATAACCGTGCAGATGAAGCAGAAACCGGAACCGGACTGTGAATATCTGCTGATTTTAGGCTGCCGCGTGCGGGGACTCGAAATTACAAAATCACTCCGCTACAGACTTGATGCAGCACTGGCATATCTGGAACAGAATGAAAAACATAGCAAAGATAATACCCAAAACAAAACGATACATATTATCGTATCGGGCGGTCAGGGACCGGGAGAGGATATATCCGAAGCACAGGCGATGAAAGATTATCTGTGCGCACATGGCATAGAAGCTTCACGGATTTTTATGGAAGCTCAGTCCACGGATACGGAAAAAAACATTGCCTATTCGGCACGTTTTATTCCGGATAAAAATGCGAAAATCGGGGTGGTTTCCAATGACTTTCATCTGTTCCGTGCCGGAATGCTTGTCCGTGCGAAGGGTTTTCACAATGTCAGCACGATTGCGGCGCGGTCAGATGAAGTATTGTTTTTAAATTACAGAGTACGCGAATATTTCGGTGTATTAAAAGATTTATTTGGTGTAAAATTCTTTCACTTTATCGGAGAATAACAGACCCTTTGTGTAGCCGTCATGGTATAAGGCTTTGATTTTCTCCTTGTCTTTTTCCAGACGTGAAAAGCCGTCGGTGTTATCCGGACGGATTACAATGACCTTCTTTTCCTTTTCAAGCTGTTCGAGCTTCTTTAAAGAACGGTTGTAGCAGTCAGCACGGGAAAGGAGGTCTTTTCCGAGTTCCGGATACTTCCAGAAAGCATGCGCCAGAGCCTTTGTGGTGGCGCCGGTTTTCTTTTTGTATCCCTTCTGGCGGGTTAAGACGACAACAACGCGGTCACAGCCGTCTGCGAAAGCCCGCTCATACGGAATCGAATCGCTCAATCCGCCGTCTAAGTACGGAGTATCATTTAAGTAAATATATGGGAAAAGGGCAGGGAGCGCACACGTTGCCTGAAGCAGCTTGTTGGTGCGGTCCTCGGTTGTATAGCGCATATATTCCGGTTTTCCGGTTAAAACATTGGTAACGACTGCGTAAAATTCGCCGCCCCACGCATTAAAGGTATCGTAGTCAAACGGAACCAGTTTATTCGGAATCGTGTCATAGGCAAATTCCAGTCCATAGACACTTCGGTTTGTCTTATCGGTCATATTGTGCATACTCATGTAGCGTTTATCGTCACGGTAATCTAAAAGAATCTGTAAATTTCTTCTTTTTTGTCTGGAAGCGTAGGAAACACCGTAGGCTGCACCGGCAGATACACCAATCATATAATCCGGCATAATATCCCGATCTAAAAATGCATCCATAACACCGCAGGAAAAAATTGTGCGGAATGCGCCGCCCTCAAATACAATTCCAGTTTTCATAATTGTCCTCATTTCTAAATGAATTTATTGTAATGTTTTTTGCCATCAGGCTGTAATTCCTGAAATTACAGTAACATTTTAGTACATTTGATGTGAAATTTCCATATGAAAATACAGATAAATATGATATGATGATGTAAAAGTTGAAAGAATGAGGAAACTATGACACAGGAGATAAGGACACGCCTGCTTTTGATGGCAGATGCACAGTACGGGAGTTTTTCCAAAAGTCTGATTCCCGAATGTAAGCCGCTGTTAGGTGTGCGGCTTCCGGCACTTAGAAAAATGGCGCAGGAATTTGTAAAAAATAAAGAATGGAAAGAACTCGTACAAACAGACGGCGCAGACGATGTTTATTTTGAAGAAGCCATGCTGCGCGGTATGCTGATCGGTTACGGCACGGCAAAAGAGCAGGATAATGAAGAAGCAATGCGGATGTTTGATAAATTTGTGCCGTTTGTTGATAACTGGTCGGTGTGCGACAGCTTTTGTAACAGCATGACAATTGTTTCGGCATACCGGGAAGAATGGTGGGAACATTTACAATCCTTTTTAGCTTCCCAAAAAGAATTTGAAGTCCGCCTGTCTTTGGTCTTATTGCTGTCGCAGTTTTTAAAATGGGACGATGCGGGCAGAAAAATCCCCCGCAGGCGCGTGATTACAGAGGCGGATATTATGCAGAATATTGCATGGAAATCAAAAAAACAGGCACAGAATGACAGCCCGGAGGATTCAGGCAATCCATATCTGGAAAAAATTTTTTCAGTGCTTGACAGACCGTTTACACAGGGGTATTATGCACAAATGGCGGCGGCGTGGCTGACGGCGGAATGTTTTGTCATGTTTCCGGCACAGACCATGCGGTTTCTTATAAAATCCGGCATGGATGATTTTACATATAATAAGGCACTGTCTAAAATATGTGAATCCAGGAATCCGGCGCCGGAAGTAAAGGCACGGATAAAGAGCATGAAAAGATGATGTAAAAAGGAAATGGAGAAAAAGATGAGTACATCAACGACAAAAACAAAAGATATGGTAACAACGGCAATGTTTGTGGCAATTATTCTTGCAATGTCGTTTGTGCCGTATTTAGGCTATATCCCGCTGGGATTTATGAATGCAACAATTATTCACATTCCGGTTATTATCGGAGCGATACTGTTAGGACCGGCGCGCGGTGCATTTTTAGGCGGTATTTTCGGACTAACCAGCATGATTAACAACACATTTAACCCGAACCTGACTTCTTTCGTATTTTCACCGTTTTACAGCCTTGGAAATGTGCATGGAAATTTTAAGAGTCTGATGATCTGCTTTGTGCCGCGAATTCTGATTGGCGTTGTGGCATATTATGTATATACAGGGATTGTAAAGCTTGTAAAGAAGAAGAAAAACGACGGAAAAGGCAGTGCTGCTGCACTGGCGGCAGCCGGTGCGGCAGGAGCACTTACGAATACACTGCTCGTTATGAACGGCATTTACTTTTTGTTTGGAAGCAGTTATGCCAATGCAAAGGGAATTGCCACAGATGCCCTGTATGGTGTGATTCTTGGTGTGATCGGAACACAGGGCGTACCGGAAGCGATTGTGGCGGCGGTGCTGACTGCGGCAATCGGAAAAGCACTGCTTCATATCAGACGGTAACAGAAATGTTAATATTTTAAGAAATAAAACAAAAGGAAAAGAAAATGAAAAGACAAAATCAAAAAGGCATGATTCTTGCGATTGATATGGGGAATACTAATATTGTAATCGGCTGTGTAGACGATGAAAAGATTTATTTTGAGGAACGGCTCTGCACGGATTATTCAAAGACGGAATTAGAATATGCAATCGGTTTTAAGACCGTTTTGGAGTTATATAATATTGAAAGTGAACAGATTCACGGTGCAATCATTTCATCGGTCGTACCGCAGCTTGTAAACGTTATCAAGTCGGCAGTTGAAAAAATCATCGGCATTACGCCGCTAATTGTAGGACCGGGTGTGAAGACGGGATTGAATCTGTTAATGGACCAGCCAAAGCAGGTCGGTACGGATATGGTTGTAGATGCAGTTGCGGCTATTCACGAATATGGTGCACCGGTGCTGATTATTGATGTGGGAACGGCAACGACCATCAGTGCGGTTGACGACAAGAAAAATTATGTGGGAGGTGCGATTCTTCCGGGTATCCGCGTATCGGTGGATTCACTGGTATCCCGGACAGCACAGCTTCCGCGAATCAGTCTGGAAGCTCCAAAATCCGTGATTGGAAAGAATACGATTGCGTGTATGCAGAGCGGTGCGGTTTACGGGAATGCAAGCTGTATCGACGGCATGGTTGACAGAATCCGTGAAGAACTGTGCAAAATGACGGGTGCAGAACAGGAACAGGTCAAAGTCATTGCAACCGGCGGACTGGCAAGGGTGATCGTGCCATACTGCCACAATGAAATTATATTAGATGATAAACTGCTTTTAAAAGGTTTAAAAATCATTTACGATAAAAATGTGGAATAGGAGAGGACTATGTTAAAAGGGAAAAACGTACTGCTTGGCGTAACCGGCAGTATTGCAGCGTATAAAATTGCGACACTTGCCAGCAGCTTAAAAAAGCTGGAATGTAATGTAGATGTCATGATGACACAGAATGCGACCAATTTTATCAATCCGATTACATTTGAATCTTTAACCGGTAATAAATGTGTTGTCGATACATTTGACAGAAATTTCCAGTTTCAGGTAGAGCATGTATCCCTTGCAAAAAAGGCGGATATTGTGATGATTGCACCGGCGAGTGCCAACGTGATTGGCAAGCTGGCATCGGGAATTGCAGATGATATGCTGACAACGACATTTATGGCGTGTACATGTAAAAAAATTGTCGTTCCGGCAATGAATACCAACATGTATTACAATCCGATTCTACAGGATAATATTGCAAAGTTAAGAAGGTTTGGCATCGAAGTGTTAGAACCGGCAAGCGGGTATCTTGCGTGCGGTGATACAGGTGCGGGAAAAATGCCGGAGCCGTCTGAACTGCTTGAATACATTTTACGCGATATTGCCCTGACAAAGGATATGAAAGGATACCGCGTGTGCATTACCGCAGGTCCGACACAGGAAGCAATTGACCCGGTGCGCTACATTTCCAACCATTCAACAGGGAAAATGGGATATGCGCTGGCGAAAAATGCGATGCTGCGCGGGGCAGAGGTGACACTGATTGCAGGTCCGACAAACCTTCCTGACGTGCCGTTTGTTAAAATGGTGCATATTACATCGGCACAGGATATGTATGAAGCGGTTACAGAGGCGGCAAAGGAATCAGACATTATTGTAAAAGCGGCAGCAGTTGCGGATTACAGACCGGCATCAGTCAGTGATGAAAAAATCAAGAAAAGCGACGGAGAGATGAGCATTGCCTTAGAGCGGACAAAGGATATTATCGGAACGCTCGGAGCGATGGAAAACAAACCGTTTTTGTGCGGATTTTCAATGGAAACACAGAATGTACTGGAAAATTCCAGAAAGAAGCTGGAAAAGAAAAATCTGGATATGGTGATTGCCAACAATCTGAAAGTAGACGGTGCAGGATTTGGAACGGATACAAACGTGATTACGATGATTACAAAGACGGATTGTACGGAATTTCCGAAAATGAGTAAATTTGAAGTGGCAGGCTGTATTTTTGATGCGATTATAAAGAATATGAAAGCACGGAGAACAGACGAAAAATAAAATATCAGGAAAAGGGGAGTTTATGAGCAAAAAAGCAAAATTACTTACAGGGGTGTTATCAGTGGCGGCAGTGCTGCTGGTTGCATTTGCCTATTATTATGTGGTGCTTCCGCCAATCAATATCCATGCACCGGGCTTCTGGATATTTGTCATTGTGCTGGCGGCGGTATTTACGGGTGTTGTCGGGCTTTGCAGTATGACAATGACAGAATACTACAAGGAATGGGCAGGCAGACAGTGGAAGCAGTCAAAGCCTGAATTTAAGAGCAAAAAGGCAGAACGTTTTTTCTATTTATGTGCGATACTTACAGCGGCACTGGTTGTTATTTTTCTAATAGGCGGACTGCTGTCATCTGAAATTGTCAATGCTTCGGCTTACCAGAAACTGTTAAATGTGGAAACCAGAAGCTTTACCGATGATATTCATGAGGTGTCCTATGACCAGATTCCGGTGCTGGATAAAGATTCGGCAACGACCATAGGCAACCGTGTTATGGGAACAATGGTGGATATGGTTTCCCAGTTTGAAGTCAGCGATATGTATACACAGATTAACTATCAGAATAAGCCGGTGCGTGTGACACCGCTTCAGTACGGCAGCCTGATTAAATGGTTTACCAATCACAGTGATGGAATTCCTGCGTATATCCGTATTGATATGACGACACAGGAAGCGGAGTGCGTGCGTCTGGAGCAGAAAATCCGTTATTCGATGAGCGACCATTTTGGCAGAAACATTTACAGACATCTGAGGTTTGCGTATCCGACCTATATGTTTGATGACATCAGCTTTGAAATTGATGAGAGCGGTACACCTTATTGGATTTGTCCGGTGAAAAAATATAATATCGGACTGTTTGGCGGTGTGACGATTGGCAGGGTGGTGCTTTGTAATGCAGTCACCGGGGAAATGACGGATTATGCCGTGGAAGATGTTCCGCAGTGGGTAGACCGTGTGTATTCGGCAGATATGCTTATTTCGCTGTATGATTACCACGGTACGTTAAAGCACGGTTATTTTAACAGTGTGTTAAGCCAGAAGGATTGTCTGGTAACGACAGACGGCTATAATTATATTGCACTGGACGATGATGTGTGGGTGTATACAGGAATTACCTCAGTCGGACAGGATAAATCCAATGTGGGCTTTGTGCTGATGAACCAGCGGACAATGGAAACGCGCTATTATGTGATTTCCGGTGCAGAGGAAAATTCGGCGATGTCTTCGGCAGAGGGAAAGGTCCAGCATTTAGGATACAAGGCAACATTTCCACTGCTTATTAATGTGGGTGGACAGCCGACATATTTTATGGCATTAAAGGACAGCTCGGGACTGGTAAAATCTTATGCCATGCTCAATATCGAGAAGTATCAGACGGTGGCAATCGGCGATTCAGTCAATGAGTGTGAGAAAAATTACCGTCAGCTGATGGTAGACAGCGGCATTGTAGATGAAACAGCGGCAGAAACGCCAAAGGAAAGCAGGCAGATAACCGGTAGAATCGAAAAAATGGTGCAGACGGTATTGGACGGCAATTCGCATTTTTATATACTCTTAGAGGGTCAGTCCCGTATCTTTGATGTGCCGTTATCGGATAATGCGGATATTGTACGGTACAATACAGGCGATACTGTTACATTTTCATATCATGAAAATGAGTCATTAAATGAAGTGACGAAGGTGGAAGCTGCACAGCAGACCGTGCAGTAAAGAGGAAAAATAAAAAACAGTGGAAAAGTGTCTTTTGTATACAGGAGAGTGTGTATAAAAGGCACTTTTTAAAAACAACTTAGAATTAAAGAGTAGTATATAAAGAATAAATAACACATATTTTAAATAATTAAACAAAATTTATAATAATAATTGCAATCTGAATAGAATTGTGATATTCTTCTGATAGAATATATTCTAAAAATAAAATCGCAAACAACGGTTGATTTCTAAAAATTGAAATTTTGATTAAGGTTTTATCCGCGTTTTAGGGATGAAATTTTGATTAGAACGGATAGTTTATCCCAAGTAGTATTTTCTATTGACATTTTTATGGGTTCATCTGTTTAATATCCCTTAAAATCCAAAAAGATTTAGAAAATTCATGAAAATCCTTGCCGGCAGTTCAAGTAGTCTATTATAATAAAAGAAATGAAGAAAGCATGGTAAATACACCTTACGATGATGTGTTCCGTACCCTGTTAACGGATTGTACGGCACTGATTATACCGGTTGTAAATGAACTGTTTCACACAAGTTACACCGGAAAAGAAACAATACATCTGCTTCAAAACGAGCACTTTATAAAGCTGCCGGACGGCAGTGAACAGGAGCGCATTACGGATTCCAGCTTTGAAATCCTCGGTAGAGAAAGAAAGCGTTATCATGTTGAGTGCCAGAGCACGGAAGACGGAAGCATGATAGTACGTATGTTTGAGTATGATACACAGCTTGCACTGGAAAACAGAGAAGTTACAGCGGGTGCACTGGTAGTTCATTTTCCTGATTCCGCAATCGTAGCCCTGCGCCATACGAAAAATACGCCGGAGGTGATGACGGTAATGATACGCACACCGGGCGGGGAAGTATCGTATGCCGTTCCGGTATTAAAAGTCAGACAGTATACAGTAGAAGAAATCTTTGAGAAAAAGCTGTACTTTCTGATACCGTTTCATATTTTTGTTTATGAAAATAGTTTTAAAGAACTGGAAGAAAACAGCGAAAAATTAGCGAAGCTGGAAGAGGAATATACAGCGATAGTAAACCGTCTGGAAGAAGACCGTAAGAACGGTGATTTAAACGAATACGAAAAGGTTACAATTCTTGAAATGTCAGATACAGTAATAAAACATCTGGCGGCAAAATATGAAAAGGTCAGGAAAGGAGTTGGAGAGAGTATGGGTGGAAAAGTATTAGAGTATGAAGCAAAGGATATATTAAACCGCGGTCGTGCCGAAGGACGAGATGAAGGACGTCGTGAGGGACGTGCCGAAGGCGAAATCACCGGAATGAAAAAAGCCAAAATGCAGTTAGCCGTAAAATTATTGCAGGCGGGGAACAGCGTTGCATATGTGGCAGACCTGACGGAACTGCCGGAAGAAACGGTGCAAAAGTTGTCGCAGGCAGTCGAGTGTGAAGATGAATAGGAAAAATAAAGCATTTTATCAAAGTAACAGGCGGCTTATCTGAAACAAAAAAGCCGCCCAACTCTTAAATCTCTTTTTCCTAGTACCAAAGTAGGGATTTTGCAAAAACAGTCTGGAAAAATCTCATTTTAAACAATAAAATTTATCAATAAGACTTTTTTGTTGCACTTGCGCAACAAATTGGGAAAGCAGGAAATCAAAGGGATTGTTAAAGAAAACAGGTAAAAAATACCGTTGTTTGTTGCAGGTTTGCAACAAAAATGTCTGCTTGCCAAAAACAAATGTCTGTGGTACACTGCCACTGCAAACGAAAGATAGGCTTTGAAGCCTATTTTTTTAAGTGCCACGGTTAGATAAGACTAATGGAAGTTATTAAAATAAAACTATGCCATAAAACAAAAAACAAAACAAAGCATTAGTACATTCGTAAAATCAACAAGGCACGATAGAAACAAGTAAACAGGGACAAAGCAGAAAGGAAAGAAAAATGAGAAAGACCAGCTTTAAGTTATTATCTGCTTCATTAGCAGTCGCAATGACAATGAGCAGTATGCCGTACAATGTATTGGCGGCAAGCCCGGAGCAGACATTTGCACAGGCAGTACAGCAGGCACAGACAACAGAAGCGGACGGCTTTGAAACAGCCGCACCGGCAGAGGAAAATCTCGTAACAGCAGATGCAGAAAGCACAGAAAAAGTAACCTACACAGTTACACCGGGTGTTTCATACGGAAAGGGAAGTATCAAATTAATCTCAGGTGTGACAGAAAGCACCGGTGATGATGGTGAAAAAGTATACACGGCTGAAAAAGACAGCACAATTACATTTGAAGCTGTACCGGAGGACGGCTGGGCATTAGATTCTGTTATGTACATGTCATCAAGCTTTACAACACCGGACTTAAAGATTACAAAGGTAGACGGCAAAGAGAACCAGTATACATGTACAATTCCTGACGATGCATATGCTTACGGCTCAGTAGGAACATTTATGATATATGTGCAGTTTGCACCGGTTCTGGAAGAAGGACAGTATGAGATAAAATCAACAGGCGAATATTTAAGTGTAGATAAGTATGGTGCAAAGCCGGGTGAAACCGTAAAGATTACATCAACAAGTGACAGTTCAACAAGAAATTATGTGCCGACTGTTGCAGATGAAGACGGAACCGGTATTGATACAACACTTGAAAGTACAGTGATTGATGAAGATAAGATTGTACAGGTATACACCTTTGTAATGCCGGAGAAAAAGGTTACAATCACAGAAAAGAGTAACCGTTATTGTGCAATTACATTAGAAACCAATGACGACAGTAAATTTGCAAGCCATGTAAGTTACAGCAGCCGACAGATGATGAGTGGTAATATGAATGTTGTAGCAGACAGCATTATCGACGGCAAGTATTATAAGCATACAGTAACCGTAACCGGTACACAGGGAAATACAACAGTAAAGCCGGGAGAATTATCATCACTTGCAAGCGGAAAAGCAACATATACCGTAGCAAAGAAATTCCCGGTAGCCGTTACTTTAAGAGTAGACTTCGTTGAAACAGATGCGTATAACATTACAAACCAGTCTGCAAATATTGAAGGTGCCGATTTTACCGTATCAAACGGTGAACTTGCGGCAGAAGGCGATACCGTAACATTACTGCTTTCCACAAATACAGCAGACGGATATTACTATGACGGTACAACACTGCCAAAGGTAACAGACGCAGACGGCAACGAAGTAACTGTAACAGCAGATGAAAGCAACACCACATCTTCTGCAAAGTTTACATTTACAATGCCTGCAAAGGGTGTCACAACAAGCTTTGATGGTTCTGCAATTACACAGAAAGAATTAAAGGCTGTTACCGTTGCAGATGAAGCAAAGTCTTATATTGCACTGGATAAAACAGAGGCAAGAGAAGGTGAGAATGTCACAATTACTTTGACAGACGAAGCAAAAAAGGTTTTATTTATCAAAGTGATTAAGGAAGACGGCAGTGTCGAATATATAAGAAACTCTGCAACGAGCTTTATAATGCCGTCAGGTACAGTGACAGTATCGGTAATTGCACCGGACAACTGGTTTGAAGAAGGACGTTATGATACAGATGTATATGCGGCAACATCAAGCACACTGATTGTTTCCGATGCGGCAGACCTTGCGGCTGTCGGTAAATTAATGCGTGATAATCCAAGCGCACTTACGGATAAAACCATTAATATTGTAAAAGATATTGATATGAGCGCATATACATGGGTGCCGATGACATATACAAATTACAATAATACAGTAACCTTTAACGGAAACGGACATACCATTAAGGGACTGAATGTAGAAGGCATGACAGGAACAACATCAAGTTCATGGGTATATTCAAGTGCATTTATCGCACAGATAGGCAGTTTCACAGATGTCACTATCAACGACCTGACATTTGAAGGAACACAAAAAGTCCATACCGTTGCAGGCACATTCTGCTATTTAGGTGGTATTGCTTATGGCGGCGGTTCTTACAACAAGGTCGTAAACAATATGAATGTGACCATTGACGGTGCGACAGGCGGTACGGTATTGCATTACCCTATTACAAATAGTGCAACACAAATTGTAAACAGTGCGGTAACCGGCAAGACAACACTGGAAAATGTAAATTTAACCGGATATTATTCATATTATGGACTTTCAGACAGAGCAGTCAACAGCTATGATATTTCAGAGATTACCATGGGTGAAAATGCAAATCCGGCAAATGTATCTTATTACGGTGTGGACACTACTTTACGGGCAAAAGATAAGACTGCAAACTGCTACACAGGTACAACATTAAATAATTTCCCTGAAAATGCCCAAATTTACGGAATTGCAAAGACTGTTACAGGAGATAATCTGGATTCTCTTAATCAGAACTTTACATACATCACACCGGTAACAGGCGAGGGTTATGAAAATGACAACTTAATGTCTGTTGACAGCACAACCAACAAGGTCGGCAGGATTGCACTGGTTACATACTTAAACAGCTGGGTTGATGAGAACCAGACAGAGGATAACAAGTATTGCAAGTGGGAAACAGACAAGACAACAGGCAGACCGGTATTAAAGGCAGCCGAAGAAACGGTTGTTTCACAGAAATATGCAATCACTTCAAACGTAACAGGCAGTGAATACGGCGAAACAACCGTTGACGAAGAAGCCGCAGAAGGCAGTAAGGTAACTGTATACACAGCACCGAAGTCATTCTGCAAAGTAAAGAGCATTTCCGTAGAAACAGCAGACGGAAAGAAAGTTGACGTAACAGACAACGGTGACGGAAGCTACAGCTTCACAATGCCGAAGTCCGCAGTAACCGTAAGCACAGAGTATGCACAAGACTCTTATGCAATTACAACAGAAACCAACGGCGAAGGTACAGTCAGCGTATTAACGGCTGAAACAAAGTCTTCCGATAAGGCAAAATCAGGTGAAACCGTAACAGTTACCGTAACACCGGACCGCTTAAAGTATTACACAATGGACAGCGTAACCGTAACAACGGCAAGCGGCAAGACGGTTGAAGCCACAACAACGCAGGCAATTAACGGAACAAATGCCCATGAGTATACATTTACCATGCCGGAAGAAGCTGTAACGGTTATGGCAAACTTCAAGGATGTCAGCAGCTATTATAACGAAGACGGTTCTTTAAAAGAGGGTACATACAAAATGCAGGCAGTATTCGGCAGTACCTATTACATTGACACCGACAAAATCGAAGGTGCAATGGGCTATGAAGAACAGTACACAGACATTACCGTAAGCGTTGATGCAGAAGGCAATGTAATAGTAGACGATTATGAAATGCCGGGTGTAAAAAGCCCGATTGGATACGCAGGCGGCGGCGAACTCTGGATTAAGTCCACACCGACACCGGATGCCAACGATAACGGCAAGATTAAGGGTGCAGATGATGCAGGCGTTGCAGAATCCAGCGACTATGCCGAAAAGTATGAAAATTATACAAAGGTATACACCATTTCACCAACCGTTACAAAGACCGGTAAGATTAATCCGTCAACCAACGTAAAGACAGAAAACACAGGCGATTTCTACTTTACAAAGGTTATGCAGGGAAGTAAGCAGGTCGGCGGCTTCTATAACAGTGAAAATGTAGAATCCGTTACATTGGATAAACTCGCTTCATCAACAAGCAGTAAGGTAGCACCGTTTAACCTGACATTCTCCGGTATCAATTACATTAAAAACGATGCGGACTATGCAAACCAGAATGTGTTATTTACAACATACATCACAGAAATGGCTTACATTTCAGAAGTATTGTTCCGTATGGACTTCTCAACGATTGAAAAAGTCGGTGATACAGACCAGGGAGAAGAAACAACACAGGCATTAGATGTATCTGTTTATACAGCGTGCGAACCGGGTGCCACAAAGACACCGCCTGCAAACATTGATGCAATCAAGAGTGCAACACTGGTAACAAAGGCAGACGGAAGCAGACAGGTCGTATTTGACTTAGGCGAAACAATCGTATTCGGCTTACACGGACATATGGGAAGCCTTCGTGTATACAATGCAGACAGCATGGAAAATGCATTTAAGGCAATCTCAAAGAATGATACAAGCGGCTTAAAGTCAGCAATTTACAGCGATTGGTATACAGACAAGATTAATTCCGAAGCAGACAGCGTGGCATATGATAAGACACCTGTAGAAGTAACAGACAGCAGAGGATATGTATACTACACAACAGACGGAACAGAATTTAGCGCAACGTCCACAACAACAGACCTTGAAAATGCACTCGTATATCCGGGTAAGGCAGTTGTAGATGTACCGGACTATTTCGACCTGACAGACAACAATGAAATTTATCTGACAGGCTTTATCGACGGTATGTCAAAGGATACGAACTTAAAGTTAAAGCTGACAGCAAAAAATGAAGACAACACACCGGTTGTAAAGACAGGTACAGCCCATATTTCACAGTTCGGTGAATATGATGTTACTGTCAACGTAACAGTTACAGATGATGTTATCACAGACATTGAAGTAACAGGTGCAAATTTTGCGGGAACTTATGCTGAAACCAATAAGATGATGCTTGAAAAGGCAGTCAACGGCTTAAAGGGCAGCTACATCAATAAGTCCGCAACCGATGTAAAGGAAATCACAGGTGTTGATGCGGTTTCAGGCGCAACGTATTCATCCAATGCAATCCGCGATGCGATTTTAAATGCACTCGAACTAAAGCAGGAAGAAGAAGTCATTAACCTTCCGACAGAAAAGCTTGCAGAAGGCGAATACAGCGTAGACATTGCATACTACACAGATAAAGTAAAGCACAGTCTTGTGGAAAATGACAAGACAAAGGCAAAGATTGTTGTTGACAAAGATGGCAACATGACACTCGTAACAGACATTATTAACGGAACATCAAAAGAACCGTTATATATCTATGGCTTCAATGGCTACTATGAAGGCAATGATACTTCTAAGAGCTTAAAGGAAGCTGCGGTCGAAATGAATGACATTCAGTACAGCGATGATGTATTCGGTGAAGATGAAAAGGTTGTAACAAAGGTTTCCTTCCCGTTAGAAGGTGATTTTGCGGCAATCTACAACACCAATGCAGATATCTATGTACCGGCAATGAAGAATTTAAACGGTCTGGTTTCAGGCATTGACTTCAAGCAGGGACGTTTCAGCGCAGACTGCTTCGTAAAGGTTTACTGGGACAGCTTAACAAAGACATCATCTGATAATAATAAGTCCGATGATATAACAAAGGAAACAACTTTCGGTTCAGCAAAGACCACTCTGACAGCAGGTACTTATTCAATCCCTGCAAGCTTAAAGAATGCCGGAAATGTTTCACAGGATTCTATGGCGGCAGGCTGCATTAAGAGTGCACAGATGACTGTTGCGGCAGATGGAACAGCAGCTGTAACCGTAGATTTACAGTCCGTATCCTTTGCGGGACTGACAGCTTACGCAAGCAACTGGAAGATTTATCAGGGAACGTCAGCAGATGGTAAGACTGTAGATGCACAGTACACAACAGACGAAGAAGGCAGAGTGACACAGATTACATTTACACTGCCGGACAACAGCTATGACGGTGTTTATGTCAACATGTTTGTCGATGCGATGAATTACAGCCCGGATGCTTATCTGGCACTGGATTATGCAAATGCGGTAAAGACAGCAGAACCGGACCCGGCACCAACACCGGACCCAGACCCGACACCGGAACCGACTCCGACTCCTGACCCGACACCGGATCCGGAACCGACACCAACTCCGACACCGGACCCTTCTGACAATAAAATTGCTGACGGTAACTACTATGTACCGATTGCATTGTGGAATGCGGTATCCGATAAGGCTTCTATGGGTAATGCGGCATTTGAAAAGAACAGCAGTGCTTTAATCACCGTAAAGGATGGCAAGGTTGTAAAAGTTCAGATTGCCATGAATCCGGTAACCGTAACATCAATCTACAGCGCCGTTACGGCATTTGAGGTAGAGGGCGTAACTGTTACAATCGACAAGACAGAAAAGATTACAACTTCCGCAGGAAATGAAGTCGATGCAATCAGACTGGTAACATTTGAACTTCCTGAAGGTGCACAGCCATCTGTTGCAGATATTACTTATGCAGATGTAAGCTTTAAAGTACCGGATACACCAATGGGCGACACCATGATGAGTGCGAGATTAAGATTCGACTGGTCAGCACTGACAGCAACAAGCGATACTTCTCTTGTACCGGCAGAAGACCAGACAGAAGAAAAGTCACCGGCAGTTGATGTGACGGATGAAAAGACAGGCGTTCATGTATCAGCCGCAGAGGGCGTGCTTCCGGCAGGCTCTGAGTTAAAGGTAACAAAGGTCGGCGCAGGAACAGAATATACAAAGGCGGCAAATGCACTTGCAGACGTCGGCAGCAATTTTGAACTGTATGAAGTTCATTTTGAAAAGGACGGACAGGAAGTTGAGCCAGACGGCAGTGTTGTTGTGAAGTATCTCATTCCGGCAGGCATGAATGCAGACAACGTTGTTTTATACCGTATCAATGATGACGGTTCAAAGACTCTCATAAAGGGCAGTGTGGAAAACGGCTATTATGTTGTGACAACAAAGGGCTTCAGCTATTATGCACTTGTTGAAAAGACATCAACAGATAACGGTTCGGCAGCAGGCGGTAATTCAAATACGGCAGGTGGCTCAGCCAATACGGCAGACAACAGCAACAGCGGCGTAAAGACAGCGGATTCTTCCGCAATGGGCATGTGGGCAGCAGCATTCTTTGCTTCTTTAAGTGCCGCAGGTCTTGCAATCTTTAAAAGAAAGAAAAGACCGGAAGAAAAAGAAGACTAAGCTGTAAAAAAGACAAAACAACGGCATCCGTTCCAAAAAGGGGCGGGTGCCTGTTTGTCACATATAAAAATGAAAGCAGGAGTACAGACATGGAACAGAAATTTAAAATGCAGATTCAGCGGCTTGCAAAGCATGCAGCGGCAGTATTGACGGCAGTCACCGTGGGCATTTTATCGGCGGCGGCAGTATTTTCACAAAACAGTAATCCGGTATATGCGGCAGAAAACGGCATTTATCTTGCCAATGCCAATCCAAGCTACCGAAATCCGTCCACCGGTGCGATTGAAGATTCCGGCGGAGAGGGTTCGGCGGTTTTAGGACAGTCCATGACAGAGAGCGCGACATATGGTAAGGCACTTATCGAGGTAGACCCGGCGGGAAACACTTATGCCACAATCCGTATGCAGTTAATGGACAATATCGAAAATCCGCAGTTTCAGGTAGATGGAAGTCCGGTATCCGCAACGTTAATGCAGGAGGATTACTCAAGCAATACCGCAGATTACAGATTCCGCATCAACAGTGAAAATTCGGTTGTACGTGTAAATATGTACGTAACTGCCATGGGTCGTGATATTATTTACTACATTACATTTTCGGGACTGAGTGAAGGCGCAGGCGACTTTATTACCAGTGTGACCGTTGAAGAAAAGGGCGGCAGTGCCGGTCCGGACAGCGCAGAGAGTGGCAGTGAGGAAAGTAACCCGGGAGAAAGCAGTTCAGGAGAGCGCGGTGTAAGTGCGCAGGCTGAAAATACCGCATCAGGCACGGACAGCTTATCGGGTGAAACCGGTGTGTCAGCCGGAACAGACGGCAGTCAGGAAAATGCCGGAACACAGAGCATAGAGCAGGCAGAAGGTGAAAGTGCAGAAAGTACGACAGAAGCCGGACAGACTACATCAGCAGAAGCAAGTGCCGCACAGGCAAAGACCGCAGAAAACACACAGACGAAAAATGCCGGAATTCAGGAATATGATGCGGCAGGAAAACAGGTCAATGCAGAAGCGCAGGAGAGCAAAAAAAACACCAGCACCGGCATTTTTATCGGAATGGGTGTTGTAATTGCCATTGTTGTGACAGGTGCGGCATGGTACATGCTTGTATATCGTAAAAAGAAAAACTAAAGGAGCAGACAAATGAAACGACAGGTAAAAAAGACTGTTCAAAAAGGCCTTTGTATGCTGTTAGCGGGCGTTGCTGTTCTTACGGCATCGCTTTCGCTGACAGCCTGCGTAGACCAGCACCCGGATTCCACAGAGGGACAATCACAGGCAGACAGTGTGCGTCTTGTGGCAACGTCACCGGCAGCTGCACAGATTTGTGACAAATTGGAATTAGATTTAGTGGGCGTATGCCAGACCTCCGGTACACTGCCGGAGCGGTATAAGGACGTTACACAGGTCGGAACGGCAATGTCGCCGGATATGGAGATTTTAAAATCTTTATCGCCGGATTATGTGCTGTCCCCGAACAGCCTGCAAAGCGATTTACAGCCGAAATATGCGGCAATCCAGGTGAAATCCCTGTTTTTGAATTTAAAAAGTGTATCCGGCATGTATGCTTCAATTGCAGATCTCGGTGAAAAATTTAACAGGCAGCAGCAGGCACAGGCAATGGTGGACGAATTTAACACATTTATGCAGGAATACAAAAATAAAAATGCAGGAAAAGAAGCCCCGAAGGTTCTGATTCTGATGGGACTGCCGGGTTCTTATATCGTGGCAACCGAAAACAGCTATGTCGGCAGCCTTGTGGAAATGGCAGGCGGACAGAATGTATACGCAGGCACTGATGAAGAATTTTTAAGTGCTAACACAGAGGATATCAAAACGAAAGAACCCGATGTGATTTTACGGGCATCCCATGCAATGCCCGAGCAGGTACAGCAGATGTTTGCCGATGAATTTGAAAAAAACGACATCTGGAAGCATTTTGCGGCAGTACAAAACGGCAGGGTGTACGATCTGGATTCGTCCCTGTTCGGCATGAGTGCAAATTTTTCATATCAGCAGGCACTCGAAGCATTACAGCCGATGTTGTATAACAACTAAAATTCTGTAGTTTTTCATAAAATAAAAAATAATCGGTTGCTTATCTTTTTTTTGTAGTGTACAATAATAAAGACACAGTACATATTTAATAAGGAGAAAAGCCGTGGATATTATAGTAAAGTATATTGATGAATTGTTGGAAAAAAGCACGCCGGAAGCGCCGATGTGGAATATTGAAAAGCTCAAGCAGGGCTTAAAGTCTAAGTGGAATTACATTGACGGTTGTATGATTAAAGCCGTACTTGAGATGTATGCCATTTCAAAGGACGAGAAATATTTAAAGTTTGCAGACGATTTCATTGATTATCGTGTAGCAGAAGACGGAACAATTGACGGATACAGCATTGGTGAAAAGAATATTGACAATGTCAATGCCGGCAAGACTTTATTTGAATTATATGATATCACCGGAAAAGAAAAATATAGAAAGGCAATCGACCTTGTATATTCTCAGATTGCTATTATGCCTCGCTGTGAATCCGGCAACTTCTGGCACAAGGATATTTATCCGAATCAGGTATGGCTGGACGGAATGTATATGGGACAGCCGTTTTACATGGAGTATGAAACAAGATTTAACGACCGAAAGAATTATGATGATATTTTCTCACAGTTTAAATTCGTTATTGAAAACATGAAAAATCCGCTCAACGGTCTGTACTATCATGCAATCGACACATCAAAGCAGATGTTCTGGTGTGACAAGGTCACAGGTCTTTCACAGAATATCTGGCTGAGAGCAATCGGCTGGTACTCTATGGCACTGTTAGATACACTTGATAAGGTGGACAACTCTGACCACAAGTATGACAAAGAGTGCAGGATGTTACAGGATGCATATGTAGATTTAATGAATGCGATGATCCGTTATCAGGACGAAAGCGGTATGTGGTATCAGGTTGTCAACTTCGGCGGCATGGAACGCAACTATCTTGAAACAAGCGGAAGTTCTATCATGGCATATTCCCTGTTAAAGGGTGTACGTCTTGGCTTCCTGCCTGAAAGCTACCGTGCATACGGTGAGAAAGCCATTGACGGTATCTGCAAGCGCTATTTAAAAGAAAAGAACGGAGAAATGTCACTTGGTGGTATTTGTCTGGTTGCCGGACTTGGCGGTAAAGACAATCGTCCGGGTACATATGATTATTATATGTCAGAACCGGTTGTAGAAGATGATGCAAAGGGTGTCGGACCATTTTTACTTGCCTATACAGAATTATTACGTTACAAGAAAAATTAGTAAAAAGATACGAGGGAGTCTGACAAAAGCAGGCTTCCTTGTTTTTTCATGCCGCAGAGCCAAATCTGACATTTGGCTCGCGATTCCTCCGGCATTAAAATGCCTGCGGGATGGAGAATAGTGCGAAAAATCACACTGATGTGCTGATTTTTCACATAGATGTTTGCTTTGGAGCGAAAGCAAACACCTATGATGGCGGATGAGAAATCGCCTGCGCGAATTTCTCATCGCTGCTTCGCAACAAAGTCGCTCAGAAACGAGGATTAAGATGAAACCGTATATTACGAAAAAAGAAGTAGAAGAAACACAAGGGAAGGATGCACGGACACAGCGCTTTTTGACGGCAGAAAACGGCTGCCTTGGCGGTTGTACTTCCGGGACAACGGTTTATGCCGGCTATGAGTTTAGTGCGCATCCGGGCGTGCATGAAGACCAGGAGGGCTTTTATGTGCTTGAGGGTGAGGGCTATGCCAGACTTGGTGATCTGGAGTTTCCAATTGAAGCAGGTGATTCATTTATTGCACTTCCGGGTGTGCCGCATACGATTAAGACAAAACCGGGCTGTCAGCCTGTCAAGGTATTTTGGTTTCACAGTGCAGTCTGATGCGGACTGCTGCTGATAAAGGAGTGTGTTTGTTTGAACAATGAGGAATTGGAAGAAAAAAAGAAATGGTTTTTTAAAGAAAATATCCGACTGGAAGAACTACGGAAAAATCTGGAGCAGCAGCAGGGAAAGCTAGAGGAAGAAGAGCAGGTTGTGGAGATTCAGAAGCAGATGCTGGAAAAGCAGAAACGCAGTCTGGATTTGCTAAGAAAGCAGTTAGATAATCAGAAGCATCTGTTTGACCAGCAGTGGCAGATTCTGGAACGGGAAACCAGACAGCTTGCTATTGACCGCGAAAAATTTAAGCGCGACAAGCTGATGTACCGCGATGAGGTGTACCGTGAGGCCAGAAGAAAGTTTGCCATGGTACAGAATATCAGTCATAGCGGTGTAAATCTCTTCTTTAAAGGTGTTGACAGCAGTGCAGCATTAAAAAAGCGCTATAAGGCATTGTTAAAAATTTATCACCCGGACAATGCGGGCGGTGATAAAGAAGTGTTACAGGCAATCAGCGCAGAATATGAAACATTAAGCAGGAATATTGAATAAGATAAGAAAATAAAGCAATTCATGCAAAAAAAGCCGGATATATTGATAAAAATACTCATATTTATAAGTTGTTGTCTGTACGAATATGGTGTATAATTCAGACATAACGGCTTGTCGGACGAACAGGCAGCTACGTTTAGAAGTACACGAAATGAAGGAGAATGAGATGTTTAAGATTAATGACAATTATTTAAAGCTTCCGGGAAGTTATCTGTTTTCCACGATAGCCAAAAAGGTTCAAGCCTTTCAGGCTGCTAATCCGGACAAGGAAATTATAAGACTGGGTATCGGTGATGTAACGCTGCCGCTTGCGCCGGTTGTAATTGATACATTACACGGTGCAGTTGATGAAATGAGCAAGGCAGAAACATTTCACGGTTATGCACCGGATTTAGGGTATGATTTTTTAAGAAATGCAATTGTAGATTTTGATTATAAAAGACGTGGTGCCGACATCAGTGCCGATGAAATTTTCGTCAGTGACGGTGCAAAGTCTGATTCAGGAAACATTGGCGACATTTTTTCAGTAGACAATAAAATTGCAGTATGTGACCCTGTATACCCGGTATATGTAGATACCAATGCAATGGCAGGAAGAACCGGGGATTATTTACCGGATCAGCAGAAGTGGAGCAATGTAATCTACATGCCGTGTACGGCAGAAACGAATTTTGCGCCGGAGCTGCCAAAGGAAACACCGGATATTATCTATCTTTGCTTCCCAAACAACCCAACCGGTTCTACGATTACAAAGGACGAATTACAGAAGTGGGTTGATTATGCAAATAAAGTAGGTGCGGTTATCATCTATGATGCAGCTTATGAAGCATACATTTCAGAGGAAAATGTACCGCATACGATTTTTGAATGTGAAGGTGCAAGAACCTGTGCCATCGAACTGCGCAGCTTCTCAAAGAATGCCGGATTTACGGGAACAAGACTTGGATTTACCGTTATTCCAAAAGATTTAAAGAGTGGTGATGTGACATTACACAGTCTCTGGGCAAGACGTCACGGCACAAAGTTTAACGGTGCGCCATATATTATCCAGAAGGCGGGTGCAGCTGTTTACACAGAAGAAGGACAGAAGCAGACCGGTGAGCAGATTGCATACTACATGAACAATGCAAAGACAATTCTGGAAGGCTTAAAGTCCGCAGGCTATACCGTATCAGGCGGTGTCAATGCACCGTACATCTGGTTAAAGACACCGGATAACATGACATCTTGGGAATTCTTTGATTTCCTGCTTGAAAAGGCAAATGTTGTCGGTACACCGGGTTCAGGTTTTGGTCCAAGTGGTGAAGGCTACTTCAGACTGACCGCTTTCGGTTCTTATGAAAATACCGTAAAGGCACTTGAAAGAATTAAGGCAATCTAATTGTTATCATAATATTAAATACACACACCCGCGGGAACAGGCTGAAAAGCCGGAGATTTCCGCGGGTATTTTTATAAATTTTTATAATCCTGATTTGTGGATTTTTATGTATGAAGCGGGATACAGTACGGCATAAAACATTAAAAACAAAATAGTGAAAAAACTTTTATAAAAGAATTTTGTAAAATGAATAGCAATTTCCGGGGAAATAGTGTATGATAAGGACAGTGCAGAAATGCAGAACATAAAATAAAGCATGTAATAATGAAAAGCAGTAAATCAAACAGTAAAAATGGAGGTTTCAATATGTGGCAGGCAGATTTAGGAAATGGAAAGTACCGCAACCCGATTCTATACGCAGATTATTCAGACCCGGATGCAATCCGTGTCGGCGAAGATTATTTTATGATTGCATCAAGCTTTTGCAATGCACCGGGGCTGCCGATTTTACATTCAAAAGATTTAGTCAACTGGAAAGTAGTCAATTATGCATTGGACGAGTTACCGGAATTCCGTTACCGCAATCCGATTCATGGCTGCGGGGTATGGGCACCGGCAATCCGGTATCATGAAGGAACCTATTATATATGTTTTCCGATGCCGGATGAGGGCATTTACATGACAACAACAAAAGACCCGTTTGGCAAATGGAGCAAGCCGGTGAATATCCGTCCGGGAGCAGGCTGGATTGATCCGTGTCCGTTCTGGGATGATGACGGAAAGGCGTATCTGGTAGCAGGTGTTGCAAAGAGCCGTATCGGATACAAGAGTGTACTGCATATGGTAGAAATGCAGCCGGACGGTATGGGATTAATCGGCGAAGAAGTCAAGATTTTTGACGGCAATGAAAATGATCAGGTAACAATTGAAGGTCCGAAAATGTACAAGCGCAACGGCTGGTATTATATATTTGCTCCGGCAGGCGGTGTAAAGACCGGCTGGCAGACAGTGCTCCGTTCTAAAAATCCTTTTGGACCGTATGAATATAAGGTCGTAATGCGTCAGGGTGATTCACCGGTCAACGGTCCTCATCAGGGTGCATGGGTGGACACGGTGACAGGTCAGGACTGGTTCTTACATTTTCAGGATGTCTATGCAGGCGGAAGAATTGTTCATTTACAGCCAATGCACTGGGAAAATGACTGGCCAATAATCGGTATCAATAAGCCGGGCAATGATTACGGCGAACCGGTTATGGAGTACACAAAGCCGGATATCGGAAAGAGTAATTCATATCCGGTTTGCGAGCCGGATACGAGTGATGACTTTACATCGGATAAACTCGGTATGCAGTGGCAGTGGAATGCCAATCCCCAGAAGGACTGGTATGAGCTTACCGGATCAAAGTTAAAGTTAAATGCACTGGATACTGTGCCGCTCCGACCGGTTAGTGATTACCGCAATCTGCTGTTACAGAAATGGCCGGCACCGGAATTTACCTGTGTGACGAAAATGCAGCTTTCCGGCATGGAAAACGGCGATGTGGCAGGCGTTGTATCACTGGGAACGGAATACGGCGCGCTGGCGGTTGAAAAGCGGGATAACAAATATACGGTCAGACAGATTTTGGGAACACAGTATTTTGACTGTGATATGCCGTATACAACACAAAACAGCAATGATTTTGAACTGTCCGAAAGTGATTTTAAGGATACCGGGAAAACAGTGACATTCCGTTACACGGTAAAATGCACCGGTCATATTGACCACATGGAGTTAAATCTTCCTGTAAAAGCAGCACCGGTCGAGGAATTAACACTGGAATTAAGTTTTGACGGCAAAAACTATGAAAAAGCCTTTTCATTTGCTTCCAAAGCAGGCAGATGGGTCGGTGTGAAAAACGGCATTTTCTGTGCCCATGACAACACCGTAAAAAATGACAAGACAGGATATGTACTTGTAGATTCTGTGGAATATATGCCAAAAGAAGATTAGTAGAGCGATATTTTATAAAGCGGTCCTTTGCAAAAGAATGAGCCAAAGTCAGATGATAATGGAGCATTTCTTTTACAAAGGACTTTTTTATTCAATCAGTAGAAAATATGGTCGCCAATCACCGTGCCATAGGTGTCGATACCGCTGCGGTATACGTGGAAATACAGCGCATTAATCGTAACATTTCCGTTTAAAACCTCCTGCGCCGCCTGAACGCACGAAGCGGAAGCACCGCGGGAGAGCACAATCGTAAAACGACCGCTGGCAACCGGTGTAAATTGTCCGGAAGCATAGATGACACCGGAAATGGAGTTGGCAAAACGTGGGCTGTTGACACGGTTTACAACAACACTTCCGACAGCTAACTTACCCTCGTAAGACTGGTTGCCCGCTTCACATTCGATAATTGCGGCAAGCATGGCAAGGTCAGAGGTGTCATATGAAATCGGTGTTTTATTAATATTAGAAGTAATGTCACCGCTGCCGGAATTATTATTCCCTGCGGCGGCAGCCGCGCGGCTTGCGGCCTCGGCTTCTGCGCGTTCCTGTGCCAGCTTTTCTTCTTCAAGCTTTTTTTCATAGGCAAGTGCGGCAGCTTCGGCCTCGGATACGTTGTTGGAAGACGTATCAAAATCCTGCTGGGTTTTTGCAAGCAGTGTCTTTAAATTTTCCTGTTCATTTAAAGCAGCTTCCCGTAAGGACGACAGTTCGGAAACCTCGGTATCCAGCTGTTCTTTTGCTGCCTGCTGGCGTTCATAATTGGCTTCCATCTCATCTAACATATCACGGTCATACTGTGATAACTGGTAAATGTATTCGCTTTTTAACAAAAGTTCACTCATACTTTGGGAAGTTAACAGCAGTTCAATCACATCCGAGCTGCTGCGTTCATACATATACCGGATACGCAGTTTCATGGAATCGTACTGTTCGTCCATTGTCTGGGACAGCGACAGCAGTTCTTCATTTAAGGCATCAACATCTGCCTGTTTGTCATCAATCTGTTCTTCTAAGGAAGATAAACGGCTTCCGGCGCTCTGGAGCTGACTGTCAATTTCGGATAAATCCGCAGACAGACTCTGCTGTTGTGCCTTTAAGCTTTCCAGTTCCCGGTTGGCATTGTCTAAATCGTCCTGCGTGGTTGCATAGGACAGATAAGGAATGGTCAATGCGGTACTGCAAAATACACAGCACAGACAAATCATGAATTGTTTTAACTTTTTCTTATTATTCAATGCAAATCTCCTGTTACAATCTAATCGTTATTCCAATCATTTATGCTGGTATCAGTATAAAATGCAGACCACAAAAATGCAAGCGTCAAACCACTTTTATGCTTTATGGGGCGGGGTTCGATTTTTTTTTCACCGGCGGACAGGCACATGTGGGTTTGGAACTTTTAAACATGGTATTATTTATATCACGATGCATAATAAAATATTACAGTAAAATATCTTCTGTTTTAAGAGGAAATTCATAAAAAATAATAAAATTAAGCATTATTCAGGCAGAGGCATAGACATTTCAGCAGAAACGTGAAATAATGAAGAAGTAAGTTGTTAGAAAATCAAAATAAACCGAAAAAACGTAAAGAGAGGAAAAAAGATGCTTGAATTAAACAACATCGTAAAGGATTATATTTCCGGAGATACCAGGGTAACGGCATTGAAGGGAATTAATCTGCGTTTCCGCGACAGCGAATTTGTATCAATTCTGGGACAGTCCGGCTGCGGAAAAACAACTATGTTAAATATCATCGGGGGGCTTGACCAGTATACAAGCGGTGATTTAAAGATTAACGGACGTTCTACGAAGAAATTCAAGGACCGTGACTGGGATGCATACCGCAATAATTCGATTGGATTTGTCTTCCAGAGTTATAACCTGATACCGCACCAGACCGTGCTTGCCAATGTCGAACTGGCACTGACTTTATCCGGTGTATCCAAGTCAGAGCGCAGAAAGCGCGCAATAGAAGCACTGGAAAAAGTAGGCTTAAAGGAACAGATTCACAAGAAACCCAATCAGATGTCCGGTGGACAGATGCAGCGTGTTGCGATTGCAAGAGCATTGGTAAATGACCCGGATATTTTACTGGCAGACGAGCCGACAGGCGCATTGGATACAGAAACCAGCGTACAGATTATGGAGATTTTAAAAGAAATTGCCAAAGACCGTTTGATTATTATGGTTACGCATAATCCTGAACTGGCAGAGCAGTATTCAACAAGAATTATCCGCCTTTTAGACGGACAGATTACAGACGATACCGATGCTTACAGTGAAGAACAGATGAAAGCGGATATACAGGAAAAGGAGCAAAAGCTTTCAGATGCACAGACAGGAAAGAAGAAAAAGAAAGCAAAGACATCGATGTCTTTTTTTACAGCGCTTTCTCTTAGTATGAATAACCTGATGACCAAAAAGACCCGTACCCTGCTTACCGCATTTGCCGGAAGTATCGGTATTATCGGCATTGCGTTGATTCTTTCCATTTCAAACGGTATTCAGGACTATATTGACAGGGTACAGCGCGATACACTGTCGAGTTATCCGGTCCAGTTACAGTCTCAGACCATGGATATCAGCAGCATGATTGAAATGATGACCGGGTCTGATAAGGATTCTGTTGACCATGACAAGGATAAAGTGTACAGTAATATGATTATGTCGGAAATGATGAATACCATGATTTCCGATGTGAAAAATAATAATTTGAAATCCTTTAAAAAGTATATAGATGATAATAAAGATGAGATTTCAACATATGCAAGTGATATCCGGTACAGCTACAATGTTGATATCAATATTTACGATACAGACACAAGCGACGGTGTGACACAGCTAAATCCAAGCACTATTATGAATACGATTTACGGTACGAACACTTCACAGGGCAGCATGAGTGCGATGTATACCAATGCAGATGTATGGAACCAGCTGCCGGGCAATCAGGATTTACTGGATTCCCAGTATGATATGATAGCGGGAAGATGGCCGCAGCAGTACAACGAAGTGGTGTTAGTTGTTGATGAGAACAACGAAATTGATGATTATACCCTGTATTCACTGGGCTTTAAAGACCCTGACGAGGTAACGGCGATGTATAAGCGCATGATGACAGGCGAAACTTATGACACCGAGGAAACAGAGTATACTTATGATGAAATTTTAGATAAGAAATTCCAGATGATTCTGCCAACCGATTATTACCGGTACAACGCAGAAAAAGACATCTGGGAAGATATGCGTGAAGATGAAACGTATATGAAAAATGTAGTAGACAACGGCACACAGATTCAGGTGTGCGGTATTATCCGTCAGAAAGAAGATGCGGTCAACACGGCAATCCGGAGCGGTGTAGGTTATACAAAGGAACTGATGCAGTATCTGATGCAGGGTGTCAATGACAGTGAAGTGGCAAAAGCTCAGCTTGCCGATGAAACAACCGATATTTTTACGGGAATCCCGTTTGACAATGACAAGGATACACCGATTACAATGGATGATGTCAATGCATATGTTGCAACGCTTTCAGAGCAGGAACAGGCACAGATGCAGGCTTATATGAGCCAGATGACAGAAGAACAGATTTTGCAGCAGTTTTCGCAGTCTTTAAAGGCACAGACAACAGAAGCCACATTTGAGGGCAACAAAGAAAAGTTAGGCATTACAAACGAAGACAACCCGTCAGAAATTGATTTATATGCTGCAAGCTTTGAGGCCAAGGAAAAACTGGAAGATATTATCAGCGATTATAATAAGAAAGCAACTGATGAGGGCAGAGATGAAGATGTGATTAATTATACCGATTATGTTGGCATTATGATGTCTTCCGTCAGCACGATTATTACGGCGATTTCAGCGGTACTGATTGCGTTTGTTGCGATTTCACTCGTTGTTTCTTCTATTATGATAGGTATTATTACGTATATTTCCGTACTTGAAAGAACAAAGGAAATCGGTATTTTAAGAAGTATCGGTGCGTCAAAGAAAGATGTTTCCCGCGTATTTAACGCCGAAACACTGATTGAAGGCTTTGTATCCGGTGCACTGGGTATTGTGATTACACTGATTTTGTGCATTCCGGCGAACCGGATTATTGAAAATGTGACAACAATTGCAGGAGTTGCAAAACTTCCTGTTGCAGGTGCCGTAATCCTTGTTATAATAAGTATGGTGCTGACACTGATTGCCGGATTTGTTCCGGCGAAGATGGCAGCGAAAAAAGATCCGGTAGTAGCACTGCGTACAGAATAATAAAGCATTTGTGATACGCACGGAATTATTAGGAATAAAGGAAGCAGTCATGAGGAACGTTTACAAATTTTTAAGAGCCTCAATACTCATTTTAATACTGGTTGGCGGGACATATTTTATTGCGCAGGAATATTCAGCCGGTATTGAAAATGCAGTCAATACATCAGCAGGCGGTCAGAGTCTTACAAAGGAAACCATAACCAATCTCGGAGATGTCTTAGCGACGGTAGAAGCAGAAATCGCCGGCGGAGCCGGAAGTGAAAAAACGAATGATACGGTAAAGTCTGATTATCAGCCGGTACAGGGAACCGGACAGCTTGTGGAAGACAGCAAATCCCAGCAGACGGATACGACACCGGCGGCATCTTATGATTTTCCGGAAAATATGTATCCGTACAGAGCCATGCTTTCGGATACACAGAAGGAAGTTTATGACCAGGTGTACGGGGCAGCACTGGAATTAAAGGAAAGTGTGACACTGTGCCGTCAGCTTGATCAGAGCAGTATTAAAAATGTCATGAATGCGGTCTTTAACGATCACCCGGAGCTGTTCTGGCTGGATACCGGCTACAGCTACGGGTACACCAGCAAGGGAGCGGTCATTTCCGTGATGTTAAAATACAATGAAACGGCACAGACACTGCAGTCTGCCAGACAGAAGTTTTTAAATGCGGCGGCGAAGGTGATTAACGGCGCCAGTTCGCTCACGACCGACCTTGACAAGGAACAGTATGTTTATAAAGCCCTTCAGAATATGTGTGTCTATGATGAAAATTCAGACATGAACCAGAGTGCATACAGCGTATTCATTAACGGAAGCTCGGTGTGTGCCGGATATTCGAGGGCATTTCAGTATATTATGCAGCAGTTAAATATTCCGTGTTATTTCTGCACCGGATATGCTAACGGCGGTTATCACGCATGGAATATTGTCTATATTGACGGAAAGTATTATAATGTAGATTTGTCGTGGGACGACTCTCTTGGAGATGTATCCAATACATATTCCTTTGCGTACTTTAATCTTTCAGATAAAGCAATTTCTGTAGACCATACGCGCAGGGAACTATCGGTGAATCTGCCGGAGTGCAAATAAAATGTCTGTGGAACGGAGATTAGTGTAAAAAATCACACTGATGTGCTGATTTTTTACACAGCACTTTGTGCCGCAGGCGTCACAAAGTTGCTATTTATCGCAGAGCCAAATAAGATTTGGCTCGCGATTCCTCCGGCATTAAAATGTCTGTGGAACGGAGATTAAAATGAAATACTTAATTGATACACATACACATACGATTGCAAGCGGACACGCTTATAACACAATAGATGAAATGACAAGAAAGGCAGCACAAATCGGGCTGCCTGCTATTGCGTTTACGGAGCATACGCCGAAAATGCCGGGCAGCTGCGGCAAACTGTATTTCAGCAACTTTAAGGTCCTGCCGCGGGAAAAATTCGGCGTGCGCCGTCTGTTTGGCTGTGAAGCCAATATTATGGACTATGACGGAACACTGGATATGCCGGACACACTGCTTGAAAAAATGGACATTGTTATTGCAAGCTTTCATATTCCATGTATCTGCCCCGGTACAAAGGAGCAGAATACGCAGGCACTGGTGCAGGTTCTTGAAAATCCGCTGGTTGACATCATAGGGCACCCAGATGACAGCCGGTATCCGGTGGACTTTGAAACAGTGGTGCGTGCGGCAAAGCAAAACAACAAGTTTCTCGAATTAAACAATACATCATTAAAACCTGACGGACCGCGCAGCGGCGCACGGGAAAATGACCTCTGTATGTTAAAGCTGTGTATGGAACACGGTGTCATGATAACACTTGGCAGTGATGCCCATGTCGAAGAGGATATCTGCAATTTTTCGTATGCGGAAGAGCTGTTAAAAGAAGTGCATTTTCCGGATCAACTGATTGCAAATTTGGATTTGGACAGATTTACTGCTTTACTATAACGTGCTAATGTGTTAAAATATCGGTATTGTTTAGAACTTTTGAAAAAATGCTGATGCAAGTTTATCAGCACAGAAAAGGGGCAATTATGAATAGTAAATTAAAAACACCTGCGGTAGAGCAGTTATTTGATGCAATTTTAAGTCTTGAGAATAAAGAGGAGTGTGCTGCATTTTTTGAAGACCTCTGTACAATTAATGAATTGCTGTCACTTTCACAGCGTTTTGAGGTGGCAAAGATGCTGCGTGAAAAAAAGACTTATCTGGACATTGCGGAAAAGACAGGCGCTTCTACAGCAACCATCAGCCGCGTAAACCGCTCGTTAAATTACGGCAGCGACGGTTATGAAAAGGTATTTGAGCGGTTACAGATTCCGGAAGGCGGAGAAGGACAGCAGGAATAAAAACATTACGGAACAGATACATATTCTGCCCGGAGAAGGGCTTGAACGTCAATCTCCGGCAAGGCTATAAAAAACGGAATGTGAAGAAGCACAAAACTTATCACATTCCGTTTTTGGTTGCTTTGTAAAAATTCTGCATGATTAAAAGCGGCTTTCTTTCCATGCTTTATATTTTTAAATTTTATTTTTCATTTCTGCGGCTTTTCTGCTCGGCTTTTTCGGCTTTGCGTTCTGCCTTTTCCGCCTTGCGCTCAGACTTTGTGTGCGGCACTTCCTGCTGGCTGCGCGAAGCAAAGTCGTCAATCAGACTTTCAATAATATTTTTCTTCATATAAACATCAAAACTCAGTAAAGATACCAAAGAAAAGAACTGTAAAAATTCGCGGCTGTCTGTATCTTCAACGGTAGAAAAGGCTTCCTCCGAAAGATGCGCTTTTTCAAGGACATCTTTTGAAATGCCGGAAATCTCTCCCTTGCACAGATTATAAATCTGCTTGTAGATGTCGTCTAAGCTGCCGGTATCATTTCCTTCAAAAAACTGTTTGGTCAGCGGATTTAACAGGGCCTGTATATCACTGATAGAGAGCAGATTTTTAAAGTAATAAATAAATGTCAGGACATATAAATGCTCCTTGGAATATTTCTTTTTTACCGGCGGCGGCAAAAGATTGTTTTTGGTGTAATTATTAATCATGGTTTTAGTCAGAATCTTATCGTCTTCGCGGCGTTTGCAGTCGCTTAAATGTTCGTCCATAAAGGTCGTGACCTGATCCATATAAAGGTCGATATTGGGGACTTCCCCCGGTTTGATATAATTTAACTTTGCCAGCCGCTTTAACAGCGTAGCAACAAATTGTGTATATTCAGTATTCATAACTTGTCATCTCCATTCACATAACAGTAACTATATGACATTATATAGTATTTAAAACTAGATAGCAAGGGGCGGATATAAAACACCTGTAATTGTTTAAAAAATTGTTATAAAATTAATGAAATTTATGCAATATTGCGTGACAAAATAGGGGAAATATAATATACTGTAATTCATGGGGCAGATAGATAAGTGCCCGGTAATAATTGTGTACCAATGGGTAGAATGGAGGATATTTACTATGGGAATTTTAACAAGATTTAAGGATATTATGTCTGCGAACATCAATGCTTTACTGGACAAATGCGAAGATCCGGAAAAGATGATTGACCAGTACATGCGCAACCTTGAAAGTGATCTGGGGAAGGTAAAGGCAGAAACAGCTTCTGTTATGGCAGAGGAAACAAGAGCCAAGAGAGAACTTGACGAATGTACAGAGCAGGTTAATAAAATGCAGTCATATGCTGAAAAGGCACTGACAGCAGGGAATGAGGCAGATGCACGTAAGTTCCTTGAAAAGAAGCAGCAGCTGGTATCTACACAGACAGCATTACAGCAGTCTTATGAAGCGGCAGCAGCCAATGCGGCAAAGATGCGCCAGATGCATGATAAGCTTGTAAAGGATATTGAATCCTTAGAATCAAGAAAGGCAGCAATCAAGGCAAAAGTTGCGACAGCTAAGGCACAGGAACGTTTAAACAGCATCGGTTCAAGTGTGACAGGTGCAAACAACAGCATGGCAGCTTTTAGCAAGATGGAAGCAAAAGCCAATAAGATGTTAGATGAAGCCAATGCAATGGCGGAGTTAAACCAGTCACAGGAAGATTCTGATATTGACAATCTGGCAGCAAAGTATGATTCAGCACCACAGGATGCAGCAGTAGATGATGAACTGGCAGCATTAAAGGCAAAGATGGGCTTATAATATAAATAACAGCAGAATGGAGAAAAGTCATGGGGTTATTTGGAAAACAGCTTGCAAATGTTGTAGAATGGGAAGAATACAGAGATGACTGTATTTTCTGGAAATGGACGAACCGTGAGATTAAAAAAGGAAGCCGCCTGATTATCCGTGCAGGACAGGATGCCATTTTTATGTACAATGGTAAGATAGAAGGTATTTTTAAGGATGAAGGAAGCTTTGATATTGAATCCGATATCATTCCGTTTCTGTCAACTTTAAAAGGCTTTAAGTTCGGATTTAACAGCGGTGTGCGTGCAGAAGTTCTTTTTGTGAATACAAAGGAATTTACCGTAAAATGGGGCACAAAAAATCCGATAGCCATTCCGGCACCGTCACTTCCGGGCGGTATGCCAATCCGTGCGTTTGGTACATTTAACATTAAGGTCGATGACTATCTTGCATTAATTGATAAAGTGGCGGGTGTGAAGCAGATGTACACGGTTGACGATGTCAGGGAACGTGTTGTTGCTGTTTTAGACCAGCTTCTGATGAAGTGGATTTCTAAAGAAGGCAAGGATATGTTTAATCTTCAAGCCAATGCGTATGATATCGCAGCAGGGATTAAAGAAGACCTTGATATGCAGATGATTAAGATTGGACTGACCATTACCGACTTTAACATTTCAAGCTTTTCGTATCCGGAAGAAGTACAGAAGATGCAGAACAAAGCCGCTTCCCAGTCTATGGTGGGCGACATGAATAAGTATGCACAGATGGCAATGGCGGACAACATGAGCAATGGTAAGTCCTCTAACATCGGCGTGGATATGATGAATATGCAGATGGGATTACAGATGGGCAGACAGATGATGGACAGCATGAACAGCATGAGCAGCGCGCCACAGAGTACAGGTGCGGCACAAAGCAGTACATCAGGCAGTGCGCCGAAGTTCTGTCCGGAGTGTGGTTCACCGACAAACGGTGCAAAATTCTGTTCCAACTGCGGACATAAATTAGTATAAAAATCCGGCGGCTGTTTTATTTTGCGCGAAAGCGGACAAATGTGCAGTCAGGCTGGGAAAGCTCTTGATAAGGGTGATATAAAAAGAGCTGTTATGCATAAAAGTATTTTTGGAATACTTGCATGACAGCTCTTTTTTGTTTATAATGACACATACTTGAAGCAGTGCGTATGCAGTGTGTACATCTTTGTGCAGGACAGTCATAAAGAAACTGTATACACGCAGGAATGGAGGAACGGTTTGAATTTAGATGGATTAAATGACTGCCAGAAAAGGGCGGTAAAACAGACAGAGGGGCCGGTGTTAATTATTGCCGGGGCAGGTTCGGGAAAAACACGTGTTTTGACAAACCGCATTGCATATCTGATTGATGAATGTGGAATCAGCCCATATAATATTTTAGCAATTACATTTACCAACAAAGCCGCCGCAGAAATGCGTGAACGTGTGGAAAAGGTAACGGACTGCGGCAGTCAGGTGTGGGTAAGTACCTTTCATTCGACCTGTGTGCGGATTCTTCGCCGTTACATAGACAGAATCGGGTATCAGACCAATTTTACGATTTATGATACGGACGACCAGAAAAGCGTAATCCGGGATGCCTGTAAAAAATTAAACATCGATACGAAAATGCTCAAAGAACGCACGATTATGAGCGCGATTTCATCAGCCAAAGATGAAATGATTTCGCCGGATGAAATGGAAGTGAATGCCGGGGGCGATTACAATGCCAAAAGAATTGCCGGTGTATACAGAGAGTATCAGAAGACGCTTAAAGCGAATAACGCGCTGGATTTTGACGATTTGATATTTAAGACGGTTGAACTGTTAAACCGTGATGAGGAAGTGTTGGAAGCGTATCAGGAGCGTTTCCGTTATATCATGGTCGATGAGTATCAGGATACGAATACATCACAGTTCCGCCTGATTAGCAAGCTGGCAGAAAAATACGGAAATTTGTGTGTGGTCGGTGATGATGACCAGTCCATTTACAAATTCCGCGGGGCGAATATCGGCAATATTTTAAATTTTGAAAATACATTTCCGGGTGCAAAGGTTATTAAACTGGAACAGAACTACCGTTCGACACAGACAATTCTTTCAGCAGCAAATGAGGTAATTGCGCATAATATCGGAAGAAAGTCCAAAAAGCTGTGGACGGAAAACGGCAAAGGGGACAAGATTCATTTCCGCATTTATGAAGATGCTTACAAAGAAGCGGAAGGTGTGGTGGAGCATATCTGTGCCTGCGTGCGCGACGGCTGGAATTACAACGATATTGCAATTCTTTACCGTACCAACGCACAGTCCCGACTGCTGGAAGAAAAACTGATTGTCAGAAATGTGCCATACCGCATTTACGGCGGCATTAACTTCTACCAGCGAAAAGAAATCAAAGATATTCTTGCCTATTTAAAGACGATAGATAACGGTATGGACGGGCAGGCGGTGAAAAGAATTATCAATGTGCCGCGGCGCGGAATCGGTGCGACAACACTGGAGCGTGTACAGGAGTTTGCTGATGCCAACGATATGACGTTCTGGGATGCCTTGTGCAATGCCGCAGAAATTCCGAATATCGGCAGGGGACTTTCAAAAATTGAATCCTTTGTCACACTGATTCTGGGATTTCAGGCAAAGAAGCAGTTTTTGTCTATCCGCGAACTGACAGAAACAATTCTTGAAGATACGAGGTATATGGAAGCACTTGCGGAAAACGAAACCAAGGAAGAAGTTGAAGCAAGGCAGGAAAATATCGATGAATTTATGAATAAAATCATCAGCTATGAGGAACAGACCGAAGGTGATTTTTCAGAAATGCAGACAGACGGGGAAAATCCGCAGGCAGCTCCGACACTCAGCGGCTTCCTTGAGGAAGTGGCGCTGATTGCAGATATTGACAATCTGGATCAGGACGGCAATCACGTCATGCTAATGACACTGCACAGCGCAAAGGGTCTGGAATTTCCGATTGTATACATGACAGGACTGGAAGACGGACTGTTCCCAAGCTACATGACAATTATGTCCGATGACCCGACAGAAGTTGAGGAAGAACGCCGATTGTGTTATGTCGGCATTACAAGAGCCCAGAAGGAATTAAATATCAGTGCGGCAAAGACACGTATGATTCACGGTGAAACACAGATGAATAAGGTGTCGCGTTTTGTAAAGGAGATTCCTGAAAATCTTTTAGAAGTTGAAAATCACAGCTACGGCAGTAAGAAAAGTGCCATTTCTTTTGGCGGCAAAGACAGCGGGGAATCACAGGGACACTTTGATTTCCGTGCAAATGCAAAGGCGGCGCTGTCCCGCTACGGAAGCGGTACGACAACCTACGGACAGGGCAATAAAAAAGTTGCAATCAGCGGACAGAAAGGCATTGGCAGTACCTATGCCACGAATTATGGCAGAACACCGACTAATTACGGAAGCGGCGTGGCAGAACGGCAGGCAATAGGCTACGGCGCGGCATATCACGAGGCGGCAAAAAACGTGGGCGCGGCACAGCCGAATAAAAAAGTCGGTTTTGGGAAAGAATTTCCGATGGACATATTTGACTTAAAAAAGCCGGCAAAAACTACAACGTCCTATAGCATGCCATCAAAGAAAGCAGCCGGGGCAATTAAGTCGTCAGGACAGGCAACAGGCGGGACAGGGCTTGGCTACCGGGTCGGCGATACCGTATCTCATGTCAAATTCGGAACGGGACAGGTGCTTGCCATAGAAGACGGTATGCGTGATTATATGGTGACAGTCCTGTTTGAAGAATTTGGCACAAAAAAAATGCTTGCAGGGTTTGCAAAATTAAAAAAACAGTAGTAAATCGGGCAGGCATATGCTATAATAACGGTAAAATATACGTGAAAAGAAAGGGGCTATGATGATGATGAGCAGAGATAAGATTGAGGATAAATTAGAAGAACTTATTGCAGCAAGCAGACTCAATGAGCTTTTAAACAAAAAAGAAGCCGAAGAAGAAAAGAAAAAGAGCAACTGCGTGATTGCAGTGCTTGCAGTCATCGGTGCGGTTGCGGCAGTCGCAGCGATTGCTTATGCGGTTTACAGATATTTCACACCGGATTATCTGGAAGACTTTGACGATGATGATTTTGAAGACGACGATTTTGAGGAAGATGACTTCGAGGATGAAGACTAATCCAATCGTAAGTGAAAAAGTTTACAAGGATGCCACTGGCTGGAGTATCAGTCAGTGGTATTTTTTAAGAAAATTTATGATTATGGCAGAACAGGAAAATAAAAAGAAAGCAAGAGCGAGGTATTCATGAAAAAAGGCGAAACATATACAGGACGTGTACAGCATGTGGATTTTCCAAATAAAGCGGTGGTATTTACAGAGTCGGAAAATCCTGAAGATAACGGACAAAAGGTTATTGTAAAAAATTCAATTCCGGGACAGAAGGTCCGGTTTATGGTCAATAAAAAGCGCGGCGGCAAATGTGAGGGCAAATTGCTTCAGGTGCTTGAAAATGCACCGTCAGAAACGGCAGACAGATGTAAGCACTTCGGGACATGCGGCGGCTGTGTCTATCAGAGCGTGCAGTATGAAGAACAGTTAAAGATGAAAGAAGCACAGGTCTATAAGCTGCTGTCGGAAGCGGTTGACGGGGAATTGAACTTTGAAGGCATTATCGGAAGTCCTTGTCAGGAAGCATACCGCAATAAAATGGAATTTTCATTCGGTGATGAAGTAAAGGGCGGCGAACTGGCATTAGGTCTGCATAAGCGCAACAGTATGTATGACATTGTGACGGTGGACGGCTGTAAAATCGTTGACGAAGATTATCATAAAATTTTAACGGCGGTGCTTGAATACTGCAGGAAAAAGGAACTTCCATATTACCATAAAATGACCCACGAAGGTTATCTGCGCCATCTGCTGGTGCGCAAAGCCGTAAAGACACAGCAGATTTTAGTAGATATTGTGACAACGACACAGATAGATTTTGATATGGCAGAACTGGCGGGTATTTTACAGAAACTGCCGCTTTCCGGTACACTGACGGGATTTTTACATACACGCAATGACAGTGTCGCCGATGTTGTCAAAAATGAAGGCACAACGGTACTTTACGGCAGGGATTACATTGAAGAGGAACTGCTCGGACTGGCTTTTAAAATTACGGCATTTTCATTTTTCCAGACCAATTCACTCGGGGCAGAGGTGCTGTATTCCAAGGCGCGTGAGTATGTCGGTACGACAAAGGACAAGGTGGTCTTTGACTTATACAGCGGCACGGGAACAATTGCACAGATTCTTGCGCCGGTTGCCAAAAAGGTTATCGGTGTTGAAATTGTGGAAGAAGCTGTGGCAGCAGCCACAGAAAACGCAGAAAGAAACGGACTGGACAACTGTGAATTTATCGCAGATGATGTGTTAAAAGCACTCGATAATATCACAGACCGTCCGGATTTTATCATGTTAGACCCGCCGCGTGACGGCATCCATCCGAAGGCACTGGAGAAGATTATTGATTACGGTGTGGACAGCATGGTTTACATTTCCTGCAAACCGACTTCACTGGCAAGAGATCTGGCGGTGTTACAGCAGAGAGGATATAAGGTTGTAAAGAGCTGTTGCGTGGATATGTTCCCGAATACTGTTCATATAGAAACAATAGTATCACTACATCGGACCGATATGTAAAAATCCTTGATTTTAGGCACTTTGAGAGGTTTTTCAGGTTTGACCAGAGCGACCGGAAAACGTACAAAAAGGCAATTTCCGATGGGGTAAATGTGTCGGTTGTATTGGATAGCGTGTGTGGAAACACATCATAGGAAAAGTAATATTTTTATCATTCAACAGAATAAAAGAAACGTGAAAGACCGTTCATTTTCAAGAAAAATTGAAAGTGAGTGGTCTTTTTTATACCTCTAAAACGGATTTTTATTAAGACGTTTTGAAGGGATAAAGCAAGCAGTATTGAGGCTCGCATGAATACGCTTAAAATATTGCATGAAATGGAATTCATACGGTTTTATTTATGTCGCAGATATTTCCAGCAATAACAGACTATAAGAAAATTATAGAAAAGAGCAGGCTATTTGTTGACGAATATTGGTTTGAAAATCTGAATCTTAGAGGGGAATATAAGGCTTGGATACTTAGATATATAAATGAAAAATATCCTCAATATGCTGGTTTGTATAAACAGATATATGTGGATGGGGATAAAAGATATTGGGATGAATTGGCGGAAGAAATAGAAGTGTATTGTACTGAATGCGTATACATACAAATTTCTTTTGTCATGAAAAACTTGTGGCACAAAAGAAGAAAAATGAATAATATAGTCAGCTTGATAGAGAGTATATCAATTAGGTGGTATGCCCTTTTAATTTTGAGCAGAATTCTGATGAAAAGCATGATTTATTATAGTATAATAAAATATGAAAAAAAGTATCTAACATCAAGGAGATTTTATAACTGAAAACGGAGAAGAATTATTGTGTAAGAACGAATTACTTTGTGTGGAGACAACTGCATAGAATGTCCAAGATATAATGTTCACACCGAAGCGGAATTAAGAAAAGTCGCGGAATTGTGGTATAGAGTAGGCTGGCGAGAAACAGTGGTATCTAATGAAGAAATTGTATGTGAGGGGGTTCTTTACATAAATCTTGTACATATGGATTGGTTGCTTGTACAGAAAAGCATAGTGTTGAAAAATGTAATCAATGTAAAGAGTTTCCGTGCGAAAAGATTATGGAGATGTTGAACCGTTCAAAGAATTATCAGAAAAAGTGCAAAGAAGTATGTTCTGAAGAAGAATATATGGTACTAGAGAAGGCGTTTTTTGATAAAGAAAACAATCTTATGAAGTAAAGAAGCTATAGATTGCATATTAGATAAAAGTATTGGAGAACCAAGTATGTTTAATTTTGAAAATTTGAGTGATTATGAATTTGAAAATTTGTGCTGTGATATAATATCAAAAAAGTTAGGTGTACAACTTCGAATATTTGCTACGGGAAGAGATGGTGGAATTGATGCTACGGATGATACAAAAACACATAATATTGTTGTGCAGGCGAAGCACTATATAAGAAGTGGATATGCAGCATTATTACGTACATTACGAGGAGAGGTTGAGAAAGTAAAACAGCTTGCTCCAAATCAATATTATGTTTGTTGTGCACAAAAGCTAACGCCAAGAAATGTAAGTGAAATATATGATTTATTTTCGGACTATATGTTTGATACAAACAATGTGATTGATTTGAATGTTATTGATACTTTCCTAAATAAGCCAGAAAATGCCGATGTATTAAGAAAACACTATAAGTTGTGGTTAGAATCAACAGAGATTTTAAAACAGATATATAATAGAAACATATTTATAGATTGCGAGGTTTTGTTAGCCGAAATTGAAGAACAGAGTAAGTTTTTTGTAGAAACACATTATTATCAAGAAAGTATTAAAGTATTAGATAAAAATCGTATATTAATGCTTTTAGGGCTTCCGGGAGTGGGGAAAACGATAACAACGAAAATGGTTGCCCTTTATTATGCTTCTCAAGGATATCAAGTAAGATTTACTACGGATGGAAGTATTATGAATTTAAAGAAGTCAATTTCTGAATCAGAAGAGGAAAAAGAACTTATTATATTAGATGACTGTTTGGGACAAGCATATTTTAAAATAAAAGAAAATCAGGAAAATGAATTGATATCTTTAATTAAATATGTCTCTCGTCATCTTAATAAGAAAATTATTATGAATTCTCGAATCACAATTTATAACGAAGCAAAAGAACATTCTGGTTTGTTTGCAGAATTTTTTGATGACAAGGAAAGCCTGATAAAATGCATTGATATGAATAATCTTTCGATAGAAAATAAAGGGAAGATTTTCTTTAATCATTTATATTTTAAAGATGTTCCTACAGAATATTATAATAATATTATAATGAATAAAATGTATCAGAGAATTGTAAGGCATGTTAATTATTGTCCGCGAATAATAGAATTTGTAACAAAAAGGAAATATTACGAAAGTGTACCACCAGAGAATTATGCAAATTATTTACTTGGCTGTCTAGATAGGCCTGATGAAGTGTGGAAGGAAGAATTTAGATTTCGTATACAACAAGAAGATAGGCTTCTTTTAACAACGATGTTTTCACTTACAGATACTATAGTTAAGAGCGATATTTTAAAACGTGCTTATAATGAAAGAATAAAAAATATACCTAATCTAGATGTTACTCAAAATTATTACGAGAATTCACTAAGGCGAATGAATGGGTCTATGATTAAACTTGTAGATAAAGAAAACCAAGTCTGGGTTGGAGCTGCGAATCCATCTGTAAATGATTTTTTGAGGGAAACACTTATAAGAAATTCTCTCGAATATGAAGACATAAAAGAGCATTGCACAGAATATGTTCAAATATTGAAACTTTTTCCCGAATATATTGGAGAGCTGATTCTCAATGGTAGAGCAGAAAAATTGCATTATATATCTGAACAGGAGAAATATGCGGTTATTTTTTCTCATATTTGTACAAATAGGATATATAGTGAAGGATGCAAAAGCATCATATGCGATTATTTGAGGGAATTAGTTCCATTTCGTATTGATGGAAAGGTTTCGTACATAGAAGTGATTTGTACATTGTTGTCAGGTGAAATGAACCAATATTATTCTACAAAACAGGCATTGGATGATGTAGCATTAATAAAACTATTTACAGATATGGATATGAATGAGTTTGCAGAAATGCTTAAGTTTTTCAAGGTTTATAATATTGATTTTAAGGATGATAACATAGACAATATCATGGTGGAAGAAGTAAATAGATCCATACTGGATTATTGCAAAAATGTTCCGGGAGAGGACTATTACGAAGAATATGATATGAAGGTCATAATAGAGGAGTGTTCAAAGACGATAGATGTGGTTCGTCATTGCAGTAATGGGGATTGGTACGTTGATCAAGAATATGAACTTGATTATGATGTTGTTCATCAAATGGTTTACGCATATGTTGTTGATGATATAAAAGAAGAAATATTAACTAAATTTGAAGGAATCCCATCTAGATTTGAATCAAGAATACTATTTGTTCCTCAAGAAAAAGAGTTTGAAATTGATTTGAGTTCATTGGAAGGATATATAGAAGGACAATTAGAACCAATGGAACCTGATTATGATGATTATGAGCCAGACTATAGCGGGCGAGCTTATGCGGAAGATGCGTTGGATTGTATCTTTAGAGATGGTGCCATATAAAAGTCTACAATGGTATGAGATGGCAGGATTTTAGAAGAAAGGAGTTGCGGGATTTGAGCAATGTAAATATTTATCGTCCATTGACAGCAACTCCATTCAAAAGAAATAGCTTTTATACTGAGTTGTTCCCGTGTAAAGAATTGCAATCTTATATCAGATGCTATTGGGGAACAGAAAATCCACATATACAATTTGAAAATGATGATGCACCGGAATTGGTAATTCCGGATACTTGTGCGGATATTATATACCACATAGATTATACCGATAATACCGTAATCGGGGGATTTTGTGGGGTAAATGATTGCAGTTTTCATGCACATGGTAGAGGAAACATAGGTCATATAGTATCAACATTTGCTATTCGTTTTTATGCGTGGAGTGTATATGCATTTTCCGATGATTCCTTGCAATCTACTATGAATGGATATTTCGATGTGGGTTCAAGGTTTGAATGGCTGGACAAGAGTATTCGACCTCGACTGTTGGAGCTAAAAACATTACAAGAAAAGATTTCTTTTACTGAACAAGTATTGCGTAAAAGATTATCTGATGTAAGAGAAAATGCAGTTGTTAACAATACGATACAGAATATTTTACTAAATAAGGGTTCTTTGGGTATAGCAAATTTAGCAAAGGAATCCTTTGTAAGTACCAGACAGTTGGAACGATTGTTTCATGAGTATGTTGGTATTATGCCTAAAAAATTAAGCAATCTGATAAGATATCAATTTCTGTGGAGAGATATTTTGTGTGAGCCGGACTTTGATGCATTAAGCGCGGTTCATAAATTCGGATATACAGATCAATCACACTTATTACGGGAATTCAAGAGATACCATTCCATGGATATACATAATGCAAGAATAATGGCTTTCAAGGATGTCGGAAATATACAAGAGGTTTCTGTATAAATTTTGTATAATAATTTTGAAATTTTGATAGTCAGGAGAGGATGAAGAACTATGAAATACTGTACCACCGTAATAGCAGTGCAAGACATGGAAAAGTCTTTGCAGTTTTATAAGGATTTATTTCATCAGGATGTACTTGTGGATTTAGGAAAAAATAAGACTTTGACTTGTGGCTTGGCATTGCAGCAGGGGTTGGAATATATAGCCGGATTTGATTCGAGTACCATGAAATTTCGCTCCAATACTATGGAGTTGTATTTTGAAACAGAAGATTTTGATGGGTTTATGAAATTGTTAGATTCTTATCCACAGGTGGAAAGACTTCATGAGCCGAAGACTTTTCCTTGGCTTCAGAGAGGAATCCATATCTTTGATCCGGATGGACATTTAATAGAGGTTCAGGAGAGTATGTATTCGGTTGCCTGTAAGCAGTTTAAAGAAGGTAAAACTATAGAAGAAACTGCGAAGCTGGTTCAACATCCCGTTGATGTGGTGAAGGGGTGGCATGAGGAGTATCAAAAAGAACTGATAAGTGTCTGCGGCACGGATTGTTGTGCGTGTTATTGTTTTGGCAAGATGTGCAATGGCTGTAATTCCTGTGAGGGAAAAGTTTTTCATGCACCGGAAGGAAAAGCCTGTCCGATTTATGACTGTGTCATAAATAATAAGTGTATGCATAATTGTGGAGAATGTGGGAAAATACCTTGTAAAATATGGTTTGATACCAGAGATCCAAAGTTTTCTGATGAAGAATTTAATGAAAATATAGCAATGAGGGTACAAACATTGAAAAAGGAATAGAGGTGGTTATGTCAAAGAATAAAGAGCTTGCAGATTACATAATGGATCAACTATCTGATTTAGGAAATGTACGAAACATTCCTATGATGGGTGGATATATTTTTTACTATAAAGAACGGATATTTGGTGGGATTTATGGCAATGGTTTTCTTGTAAAGATTACAGAGGCCAGCAAGAAGTTTATGCCAGAGAGTGAACCGGAACCACCGTATGAAGGTGCAAAACCTATGTTACCAGTAACTATTTTGGAGGATAGAACTCGCTTGCAAAATATGGTGGAAGAAATGTATCCGGAATTACCGAAGAGAAAACCCAAAAAGAAAAAAGAATAAATAGTGGAAAATCAATCTATTTATCGTGTTGTAAATTGTATATTATACGTTCTATGAATATCCTGCTAATGGTAATGGTTAGCGGGGTGTTTTTTTAATAGCCATACTATTTTATCATTTTCTGTATGTGATGGAAAAAATATATGATAAAATAAAAGTTAACAATGAACAGAAATAATACAGGAGGAGAAAGATGCTGTACGATGTTAGAACAAGTGAAAAGGCTGCTGTCACACTTGAAAATTTAACGGGTGTAAATAGGGCAATTTGGTTAGCAGAACGATATAAAAATCATGATAGAATAGATTATACATATGCAGATGATGATGTAAAGAAGATTATCATTAACCATAGAGGTCATTATCCAGATATTAATGAATTAGAGATGGTGGTAACGCACATTACCACAAGCAGTGAAAAATGCAGTCAGATACGTCAACATGGAATTGTTGGCTTGGTAAAAGCATATGAATTTCAAAACAGTGAATTGAGACAATTTTTGAAGAAGCATGAGATAAATATAGATATTGAAGAATGTTGCCTCACATACAAAAAAAGAACTTATGATATATCTTACGGAAAGTGTCCACCAGATTATGACAGCGAATCACATGCTGCATGGTCCATAGGAAGAAAATTCTACTATGATTTTACGGTATGTGGTTTTTTATCAATAAGTGAAAATGATGTATATGGTGGCTGGGTTCATTGTAGACCAGAGATATTAAGCGATATTGATGCACTGCTTGGTACAAGGTTAGCAGATGAGTGGGAAGCATTTAAAGAAGCATATGCCATAGTTTTTAAGGTTCCTGTAAATGATACTATTTATAATGGTTGGGATTCTGATACAGAATCAGAGATGGTAAAGAGTTATTTGTATGATGCGTATATGTGTATCTGTATGGGACCGGATACAAAGGAAATTTTGTGTAAAAATGGTGTTGAAATTTTACCTGAACAGATTCTTGAGTGTTATAGGTTTCAAGAATGGGATAGGTGATTGTAAATTTAAAAAGAGGATTTAATGTAAAGGAAGGTGATTGTGAATGGATGAAGATGTTTTTATAAAATCTGATATAGGAGCACAGGCAGCATGGAAAGGATTTTCGTCACAGACGCTTTATATTGCATATAGACTTGTTACAGATATTCAAGGTTATGAATATTATCCAGAAGATATTGAAGATCTGGTAGTTAAGTATAATGGGGAAGTTATAGAAGCGGTTCAAATAAAGAATATTTCAGCTGCTCTTACCATTTCGCATTTGTCTTCAACAAAAACATCAAAAGGCGGAGAAGGTTTTTTCAAGCGAATGTGTAGTCTGCATTCTAAGTATCCAAATTTCAAAACTATAAAAGTTGTATATTTTGAAGATTTAGGAGTTGAATTACAGGATCTAAAAAAGGGTGTAGAAAAAAGCAAAGAAAGCATAAGAAAAAAACTTGTTGATAATCATGGTCTGTTGGATGCCGATGCAGAATGGTTATTAAATTCGTTAAAATTTGAAAAAGTAGAAGAAAAACAATTAACGGATGGAATTCACCAGCAGATAAAGCGATATATGCCTGTTATGGCGGCTCCTTATCTCGCACAGTCGTTACTGGTTCAATATATTTCTAAGCTTTCCAAGGAAAAAGGATATACTTGTTTAAATAAATGGAAAGAAGAAATGCATAAAATAGGTACAAGCATAGCAGGTATTGATGGTTATTTTAAAGAGTATGATAAGTCTTTAATTCGTTTAAGCGAGTTAACAATGGACAGGGATTTTAATGAATTAAAAAATGAGTTTTTGCAAGGTGTTTCAGCACATCCTATGCATATTAGGTCTAATCTTGATTTTTTAAGAACTAGTTGGATTGATGAGATAAAAAAATCGCTAGATAACTATGAAGCAACAATTGTTAAAGGTGTTTCTGGACAAGGAAAATCAACATTATGTTATAGATATTTGTTAGAGATGTATCCAGAAGAATTTGTATTTTGTATTCGTTCTGTTATATCTGAGGGACAAGCTCAAAATCTAGCGGCAGCTTTAATTGCTCTTTCCAAGTATTTAGATGATTTTATTGTTTATATTGATGTTAATCCAGGGGAAAATAAATGGGCATATTTACTTCAAGAATTACAAATCAGGGGAATTAAAATACCTATTTTGATTTCTATTCGCGATGAAGATTATAATATTACATCATTTAACGGAAAATCAGTTCAGTACAATGTAATTGAGTTAGAGTTAACAGAAGATGAAGCACATTGGATATATGATTTTTACACAAATAAACAACCACATGCAACATTTAGAACGTTTGAAGATGCGTGGAGTGTATATGGTGGAAAGGGTCCATTGATTGAATTTGTATATATGCTTACAAACAATCAGACATTAACTCAACGTATCGAACAGCAGATAGATGCAATGCTGTTGGAAAAAATTCCGGATTCATGGTTAGAGCTTTTGCATCTAGTATGTTTTACAAGTAGCTTGGGTTGTTCGGTAGACTTTAATGCTGTCAAGGGTGTTTTGGCGTGTGATAGTATGAATGCCGCAGTTAAAAGGTTTGCAGATGAGTATTTGCTTAGAATTACTACTGATGGAAATAGATTGGAGGCTTTACATCCAGTACGAGCAAACATAATCTATAATGTTTTACGGACAAAAATTGTTATAAACATAAAGGATGTGCTTATGAAAACTCTTAAATGTGTTGAATCAAAATATGTTGGCATTATCTTAATGGAATACTTTACAAATTACGAACATTCATGGGATGACATTCAAATGATTGCGAAAAATGATTATAAAGATTGGGTTGCATTTGGAAAAGTCATTAGAGCAATTTTATGGTTAGAAGTAAAACAATATGTTGAAAGCAATATCCATTGTTTTAGGAAACTTAATAAGGAAAAAGGAAAGGGGTGGTTATGTTTTATACCAGTGGATCCTACAGGAATAGACAGAACAAATGAAATAATCGCAGAAAAAATGCTAGAACATATGCAGGAAAACAAAGAAAGTATTAGTGCTACAATCCAAGAGGTAAGAGATACATTGACCTCGTTATCTCTTGAATACAAATTACTGGATTGCTTTTTTAGAGAAAGTAAACATCCAATAGTTATACCTAAGTCAGATGATGAAAAAACAATGTTCGGGTATTCGTTATTTTGGATGGGAAAACGTAATTATAATGTTGCATTACAGATGAACAAAGAAGATATATTGAACGTTATATGCTTGGGTGATATTCAGGCATGTGCTGATATTATACGTGGTTTGAATGAACAATCAACATTACAGGAAGTTTGTGATATTGCGATAGAACAATTTGAAGTACGCATAATAAGAGAGTATCATATTATTTCTTATTTGGTGACGGATGAGGAAGTGAGTTGTAAATTTGCACCTCCAATATTAAATGAGAAGGCTACACCAAAAGATGAAAAGAACGTAAATCAATATTGGAGAATAAAAATGCTGAATATCTTGCAGCAAATATATCCTAATAAAGAATATATTGATATCGAGTTGCTGGGAGTTAATCTTCTCACAGATGTTGGGATACAAGCTTTGGATTATAAATTACATATGCATAAAAGTAATAGGCACATTTGCTGGATTTCAGAAGTAAATGGATGGGTAAAAATTCGGATAGAATATGGATTAAGACCGGCTTCGTGGATGAAATATGTGAAAGAAATAGATTTGGTACGAAGTAGTGTAAACACCTTACTTATAGATACAATGAAATTAATTGATGATATATACAAGAAAGGACGTTATACGAAGGAACGATGGACTCATGTTGAATCACATATGTTGGTTTTTCGTGAGCATACTTTTTATGAAAATATGTTACCCAAAACAATAATGGATCCCTATTGTTTATGTTCGGAAGGAACTGCCCAGTATATAGGGGATGATAGCTATCCTGTACAACAATTGTTATCAGTAGAAAAATATAAGATATTTAGAAAAGTTTTTGGGGATGTGTATACATCACTTGATAATTTCTATAATCAGTTTGCAGATATGTTATTGGTAAGATTAAACAGGAAAAGTATAAAAGACATAAAAAATATGCGATTGTCGATGTATAATCTGTTTTGTGCAGCAAGAGGTATATCTAAGTTACAGCAAGAATACAATACACTTTTTTTACAATATAGTACCCTTGATAAGGATTTTTGTCAGCATGAGACGGAAAGTTTTTTGACAATGGTTAATGTTTGGCGAATTGTGTTGGATAGTGTTCCAAGGGGGCAAGCAATAGCATATAATGCAAAACAAACTTTTCGAAAGGGAGTATTGTATCCGGATGATATTAAAGAAAAAATAACAACTTTCATTGAGGGTTCAGTGTATGAAACAAAGGGGAAAATATATGTTTTATCCAAATGTGAAATGACAGGAGAAAATTCTCTGGAAGAAGCGTATACTCAATTTGTTCTTAAACTAAGAGAGATATATAAAGACGCTATTGAATTTTCAAGCAATAGGTGGCATATGGAGATGAAAGAAAAAAACATAGTGTATGTTCCGGTTTTATTCAATGCAGTTAATATTATAGGATTTGAAGTTCCTTTATATAAAATTTTGGATACTGACAAATCTTTAATTTCCAAACCTATGATTCCATGTGAACTTGAAGAAGAAATCAAGGATACAATATTTAAGAATTGTATGGCAAATGAAAATTGGTGCAATACTATTGCAAAAGTCAGTGCATTAAAAATATATTTACAACGATATAAGCAAGTGTTTTCAGTTGCTATATGTGAAAAATGTGTAGATGGCGTAGAGTCTTTTAGAGATTCATTTTATCGAGACCTTTTAATATTACTTCATGAAATTGTAGAAAGTGAGGATTTGGTGGAATATGTTGTAGGAAGGGTTTCGGGAGAATTACAAGAGGCGGCTAATGCACTAAATGATTTTTGGGAATATGTTAAAGAATTTAGTGAAAAAACTTTCAATGAAGGAGCGGTAGATGAAATTTTAAGTGTAATTGATTCGGTTGTAGGTATAATGATGATGATACATAAATATGTATTGGACTTGAATGAATAATGTAATCGAGTAGCTATAACACTAATTGGGATTATAGTTAAAAGAGGTTTGCCCCACAATTTAGGGCAAACCTCAACTTTTACAAATTCTATAATAGAG
>ERZ773136.406-NODE-406-length-49871-cov-5.350169_pt1 | contig 49871 bp, 35 predicted proteins | sample MGYA00580855_ERZ773136 | MGnify/ENA primary metagenome ERZ773136 (study PRJEB29015, sample SAMEA2737860) | human gut metagenome | biome: human gut; feature: human-associated habitat; material: faeces | place: China | collected 2012 ... | reverse complement strand
GATGCGCTGTTCGCGCTGCTGGAGATCCTTGATTGCGTCGGAGAACATCGCGCCGTCGAGCTCGACCTGCACTTCGACGTAGTCGAGGTTGTTCTCGCGGGTGAGGATGAGCTGATAGTGCGGGGAAACGCCCTGCACTTCGAGGAGCAGGCTTTCGATCTGCGAGGGGAAGACGTTCACGCCGCGGATGATCAGCATGTCGTCGCTGCGGCCCGTGATGCGGTTCATGCGCACATGGGTACGGCCACAGGAGCAGGGAGTGTAGTTCAGCGAGGTGATGTCGCGGGTACGGTAACGGACCAGCGGGATGCCCTGCTTGGTCAGCGTGGTGATGACCAGCTCGCCGGTGCTGCCTTCGGGCAGGATTTCGCCGGAGACGGGGTCGATGATCTCGGGAAGGAAATGGTCTTCCCAGATGTGCATACCATGTTGTTCTTTGGCGCAGGACTGGGAAACGCCGGGGCCCATGATTTCGGACAGGCCGTAAATGTTCGTCGCGGTGATGCCGAGCTTGTCCTCGATTTCGCGGCGCATTTCCTCGGTCCACGGTTCGGCGCCGAAAACGCCGAGGCGGAGGGGCAGATCCTTGATGTTTATCCCGATTTCGAGGCCCGCGTCATGGAGATGCAGGGCGTAGGACGGCGTACAGCAGAGCACGGTCGCGCCGAAGTCGCGCATGAGCTGGACCTGACGCTTGGTCGAGCCGCCGGACATGGGGATGACGGTCGCGCCGAGGCGTTCCGCGCCGTAGTGTGCGCCGAGGCCGCCGGTGAACAGGCCGTAGCCGTAGGCCACATGCACGATGTCCGTCTGGTTGACGCCGGCGGCGGACAGGCTGCGGCCGGCCAGTTCGGCCCAGTTGTGCAGGTCGCGGGCGGTATAGCCCACCACCACGGCCTTGCCGGTGGTGCCGCTGGAGGCGTGCAGGCGGACGATGTTGTCACGCGGCACGGCGAAAAGACCGAAGGGATAGTAATTGCGCAGGTCCTGCTTTTCGGTGAAGGGCAGGTTCTTCAGATCGGCCAGGCTCTTGATGTCGCCGGGCTTGATACCGCTCTCGTCGAAGCGTTTGCGGTAGAAAGGCACATTGGCATAGACACGGGAGCAAAGGTCCTGCAGACGGCGCAATTGCAGGGCTTCGATATCTTCGCGGGGCAGCGTTTCCTTGTCGATATTGAAAATCACGGCGTTTCTCCTTGAAATCCTGAGTAGTCTATGGATGACGCAAAAGTCCCCCAAGGTCAAGATATCTGCTTGAAAAACATGGATAACATATTGCAATGCAATGTCTTTTTTTATGCTAGGAACAATGCGCCGGGCCATCCCCGGGCCGGGCGGGATTGTTGCCCTCGGGTACGCTTTGAGGTATGGGAGGGACATGCAAAACCTTATCTCTACCCCCAAGAAATATTCGGAACTGCCTACGGCGGAAAAAATGGCCGTCATCAAGGCGTGGCTTGAGGAACACAAGGCTGTCGACGTGGCCGAGATCGACCTGGCCGGCCAGGGTGCCTTCACGGACGCCCTGCTGGTGGTCAGCGCCACCTCCGTGCGTCATGCCCAGAGCCTGGCGGACGGCGTCTCCGCCCTGTGCCATGAACAGAACTACGAATACCTGCGCATGGAAGGCTACAACACCGGCCAGTGGATCCTGGTGGACTGCAACGACATCGTGGTCAACATCTTCCAGCAGTCCGTGCGTGACCTTTATCAGCTGGAGAACCTGTGGGGCGCGGCTGCCGCTGCCCTCAACAAGGAGCCCCGTGCATGACCCCCACCCTGTTGCTCATCCTTGACGGCTGGGGCCTGACGGAAAAAGGGGAAGGCAATGCCCCCTGGGTGGCAGCCACGCCCCATCTGGATGACCTGATGGCGCGCTGCCCCCACAGCCGCCTTGCCGCCTCCGGGCGCGAAGTGGGCCTGCCTGCCGGCTATATGGGCAACTCCGAGGTGGGACACCTCAATATCGGTGCGGGACGCATCGTCTATCAGGACATGACGCGCATCGACGTGGCCCTTGAGGACGGCTCCCTGTTCCACAACCCCGTGCTGCAGGACGTGCTGGAAAAAACACGCCGCAGCGGCGGCCGTCTGCATCTGGCGGGCCTGCTCTCCGACGGCGGTGTGCACAGCCACATCAACCATCTGGTGGCCCTGTGCGCCATGGCTTTCGCCGCCGGTGTGCCGGTGCGCATCCACTGCTTCATGGACGGGCGCGATACCCCGCCCCAGAGCGGCGCCTCCTATGTGCGCAGCCTGCTGGAACAGATCGTCTCCATGAAGGACGTGCGTGTGGCCAGCCTGGCGGGGCGCTTTTATGCCATGGACCGCGACAAGCGCTGGGAGCGCGTGTCCGAGGTCTGGGATCTCATGGTCCACGGCAAGGGCCGCAAAGCCACGGATGCCGTGCAGGCTGTGGAAGATTCCTATGCCGAGGGCGTCAGCGACGAATTCATCAAGCCCGTGCTGCTGGAAGGCGAGGATGCCTCCACCCTGCAGGACGGCGACGGCCTGTTCTTCTACAATTTCCGCGCCGACCGCATGCGCGAGCTTTCCCAGGCCTTCGTAGACGCGGACTTCACCGCTTTCGAGCGGGGCAGGGTGCCGCAGCTGGCTGCCGTGGCTTCCATGACGGCCTACGACGCCCACTTCCCCCTGCCGGTGGCCTTCCCCAAGGAATCCGTGACCATGGGCCTTGGCGAAGTCGTTTCGCAGCAGGGCATGCACCAGCTGCGTCTGGCCGAAACGGAAAAATACGCGCACGTCACCTATTTCTTCAACGGCGGTGTGGAAGAACCCCTGCCGCTGGAAGACCGCATCCTCGTGCCTTCGCCGCGCGAGGTGCAGACTTATGACCAGAAACCGGCCATGAGCGCCCGCGAGGTCACGGACAAGTTCGTGGAAGCCTGGCAGAGCGGCCAGTACGACCTGGTGGTCTGCAACCTGGCCAACGGCGATATGGTGGGCCATACGGGCGTGCTCTCCGCCGCCGTGGAAGCCTGCACGGTGGTGGATGAATGCGTGGGCCGCATGGTGGCTGCCGTGGAGGCCCGCAAGGGCCGTATGCTGCTCATCGCCGACCACGGCAACTGCGAAGTCATGAAGGACGGAGAGGGCAAGCCCCAGACCGCCCATACCACCAATCCCGTGCCCTGCATCCTGCTGGATGCCTCCGGCAAGGAATGGCGCCTGCACGACGGCAAGCTGGCCGATGTGGCCCCGACCCTGCTGCGCATGTGGGGCATCGCCCAGCCCGAGGCCATGACCGGGACGCCGCTGGTGGAGGAAGCCCATGTCCGGTAGCCAGAAACCTTTGGAGCCTGTGGCTCCTGACGGCATGGAGCTGCTGTTCTTCTACCGCTGCCCCCACTGCCTGCGCCATGTACCGCTGGTCAACCCGGTGGAGCCGCGCAATGTGCGCTGCGACGGCTGCGGCAAGCAGTTCCCCATCATCCCGGTGGACGAGCACGGCCTGCATTATGTGCGCATCATGCTGGCCAACGGCAAGGCCGCTGCCAATCCCGACTATCTGTAAGCGTCGCCATACGGCCGGAGGAAAGTCCTCCGGCCGTTTTCTCTGCCGCGATGCTTTTTTCTCCACGCTACCAAATATACCGAGCAAACGACATGAAGATCTGTCCCGTCATCTTGTGCGGGGGCGCCGGTACACGCCTGTGGCCCCTGTCCCGTCGCAAGTATCCCAAGCAATTCATGGATCTGGGCGGCCATACGCTGTTCGAGGACACGCTGCAGCGTCTTGCGGCCGTGCCCGGACTGGCCGCGCCCGTGGTCATCTGCAATGAAGAGCAGCGCTTTCTTGCCGCCGCAGCCCTGCAGCGTCAGGGACTGAACGGCCGGATCCTGCTGGAACCGGAACCGCGCAATACGGCACCGGCCATCGCCGCTGCCGCGCTGGCCGTGACGGCCGCCTGTGACGTGGAAGACGGTGATCCTGTCCTGCTGGTCCTGCCTTCGGACCATGTGCTGGAGGATCTGCCGGCTTTTGCCGCTGCCGTCACACAGGCTGCGGAGTGTGCCCGCGAAGGGGCCCTGGTCACCTTCGGGGTCACGCCGGACCGCCCCGAGACCGGTTACGGCTACATCGAAAAGGGCGATGCCCTGGCTTCCGGTTTCGCGGTCCGCCGTTTTGTGGAAAAGCCCGCGCAGGAGGCTGCCGAGACCATGCTGGCGCAGGGCGGCTATTTCTGGAACAGCGGCATGTTCGTGTTTCGCGCCTCCCAGTATCTGGCCGAGCTGGAAGCGCAGGCTCCGGCCATCATGGCCGCGGTGCGCAAGGCCTGGGCCCTGCGCCGGGCCGATTATGACTTCATCCGCCTGCATCGGGAATCTTTTGCCCACTGCCCTTCTGATTCGGTGGACTATGCCCTGATGGAGAAAAGCGCGCATGTGGCCATGGTGCCGCTGCCGTGCCGCTGGAGCGATCTGGGCTCGTGGGAAGCCATCTACGAAAACAGCACGCAGGATGCGGAAGGTAATGCCTGCGTGGGCGATGTGATGGCCCAGGACAGCCGGGGATGCTACATCCATGCCGGAAGCCGCCTGGTGACGACGCTGGGCGTGAAGGATCTTGTGGTGGTGGAGACCGGCGACGCCGTCCTGGTGGCTGACAGGGCCCGCAGCCAGGAGGTCAAGACCCTGGTGGCCCGTCTTGCCGCCCAGGACCGGCACGAGCAGGAGATGCATCTGCGTGTGTATCGTCCCTGGGGCTGGTATGAGACCCTGGCCCTGGGCGAGCGCTTCCAGGTCAAGCGGATCCAGGTCAATCCCGGAGCAGCGCTTTCCCTGCAACGTCACCGGCACCGGGCCGAGCACTGGGTCGTCATCGCCGGGGAAGGTCTGGTGCGCGTGGGGGACGAAGAGATGCACCTGCATGTGGACCAGTCGGTCTACATCCCCCAGAAGACCATGCATCGGCTGAGCAACGCTTCGGCACAGCCGCTGGAGATCGTGGAAGTCCAGACCGGTGATTACCTGGGCGAAGACGATATCGAGCGTTTTGACGACCGTTACGGGCGTGAATGAGCCTGAGATGGCCTGAGGCCATCACCAGATACCAAGGCTGCGGGAGAGTTCCCGCGGCCTTTTTTATTTTTGGGGTCAGCCTGGTGAGCGTCACGACGCGAAACGAAATGGCGGATGATTTGGAGGATGGCCCAGGGACAGGCATCAGGCAAACGTCCCCGATAACGTCTCGCAGTCCTTCAGAGCCCGTCTGGTATACGACGCAGCCAGATGGGTGAAACGGATCTTTTTTGTAAGCATCCGGACGTTTTTTCTGGTGTCACAGGTCGATCGCCGGACACAGGACAGGCCCGGAAAAAAGTTTTTTGGCGAGGAGGGGGCGAGGGGAGGGCGCGCCTTTTGTCCACAAAAGGGGCCTCCCTCCGCTGCACAGAGAAAACATGGCTGCGGTCAGGGCGCCGCAGGCCTCCCGCTTTGCGGGCATAAAAAAAGGGGGAGCATCGCTGCTCCCCCAAAGGCTAACATGGTCGAAGATTTACTCTTCGTCGCCTTCCCACTTGATGAAGCCGGGATTGACGTTGACCATGGCGTTGACGATCAGTTCCACCAAGCCGCCGTAGGCGAAGCTGTTCTTGGTGTACAGGTCGCTGTGTTCCAACATTTCGCGGATCTGGCCCTTGCAGTTGGAGCAGGGAGCGCAGATGTACTTCTTGGTTTCGGGGCCAAGGCAGTCCTTGAAGGCCTGGGCGATCTGCCACATCTTTTTACGGCCGGAGATGTTGCCGCGCCATTCGTCGATGTTCTGACGGGTCATGATGGCGAAGCCGGAACCACCGCCGCAGCAGTAGTTGTCCACGCCGTGGCAGGGCATTTCGCGGAACTGCGGGGCGATCTTGTGCAGGATCTCGCGCTGGGGCTGCACGATACCCATCAGGCGCACGGCGTTGCAGGGGTCGTGCAGGGTGACGGGGAAGTTGTTGCGCGAGGGATCCAGCTTCAGACGACCGGACATGACGATGTCACGCAGGGTCACGTAGCAGGATTCGCGGGGCACCTGGTATTCGTAGGGGATGACGCGGTCGGCGATGACGGTCATGGCCTTGTGGGCGTGGCCGCATTCACCGATGACGATCTTCTTGGCGCCCAGTTCCTTGGCGGCCTGCATGTGCTGCAGGGCGATACGGGCGGTCTGGGCGTCGTCGTAGAACACGCCGTAGTTCACGCCGTCATAGGCCACAGCCTTGCTGGACAGGGTCCAGGACAGGCCGGCTTCCTGGAAGATCAGGGAGAAGCTGGCGATGTTTTCGGGCCAGGCCATGACTTCGCCGGCGTTGTGGATCAGCAGGATGTCGGCGCCCTTCACGTCGAAGGGGGTGTGGATGCCCACACCGGTGATTTCGGTGTAGTCCTCGTCGATGAACTCCACGTTTTCTTTCACCACGTCGGGGGTCATACCGGTGGAGGAGCCCACCTTCATCTGGTTGATGGTGCCCTTTTCGTGCAGTTCGCGGGGCGAGAAGCCCAGTTCCTGGCTGAACAGCTTGCGGATTTCACGGGCGATCAGACCGTTGTCCACGCCGATGGGGCAGGTCTGGGCGCAGCGACGGCAGAGGTTGCAGCGGTAGGCCAGTTCGCCCAGGCGGGCAACGGTCTTCCAGTTCAGGCCCATGTCGCCGTAACGCCATTTGGCCAGGGGCTCTTTCTTCACATACTGCTTGTAGATGCGGCGGAAGATCTCAGAGCGGTAGTTGGGGCGGTACATCTCGTTGTGGCCGGACATCTCGTACAGATGGCAGGCATCGGAACAGGAGTTGCACTGGGCGCAGTAGTCCATGCTGGTCTCCAGCATGGGCAGGAAGGTCCAGTTGTTCTCCTTGCTGAACAGTTTGCGCATACCGTCCAGGAAACGGTTGACCAGCTCTTCTTCTTCCTGGGGGGTCTGGGGCTTGGGGATGTTCAGCACGCAGACTTCGTCCAGGATGCAGGCCACTTTGGCCTTCTGTTCGTCGCTGACGGGGCGCCAGGGCATCTTGACGAGGTCAAGGCCTTCCACATCGGGGATGTCCTTGAGGTCGATGCTGACCATCTGGCCTTCGGCCGTGGAAATATCAGTCAAACGCAGCGTATCTTTCATGATGTACTCCCTAGTCCTTCTTGGGGGATTCGGTAGCGATGTCGAGCCAGGTCTTGGTGCCCTGACCGTTGATGTGGTCGGCGGCCCAGCTCACCTTGAACTGCAGGGCCTGCTTCATCTTCTCGTTGTTCTTCTGGCTGAAATCGGTGGGGGTGTCGCCCCAGCGGATGTCATGGTAGGTGAAGTACTTGAAGATCAGGTGGCCCATGTGGGTCATGGGGATCCAGATCAGCACGAAGAAGCCGAACAGCATGTGGATCACGAAAGTGGTGCTGTTGATGTCGGCAAAGTTGAAGGTGAGCAGGTTGTAGATGAAGTCACCGGACATGCGGGCAAAGGAGGGGTTGAAGGCCCAGGCCACCAGACCCACCAGGGCGAAGACGATGAACACGCCCAGGTTGAAGAAGTGTTCGGGGGTGGTGTACTTGCGCAGGCCTTCGTCGTGCAGACGACGGCAGATCAGGCCGATGCCGCCACCGATGATGCCGAACATGCCCAGCAGGCTGATGGCATTGATGACGTTGTGCACGAAGGTCAGGAAGCCGCCGTCGGGGTTCATGCCGAACAGGCGCAGGAAGGCAGCCACGACCAGGATGATGGTGCCGCCCATCAGCATGTACAGACCAAAGTGGAAGGGATAGGTGCGGAACCACAGCTTGAGGTTATGGGTGAAGGTGGCGTGCAGGAAGAGCACTTCTTCCAGCAGGGCCTTGATGTCGCCCATGTGGTCGATGTGGCGGGGCTTGGTCCACCAGTCGGTCTCTTCCATGAAGCTGCCGCCGTAGGAGCCTTTGGGGCCTTCATGCGGCACGGGGTAGAGCTCCCAGCGGGCGTGCAGGGGGCTGGCAGCCAGGTAGCCTTTCACCTTGATGGCGGCAGTCGCCACAAAGCCGATTACTGCAAGGTAGGCCAGGATGTAGAACAGAGTTGTCATGCGTTTTCTCCCATGAGTCGAGATGCCTGCGGCATCGTGGTTTCTGCGCATGGCCGAGCCAGATCCGGTCATGAGCAAGAGGTGCAGCGCACCAGGAACCAACCTCTCCAGAACAATGCGCCGGGATCCGGCGGGTCGGATCATGCCGGGGCACGACCTGTCGCCGCCTGGTCTCAGGCGCGGAACAATTCCTGCCTTCTACCGTAAAATGCAAGAAATGCAAAGATGGCACGCAGATTCCCAAAATACTCCGACCTGGCTATGTTTTCTTGTTTATATAATTATTTTAATATGTTGTATTAAACGAAGCCATGCTTTGCGCGTATGAAAAATTTTTTGACCTCCTTTTCACAACACGGCGGCTCCGGCGGAGGGGGGAGCGTCTTTGCCAGCAGGTCTTCCCGGCCATGGCCGGGAAATTTTTCTCTCTTATCAGGAATTAGTCACAAAAAGAAAGATGGGAAGGGCTCCTCTACATTTTGTTGCATTGGGGACGACACACCCGGTCCCAGCCGCAGGGAGGAAGGCGCCGGGACCGCGGCCGGCAAGAGAGGCAGGGCCGGCGATGGCGAGAGGGCAGGGCGTGCTGCATACGGTCCTTCGGCCGATCAGCCATACATAAAAAAAGGGCGACCGCCATATGACGGTCGCCCTGATGTTCAGCAGAGGAAAGGGCCTACTGGCCCAGATCCACCAGCACGGGGTTCTCTTCCAGATCTTCCAGGAACTTGTCCGGACGTTCCTTCTGGTCGGGCACGGTGATGTCGCCGTGGACATACTCGCGATAGCCCGTACCGGCCGGGATGAGACGGCCCACGATGACGTTTTCCTTGAGGCCGCGCAGGTAGTCCATCTTGCCCTTGAGGGAAGCCTCGGTGAGCACCTTGGTGGTTTCCTGGAAGGAAGCCGCCGAGATGAAGGACGAGGTGGTCAGCGAAGCCTGGGTGATGCCCAGCACCAGCGGTTCGGCGGTGGCGGGCTGACGGCCTTCGGCCATGGCCTTGTGGTTCTCGGCCTTGAACTCGGCCTTGTCCACCTGTTCGCCCACCAGGAAGCTGGTGCCGCCGGAATCCAGCACGGTGACCTTCTTGAGCATCTGGCGCACGATGACTTCGATGTGCTTGTCGTCGATGCCCACGCCCTGGAAGCGGTACACTTCCTGGATCTCGTCCACGAGGTAGCGGGCCAGGTACTTTTCACCGCGGGTGCGCAGGATGTCGTGCAGTTCGGGCGAACCTTCGGTCAGCGGATCGCCGGCTTCCACGAAGTCGCCGTCGGCCACGGTGATGTGCTTGCCCTTGGGCACCAGGTATTCCTTGGAATCACCGATCTCGGGGGTCACCACCAGCTTGCGCTTGCCCTTGGATTCGCCGGCGTAGGACACGGTACCGGAGATCTCGGAGACCACGGCCATGTCCTTGGGCTTGCGGACTTCGAAGAGCTCGGCCACGCGGGGAAGACCACCCACGATGTCCTTGGTCTTGGAAGTTTCGCGGGGCTTACGGGCGATGATGTCACCGGCCTGGATGGCCTCGCCGTCCTTGACCATGATGATGGAGCCCACGGGCAGGCTGTACACGGCGGACGCCACGCTGTGCGGACGCTGCTTGACGTTGCCGTTCTCATCGCAGACCGAGATGGACGGACGGTAGTTGGTGGTACGGTATTCCATGATGGTCAGGGAGGCCTGACGCGTCACGTCGTCCACCTTTTCCTGCACGGTCTTGCCGTCCACGATGTCGGTGAAGCGGATGATACCCTCTTCTTCGGACACGAAGGGTTCGTTGAAGGGGTCCCACTCGGCCAGCACGGTGCCCTTGGTCACTTCCTGACCGTCGGTCACATGCAGGCGGGCGCCGTTGGGCAGGATGTACTTTTCACGTTCGCGGCCCTGCGGATCCACGATGGTCAGCTGGCCGCTCTTGCCCAGCACCAGCTGGATGCCGTCACGGTTGGTAACGGCGCGCACGCGGTTGAGGATGACGCGACCGGTGTTCTGGGCTTCGAACTTGTTCTTTTCAATGGTGCTGGATGCGGTACCACCGATGTGGAAGGTACGCATGGTCAGCTGGGTGCCGGGTTCACCGATGGACTGGGCGGCGATGATGCCCACGGTCTCGCCGGTGTTGACCAGGTGCCCGCGGGCCAGATCGCGGCCGTAGCACAGGGCGCAGATGCCGCGCCCGGCCTGGCAGGTGAGGGGCGAACGCACCGTGATGGAGCTCACGCCGTGTTCACGCAGCACAGCGGCCTCGGCTTCGTCGATGAGGGTGTTCTCGGGCAGCAGCACCTTTTCCGCGTCTTCGGGATCGTAGACGGGGTAGAGCAGCACACGGCCCATGGCACGTTCCCACACCGGGGTCTTGATGTCGCCGCCTTCGCGCAGGTGGGTCAGCTCGATGCCGTCCACCGTGCCGCAGTCGTGTTCGGAGACGATCACGTCCTGCACCACGTCCACCAGACGACGGGTCAGGTAACCGGAGTTGGCCGTCTTCAGGGCGGTGTCGGCCAGACCCTTACGGGCACCGTGGGTGGAGGTGAAGTACTGCAGCACCGACAGACCTTCGCGGAAGGACGAGGTGATGGGCGTTTCGATGATTTCACCGGAAGGCTTGGCCATCAGACCGCGCATACCGGCCAGCTGACGCATCTGGTCCTGGTTGCCTCGGGCACCGGAGGTGGACATCATGAAGATGGAGTTGAAGCTCTGGTTCTTCTCTTCACGGCCGGTCTTGGGATCCTTCAGGATATCGTAAGAGATCTCCTTGATCATTTCCGTGGAGACGTCCTGGGTGGCCTTGGTCCACACATCGACGACCTTGTTGTACTTTTCGGTACGGGTGATGATACCGTCGCGGTACTGGCGTTCGATGTCGTCCACCTCGGCCTGGGAAGCGGCCAGGATGTCCTTCTTGCGGGCCGGGATGATGAGGTCCTTCACACCGATACTGACACCGGCGCGGGTAGCGAACTCATAACCCATGTTCTTCAGATTGTCGCAGAGGATGACCGTGGCCTTGATGCCGCACTGGCGGTAGCAGTTTTCCACCAGCTTGGCGATCATCTTCTTGGTCAGCACCAGGTTGACGTTCTCGAAGGACATTTCCTTGGGCAGGATGTTGCTCACCAGCACGCGGCCGGGCGTGGTGCGGTGGGTCTTGCCGTCGGGCATGCGCACGTTGATGCGGGCGTGCAGGGACACGGCATCGGCATCATAGGCGGCTTCCACTTCCCAGGGACCGCAGAAGGTCATGCCTTCGCCCTTCTCGAAGCTGCGCTCGGAGGTCATGTAGTACAGACCCAGAACGATGTCCTGGGAAGGCACGATGACGGGACCGCCGTTGGCGGGCGAGAGAATGTTGTTGGTGCTCATCATGAGCACGCGGCATTCGATCTGCGCTTCCACGGAAAGCGGGATGTGCACGGCCATCTGGTCACCGTCGAAGTCGGCGTTGTAGGCCGAGCAGACCAGGGGATGCAGACGGATGGCCTTGCCTTCCACCAGCAGGGGCTCAAAGGCCTGGATACCCAGACGGTGCAGGGTAGGGGCACGGTTGAGCATGATGGGGTATTCGCGCACCACTTCCGAGAGGATGTCCCAGACCACCAGCTCTTCACGCTCCACCATCTTCTTGGCGCTCTTGATGGTGGAGGCATAACCGCGTTTTTCCAGCTCCGAGTAGATGAAGGGCTTGAACAGCTCCAGGGCCATCTTCTTGGGCAGGCCGCACTGGTGCAGCTTGAGGTAAGGACCCACGGTAATAACGGAACGACCGGAGTAGTCCACGCGCTTGCCCAGCAGGTTCTGACGGAAGCGGCCCTGCTTGCCCTTGATCATGTCGGACAGGGACTTGAGCGGACGACCGTTGGTACCGGCGATGGCGCGACCGCGGCGGCCGTTGTCGAACAGGGCGTCCACGGCTTCCTGCAGCATGCGCTTTTCGTTGCGGATGATGATGTCGGGAGCGCCCAGTTCGATGAGGCGCTTCAGACGGTTGTTGCGGTTGATGACGCGGCGGTACAGGTCGTTGAGGTCGGAGGTGGCGAAACGGCCGCCGTCCAGGGGCACCAGGGGACGCAGCTCCGGCGGGATGACGGGAATGACTTCCATGATCATCCATTCGGGCTTGTTGTTGGACTCCAGGAAGGCCTCGACGATCTTCAGGCGCTTGGTGAGCTTCTTCTTTTTGGTCTGGCTCTTGGTGGTCTCGCTTTCTTCGCGCAGTTCGGTGCGCAGCTTTTCCAGATCCAGCTCTTCCAGAAGGGAGCGCACGGCTTCGGCGCCCATGCCCACGGTCAGGGCGTCTTCGGTGCCGTAGTGGTCCAGGATCTGCAGATACTGGTCTTCAGAAATGACCTGGCGGCGCTGCAGATTGGTCTGGCCGGGATCGAGCACGATGTAGGAATCGAAGTACAGGACCTTTTCCAGATCGGCCATGGTCATGTCGAGCAGGGTGCCGATCTTGGAAGGCAGGGTCTTGAGGAACCAGATGTGGGCCACGGGCGCGGCCAGTTCGATGTGGCCCATGCGCTCGCGACGCACCTTGGAGGCAATGACTTCAACGCCGCACTTTTCGCAGACGATGCCGCGGTGCTTCATGCGCTTGTACTTGCCGCAGTTGCACTCGTAGTCCTTCACGGGGCCGAAGATCTTGGCGCAGAACAGGCCGTCGCGCTCCGGCTTGAAGGTACGGTAGTTGATGGTTTCCGGTTTCTTGACCTCACCGTAGGACCATTCGCGGATGGCTTCGGGCGAGGCGATGGAAATCTGGATGGCTTTCAGGTTGCGGATGTTGGTCACATTGGCCGACGTGCCGCGTGCAGTGAAGAGATCGTCCAGGCTCATATATCTACCTTGCTTGTCAAAAGCTCGTTACAGTCGTTGTGGCGTATGGTTGACGCTCCGTCCCGGGGAATGGCGCTGCCGGGCACCGCGCGGTGGCGTGATGCCCGGCGCATCCATGAATTATTCCTCGGGTTCCTGGTCGCGCATGAAGCCGATACGCTTGGGCTTTTTCTTGCCGTCTTCCTGATGCAGGGTCACGTCGAGGCCCAGGCTCATGAGTTCCTTGACCAGAACGTTGAAGGATTCGGGCAGACCGGCTTCCAGGAAGTTGTCGCCCTTGACGATCTTCTCGTACATCTTCACACGTCCGGTCACGTCGTCGGACTTGACGGTGAGGAATTCCTGCAGGAGATAGGCGGCGCCGTAGGCTTCCAGAGCCCAGACTTCCATTTCACCCAGACGCTGGCCACCGAACTGCGCCTTACCGCCCAGCGGCTGCTGGGTGACCAGGCTGTAGGGGCCGGTGGAGCGGGCGTGGATCTTTTCGTCGACCAGGTGGTGCAGCTTCAGGATGTACATGACACCGGTGGTCACGCGGTTCTTGAAGGGCACGCCGGTACGGCCGTCGTACAGGATGGTCTTGCCGTCGCTGTCCTTGCCGGCCTTTTCCATCCAGCCCCAGATCTCTTCTTCGGTGGCGCCGTCGAAGACCGGGGTCTTGGTCACGATGCCGTTGCGCAGCTTCTTGACCGAGGCGATGAACTCTTCGTCATCCATCTTGTCCACCAGCTCGCTGATGGCCGGGGAATCGAAGACGTCCTTGACCTCGTCACGCACCACCTGCAGGGCCGCGCCGGAATCCAGCAGTTCGGCCAGCTGGCGGCCAAGTTCCTTGGCGCCCCAGCCCAGGTGGGTTTCCATGATCTGGCCGATGTTCATTCGCGAAGGCACGCCCAGGGGGTTGAGCACGATGTCCACGGGGCGACCGTCGGCGAAGAAGGGCATGTCTTCTTCGGGCAGGATGCAGGAGACCACACCCTTGTTACCGTGACGGCCGGCCATCTTGTCGCCCACCGAGAGCTTACGCTTGATGGCGATATGGACCTTGACCATCTTGATGACGCCGGGAGGCAGATCGTCCCCTTCGGTGACCTTCTCGCGCTTGGAGTCATAGATGGCGTGCAGGTAATCCACCTGATGGTCGTAGTCCTTGAGCTGGTCGGCCACGATGTCGTTGACTTCCTTGCTCTCGAACAGGCCCTGCAGCTTCTTCACCGGGATGGCGTCCAGCTGCTCGCGGGTCAGGGCGACACCGGCTTCCACCAGCACTTCGCCCTTCTTGTTGCCGGGGACGCTGACGGCGGTCAGCTTGCCCAGCACATGGGGGGCCAGCACTTCGCGGGTGCGGTTGCCCAGAGCGCGCATGTGATCGGATTCCTTCTGATCCAGCACGGCGGTATCGTGGGCCTCGATGGCCAGGGTGCGGTCGTCCTTTTCACCGGAACGACGGTTGAACACCTTGACGTCGATGACCGTACCTTCCACTCCCGGGGGCACCTTGAGGGAGGTATTCTTCACGTCGCGGGCCTTCTCGCCGAAGATGGCGCGCAACAGCTTTTCTTCCGGGGTCAGCTGGGTCTCGCCCTTGGGGGTGATCTTGCCGACCAGGATGTCGTCAGGCTTCACGGCCGCGCCGATGCGGATGATGCCGCTGTCGTCCAGGTTGCGCAGCATGTCTTCACTGACGTTGGGGATGTCGCGGGTGATCTCTTCGGGTCCGAGCTTGGTGTCGCGGGCCACCACTTCGAATTCTTCGATGTGGATGGAGGTGAAGATGTCCTCTTTCACGGTACGTTCGGAAATGAGGATGGAGTCTTCGTAGTTGTAACCGCACCAAGGCATGAAGGCCACCACCAGGTTCTTGCCCAGAGCCAGCTGGCCTTCGTCGATGCCGGGACCGTCAGCGAGGATCTCGCCCTTCTTGAACACCTGACCGGGGTAGCAGGTGGGCTTCTGACCAAAGCAGGAGTTCTGGTTGGACTTGTGGAACTTCAGCAGGTCATAGGCGCGCACGCCGCCCTGTTTCTTGTACAGGTCGCCTTCGTAGGAGACCACGATGCGGTCGGCGTCGGCGTATTCCACCTTGCCGTCGGCCTGGGCCACGATGCAGGCGCCGGAGTCGCGGGCCACGTCGATTTCCATGCCGGTGCCCACCAGGGGCTTTTCGCTGCGCAGCAGCGGCACGGCCTGGCGCTGCATGTTGGAACCCATGAGGGCGCGGTTGGCGTCGTCGTGTTCCAGGAAGGGGATGAGCGCGGCCGAGATGGAGACCATCTGGCTGGGCGAGATGTCCATGAGGGTCACCTCGTCACGGGAGCGCATTTCCACTTCGCCCTTGACGCGCACGGTCACGAACTCGTCCAGGAAGTTGCCGTCGGCGTCCACGCGGGCGTTGGCCTGGGCCACCACCTGGTCGCCTTCGCGGGAAGCGTCCAGATGCACGATCTCGTCAGTCATGCGGCCATTGCGCACCACGCGGTACGGGGTCTCGATGAAACCGAAGTCGTTGACCTTGGCGAAGGTGGTCAGCGACACGAACAGACCGATGTTGGGACCTTCGGGCGTTTCGATGGGGCAGATGCGGCCATAGTGGGAGGTGTGCACGTCGCGCACTTCGAAGCCGGCACGCTCACGGGTCAGACCGCCGGGGCCCAGGGCCGACAGACGGCGCTTGTGGGTCACTTCGGACAGGGAGTTGGTCTGGTCCATGAACTGCGACAGCTGGGAAGTACCGAAGAACTCCTTGAGCACCGCGGCCACAGGCTTGGGATTGATCAGGTCGTGGGGCATGAGCGTGGAGATTTCCTGGATGCTCATGCGTTCCTTGATGGCGCGCTCCATGCGCACCAGACCGATGCGGTACTGGTTCTCCACCAGTTCGCCCACCAGGCGCACGCGGCGATTGCCCAGATGGTCGATATCGTCGGCCGGACCGTGGCTGTCCTTCAACTGCACCAGCACCTTGATGGCGGTGAGGATGTCGTTGTCGGTCAGGGTACGGGAATCTTCGGTGTCGGGCAGGCCCAGGCGCTGGTTGAGCTTGTAACGGCCCACCGGCGACAGGTCATAGTAATCCGGGCTGCGGAACAGGTTGTCGAAGAAGCTGGCGGCGATCTCGGCGGTCGGCGGGCTGGAAGGACGCAGACGACGGTAGATCTCTTCCTGAGCCTTTTCCTGATCGGGGATGCGGTCCTGCATCAGGGTGTCGCGGATGGAGGAAGAGGTGTCGGTGCCCTTGGTGTGCAGCACGGCGATACGCTCGATGCCGGCTTCGCGCATGCGCTCCAGCAGGCCGGGAGTGATCTCGTCGGCGGCTTCGGCCAGCACTTCGCCACTGCCGGGAGCGATGACGTCTTCGGCCAGGAACATGCCGTCCAGGGTGTCGGGACGCACTTCGATGGCCTTGATGCCCGCTTCACAGACCTGACGCCAGCCACGCTTGGTGATGGGCTTGCCGGCCTTGATGAGCACGGTGCCGTCTTCGGTGGCGATGTCGGAGTAGGCGTTGTCCTTGCGGTACAGGGACTTTTCCACTTCCCACATCAGGGTGTTGTGCGGCTTCAGCAGGTAGTGCTCGCGGGTGTAGAAGTACTCCAGGATGTCCATCTTGCTCATGCCCATGGCCTTGAACAGGATGGTGGCGGGCATCTTGCGGCGACGGTCGATGCGGACATACAGGATGTCCTTGTGGTCGAAGTCGAAGTCCAGCCAGGAGCCACGCATGGGGATGACTCGGCAGGAGTAGAGCACCTTGCGGCTGGTGTGGGTCTTGCCGCCGTCGTGTTCAAAGATGATGCCGGGAGAACGCTGCAGCTGGTTGACGATGACGCGCTCGGTGCCGTTGATGATGAACGTGCCCTTTTCCGTCATCAGGGGCAGGGTGCCAAAGTAGATGCCCTGTTCCTTGATGTCGCGGATGGTGCGGTTGCCCGTGGCTTCATCGGTGTCATAGACCACCAGGCGCACCTTGATGTGCACCGGGGCTTCGTAGGTCAGGCCTTTGGAGATGCACTCGGCCTGGTCGTACTTGGGCTCGCGGATTTCGTAGCTGACGAATTCCAGGCTGGCGGTCTTGTTGAAATCTTCGATGGGGAAGACGGTGTGGAACACGCCTTCCAGACCTTCCTCCTTATTTCGATCGGCTTCGGCAACGCCTTCCTGCAGGAACTTGCTGTAGGAGTCGATCTGAAGATTGAGGAGGTGCGGAATGGGGAGAGTAACGTTGATTTTGCCGAACTGTTTGGTAAGCTGGCCCATGCGATACCTCAAGGTAGGTAGCGGTTGCGCTTCGGCTGCCGGCGTTGCACCGGAACGTCCGGTCGGCATTCTGCCCGTGCAGACCGCTGTGGACAGACTGCCAAAACGCCAGTCATGCCGCGATCCGAAGCGTACAATCTATATCTCTCAGTGGGATCCGGTTTTCACAACGCGCAAAAAGGACAAACGACACTTCCCCGCGTTGCCGGCAGGGGTTAGGCCGCTTGTCTTGAAAGAAAAGGCTATGCGCGTCGGGCGTTATCTACCAGAAAAACCAGATACTTCTCCCACAACAGTTTTGGAACGAAGAGACATACCGCAAAAGCATGGTTTTTGCAAGCACTTTTTCCGCAGCCCGGGAGCGCCCCGGAAGGGAGAGGGGGCGAGGGAGGGACGGCTGCCGTGAGCAGCCTGGGCAGTATCTACCATGCCTGTGCCGCCGGGGCAACGCCGAAAAAAAGAAACTCCGTCTTTTTTGTATGGAAAAAGACGGAGCGTCAATGAAAAAAAGCAGGCTGCATCAAAAAGACACAAAAGGGAACCCGCAGGATACCGGCCGCCTGTGGGCAGGCAATAAAAAAGGCGGGGTTTGCACCCCGCCTTCAAAAAGATCGGAAAAACCGAACTTACTTCACTTCGACAACAGCGCCGGCTTCGGTCAGCTGCTTCTTGGCTTCTTCGGCTTCTTCCTTGCTCACGCCTTCCTTCAGGGTGGAGGGGCAGCCGTCGACCTTTTCCTTGGCTTCCTTCAGGCCCAGGCTGGTCAGAGCGCGCACGACCTTGATGACGCCGATCTTGTTGGCGCCGGCTTCCTTCAGGATAACGTCGAATTCGGTCTTTTCTTCGGCAGCGGCAGCGGCGCCACCGTCAGCGGGGGCGGCCATCACCATGGCAGCGGCGGGAGCGGCAGCGGACACGCCGAACTTTTCTTCCAGTTCCTTGATGAATTCGGACAGTTCCAGGACGGTCATGTTGGAGATGAACTCAACAACCTGTTCTTTGGTCACGGACATGGTAAACTCCTAGCTCTTTGGCTAAAATTTGGTTGATTGCTTTTCTTGCTGCGAAAGCCTTAGGCGGCTTCGCCCTTCTTTTCTTCGATGGCCTTAAGCGCATAGAGCAGGCCGCGGAGAACGTTGGCGAACAGCGAAACAAAATTGGTGGGCACGGCGTTCATGGTGCCGAGCAGCTGACCAAGGAGCTGTTCCTTGGACGGCAGCTTGGCCAGGGCTTCAACCTGTTCGGCAGACATTTCCTTGCCTTCCAGGCTGCCGCAGCGCAGCTGGAACAGCTTGCTCTGCTTAGCAAAATCACTCAACGCCTTGGCCACCGCCACGGGGTCATCGAAACCAAGGGCAATGGCGCTGTTGTCGTGGAACTTGTCCTTGACAACGTCATGCGTGCCACCGGTAAAAGCGATACGGGCCAACGTGTTCTTGACGACGTAGAATTCGCCGCCAGCCTTGCGCAGGTTCACACGGAGGTTCGTCAGCTCTTCCACCGTCATGCCCTTGAACTCGGTCAGCACCGCAAAAGAAGCACGATCGGCATTCGCTTTGATCGCTTCAATGACGGCTGCTTTTTCAGACCTGGTCACGTGATACCTCTCACGTTCGGGGTTGCCGGGTGGAATGCCGAGCCAAAGATAAGTCTGGACAGGTGGATTAAAGGCCTTGCGGCCTGCCTGCCGTCTTCGACTCGAATTCCCTTGCCTTAGCCAGTAAATTCAAATGCGGGGATTGCTATTACTGCAATCCCCGCACGATGTCAACTAAAAAATGGGCTTAGCCTTCCAGGAATTTTTTCACCTGGGACATATCGATCTTGAAGCCGGGGCCCATGGTGGTGGACACAGCCATGGAGAGCATGTAGGTGCCCTTGGCGCCGGAGGGCTTCAGACGATTCACGGTTTCCAGCAGGGCCTTAAGGTTGCCCAGGATCTTTTCGGGACCGAAGGAAACCTTGCCCAGAGGAGCGTGCAGAACACCGGCCTTGTCGACCTTGAAGTCCACGCGACCGGCCTTCAGTTCGTTGACGGCCTTGGTCACGTCGAAGGTAACGGAACCGGTCTTGGCGTTGGGCATCAGGCCGCGGGGGCCGAGCAGACGGCCGATCTGGCCCACCAGAGCCATGACGTCAGGGGTGGCGACGGCGGCGTCGAAGTCCAGCCAGCCTTCCTTGACCTTGGCCACCAGGTCTTCAGCACCCACGAAGTCGGCGCCGGCGGCGGTGGCTTCGGCCTGCTTTTCACCCTTACAGAAAACGGCCACGCGAACGGTCTTGCCCAGGCCGTGAGGCAGGGTCACAGCGCCGCGCACCATCTGGTCGGAGTACTTGGGGTCAACACCCAGGCGGATGGCCACGTCGACGGTTTCGTCGAACTTGGCGAAGGAAGCGCCCAGGGATTTGCTCACAGCGTCTTCAACGCTCAGGCGTTCCTGCAGGTTCACGCCTTCGAGAGCTTTGCGAAAATTTTTGCCATGCTTGGGCATGTCTTTATCCTTTCGTTTTATCTCCTGCCACACATGGACTGCTCCAGGTCTGGCAGTACAATTGATCAACGAGGGGCAGCCAGGCTGCCGTCATCCGGTAAACCGGTCCCTACTTGATTTCGATGCCCATGCTGCGGGCGGTGCCGGCGATGGACTTCACAGCGGACTCAAGGGTGGCGGCGTTGAGATCGGGCAGCTTCAGCTTGGCGATTTCTTCCACCTGGGCCATGGTCAGGCTGCCAACCTTGTTACGGTTGGGTTCACCGGAGCCCTTTTCGATCTTGGCGGCCTTCATGATCAGCACCGCGGCCGGGGGGGTCTTGGTGATGAAGGTGAAGGAGCGGTCAGCGTAGACCGTGATGACCACAGGGATGATCATGCCCTTCTGGTCCTGGGTGCGGGCATTGAATTCCTTGCAGAAGCCCATGATGTTCAGGCCATGCTGACCCAGGGCGGGACCCACCGGCGGGGAGGGGTTGGCGGCGCCGGCCGGAATCTGCAGTTTGATTTTGGCAACTTCTTTTTTGGCCATGATGTTCTATCCTTATGACTGGAACAGCGCCCTGCGGCGCTGCTCCGATGCTAGCCCTTGGAAACCTGCACGAAATCCAGTTCCACCGGGGTTTGTCTTCCGAAGATGGAAACGGACACGCGCAACTTGCCCTTTTCGTAGTTGACATCGTCCACGACGCCATTGAAGCCCTCGAAGGGACCCTCGATAACCCGAACGTCGTCGCCGCGTTCGAAGTTGAACTTGGGCCGGGGGGTCTCCTGGCGACTTTCCATCAGCGAGAGGATGCGCGCGGCGTCGCTTTCGCTCATGGGAGTGGGGCGGTTCTTACCCCCCACAAAACCGGTGACCTTGGGGATGGACTGCACCAGATGGCAGGAAAGATCCGTCATAATCATGCGGATCATCACATAGCCGGGGTAGAATTTGCGGGTACTGGTGCGAGGCTGCGAGCCGTTCTTGGAAGGTTCGATGACCTTTTCGGTAGGCACGACCACTTCCTGGATGAGGCCATTGTCCTCGCCGGAATCCATCATCGCCTTAATGGTCTTCTGCACGCGCTGCTCGAAACCGGAGTAGGTGTGCACGATGTACCAGCGAGACTTCTTCCCCAGTTCGGAGTTCTCGTCGATAACGGGAGTGTTCATATGTGCCTTCAGGAGAGGATGCTCTTGATGATGGCCGAAAGCCCCAGATCCACGAGGCCAAGCACGATCGCCATGACGGCAACAAAGCCCAGAACCGCAAACGTCGCTTTGCGCGTTTCCTTGAGCGTAGGCCACGTAACCTTACGCAGTTCGCCGCGAGAATCTTCGATATATTGCGCCAGGCGGGAGATGGGGTTGGGGGTCTGTTCGGTCTTGGAGTCGGCTTGCGCGGATTTCTTTACCATGGTGCTTCCCACAAGATAAAAAATGGCAGGGCAGGAGGGATTCGAACCCCCAACTTGCGGTTTTGGAGACCGCCGCTCTAGCCGTTAGAGCTACTGCCCTGCGTACCGTCAGGGGGGAGGGGTGCTCCCCCCTGCGGAAGTATTGTTACCTGGTTTCTCTGTGAAGCGTGTGCTTCTTGTCCCAGGGACAATATTTTTTCATTTCCAGACGCCCGGTGGTGTTCTTCTTGTTCTTCCGGGTGCTGTAGTTGCGACGCTTGCACTCAGTGCAGGCAAGGATAATATTCACTCTCATGGTACTACTCGATGATTTCGGTCACCACGCCGGAGCCCACGGTACGGCCACCTTCACGGATGGCGAAGCGCAGACCGGCTTCCATGGCGATGGGGGCGATCAGTTCCACCAGGAACTGGCTGTTATCGCCAGGCATGACCATTTCCACACCTTCGGGCAGGTTGATCACACCGGTGATGTCGGTGGTACGGAAGTAGAACTGAGGACGATAGCCGGAGAAGAACGGGGTGTGACGGCCACCTTCTTCCTTGGACAGGACGTACACTTCAGCCTTGAACTTCTTGTGGGGCGTGATGGACTTGGGAGCAGCGAGCACCTGGCCGCGTTCCACTTCGTCACGCTTGGTGCCGCGCAGCAGCACACCGATGTTGTCACCAGCTTCGCCCTGGTCCAGCAGCTTGCGGAACATTTCCACGCCGGTGCAGGTGGTCTGGGCGGTGGGCTTGATACCCACGATTTCCACCACGTCGCCGACCTTGATGATGCCGCGTTCCACACGACCGGTCACCACGGTACCGCGGCCGGAGATGGAGAACACGTCTTCGATGGGCATCAGGAAGGGCTTGTCGATGTCGCGTTCGGGATCGGGGATGAAGTCGTCGCAGGCCTGCAGCAGGTCGATGATGCACTTGGCTTCAGGGGCGTCGGCGCTTTCGCATTCCAGGGCCTTCAGGGCGGAGCCGCGGATGACGGGCACGTCATCACCGGGGAAGTCGTAGGAAGACAGCAGTTCGCGCACTTCCAGTTCCACCAGTTCCAGCAGTTCTTCGTCGTCCACCAGGTCGCACTTGTTCAGGAACACGACCAGCTGGGGCACACCCACCTGACGGGCGAGCAGGATGTGCTCACGGGTCTGGGGCATGGGGCCGTCGGTGGCGGCCACCACCAGGATGCCGCCGTCCATCTGCGCGGCGCCGGTGATCATGTTCTTGATGTAGTCGGCGTGGCCGGGGCAGTCCACGTGAGCGTAGTGACGCTTGTCGGTTTCATATTCCACGTGGGCGGTGGCGATGGTGATGCCGCGTTCCTTTTCTTCGGGAGCCTTGTCGATCTCGTCGTAAGAAACGAAGCTGCCTTCGCCCTTCAGACCGGCGATCTTGGTGATGGCGGCGGTCAGAGTGGTCTTACCATGGTCGATGTGGCCGATGGTACCAATGTTAACGTGGGGCTTTTTGCGTTCGTATTTTTCCTTGCCCATTGTACGTCTCCCTGAGGATAAAATTTGTTGCGGTTACTGTACTTTCAACCTTGAGCATGGTTTCGAACGCCTGCTCCCGGTTTCTTGCCACTGCCCGCATAAGTCCCTGTGTTGTTGCCCAGGGAACGTGCTTTGACAGGAAAAAGGATGACTGGAAGGGAAAAATGCAGGAATGGAGCGGGAAACGGGATTCGAACCCGCAACCCTCAGCTTGGAAGGCTGATGCTCTAGCCGTTGAGCTATTCCCGCATCCTCGATGCGCGTTGTTTTGCAGGTCAGCGAACTGACCCCCGGGTTTCGGCATGGCCCGGTACTGCACCGTAGTTCCCGACAGTCTACCTGTCTCCTACAGCCAAGGCAGTTGTTAGCATGTGCCACACTTCTTATTCAGAAGTGGTGGAGGGGGGTGGATTTGAACCACCGAAGTCTTACGACGACAGATTTACAGTCTGTTCCCTTTGGCCACTCGGGAACCCCTCCACTCTGAGTTGCAAGCGATGTTGGCTTGCAAGATTTTCAGTCTGGCGTGGGCTTGTCCGGCTTTGCTTCCGGTGCCCTGCTGCCCCGTTCGGCTTTCGCTTTCGTGAGGCATTCGTCAGCAGCAAGGATGTGTTTACGGAAAACCGGCCCCTTTGGCAAGCACTTTTTTGCATTTTTTCGATTTTTTTTCGTTAAAAAATAAAAAATAAATAAAAACAATAGTTTATGAATATACCTAAAAGCCCGTTTTCCTTGCTTCAGGGGCTTTTATGGGCTTTTTCGATCAAGCGGGCTTTAAAAAGGGCCTGAAAAAGTTGTTTCAGCTCGTGCCGGATGCGTGTTTTGGGGACGTCAGGGAAGGTCTCGGCCAGCAGGGAAAGAGCCTCGTCACGTGAAAGGGGAGCGGAAAGCAGCTGCCAGACCACGGCTCCGGTGCCATCGAGACGGAAGATGTGGTTACCGTGGCTGTCCGTGAGGAAGATGCTTTGTCCTGCCTGTCGGCAACTCAGGCCCGGGCGCTGCTGCCACAGTGTCCTGCTGTCCCCCGCGTCGCCGGCGGTCTCGGCTGCGGGAGGCCGGCCGGCTGAGGGACGAGCACAAGAGGCAGAAGAATCCGGCACGGGAGGAAAATCCGCGGGCAGGGGCGCAGCCGGGGGCAGTAAGGGCGCCTGCCGTGCGAGGAGTTCTGCGGCTTCATCCAGGTCATCATAGCGGAGGATGCGGCAGGGCAGGGCATCCAGCAGTTGCGAGCCCAGCCTGAGGACCTCCCGTGCACCGCCATCGGGGATCAGGAAACGGGCCAGCACGTTGTCCATGCCGGTGGCGGCAGAGGCGGGCAGAAGAACGGCCCGGCTGCCGGGCGTGCGTTCCAGCAGGATCACGGCATCCGGGGCGTGGCGTTCGCCCCAGGGCGCCAGATCGTCCGGGGAGGGAGCCAGATAGCCATAATGGCGATCACGTATGCCCGGACGCTCGTTCATGAAGCGTTTCAGGGCAGGGGAAGAGGGCGGGGGCAGGCGCAGGCGGGGAGCTACGCCGAAGGAAAAGATTTTTCCCCGGTGGAGGCCCAGCAGGTCGTCACCGAGCCCTCGGGCTGCACCGGCCATGAGACGGGTGACCAGCGTGCTTTTCCCGGCGCGGTTGTCGCCGCAGAAGATCAGGGTGCGCCCATGCAGGCACACGGCCGCGGCATGGAGGGAGATCAGGTGGGGGCAGGCATGACAGCAGGCGGCCACCAGCTCGATGGCCAGGCTGCACAGCAGGCAGGCCCGGGAGGGTTCGTAGCGGGGAGCGGGCAGCCAGGGAGAGCGCAGGCGATAGCCGCGCCCCTGTGGAGTGATGACCAGCAGGGGCGCAGTTTCGTGCAGGCCGGATGGCAGTGTCCCGGAGATGGACGGGAGCCCTGCTGGTTGCGGGGCGTACGGCCAGAGCCGGAAAAAAGCATCCAGCGCGGGCAGCAGGCCTTGGCAGTCATGCAGTCGCACGGCTCCCGGCACACCGGCAAAAAAGACGTCCTGGTGCGCCATGCCTAGTAGCGATCCGGCCGGAAGCCCCCCAGGGCGTCATTGAACGTGTCACGCAGGCGATCCCCGGCCTCACGATGCCAGCCTTCATTATAGCGGCCGTCGTAGCGACCGTCGTAACGGTCGTCATAACGGTCACGGTAATCATAGTTGCGGGAGGGGCGGGAATGGCGACGCGAGGGACGGCTGCGGCGGCTGCGTCTGGAGTAGCGGCTGCGCCGGGAATAATGGCTGCCGTGGGAAGAACGTCTGCGCCGCCGGTGCGAGGGCCGGGAGTGGGCCTCGGCTTCATTGACGCAGAGCAGGACCGGCGTGGCATAGAGCAGGCCCGTGGCGACCAGACCGGCCAGGAAGGAACGGCGCTTGTTGCGGAGGCTGTCTTCGGAAGGGGCGGACGATTCTGTCTTCATAATGCCCTCCTGCCCGGGAGCGGGTCAGGTAAAAGTATCCTGAATAGCAGACGAAAAACGGTCTGTCGGAGATTGTGCCAGCAAAGCGGGGCCTTGCCAAGGGGGCTCCGCAAGTCTGACGGAGCCAGTCTGCTGCGTCAGGCATGAGCAAAGCGTCAGGGCGTGGCATGGCCGTACGCCCTATGTCGGCGTTTTTTTCGGCAGGGCATCGTCCGCCAAAGGATGCGGCTTTGCAGGGCATCCTTCCGGTCTGCTTCCATGTGCCGCTGCCGGCGGGTTGCCGGACATGTCGCGGTGGCCCCGCTGCGGACTGCGTCCCCGGCAGGCGCGTCACGGCACGGGGCAGCATGTTGTCAGCAGGCCTGTTGCCGGGTCCGGGCCAGAAAGGCGTCGGCCTTGTGGTATTCCGGCTCATCCAGCAGGCTGGTCACGGTAAAGACCAGCAGGGAGAGGCAGACGCCCAGGATCACCTGCAGGGCCGACTGCTGCTCCCAGAAGGCGGGCAAGGGCATCCCCAGGAAGATGGCCAGATTGTACAGGCAGTAGGCCAGGCCGCAGAGCATGGAGCACAGGGCGCCCCTGCTGGTGCCGCGCCGCCAGAAAAAGGCCAGGACAAGCGGTACGAACACGCCGGTGGTGATGATGTCCGAGGCTATCCAGGTGATCTCGAAGATGGAACGGATGCGCAGGGAGATGAGGATGCCCACGGCCACGATGACCAGCGTGGCCAGCCGGGACAGGCGCAAGCGGGTCTTTTCGTCGTAGCTGCCGGGGAGCAGGTCCATGACCAGGGTCATGGCGCCGGTGTTGATGAGGGAGTCCATGGTGGACATGATGGCCGCCGAGATGCCCACGAAGACCACCGCCGCCAGCAGGGGCGACATGGAGCTTTCCACCAGGGCGGTGACCACGCCGCCCTTGGGCAGGGTATCGAACAGGACGATGCCCGCCATGCCGGTAAGGACCACGATCAGGTACAGCGGGATGTAGACGAAGAAGCTCATGACCGTCATGCGCCGGGCGTCCCGCGTGTCGCGTGTGGCCGAGATGCGTTGCCAGACATTGGCCTGGATCATCCACGAGCAGCCGAAGGTGATGACATACATCAGGTATTTGGGGGCGCCTGCGGTCAGGCTCATGAATTCCGGCCTGCCGCTGCGGGCCGCCGCCTCCGCGATGGGGCCCAGGCCGCCGCATTCCTGCATGGCCACCACGAAGACGGCCAGGGCGGACAGGAGCAGCAGCACGAACTGGATGATGTCCGTGAGCACCACGCCGCGAAAGCCCCCGAACATGGAATAGACCAGCACGATGAGCGTCCCGGCCAGCACGCCGCCCTCATAGCCCATGCCGAGGAAGGTCCCGAAAAAATCCCCCACGGCCACCATCTGCGAGGCGGCGGAGAACAGCATGAAAAACAGGATCATCAGCGCCAGCAGCCGCGCCACGGGGCGGGAATAGCGGGCCTCCATCATGGCCCCCTGGGTCAGATAGCCCACGCTGCGGATGGCCCGTGCCCCCAGGCCCATGAGCAGGGTGGCCACCAGCACGGGCACGCCGTAGTACCAGAAGGCCCCCATGCCGTCGGCAAAGGCCAGATCCGCCGTGGACAGGGCCGAGCCCCCGCCCCACCATGAGGCGATGAAGGTGATGGACAGGGCCCAGAACGGCAGGCTGCGCCCGGCAAAGAAATAGTCTTCCACGTCGCTGTTCTTTTTTTCCTTGAGGACGACCAGCAACAGGACGGCAAAATAGAGGACGAGCCCGATAAGGGAAGCGGTCTTGAGCATGGGGATTCCGCGAATGGCTGAAAGTGGCGGGGCGTTGGGACAGATGATCAGCGGGCCAGATTGCGCAGGAGGCTGTCCAGCACAGCCATGCAGGTAGCCTGATCCGCGGGCGGGATGTCCTGCCAGAGCTTGCTGTGCAGTGCCGTGGAGATGTCCGTCTGGACATGGCGCAGGGCCTCGCCCCTGTCGCTCAGGGACACGAGCTGCACCCGTGCGTCCTGCGGCGAGGGACGGCGCCGGCAGTAACCACGCTCCTGCAGGGTATCCACCAGGCCCGTGACCGTGTTTTTTTTGCGGCCTATGCGCCGGGCCAGCGTGCTCATGGGCTGGGGGGATTCCTCGAACAGGGAATGGAGCACGGCCCCGTGGGCGGGCAGCAGATCGGTGATGCCGCGCCGGGCAAGTTGGTCGCAGATATACTGGTTGGCCCGTTCCCGGATACGGGAAAGCAGGTCGATGATGTCATCAGGTGAGGTGGCAGGCATGGGGCCTCCGTGCAGGAATTCGGGCGTTTTTAGTTCGTGGGCGAACTAATGTCAACGGAAGAAGGGCAGCCGTCAGAGCTGCCCGATGGAATGCATCCCTTTCTTTTCCATTTTATGGAACATACAAGCGGGACAACAGGCAAAACAAGGAGATCCTCATGGATAGGAACAGGCCTGTGTTTCCCTGTCCGCATTGCGGTTCCCGCCACACGACGCTGAGCCGGGCAAGCCTGTCTTTTCTGCCGGAGTGGCTGCGCCGTCTGTTGCCCGTATCCGGGACCTGTCCTGCGCAGGGCAGGATCATCCTCGCTTGCAAGGATTGCGGGAAAAGGTTCGTCATGTATATCATGTAGGGGGAGGGCCCTTGCCATGGCGACCATGTTTCCTGCTGATGTGACGTCGTTCCTGACGACCGGCGAAGAAGCAACGTACAGTTTTCTGCAACGCACGGCCCGGCCGGACGGCAAATTCCTGTGCTGGTACGCGCCGGACATCGAAGAGCGCGAGCCGGACTTCATCCTGCTGTCGCCCGATTGCGGCCTGGTGGTGCTGGAGGTCAAGGACTGGCTCATCGACCAGCTGCTGGAAGTGGACGGCAAAAGCGTGCTCCTGTCGGTCAACGGCCGGGAGGAACGGCGCAAGCAGCCTTTGGCCCAGGCGCGGGAATATGTGGGCAGCCTGCTCACCCTGTTGAACAAGCACGCGCCCCGCATGGCGGACGGCAAACCTTTGCTGCCCTGTCCCGTCACCGGCGGGGCCGTGTTGCCGCACATCAGCCGTGAGGAATTCCGGGCGGCCGGTCTGGGCGAGGTCATGGAGGAGGGGCGGATCATCTTCTGGGATGAGCTGCACGAGGAGTCCCCGCTGCGGCGGGATGCCTCGGGCCGCAGTTTCGCGTGCTGGCTCGCGGAGCATTTCCCGCCCCTGTTCCCCTTCCAGCTCTCGGGTTCCCAGATCGACTGGCTGCGGGCCCGGATCTTCCCCGTGGTGCGGCTGGAACTGCCCGTACGCGGCGGGACGCATGCCTCGGCCCAGAACGAGACCATCCGCGCTCTGGACCGCGACCAGGAAAATCTGGCACGCGGCATGGGCGCCGGGAAACAGCTCATCATCGGGCCGTCCGGCAGCGGCAAGACGCTCATCCTGGCGCATCAGGCCTGGAACCTGCCGCGGGTGGACAAAAAGATCCGCCGTGTGCTGGTGACCTGCTTCAATCTGTCGCTGGTGGGCTACATCCGCCGCTTGCTGGCCCGCAAGGGCGCCAGCCTTGGCCCGGACGGGGTGGAGGTGGTGCCGTTTTACAGTGTTTGCGAACGTATCCTGGGCGAACCGCTGACCCATGCCGAGGAGAGCGAGTATTACAACATCATCGTGCAGGAGGCACAGGAGCGCCTGCAAGGGGAGCATCCGCTCAAAGGGCACTGGGATGCCATCCTGGTCGATGAGGGGCAGGATTTTTCCCCGGAGATGGCGCACGTCCTGCTGGCCCTGCTGCCGCCGCATGGGGTGCTGACCGTGGCCCAGGATGAACAGCAATGCCTGTACCAGCCGGAGGACAGCGGCTGGGAGAAAATGGGCATCGCCGGTCTGCGGCTGCGCCGTTTGCAACGCCAGTACCGCAACACACGGGCCATCGCCCGGATAGCCTTGCGTCTGCTGCCGGAAGGTGAGCCCGTGCCGGAGCTGGCAGGCGCGGAAGGGGAAGCGCCCTGCTGGCTGCAAAGCGCCGATGCGCCTGCGCTGGTGCGCGACGTGGCGGATGCCGTGGCCACTCTGGTACGGGAGGGCGTGCCCATGAGCGAGATAGCGATCCTCTACGCCCATTCCCGCATGGAAGGGCTGGCGTCCAGCCTGCCGGAAAGCCTGCTGGAAGCGGTGGAGGCCCGGGGCGTCATGGCCCGCTGGGTGGCCCGGGATACGACCAGCAAGCGCTATTTCGACATCACCACGGACAGCGTCTGCATCTCCACCATTCACAGCGCCAAAGGTCTGGATTTTTCCCATGTCTTCCTGCTGGGCATGGATCGCCTCCAGCCGGAGAAGCCCCGCCAGCGGCGTCTGGCCTATGTGGGGATGACGCGCGCCCGGGAGCATCTGACGCTGGCTATTTGCGGCCGGGAAGGGCTCGTCCCCGTGCTGACAGCGGCAGAGTGCTAGCCGCTTGAGAGCCGTCTGCTGTCCTTCATATGCTGAGGGCAGGAGAGCCGGCCGGTGAAAAGCCCCCTGTGCGAAAGCCCTTGCCAAGCGGTCAGGATTCATCTAAAAGAGGAGAGATGCTGGTGTGGCTCAATCGGTAGAGCAGCTGATTTGTAATCTGCAGGTTATGGGTTCAAGTCCCTTCACCAGCTCCAGGAAAAAGCAAAAAGCCCTTACGGAAAACTCCGTGAGGGCTTTTTTGTTTTAGGCCAGCTTTCGGATACTCTTTTGCAGGGAGCTTCAAGTCATGTATCCGCAACGGAGCGTCATGACATGCGGGCTTGCAACTGCGCTCGAGCCTCCCCACTTCAATCACGCACCTGTGAGGGGTGCGACAGGCGCATCTTTTTCCCGCCGGAGCCGGGCAGGTAGTTTCAATCCACGCACCCGCGTGGGGTGCGACGCCAGAATCCGAATGGCAACAAATAGCATCTGAGTTTCAATCCACGCACCCGTGAGGGGGGCGACCTCGTAATTCTTTACCAGCGTGACGTTCTTCCGGTAGTTTCAATCCACGCACCCGCGTGGGGTGCGACGGTACGCCGCCGGGGACGGCGTGCCCTACCTCGTGTTTCAATCCACGCACCCGCGTGGGGTGCGACGCCAGTTGCAGGCAAAAACGGCTCCCATCCTGGGAGTTTCAATCCACGCACCCGCGTGGGGTGCGACGACAGTGCCGGATAGACTGTGGGCATGCGTCTCCGTTTCAATCCACGCACCCGCGTGGGGTGCGACTAGACGCATCCATGCCATCGGGGCCACCAGTGATGTTTCAATCCACGCACCCGCGTGGGGTGCGACGGAATCACCCTGCAAGGGAGCCTCTGCTCCGGCATTGTTTCAATCCACGCACCCGCGTGGGGTGCGACATCAGGTACTACAGAGATAGGTAATAAATTTCCAAGTTTCAATCCACGCACCCGCGTGGGGTGCGACGCGGACAATATCCTGTGCGTCTACCGGCCGGACATGTTTCAATCCACGCACCCGCGTGGGGTGCGACGTGATAGCCGTACGCCTCTACGGCGTAGACTGCCCAGTTTCAATCCACGCACCCGCGTGGGGTGCGACTCAATGGTCAGGCTTCTCCGAGCTCCGAGCCGTAGTTTCAATCCACGCACCCGCGTGGGGTGCGACGTTGGGCGGGTTCCGCCACTGGTCGATGGCCTCCCGGTTTCAATCCACGCACCCGCGTGGGGTGCGACCTCGCGACCATCCGCGGTGCCGTCGAGGACAACGCGTTTCAATCCACGCACCCGCGTGGGGTGCGACCAGCAAAAATGCGAGTAGTCGGGACAGCATTGATGTTTCAATCCACGCACCCACGTGGGGTGCGACCGCACGAGCAGGGAGGGCACAAACCTCAAGATTAGGTTTCAATCCACGCACCCGCGTGGGGTGCGACGCGCTCCAGCTGCAGCGGACCATACCCGGCCACACCCAGTTTCAATCCACGCACCCGCGTGGGGTGCGACGTGAGCCTCCTACTTGGTTGGGATTCGAGGAACAAGTTTCAATCCACGCACCCGCGTGGGGTGCGACCCGTTGACCGACTGGATGCCCGTTTGCGTGATCCTGTTTCAATCCACGCACCCGCGTGGGGTGCGACTTACGCCATGCAGACGCGACAGCGCACCCATCGTAGTTTCAATCCACGCACCCGCGTGGGGTGCGACAAGCCGCGACTACGGGGCCGCAAAGGCTGCCCGGTTTCAATCCACGCACCCGCGTGGGGTGCGACCTCCTCCATGGAGACCGTGGCGCCCTTGGCGTCCTTGTTTCAATCCACGCACCCGCGTGGGGTGCGACTACGACCGGAAAACAACCGGTAATGCGACAAACTGTTTCAATCCACGCACCCGCGTGGGGTGCGACCTGCTGTCGTAGTCGATGCGCAGCTCAATGCTGGGCCAGTTTCAATCCACGCACCCGCGTGGGGTGCGACCTGGAAAATGCGGGGCTGATCCGCACCTACGAGGTGTTTCAATCCACGCACCCGCGTGGGGTGCGACATCCGCCGCCGCAAGGCACACGGCATCCTCACGCTGTTTCAATCCACGCACCCGCGTGGGGTGCGACTTGGAAGCACTCGAGACCGTACCGGACGAGGCCCGTTTCAATCCACGCACCCGCGTGGGGTGCGACGTCTTTTAAAAGGGAATTCCACCGTTCATTCAGTGTTTCAATCCACGCACCCGCGTGGGGTGCGACCATAGCACGGCCTATTCCTTGGCCCATATCCTTGAGTTTCAATCCACGCACCCGCGTGGGGTGCGACCTCAAGCGCGGCACCTGCACGGCCGAGCAGTATCAGTTTCAATCCACGCACCCGCGTGGGGTGCGACACGATATGATGAGGTCATGGACGCCCTTGGCCAGTTTCAATCCACGCACCCGCGTGGGGTGCGACCGCGACATGGCCCGGCAGCCCGGCGATTGGCTGACGGTTTCAATCCACGCACCCGCGTGGGGTGCGACCTGAATACCTAAAGAAATAATGTCTTCTATGTAGTTGTTTCAATCCACGCACCCGCGTGGGGTGCGACATATGGGTTCTGGTAAACTATTAATAAAAGCTATAGGTTTCAATCCACGCACCCGCGTGGGGTGCGACATAGCACGGTCTATGCCTTGTCCCATATCCTTCAAGTTTCAATCCACGCACCCGCGTGGGGTGCGACACAAGCGGCGTGTCTGGACCCATAGGCTGATGCTTGTTTCAATCCACGCACCCGCGTGGGGTGCGACATGTCGGGATTATCGGCAAGAAACGACAGCTTCCACGTTTCAATCCACGCACCCGCGTGGGGTGCGACCTCACTTTTCTGTTTATTCGATGTTTCTGTGATATGTTTCAATCCACGCACCCGCGTGGGGTGCGACGTTATAAATCATCTTATAATGTTTACCGTTGTAATGTTTCAATCCACGCACCCGCGTGGGGTGCGACCTCGCGACCATCCGCGGTGCCGTCGAGGACAACGCGTTTCAATCCACGCACCCGCGTGGGGTGCGACCAGCAAAAATGCGAGTAGTCGGGACAGCATTGATGTTTCAATCCACGCACCCACGTGGGGTGCGACCGCACGAGCAGGGAGGGCACAAACCTCAAGATTAGGTTTCAATCCACGCACCCGCGTGGGGTGCGACGCGCTCCAGCTGCAGCGGACCATACCCGGCCACACCCAGTTTCAATCCACGCACCCGCGTGGGGTGCGACGTGAGCCTCCTACTTGGTTGGGATTCGAGGAACAAGTTTCAATCCACGCACCCGCGTGGGGTGCGACCCGTTGACCGACTGGATGCCCGTTTGCGTGATCCTGTTTCAATCCACGCACCCGCGTGGGGTGCGACAGGTATGGATTTTAGAGATGCCGAATCAAGATGGGTTTCAATCCACGCACCCGCGTGGGGTGCGACTTTCCGTTCTTGGTTTAGATACTTCTATTTCTTTTGTTTCAATCCACGCACCCGCGTGGGGTGCGACGTTTCCATGTTTTATCCAGTAGATTACCGTGATTAGCAAATCCTTTTCGAGGATGAAAAAAGATTCAGGTCAAAGGCAGGACGTTTTTTCAAACTGGAAATATATTTTTTAATGATATCAATATATAACAGGCATCGATATCCTGCCGGGAAAAGACGCCCCATAGAGGTCCTCGATCAGAATATCAGCGGACCTTCCGGATCGTAGGCTGCCTTGACGCCGATATGCTCTATCTTGCTTCGCCAGTGGTTCCCCAAAAAATAGAAGCGCAAGCTGTCCCGTTCCGGGTCCATCTCGTCCAGGAGCTGCGCACGCAAGACCTGCCATTGGGCATTATCGAGCAGGCACTCAAAAACAGAAAACTGGACCCGCTGCCCCCAGCTGGTGCAAAGCCTGGCTATGCGGCGCAGCCTGCGCTTGCCTGCGGCATCCTGTGTATTCACGTCATAACTGACAAGGACGACCATGATCACCTCACGACAAAGGGGGGATAGGCTTCCAGATCATCACGAAGGGTCCTGGCCAGCAGGCGGGCCTGGATGAAAAAAACAAGGCCGACAGCCATGCGTTCATGGAGGAAGGGGTGCTCCACGTCGTCCTTTTTTCTTTCCTGCCAGGCAATAATGACCTTTTTGCGGCTTTTTTCCTTCATGGTGACAGCTCCTGACGGTGCGCGGATAAAATCCTTTGCTGTCAGCTGCTGGCGGTTGATGAGCGACAGGGCCAGCCTGTCCGCAAGATACGGACGAAATTCTTCCATGATGTCCAGCGCCAGGCTTGCCCGGCCGGGGCGCTCCCGATGGAGAAAGCCGACGGCCGGATCCAGGCCGACGCTTTCGCACGCGCTGCGGATATCATGGGCAAGCAGGGTATAGAGAAAGGAAAGGAGGCAGTTCACCTCGTTCATGGGAGGGCGCCTGCTCCTTTTTTCAAAGACCATCCCCTCGGCACGGCATTGGGAACGGATAAGCAGATCGAAGGCTCCGAAGTATGTTCGGGCGGCATCGCCTTCCAGCCCTCGCAGGGTCTCCAGGTCGTCTTCCCGGCGGAGCTGCCTGAGGGTATGGCCCAGGGATTCGATGGCGGTGGACAGGGCCGGAAGAGGGGCGTTGCGCGCCTGTCGCATGAGTATGGTCCTGCAGTTGGCCACCTTGCCTATCAGGAAGGAGCGCGCAAGGTCGGCCGTCTGCCGGGGGCTGTCGGTCGCGCGGTACTGGGCCCGGCGCAAGAGCACGTTCCCCCTGGTCGGGCCCTGGACAGACGCCATGAAACGGCCGCTCTCGGAAAACCAGGAGACCGTGACGCCCAGTGCCGCACAATGTTCCAGCAGATACGGGCTGCAACTTACCCGGCCAAAGCAGGCGATGGACTGGAGTGTATGCAGTGGGATGGTCCCAAGGCGCTGTCCGTCATGGTGCAGCTCCACACATTCCCCCTGTTTGGAGAGCCAGGTATCCTGCGTGGTGACGAACAAGGTATTCAGATAGCGTTTCATCCCTCTTCCTCACACAGTTTGTCCAGATAGACGGAAACAGCAGGCGGCGAACCGGGCATGCAGCAGGCCGCAAGCGAGCAGGAAGAACAGACGGCGCTTTTTTGTGCGGAGGGCAGCCGGGCGCTTGCCAGCATCTCCCGCACGGCCGCGACGGTCCGCTCCGTTTTTTCCCGAAGCTCCGGGCTGAACCGCACCACCGTACGCCGGTGAGGCGTGCCGTAAAACAGGGCCCCTTCGGGGATGGACGTGGCAAACATCTCTTCCAGACACAGGGCTTGCCCGCAGAGCTGGATGCTGTCCGCCAGGCAGTCTCCATGGGGAGAGCCTTTTTTATATTCCACCGGGTAGGGCCGCCATCCTCGGCCGTCGCGGTGGAGCTCCACGGCATCAGATTTGCCGCGGAGCCCCAGCCGCGCGGAATGGAGCTCAAGGTCTGTGACGATCCTGACGCCGTCCCGCAGCCGGGTCTCCCCGCTGTGGACGGACTCGTGCAGCAGGCGTCCCGCGGCGGTGTGCTCGTTTTCCGTCCATATCTGTTCCATATGGATGAGCGCGCACTGCCGGGGACAGACCACATAATGCTGCAGGGCGGACAACAGGATGTCGTGCATGGCTACAGGCGTTCTTCCACACTGATGCCTTCAGGGCAGGTGCCTTCCAGCGTGACGGCATAATCCGCAAAGCCGCGGGCCGGGCCTTCAGTGGTGCGGCGGCAGTGCACCATATCGAAAAGCTTCTGCGCGGGCGCGTTGCCCATGCGTTTTTCATGCTTGAAGATGAACAGCTTGCGGGCGCCCATCTTGCCGCGTGCCGCTGAGCGGTCATGCTCGAACATGTTGCTGAGCGCCTCCCACAGCAGGTCCAGGTCGTCATCGGCAAAGCCGCTTTTTTCCGCCAGCGGGACGGAAACAAAGCCCTCCATACGATACAGGCCGTAAGGCACGATGAACTTGCGGCCCATGGTGCGCTCTTTTTCCAGGTCTTTTTCATTGGTCACGGCCATACGCGTGATGCTCACCTCGGCAGGGACGACGGGCTCCACGCTGCGGGCAAAGGTCAGCTGCACCGGGCCGCGTACCTGACCGCAGTTCACTTCCGTGCTCATGACAGCGCCGAAGGTACGGATGTCGAAAAAGTTCTCGCACATCCAGGCCGTGACGGCGCGGGCCTCGTCAGGCTTTTTGGGCAGCTTTTTGGATTCCGCCTTCAGCGACAGGGCCGTGTAGGCCTCCTGGTTCTTCTGGTTGAGCACGGCTTTTTCCTGCACATAGATCCGGTAGCCGGTGGCTCCTTCCTTGGCCAGCTCCACATAATTGCGCACCTTGCGCTTGAGGCAGACGTCCGTCACCAGCCCCAGGCCGGTCTCGGGGTCGATGCGGGGCATGTTGCCGGCGTCGGGATCGCCGTTGGGGTTGCCGTTCTCCACGTCGAAGAAAAGCACGAAGTCATAACGGTTCGTGATGGCAGGCATGGCAGTTCTCCTTAGTTTTCGGCGTCGTCAGCCGTCTTTTTCTGATAGAGTGCGTTGTTCTGATGATAGTAGCCCAGCATGAAGCGGCCCTGATCCTCCAGCGAGAGCACAGGCGGAAAGACCGTCATGCCGTCCATGATCTCGCTTACCAGACGGGAAAAGCGGATGTCGTAGCCGGGATGCTGCTTGGCACTTTTGGAGATGTGGAACTGGGCCGTCTTCAGCAGCTGCGGGAACACCAGGCAGGGCCGCGTCGAGGCCGCGCCGATGTAGCGTTCCCGGAGCGACGCGTTCACGCTGCCCAGCGCGTCGGTCTGGGCTTTTTCCAGGACCGCGAACAGGCGGCCCAGCCGGTAACCCTTGTTCTGTTCTTCCTTGTCCAGTGACATGGTGGCTCCTTTTGCTGTCGTATCGCAAAGATGGGCCTTGATGAGCGCGGCCCGGTAATAGGTGACGTTCTTGTCCGCGTGGATGCGCTGCAGGGCGGCAGTGTACATGCTTTGCGGCCAGGCGCGCCCCAGCAGGATGCTGCGCAGCAGCTGCCCGCCGAGCAGGGGCGGGATGTTTTCGGATTTTTGCAAGGGGGCAAGGTCCCGCAGCAGCTGCCACAGGGCGGGGTGCTCCTCTTCGCCGGGGTAGCGGCGTTCGATGGCCAGGTCGCGATACCAGCGGCCGAAGCGTTGCAGCAGATTGCCGAAGGTGTCCGTCACCCAGAGACGGACGCCCAGCCGGGCGGCATTGGGGGCAAGTCCGAGTACGAAAAAGCGCACGCTGGTGTCGATACCGTCATCTTCGCTGACGGGGCGGCCGCAGGCCATGGCCGTCAGCAGGGAGCGGACCTTGTGCAGCAGGGCGCTGTCCTGCGTCTGCTCGGTGGCGTCGAGACCGTCGAACAGGGCCCCGAGCAGGGATTCCTCCGCGCAGGCCCTGTCCGTCCAGAAGACGATGCTGTCTTCCCCCAGGCGTACGACCTGTTTGTGCTCCTTTTGGAGCAGGTAATTCAGGGCCGTGGTATAGCCGCGGGCCGCGCGCGGGCTGACAGGGGCGTTTTCGCTTTGTTCCTTGCCGAAGGACTGGAACGAGTTGCAGGTGAACGAGATGAGACGGGCCCCCGAGGTCTGGGCGCCTATGACGCCTTTGATGACGGGATGCACTTTCAGGATGGGGCCTTCCCTGCCCGTGACGAGGCACTGGCCCTGCGGGCATTCCTGTCCGTCGAGATTGTCCAGCCAGATCCGCTGCAGGGCGGGGTGTTCGTGCAGGAAGCCCTCTTCGCCCTGGAGCCGGAAGACCAGGTTGCTGTCCAGAAGGGCCTGACGTTCCGGCAGGTTTTGGAGCATCTCCGGCTGCCAGCGGTCCAGAAAGGCCAGCAGGGCACGGGCGTGTCTGTCGTCCGCATCCTGCAGCAGTTTCCTGTGGAGGGCGTGGAAGGCTGCCGCGGTCTCCGGGCTGGGGCGTGTATCGTCCTTTCCGTCAACGCCCAGCACATACGCCGCGTCATCCCAGAGCATGTTCGGGAGCAGTTCCTTTTTCCGCCGCCGTGCCGCCGGGACGGACATCTTGCGCGGCTTGCCTTTACTGTCGCGCAGGTCGCGGACAGATCTCAGGCAGCCGTCTTCAGCGATGACCAGGGCAAAGGAGATCTCCGCGCTGCCCGTTGCCGGGCCTGCATCCATGGCCGGTTCTTCGTGGAGGAAGCGGTCTTCGCCTTCAAGCTGGAAGACCAGGCGGCTGCCCAGCAGGGCCTGACGTTCGGGCAGGCTGTGGAGCATCTCCGGCCGCCAGTGATCCAAAAAGGCCAGCAGCGCTTTGGCGTGTCTGTCCGGGCAGGCATCGAAACGCTCATGATGCAGCGCCAGAAAGGCCTGTCGTTTTTCCGGGGAGGGGCAGGAATCGTCACGTCCGTCGATGCCGAGGACGTAGGAGGTCTTGTCCCACAGGAAGTTGGCGGCGACATTGCTCGATCGGCTGACCGCCGCCGGTACGAAACGGCGCAGCGGCTTGCCTTTGCTGTCGCGCAGGTCATGCACGCCTTTCAGGCTGCCGTCTTCGCCGATGACCAGGGCAAAGTGGATGGCTTCGGCGCTCATGCCTTCGGGCGGCATGCCGGACTGGGGATCCTGCGTCATGCGTTCGTAAAAACGGTACAGTTCTGTCAGATACATAGGGTTTCCCTTTTCCAGCGGGCCACGTCGATGATCCCCTGTTCCAGGCGCGGACGATAGAACAGGGGCTTCATGCCGTGGGCATAGTCGATGTCGTACAGCATATAGCCGAGATCGCGCGGCGCATCGTGGACCAGGCTGGAGGCGGGCATCGCATCCTCTTCTTCCAGAAGGGAAAAATAGGCGGGGAACTCACGGCAACCCAGACAAGGCTGCTGGAAGCACTCGCCATTCCGTGCGCGGCGCCGAAAGATGTCGATGTGCTTGCCTTCGTTGTCCGACGGGCCGGCTTTGTCCGTCAGCTCGAAATGGGCCTCGATGACGTAATCCACATGCCGCAGCAGCAGGGTGGCCCGTTGCTGGCGGCATTCGTCGGCGAACAGGTACAGGGGCGTGCCGTTCTTTGCCGCATTTTTGACGCTTTTCACGCTGGGGCCCTTTTCCGAGACCTCGTTGCGCCGGATGCTGTCGAACACGATGGGGTTCAGGACGTGGATCCTGTCCACGAGCCAGCGTATGGCCGGTTTCCAGTGGATGGCTTCAAGGATGCCGCGCATCGCCGATGGCGTGGGGACATCATAGCTGCAGCGTTCCCCCTTGTTTTCCGGGCGGGTGAACAGGGCATAGTCGCCCCGGACCCGTAATCTGACTCCGATCATGGGAGCCTCCTTTCAGTTGCTGTCCTTGCCGGGATCTTCCCGGCCTGTCTGGCGGATCAGAAAACCAGATCTGCCGAGGAGATGCCGTCCGCCATCCGCACATCCAGTCCGGTGTCCTCCGCATAGCCCAGACCGCCGCTGAGCAGGTACACGCAGTCATGGAGGCACTCCAGCCGGCCGGCCTGTTCCATGGCTTCCCGTTCCCAGCGATAGACCTGGACGCTGTAGGATTGCAGCCTGCGGAACACCCGGGAGGGGAGGGCCTGCTCGTTGCGCAGGAAGGTGCGCAACTCTTCCGGGAGCTGGGATTCGATGACCACGCTATCCGTTTGAGATTCGATAAACTGGAATGTTCTGTCGATCTCCGCAAAATCCGCATCCAGCTTGGGGATGCGGTAAAAGCGCGGGTCCAGTGCGGCATTGGAGGAGGTGACGAGCTTCATCTTCCGGAGGATGGCGTGCTCATCGAGCAGTTCCGGGTGGCTGTACAGGGCCTGGAAATAACGCCGGATGGTCGCGGGCCCGAACAGGTCGTCCGCATCCTGGACAAGGGCACAGGCCTCGCGTCTGCGGTTCAGGTCGGCGGCCCGGAGGGGAACGGGCTGTTCGCCGTCAAAGACGCAGACCTGCCCAAGCTCCCGTTCTCCATGCCTGTTGCAGCGCCCGGCTGCCTGGGCAATGACATCGAGGCCGTTGCGTTCGCGATAGACCACGGGAAAGCTGATATCCACGCCGCACTCGATGAGCGAGGTGCTGATGACACGGCAGGGAAGGCCGCTGGCCAGCCTTTCCCGTATGGTCTGCAAGGTGCGGCTGCGGTGGCAGGGCGTCATGTACGCGCTGAGATGGAAAAGATCCTCGTTTTTGCCGCATCGCTCGAACAGCGCGCGGGCATGGCGCCGTGAATTCAGGATGCAGAGCACCTGGCGCTCCGCCAGCAGGCGTGCGCCCAGTTCCGCGTCGGTGAGCATGGGCTCAAAGGTCGTCCGCACGCGTTCAAAGATCCTGAACAGGGCCGGGAGGGTCGCTTCGGGCACCAGGCTGCGGACTTCGTCCGGCTCAAACCCGCAAGGCAGGGCCGTGGAGCGCAGCAGGGCCGGCTGGGTGGCCGTGCAGAGGACGATGCTTGTCCCGTAGTGCCCGGCAAGGCTGCGCAGGGCCTCCACGCAGGGAGCGACAAAGGGCACGGGGATCATCTGGGCTTCGTCGAGGATGACCACACTGCGGGCGATGTTGTGCAGTTTGCGGCAGCGGGAAGGCTTGCAGGAAAACAGGGATTCGAAAAACTGGACGGACGTGGTGACGATGACGGCTGCTTCCCAGTTCTCCGTACTCAGCCGGTATTGCAGGCTGGCCGTACTTTCGTCATCGCCTTCGTCGGGATGGACGAAATTGCTGTGGTGTTCCAGCACCACCTCATCGCCGAGCGCCTCGCGGAATATTTGGGCGTTCTGCTCGATGATGCTGGTGTAGGGCACCACAAAGATGATGCGGCGCAGATCGTGCCGGATGGCGTGCCGTATGGCGAAAGACAGCGAGGAGAGCGTCTTGCCCCCTCCGGTCGGGACTGTGAGCGAGAACAGGCCGGGAGCGGCGGCCGCAGCCTGTTCGCACTGTTCGCGGATGAAGGAGCGGGCCAGGGCGATGGCCTTTTGGCGTTCACTGCTGCCGCAGGGCGCGGCCGCACCTGCCTCGAGTTCTTCCGGGGCCACACGGCTTTCGTGCAGGAATCCTTTGCGATGCAGATAGTCTTCCAGACGGGCGGCCAGCGGCGACAGGGCGGGGACCGCTGGCCGGAGCCGGTAGATGTCGGGGGTGCAGAAACGTTCCGTATCAAGATAGTCGGCATCCACAAGGCAGGAAAACAGCATGCGCAGGGCAAAGCAGATGCGGAAGGGATCAGGATGGCGTCCCTGCTTGCAGATGAGCGGGAGCATCTCCTGGTAGATGTCCATGGGAGAGGCCGGAAGCGGGATGGCCGCGGGGTCCCAGGAGGGGAGCTTTTGGATATTGCCGGGAGCAAGGCGGTGGTCGAGGCCGGTACCGTATTCGGATCCGGCGTCGGGCAGGCCGCCGTGATGTCCGAGGATGGGATAGGCCAGAAAACGGGACAGCATGGTGCCCAGGGCGGCGGTCTGCCGGGATGGAGACGCTTCCCAGCGTTGCCCGAGCAGTACGGCCCCTGCTGTGGAATGATCGACACGTGGGCCGCCTTCCAGCCTGCGCTGGAATCCTTCTGTGGCTTTTCCGGCATCGTGGTGGGTACCCAGCGTCGCCCCTGTCCTGGCGGCTCCGAACAAGGAGGCAAAGTCCGCTGCCAGCCTGCCGACGTTTTCCAGATGCTCCTGCAAGGTCTGCCAGTCTTCTTTCGGATGGCCGGCGAGCGTATGCGCGTACAGCATGCGTCCCTCCCGAGAGTATGGAGAAATATATGTGTCTTTATTTTATTGTATCAGTTTATTTGTAATGGCTGCAATACGAACGCTGGAGAAAATCATGCCGGCTTTGTGATGTCTTGTTTTTCTTCTGTGATTCCAGATTATTGAAGGCTGTTGCGTTGTGAGTGAGGGGCTTGGAAGGGCGTCGTGCGTCACTGCTGCGCCGACAGGCTGGAAAGATCGCTGGATCGTCTGTCCTGCGCATGACGGAGAGGGAAAAAGTCCCGTCCCGCAGCTGCATCCGGCATAAAAAAAGCCCGGCATGGAGCATTCCATACCGGGCGTGCCTTGCAGGCGGATGCCGTCAGCCCGTCAGGCCGCGGCGGGGAGGTCCTTGCCGATTAGGCAAAGAACATCTTGGACAGGGTCATGGGATCGATGTACTTGCCGTCCTTGTAGACGCGCATGTTGCCGGAGGCGATCTCGTCGATGAGGATGACCTTGCCGTCGGCGTCATAGCCGTATTCGAACTTGATGTCGTACAGGACCAGGCCCTTTTCCTTCAGGTCGTCGGCCACGATCTGGGTGATCTTCTGGGTCATGTCCTTGATGTCGTCGTACTGCTTGTCGGTCATCACGCCCAGGGCCACCAGGGCGTCCTTGGTGACCAGGGGGTCGCCCAGGGCGTCGTTCTTGAAGGTGGTTTCCACATAGGCGGGCAGGTCGGCACCTTCTTCGATGTAATCACCGTAACGGCGGATGAAGCTGCCCACGGCCTTGTGGCGGCAGATCACTTCCAGGCCCTTGCCGAAGGGCTTGGCAGGCAGGACTTCCATGGTGGTGTCGGCCAGGTTGGCGCTCACATAGTGGGTCTTGATGCCGGCGGCATTGATCTTTTCGAAGAAGTAGATGGACATGCGCAGGTTCACGTCGCCCACGCCGTCGATGGTCAGGCCCACGGAGTTCTCGCCGGGATCGAAAACGCCGTCCTTGCCGGTGCAGTCATCTTTGAACTTCAGCAGATAGTTGCCGTTTTCCAGGGCATAGACGTTCTTCGTTTTGCCAGTGTAGATGAGCTCCATTTTCGATACCTCCGTGAAGCTATGGTGGGAGAAAAATTTTGTTTCGGCCCGGCAGGGCCGGTCAGAATCAAAAAATGTCCGGTATGCATATAATTATTATAGTGTGAAATCAAGCAGGGAATATGGGGGATATTTTTTACTGCATAAAGGCAATACATTAAGAAAAAGAGTGAGTAAATTTTTTATTTTTTATCTAATTTTATAAAAAAATCCTGTGCGATGGATGAAAAAAAATTCCATAAATGGCATTATTATGTAGTGTTACATTTGTTTTTTCTGTTTTTTGTTGCAGTATGTTGAAAGCATGATGGCTGCATCGGGACCACGCTTTGTTTCCCGTACGCTTTTTTCCCTGATGCATGGCCCTGCGGCTGCCTGCGAGGCCTTGAAAAAAAATGAAAAAAGTCCCCTGGCCACGATGGTCAGGGGACTTTTTGTTTCAGGCAGGGACCCTACTTGTTGTCAGCCAGGTTGGCCTGTTCGAATTCGTCCAGGGCCTTGCTCACGACCTTGGCCAGACCGATGAGGGCGATAAGGTTGGGGAAGGCCATGAGGCCGTTGAACATGTCGGCCAGTTCCCACACCAGGTTCACCTGCAGCAGGGAACCCATGACGATGAAGCACATCACCACCACGCGGTAGGGGGTCACGCCGCGGGTACCGAACAGGTACTTGACGTTCTGCTCACCGAAGAAATACCAGCCCACGATGGTGGAGAAGGCGAAGAACAGCAGGCAGATGGCCACGAACTTGATACCAAAGGCACCCAGACCGGTGGAGAAGGCCTTCTGGGTCAGGGCGATACCGGTGGTGGTACCGTCCAGAGCGCCGGTGACGAAGATGACCAGGGCGGTCATGTTGAGCACGACGAAGGTATCGATGAACACGCTGACGATACCCATCAGGCCCTGCTGGGCGGGGTACTGCACCTTGGCCACGGCATGGGCGTGAGGCGTGGAACCCATACCGGCTTCGTTGGAGAACAGGCCGCGGGCCACACCGTAGCGGATGGCTTCCTTGACACCGGCACCGATGATGCCGCCGGTGGCGGCCGAAGGATCGAAGGCGCCCACAAAGATCATCTTGAAGGCGGGGATGATCTGGTCGGCATTGCTGAGGACCACGAACAGGCCGCCGATGACATACAGCAGGGCCATGAGGGGCACCATCTTTTCGGTCACGGCAGCGATGCGGCCGATGCCGCCGAAGAAGACGAAGGCACCGCAGGCGGCGATGATCAGGCCCATGACCAGGGGCGGCACGTCAAAAGCGGTCTTGAAGGCGTCGGCGATGGAGTTGGACTGCACCATGTTGCCGATGCAACCCAGGGCGATGATGATGGAGACCGAGAAGAACACGGCCAGCTTGTGGCTGCCGAGACCTTTGGAGATGTAGTAGGCGGGGCCGCCGGTGATGTGGCCGGCGTCGTCGCGGGTGCGGTAGACCTGGGCCAGCACGGCTTCGGCAAAGATGGTGGCCATGCCGAAGAAGGCGGCGATCCACATCCAGAAGATGGCGCCGGGACCACCCATAGCGATGGCGGTGGCGGCACCGGCCAGGTTGCCGGTACCCACCTGGGCGGCGATGGCGGTGGCCACGGACTGGAAGGAGCTCATGCCGTGCTTGTCGGCGCGCTTGCCCTTCAGGGAAAGGTCACCGAAGAGCATGCGCACGGCCTGTCCGAACTTGCGGACCTGGATGAACTTCAGCCGGATGGTGAAGTATATGCCCACACCACACAGCAGCGGGATAAGGCAGTACATGCCCCAGATGAAGCTGTTGATGTTGGAGACAAGTTTCGTCAATTCTTCCATGGTTTCCCCCTCAGGCTATCCGGCCTGCATGTCATCCGGCAGGAGAACCCCGTGTCCGTCCGTCGTCTGGCAAGGCATGTCGAATATGGAATGATGGTGTCATGTTCCCGGCAACCTTCGCGAGATTCATGTATGGATGAATGATCTGCATCCATACGGGGCCAAAAAAACAGCGCGTCCTTTTTCGTTCCGGGGTGTGCCCGGTACGGATGCCGGTACGGTGGTGTCCGGCGGGCAGGGGCGCTGTTGCTGTTCGCTATGGTTGTCGTCGATTTATCTATGCATGTGCGACATTAAACCGTAACGCGGAAAATGTCCATGCCGGAATTGATTGGGAATCATTTCCCAAGCATAGCGTGGAGAGCAAAAAAATATGCGTGATGCCGGCTTGTTGGCTGCCGTTTATGGAAAAAATCCTGCCCCGGGATGAGCGGATGGGAGCGCCCTTGCTCTTGCGGTCCGGAGAGGGGCATGCAGCCCGTCAGGGACGGGAAAGGCCGGGATCAGGGGCCGGGAGGGCGCGTACCCTTGGCAGTGGCGGACGCCGCAAAAAAGATCGCCGTCAGGAGAAAGACACGCCAGGGCAGGGGAAGAGAGGCGGACGAAAGGCGGACGGGGCTGGCGGATCCCGGTGATGGAAAAAACTGACCTGCATCCCGAAAAGGAAAATCAGCAAGGGAAAAAGAAAAAGGGACCGCACGGATGGCAGTCCCCAAAGGCATCAGTCCTCGTCCCGGACGCTGCTGCGGCATCTGCGGCGGGGCTTTTCTTCTTCCACTTCTTCAGGCAGGTCGGGCGTGGAGAGCTGTTCCCGGATGCGGTCGCGCTCTTCCCGGGGCTTGGCCACCAGGCGCAACTGCTTGACCAGCACCTTGCCGATGACCAGCACTTCTTCCACATCGGCCAGCTGTTCGAAGTCCGGGGCATCGGGGCTGAAATCTTCGGGAGCGTCCCGCAGTTCTCCAGAAGTCATCCTGAAAATATACATGACGTGCCTCCGTGGCAGCAGTTTTGAGTTTTTCGTATCCAGCTGGACAAAGGGCGACGTGCGCAACAGGGCCAGCCGTTCTTCCGTCATGGCGCGACAGGGGAAATGCCGGCAGGCCAGACAGGCCAGCAGGGGCCGCTGATGCCCCTTGAGCGGGCAGCGGATGGCTTTTTCCGTGGGGTCTGCGTATCTTCCCATGACGAACACCTTTGCCTTGCTATAGCAAAGAGTGCCTTCCGGGCCTAGCCGGGAAGAGGGAAATTTTTTCGCCCGTGCCCGGCCTCGGCGCGCGACGTGCCCGGCGGAAGATACGAAGGGCCGGAAGGCTCCCCGTCCTTTCCGTACAGGGGCGCTGCAGGGGAGAGGAGCCGAAAAATTTTATCAAGATGTGTGCAGATCACGGGCGGCACACATCGCAGGCCTCGCAGGCGGCGGTGATGGCGTGTGCAGCAAGGGGAGCGGCTGTGCCCTTGGCCGTGCCCTGCCGACGCGGGAAGGCAGGGACGCCCGCTGTCCTCATGGATCTTTTTCCGGCGGATCAGCCCCGGCGGGCCCAGGTGCAGCGGTCCAGTCCGGCCAGATCCTGCTCGGTGCGGGGCGCGCTGTAACCGGCCTCCATCAGCAGACGGCGCACGGCCTCGCCCTGGCGGTAACCGTGTTCCATGGCGATAAGGCCGCCCGGTTTCAGGGCCTGCTGTCCGGCACGGATGACGGCGTGCAGGTGGCGCAGACCGTCCTGCTCGGAAAAGAGCGCGCTGTGCGGCTCGTGGTGCAGGACTTCCGCCATGACCTCGGCTTCTTCCGCAGCGGCGATGTAGGGCGGATTACTGACCAGCACGTCCAGCCCCTGCGGCAACAGCGGCGGCGTGAACATGTCCCCCTGAACCAGGGCCAGACGGTCAGCGGCCTGCAGGCTGCGGATGTTGCGGGCCGCCACGGGCAGGGCCCCGGCGCTGTATTCCAGCAGCAGGCCCCGGCTGTGCGGCAGCTCCAGAGCCAGCGTGATGCCGATGCAGCCCGTGCCCGTGCCCAGATCCGCAAAGCGCACCTCCCCGTGCCCTTGGCATTCCCGCAGCACGATCTCCAGCAGCAGCTCGGTCTCCGGCCGGGGGATGAGGGTCTGCGGGCTGACCTCGAAATCGCGGCCGAAGAACTCGCGCCGCCCGGTGATGTGGGCCAGCGGTTCACCGGCGCAGCGGCGGGCGGTCAGGGCGCGGATGGCGGCGGCTGCGTCGTCCGCCACAGGGGAGGGCATGGCCAGCATCAGGCCGATGCGGTCAAGGTGCAGCACATGGCCTGCCAGCAGGCGGGCCTCCAGCGCGGGGGCATCCGTGCCTGCGGCGTGCAGGTCGCGGGTCAGCGAGGTCAGCAGTTCCTGAAGGGTCATATCCTTGTCCTGTGTGCGGCTGGGCAAAGCAAAAAGGCCCGGGGCAACGCCATGTCGTCCCGGGCCATCCGCGTCACCGCCTTGCAGGGGCGACAGCGGCGTTATTTCTTTTCCGTGGCCGGAGCGGCTTTCCTGGCACGCGCGGCCGTCTTTTTGACGGGTTCGAAGGCCAGGGCCAGCACATCGTCATAAGTGTGCGCGGGGTGGACCTTGATCTTTTTCAGCAGTTCCTTGGGGACCTCTTCCAGATCCTTGACGTTCTGGCTGGGGATGATGACATGCTTGAGCCCGCGTGCCACACCGGCCAGGATCTTTTCCTTGATGCCGCCCACGGGCAGCACCCGGCCCTGCAGGGTGATCTCGCCGGTCATGCAGGTATCGGCCCGCACGATGCGGCCGCTCAGGGCCGAGATCAGGGCCGAGGTCAGCGTGACACCGGCGGAGGGGCCGTCCTTGGGCACGGCACCGGCAGGCACATGGATGTGGATGTCCTGCGTATCGCTGAAGTCCGCGTCGATGCCCAGGCTGTCGGCCCGGCTGCGGATGTAGCTCATGGCGATGCGGGCGCTTTCCTTCATGACGTCGCCCAGCTGGCCCGTGAGCTGCAGGTTGCCCTTGCCCTTCATGCAGGCGCATTCGATGGTCAGCACCTCGCCGCCGGCCGGGGTCCAGGCCAGGCCCAGAGCCATGCCGGGCATGAGGCGCTTGTCCTTCTCGTCTTCGATGAAGCGCGGCGCGCCCAGCAGTTTTTCCACCATGGCGCTGTCCACGGTGAAACTGCCCTTCTTGCCTTCGGCACGCTGGCGGGCCAGCTTGCGGCAGATGGAGCCCAGCTCCCGTTCCAGGTTGCGCAGGCCGGCTTCGCGGGTATAGCCGCGGATGACGGCGGTAAGGGCGGTATCGTCCATGATGACGTCACCTTCACGCAGGCCGTTCTCCGTCACCTTCTTGGGCAGCAGGTGGCGTTTGGCGATCTCCACCTTTTCCTGCATGGTGTAGCCGGGCAGGCTGATGACCTCCATACGGTCGCGCAGGGGAGCCGGGATGGTCTCCAGATGGTTGGCCGTACACAGGAACGTGACCTTGGAAAGGTCGAAGGGCACGTTCAGGTAGTGGTCGCTGAAGGTGTGGTTCTGTTCGGGGTCCAGCACTTCCAGCAGAGCGGACGAGGGGTCGCCCCGGAAATCGGAACCCAACTTGTCCACTTCGTCCAGCACGATGACCGGGTTGCGGGTACCGGCCTGCTTGATGGCCTGGATGATACGGCCGGGCATGGCGCCGATATAGGTGCGGCGGTGGCCGCGGATCTCGGCCTCGTCATGCATGCCGCCCAGGGACAGGCGCTGGAAATGACGGCCCAGGGCCCGAGCGATGGAGCGGCCCAGCGAGGTCTTGCCCACGCCTGGAGGGCCGGCGAAGCAGAGGATGGGCCCCTTGGACTGGGGATTGAGCTTGCGCACGCTGAGGAATTCCAGGATGCGGTCCTTGATCTTGTCCAGACCGTAGTGGTCCTCATCCAGGATGGCCTTGGCATGGGCGATGTCCAGACGGTCGCGGGAAAGCTTCTTCCACGGCAGTTCCACCAGCCAGTCCAGATAGGTGCGCACCACGTTGGCCTCGGAAGAATCGGCGTGCATGCCGGACAGGCGGCGCAATTGCTTGTCCGCTTCCTTGCGGACGTCCTTGGGCAGACCGGCCTTGTCCAGGGCCTTGCGCAGCTCGTCCAGCTCTTCTTCGCCTTCGGAGGCCGCATCGCCCAGTTCGTGACGGATGGCCTTGATCTGTTCGCGCAGGAAGTATTCCTTCTGCGCCTTGTCCATGCCTTCGCGGGCCGTGCTCTGGATGTGGGCCTGCATGGTGGCCACTTCCACCTCGCGTTCGAGCTGGATGTTGACCAGCATCAGGCGCTCCACGGGGTTCACGGCTTCGAGGATGCGCTGGGCCTCGGCGGTCTTCATGCGCAGGTTGGCGGCGATGAGGTCGGCCAGACGGCCCGGTTCCTCCACGCCCTGGAGCACGGCCAGGATGTCCGGGGAGGCCACGCCGCGCAGCTGGAGCACCTTTTCGCTCTGCTCACGGGCGGAGCGCAGCAGGGCTTCTATCTTGGCGTCGCGCGGGGGCGTCTCTTCCTGCAGGACGGTGATGCGGGCTTCCAGATAGGGCTCCACACGGTGGTAGCCTTCCACCTTGGCCCGGCTGGCGCCCTGCACCAGGATCTTGATGCGGCCGTCGGGCATCTTGAGCATGCGCATGACCTGCACCACCGTACCGGCAGTGTAGAGGTCGTTGGGGCCGGGATCTTCGGTGGATTCTTCCTTCTGGGTGCAGACCAGCAGGTGGCGGCCCTTCTTGAGGGCGGCTTCCACGGCTTTGACGGATTTTTCGCGACCGATGAACAGCGGCAGGATCATGTAGTTGAACACTACGACATCCCGAACGGGCAGCACCGGCAGCAGGTCGGAGATCTGCTGTTCGCCGGGGGCCGACGCCTGTTCGTCGCCGCTCGTCCCCTGGTCCTGTCCGGCGGCATCCACCGCCTGGCTCAGGGCATCCTGCAACTGGGACAGCATGTCCTCCAGCGGATGGTCGTTCTTTTTCTGATCAGACATATATACTCCCGGACTGCTTACAGGTGTCTGCACTGGCAGATGCTGTAGCAGCCATTATCGGTGACGATCACATGGTCCAGAAAACGCAGCCCCATGTTGACGGCCAGCTCCCGCACGGTATTGGTGAAGATGAGGTCGGGCTGGGAGGGCCGGGTCTGGCCGCCCGGATGGTTGTGCACCAGGATGATGCCGCTGGCCTTGTAGCGCAGGGCAGGCTCCAGTACATCGCGGGGCAGCAAAGGGACGCTTTCCACATTGCCCTGGCGCAGGCGTTCCCAGGCCACGAGGCGGTTGCCCGCATTGACCATGGCCAGCCAGCATTCTTCCTGCTGGCTGCCGGCCAGACGGGCCCGGGCCATCTCGGCCACTGCCTGGGGCGTTGCCACTTCCACCCCCTGCAACAGGGGCGCGGCCGCATGGCGGGCCAGCACTTCGCGCAGCACCTGCCACATGGAGAGCAGGCCGGGGCCGAAACCCGGCACGGCCAGCAGCTGTTCCGGCGGAGCGTCCAGCACGCCGCGGATATTGTGGAAGCGCAGCAGCAGTTCCCGGGCCAGCGGTTTGGTATCCTTGCGCGGCTGCCCGTAGCCCAGCAACAGTTCCAGGATCTCATAATCGGCCACAGCCAGAGGCTCGCGAGCCAGTCGTTGACGCAGGCGGCTGCGGTGGCCGCTATGGGGAGAGGCAGAGGATACAGGCATTGCGGTCATAAGGTAAGATGCTTTTTGGCAAGCGCAAGGGGCAGAAAAGAGATTCATTGAGGGGAGGGGGACCCCTCATCTCTGCTGTCGATGCCCGTAAGGCTCCTTTGTCGCTAACGGGCACGGCCTGCGGCCGCCTTCGGTCGCTGCCGGCGCGAGAGGTGTCCCCCTCCCTTCAAATTCCCCACCCCTCCCCAGCGCGCTTTACT